>Ga0207646_10001604_pt1 | contig 27603 bp, 30 predicted proteins | sample KBSK5502metaG_FD_184343 | JGI IMG/M metagenome (GOLD analysis project Ga0207646, IMG submission 184343) | Corn, switchgrass and miscanthus rhizosphere microbial communities from Kellogg Biological Station, Michigan, USA - KBS K5-50-2 metaG... | ecosystem: Host-associated > Plants > Roots >...
GCGGCCGTCGATGTCGTCACCAGATCGCTGGCCAAAGAGCTGGGCCCGCGTAACATCCGCGTGAACGCCATCAATCCTGGCATGGTGGAAACGGAAGGCGTGCATGCCGGCGGCTTTCTGGAGAGCGACCTCCGCAAACAGGTTGAAGCGCAAACCCCACTCGGCCGCATCGGCCAGCCTCAGGACATTGCGCCTGCCGTTGTCTTCCTGGCCTCTTCGGATGCCGCGTGGATTAGCGGCGAAACGCTGCTGATCGCGGGCGGTCTGCGCTGACGAGAAGGAGACCACGACATGACGACGATCAAGACCAGCGACGGCACCGAGCTCTACTACAAGGACTGGGGGACCGGACAGCCCGTGGTCTTCAGCCATGGCTGGCCGCTGAGCGCGGACGCCTGGGAAGACCAGATGGTGTTTCTGGGCGCCCACGGCTACCGCTGCATCGCCCATGACCGCCGCGGCCATGGCCGATCGAGCCAGCCCTGGAATGGCAACGACATGGACACCTACGCCGACGATCTCGCGACGCTCGTCCAAACACTCGACCTGAAGAAGGCGATCCATATCGGCCACTCCACGGGCGGTGGCGAAGTCGCCCGCTATATCGGTCGCCACGGCACGAAACGTGTGGCCAAGGCCGTGCTGATCGGCGCGGTGCCGCCGCTGATGCTGAAGACGGCCGCCAATCCCGGCGGCTTGCCGATGGAGGCCTTCGACGGGATCCGCGCCGGCGTCCTCGCCGACCGCTCGCAGTTCTTCAAGGATCTCAGCGCGCCGTTCTACGGCGCCAACCGGCCGGGCGCCAAAATCTCGCAAGGTCTGCGGGACTCGTTCTGGCTCCAGGGGATGCAGGCCGGCTTCAAAGGCGTCATCGACTGCATCCGGGCATTCTCCGAGACGGACTTCACCGAAGATCTCACACGGTTCGACGTGCCGACCCTGATCCTTCATAGCGACGACGACCAGATCGTGCCGATTGGCGCCTCGGCCCTGCTCTCGTCCAAGATCGTCAAGGGCTCCACGCTGAGAATCTATCCGGGCGCCCCGCACGGCCTGTGCTCGACCCATAAGGACCAAGTCAACGCCGATCTGCTCGCCTTCATCAAGGGATGAGGCGGACCATCCGGGAAAGCTTGGAGCGGTGGGAGGAGAACACGCGAGGGGGTTAGCGACCTGATCGCTAACCCCCTCGTACTGGCCGGTTGCAGGGGCCCGCAACCACTTGCCGGCAGCCAGTTCCCCAGAGTTTCGCTTTGATGTAGAGGTCTAGAGGCGGAAACGCGAGTGCGGCGTAACCTCGCGTCGTGAAACGGTGGCCCCAAGGGGACTCGATACCTTTGTATCGTGCAAGGAGGTGGAATCATTAGAACGGCCTGAAGGCCTGGGGAGCACTACTCGACGTGGGGGCCGCGTTTCATCCCGGGGCCGCGTCCGGGTGGCGCCGACCGTCAGCTCCGCCATGTGCCAAGAGCAAGCAGTCTCCTCCACCCCATGCCGTCCCCTCAGGACCACAGTAGCATCAGGCCGGGATTTCAAGGTAGCCACGGGACAGCCCAGAACCAGCCTTTCATGTGCGGTTCTCCACCAAGTTGGAGGCACCACACATGCAGTTTCTTCAGGTGGCGCGCTTGACCTAGCCTGGGTCAACCGATGCCGAGAACTGGTAATCGGCTACCGAGGGGTCCCAGACTCCGCTTCGTAAGTCTTCAAGAAATCGCATCCATACCTGTGGAACGCAGTTTGCGTGTCTTGGCGCCCACCAAGAGGATCAATGGCGTGGAGGTTCGCAAAGGAGCCTTCCTGTCCGCTTGCGTGAAGGCAACCGCTGGTCTCTTCTCATCGAGGAGGGTGCTATGACGCGCGTGATCAGGAACCCGGCTGTCGTCTGCACGGATCTGGACGACGGCGCCGTGCTGCTCGACCTGGACACAACGGCCTACTACAGCCTGAATCGGACGGCCGTCGGGATCTGGAAGCTCATCGGCGATGAGCCGATGGTCGAGGCGATCGCCGCGCGGGTCGCCGAGAAGTACGACGTCGACCACGAGCGAGCCTTGGCGAGCGTCAAGCGCCTGATCGCCACCCTGGAGCACGAGAAACTGATCCGCACAGAAAGTCCGTAGCCGTGCCGACCTGGCGCCGCGGTCCAGTCATGGAGTCGACCGCCATGCCGGCATTGGTCTCCGCAGGGCGCGTTTCCCCGGTCCATCCGGAGGCCGAACTGCCGGCCTGGCTCTCTCTCGTGTGCGCTGACGCCGCGACGCGGCGGTCGGTCGAGCGCTACCTCCGTTATCTCGCACCGGGCATCGCGCACCTCGGTCCCGATCCCGTGCGCCTCGTACTCGAAATCGCCGCCCCGGACGATGTCCCGGGGATCGTGCCTGGAGCCGTGATGCTTCCGTCTCGAGGGCGCTACCGCGTCGCTCGGCACGACAATCATCTCGTCTACTCCATCGACAGGCAGGCCCTCGTCCGGCTCGACCCCGCGGCCGGTATCGCATCGATCTGGTTCTCGAGCGCCCCGAACGCAGAGAGCGACCTCGTCCCGGGGCTGGTGTCGCTCGCTCTCCTCGAGCTAGCGTCCCACCGCGGCTTCTTCGGCCTCCACGCCGCCGCCGTGGCGCGTGACGGGCTCGGTTATCTTCTCCCCGGGGCCTCGGGAAGCGGCAAGACCTCGCTGTGCCTCACCCTGGTCCGCGAAGGTTTCCACTACCTCAGCGACGACTTCATCCTCATGACGGCGGGCACGGCCGACCTCCGATGCGTGCCGTTCTTTCGGACGTCCAATCTGGACGTCGCCTGGGCCGAGCGCTTCCCGGAGCTTTCGTTCATCCACGATCTTCCGCCCCTCGTGCACGGCAAGCGGATGCTGGATCTCGAGCAGTGCTATCCAGGATCGCACGCAGCGGCAGCGCGCCCGACGTATCTCCTCTTCCCGACGATCGTCGCCCATGCCGAAAGTGCCGTCCGGCGGATCACCCGGCGCGATGCATTCTGTCGGCTACTGCCCGAGAGCCGTCTGTCAGCGGACGTGCGCACGGCCAAGACGCACGTGCGCACGCTCGAGCGGCTGGTTCGCCAATGCGAGGCGTTCGAGCTCCACCACGGTCGCGACTTTCTCCGGGCTCCCGCAGAGACCCTGCGAGGCCTCCTGGAGTCGCTTCCACGCGATCCCGGCGGGCGATGAGCCGCCTCCGTCGGTCACGGGGCCGCCGGCTCGCCGAGATCTTTCTCATGGTGCGGCTCTGGGCGTTCGTCTCCGTGCTCCCGGCCTTGCTCGCCGTCTGCAGCGTCACCCGTCTGCTCCGCGTCTGCGACCTCGGCGCCCCACGTCCACCCGAGGATCCTTCGCTCATCGTCGCGTGCGTGGGGAGCGTCTTCGCACGGCATCCGGGCACCTCCCGCAGCCTGTGTCTGAAGCGGAGCCTCACGCTCTACCGGTTCCTCGGCGGACCGGCGAGCGGACTCCAGGTCTGCTTCGGGGTTCGGTACGCAGCCGAGGGGCCGCCGCTGGGCCAGCGTTGGCGACGACTCGAAGGCCACGCCTGGCTTCTCAGGAGCGGCGTGCCCTACCTGGAAACGGGTGATCCCGACTTCCGGCGGTTCCGGGTGGTCTTCCTCCACCCGAGTCGCGAGCCGAGCATCGCGTGAGACGCCTTTCCCCGGCCGAACGCCGCGTTCTCGTCGGCCTGACGCTGGGCTCCGCGGGTCTGACCGGCGACGAGATCTTCGACCCCGCCATCCGGTGGACTCACCTCGGGGCGGTCGCGACACGTCATGGGGTCGCGCCCTTGGTCTACCGCGGCCTCCGTGCGCTCGACCGGCGCGGCGCTCTTCCGAGCCCGGCGGTGCACCTACGAGACTGGTGTCAGACGCTCTACGTTCAGAACGTGGCCAGAAACACGCGGCTCTTCGCGGAGCTCGAACGTGTCCTCCGGCCGCTGCGCCGCGCGGGGATCCCGGTGATCCTCCTCAAGGGGGCCGCGATCGCGCGTGGTCTCTTCGGCGATATCGGCCTGCGCTCGATGCGCGACCTGGACCTCCTCGTCCCGACGGACGCCCGCGCCGACGCGCTGGCCGCCCTGCGCTCCCTCGGCTATCGCCTCTTCGCCGGCGCTCCGGCCGATCTCCGGGCGCGCGCCCGGAGGGACGGTCTCGTGTCGTCGCTCTCGGCGGGACTGAGCGCCGAGGTAGCGGCGGGGCTCTACGAGCGTTACCACTTTCACTACTACCTGGAGCGCGAGGGCCAGACCTTCCCGGTCGAGCTCCACTGGCACATCGTGAAGCCTGGGCGCGGAGGCCCGATTGAGGACTTCTGGCACGAGGCTCGCCCGATCCGGGTCGGCGACGTCGACGCGCTCTGCTTCCGGCCGGAGCACCTGCTGCTTCACCTCGCGCTGCATGTGACGGCCGACGCCTACAAGGAGCTGCGCCTCGCTCGTCTCGTGGACCTGCACGTGGCGGCCGCCACGCAGCCGCTCGACTGGGCCTGGCTCGACCACATGGCTCAACGTCAGCATGCCGTCCGAGCGCTCGGCGTCGCCCTTGGCCTTGCGCGTTGCGCGCTCGGCACGGGCGTGCCAGCGTCGCCGGCGCACCCGCTCGGCCGCTTCGACGCCGCGCTCGTCGCTCTCCTGGGACGCCGTTGGTTCGCCGATCTCGGCCTCCACCCATCGGACCGGATGACGCCGGGACAGACCTTGGCGTGGACAATCGCCCGCCGGGACCGGTGGAGCGATGTTCCCGGACGGCTCTACCGACTGCTCGTATCGTATCCCGAGACGAACGCTCGGCTCCCGGACCGATACCGGAGCTCCGAGCTCATGAACTTGCTGGCCGCTCTCCACCCGTCGCGGGTCACGCACCTCCTGCCGCGCGCACGTCACCGTGGCCGCACGGCTTCTGGCGCGACGCTCTCCGCTGCCCCGAAAGCCGCTCGATCACCATGATCGCCCGACTCGCTCGCACGGTACGCTCCCTGGGTCGGTCCGCCTTCCGGCCCGCCTTGCCGGAGGTCGCGCCGCCGGCGCCCATCGACCGGGCCGACCAACTGGCACTCCTCCGGCTCGCCCGCGCGGCGGTCGCCCGCCACCTCGGTGTCCCGCTCGCCGACGGGATGCCGCCCGCGTCTCCCTCTCTCCTCCAACGCACGGACCCGGTCTTCGTCGCCTTCTGGGTGGACGGCAGCATGCGCGGCTGCCGGAGCGCGAGCGGCGAATCGCTCTTGCGGAACACGCTGATCGCGACCCGGCGCACGCTGGAGGATGCGCGCTTGGACCGCCTGGGACGTAACGACGTCGGTCGCCTGAGGATCGAGATCGACGTGCCGGGCCCGTCTGGTCGCTTCCGCGCTCGGAGGCTGCCACACTTCGAGCCGGCCATCGAGCCGGGGATTCACGGCATCATCGCCGAGCGGGATGGGCAGCGGGCGTTCTTCAAGAGCTCGGTCGGCATCACCAAGAATTGGGACGTCGAGCAGCTCATCCCTCGCCTCTGCGAGAAGGGCGGATGGGCGCCCGAGGCGTACCGCCGGCGCGACGTACGGTTCTCTCGGTTCCGCTCGACAGCGTTCATCGAGACGTCGGGCGGCGACGGAACCCAGCAGCTGCTGCGGGCCAACGTACCGATCGGCCCTGCCGACTGGTCGCACGACCGCATCGCACGGGCGATCGAGGACGGCACCGAGTACCTGCTTCGCTCTCAGCGGTCGGACGGCGGGTTCGTTTACGAATACGCCCCAGCCACGGCCGAATACGCGACGGGTGACAATATTGTCCGCCAGGTCGCGACCGCATGGGTCCTGGCCGCACTCGAGCGGCGGTCGGGAACCGCGCGGCACCGCGCTGCGCTGACCCGGGCGCTCGACTTCGTTTCCGCGAAGACTCGCCGGGCGGCTCCGCACAGCTCGGCGCTCGTCGTGGCCGACGACCCCGACGTCGCGGAGCTCGGCACGGTCGCCTTCGGGCTTCTCACTGTCGTCACCGCCGGAGACGACGCGCTCCGAGCCACCGCGGGGCGGTACGCCGACGCCATTCTCTCGCTCCAGCAACCGGACGGCCGGTTTCACACGCACTTCCCGCCAGCCACCCAACCCGAAGCGGAGGACTTCTATCCGGGCGAGGCCATGCTGGCGCTGATGCACCTGCACATGCGCGATCCCGACTCGAGATACCCGGAGGCGCTCTGTCGGGCCTTCCCGTACTACCGCGAACACTTCCGGCGGCGGCGCTCGACGGCCTTCGTGGCCTGGCAGATGGCGGCGTACGCGCATCTCTTCCGCCTGACCCGAGACCGGCAGTACGCGGACTTCGTCTTCGAGATGGCTGACGCCATCCTCTCGATCCAGCACGTGGGCCCGGCCGTTCCATACCCCGACTATGTCGGAGGGTACCGGTCTCTTCGCGTCCCCGGCGTGAGCAGCGCCACGTACAACGAGGGCGTCCTGGAAGCGTACGACCTCGCCAGGCAAACGGGGGATCGCGAGCGGGCGGCGCGCTACCAGCGAGCCGCCCTGCTCGGGGCGCTCTTCACGCTGCGTCTTCAGTTCACTCCAGAGAATGCTTATTACATCGCGCATGCCGATCGCGTCCTGGGGGCGTTTCGGGCCTCGCTCGCGGACAGCACGCTGCGGATCGATCACACGCAGCACGCCCTGAACAGCTTGCTGAAGGCCGAGCGTTACTTCTTCCAGACAGGGCTGCACGGCGAAACCGTCTCACACGACACCCCCCCGGCCCGCAGCGGGCGCGGGACGATGTGACTGGGCGACGCAGCACAACGAGGGCCGGAAGGAGGACGTGAATGCAAGAGAAGCGTGAGGAGTTCGTGGAACCCGAGATCATCAAGCATGAGGAGAAGCTGGCTGACGTAACGCTTTCGGTCGGCTACGGCGACGACGCAACAAGAGTGAACTAGAGCAACTTCGGCACTTGGCTGGCCCCACGCTGCGTCGCCCAGTCATACTCTGCGCGCGGGTCAGGCCGGCCCGAGCGTTGCTTCTTCCAGACAGGGCTGCACGGCGAAACCGTCTCACACGACACCCCCGGCCCGCAGCGGGCGCGGGGCGATGTGACTGGGCGACGCTGCACAACGAGGGCCGGAAGGAGGACGTGAATGCAAGAGAAGCGTGAGGAGTTCGTGGAACCCGAGATCATCAAGCATGAGGAGAAGCTGGCTGACGTGACGCTTCAAGTCGGCTACAGCGATCAGACGACCAACTGAGCAGTGAACTAGAGAAACTTCGGCACTTGGCTGGCCCACGCTGCGTCGCCCAGTCATACTCTGCGCGCGGGTCAGTCGAGTCCGATGACATCGGACTGACAGGATCTCCGCGAGTATCGGTGAGCGCGCACCAGCGGCTCTTCGCGCGCATGTGGGCGGCGGCCGCCCTCGCCCACCTCGCGGGCAATCCCTTCTACGGCGACGTGTGGCCGCGGCCCTCCGCGGTCGGTGTCGCCCTCCTCGCCGTCGGCTTGGCGGCCGTCGTCGTCCTGGCCCGGCCAACCCGCCGCGCCATGTTCGTCCTCGCGGCCGCGGTGCCGCTGTCAGCCGCGCTCGAGGCGCCGGTGCTGGGCAATCACTGGCTTCTCGCCGCCGCCGTCTCCCTCGCCTACATCGCCACCGCTGGCCGCTGGGAGCTGTTCACGCCGGCAGCGCGATGGACGCTCGTGGTCTTCTACGCGTTCGCCGCGTTCGCCAAGCTCAACACCGGGTTCCTCGACCCGAACACGAGCTGTGCGGTGTTCTACGCCAATCAGGCGCTGACGGCGGCGCGTCTGCCCGCACTGCCTCCGGCCGGCGCGGAGACGGCGGCGCTGATCGTCGCCACCGTCCTCGCCGAGGCGTCGATTCCGGTGCTGCTCGTGAGGCCACTGACGCGCCACGCCGGCGTGCTCCTTGGGCTCGCCTTCCATGGCCTGATCTCGCTCGACGTCGCCCAGCACTTCTACGACTTCACCGCAGTGCTGCTCGCGCTGTTCGTCCTGTTCCTCTCCGAGGACGTGGGAGAAACCGCCGAGCGGATGATCGCCTCCGTCCCCGAGCGATGGCGGGGCGTGGCGTGCGCAGGCATCGCCGCGCTCGGGCTTGCGGTCACGTTCGCCAACGTGACGCCTGCCGGTCCTCTCAGCACCTGGTTCCTCAGGCGGCTCAGCTTCGTCGCCTGGCTTCCCTACCTGGCCCTCGCCACCTGGCTGATCGTCCGGGCGCGGGCGGCCGAGCGCCCCTCGTGGCAGCTGGCGCCGGCGGCGGCGATCGTCGTGGGGCTGGTCTTCGTCAACGGGCTCACGCCGTATCTCGAGCTGAAGACCGCCTACGGCTTCAACATGTACGCAAATCTCGTCACGACGAACGGCCGCTCGAACCATCTCCTCGTGCGGCGCACTCTGCCGGTGCGGCGTGACCAGGAGCGCCCCGTCGAGATCCTCTTTTCCAGTGACCGCGGGCTCGGACGGTACGCCGCCCAGGGATACTTGCTCCCCTGGCCATCGTTCCGCGCCTTTCTCTCTGCTCACCCCGACGTGTCAGTCACCTACCGTCGGGATGGCGAAACGCTGAGTCTCCAGCGGGCGTCGGATCGTCCGGACCTGGTGACGCCGACGCCGTGGTGGTGGCGGTGGATGCCGTTGCGGGCCATCGACAGTCGCGACCCACCGCGGTGCCAGACGGTGTTCCTTCCCGCACTCTGAGCCGTGGTCCCACCACGGGCTTGCCCACACGCGCACCCGCTGCCTAGAAGAGATCCCACCACTGGCCGCGCGCGGCCATGGCCGCTCCCGACTCCTCGAGGAACACCCGCCCGGTCCGCATGACGTAGACCCGTCCGGCGATGGCCAATGCGTGCCGCACGTTCTGCTCCACGAGTAGGACCGTCAGGTTGTCGCGCCGGGTGATCTCCTGGACCGTCTGCATGATCCTCTCGACGAGCAGAGGGGCAAGCCCCAGGGAAGGCTCGTCGAGGAGCAGCAGCCGCGGCTGCCGCATCAGGGCCATGCCAAGGCTCAACATCCGCTGCTCTCCGCCGGACAGCGTGCCGGCCAGCTGCTTGCGGCGGTCGGCCAGAATCGGAAGCAGAGCGAAGACCTTGTCCCGCTGCCCCGCGACGGCCTTCGAGTCGACAACGCTGAAGCCGCCAAGCTCGAGGTTCTCAGCCACGGTCAAATCCGCAAAGACGAAGCGCTCCTGTGGCACGAGGCTGAGGCCCCGCCGAACCCGCACTGCGCTGGAGATGTGGCCGATGGGCTCGCCGTCCAACACGATCTGGCCGGACCAGGCAGACAGCAGCCCGGCGATGGCCTTGAGGGTCGTCGTCTTTCCGGCGCCGTTGTGGCCCATGAGCGCGACGATCTCGCCCACGTCGACCCGCAGTGAGACGTCGAAGGTGACCTGCTTCCGCCCGTAGCCGGTCACCAGGTCCCGGACCTCGAGCAGGCTCACCGGCGCACCGTCCCGAAGTAGATCTCGGCCAAGCGCCGGTCGGCCATGAGCTCGTCTGGGCGTCCCTCGGCGATGATGCGGCCGGCCTCCATGAAGTACGCATGATCAGCGACGGCCGTGACGACCTCGAGATTGTGCTCGACGATGCACACGGTCTTGCCTGACGCAACGAGCCGCCGGATGAGATCGAGAATCCGCCGGATCCAGTGCAGGTCCACACCAGAGGCGGGTTCGTCCAGGAGGAGGACGTCGGCTTCGGTCGCTATGAGGCGCGCCAGGGCAACGAGCTTCTGCTCGCCGAAGGCAAGCGAGGATGCGACCTCGCCAGCCCGATCGGCGAGCCCCACGAAGGCGAGATAGCCCAAGGCCTTCTCGCGGTTCCGGCGCTCGGCCTCGGCCGCGCGCCGCGGCGCGAAGAACAGAGGGCCGAGCCGCTCACCGGGCTGGTCGGGAATCGCGGCGAGGACATTGTCGAGCACGGTCATGCGCTCGAACAACCGGACATCCTGGAAGCTCCTGGCCAGACCGAGCCGCACCGTCCGCCACGGTGCGCGCCGGGTGACGTCCGTGCCGCCGAGCTCGACGGTCCCGCCATCTGGGATGAGGAACCCGGTGAGCAGGTTGAACACCGTAGTCTTGCCGGCTCCGTTCGGTCCCACCAGGGCTGTCACCTTCCCCCGCGGCAGCGCGAGGCTCAGGTCATCGGCGGCCGTGATCCCGCCGAAGCGCTTCCGGAGGTTTCGGGCGCTCAGCGCGGGGTCCGGGGCGTCGGCCGCCACCTCAGAGGAACCGGTCAGGTCGGGAATCGCTCCAGAGGCGCCGGCCGGCGTGGCACCGGCCCACCCGAAGCCTCGGGCATGTTCGGGAACAAATCCCTCCGGCCGGAAGCGCATGAACAACACGAGGAGGAGACCGAAGACCAGGCTCCGGATGGCATCCACGATGTCCTGGCGGGCCTGGAGGAACCGGAGCAGCTCGGGGAGGCCGACGAAGACGATGGCGCCGACGACGGTGCCGAGCGGGTTGGCGGTGCCGCCCAGCACCACCAGGGCCACGAGGAAGATGGAGCGATCAAGGTTGAAGCTGAACGGGTTGATGAAGGCCTGGTAGTGAGCGAACAGCGCCGCCGCCACGGCTGCCAGACCGCCGCTCACGCAGAACACGAGCACCTTGTAGTGCAGCACGCTCTTGCCGATGGCGAGGGTAGCCGCCTCATCGTCGCGGACCGCCTTGAGGATGCGGCCCAGCGGCGACTCGCCGATCCGGTACGCGATGGTGAAGACCCCAGCGGCACAGGCGAGGACCAGCGGGAGGAACTGGGCCGGGGTCACCAACGTAACGCCCAGAAGCCGGGGGCGCGGGATCGCCGAGATGCCGGTGCGCCCGGCCGTGAGATCCACCCAGGACAGCATGAGCCCGTAGATCACCATCTGAAAGGCCAGCGTGAGGAGAATGAGGTATTCACCGCGCACACGCAGGGCCGGGAACGTGACGACGCCCGCCAGGATCGTGGTGAAGACGATCGCCGCCACCATGGTGAGCGGAAAGGGCAGCCCCAAGTCGCGGGCCGTGAGGGCCGTCGCGTACGCTCCCACGCCGAAGAAGGCGGCATGGGCCATGGACACTAGACCGGCGTAGCCGAGCAGGAGATTGAGTGACAGCCCGAGGATCGCGAAAAGGCCGATCATATTGAGGACGTGGAGCCAGAAGTCCATCGCGCCGCCCGTTCCGCTAGCGGGTGCGGACGCCCAGCAGGCCGCTGGGGCGGAAGATGAGGACCAGGAAGAGGACGACGAAGGCAATCACCCCTTGCCAGTGCCCAGGCAGCACCAGCGCCCCCATGTTCTCCGCCAGCCCGAGGATGAGTCCGCCCAAGACGGCTCCGAGCACGCTGCCGATGCCCCCGAGGAAGACGGCGATGAATGCCGCCAAAACGGGCTGCACGCCGATGGTGGGCGAGGCGGTATCCCGGAGCGCGAGCAGGGTCCCGGCAACTCCGACCAACGCCGAGCCGACCGCAAAGACGAGGAGAGAGATGCGCTCCGGATCGATGCCCACGCACTGGGCCAACTCGCGGTTGCTCGCCACGGCCCGGATCGCCCGGCCGTAGCGGGTCCACCACAGCCACCCGATCAAGAGCAGCAGCAGCGCCCAGCTCGCGAGGAGCCACAATCCCTCGGTCGTCGTGAATGCGACGGGACCCAAGGCGATCCCGCTGATCGGGAACCCGGGCAGTTCGCGCGCCTGGGGGCCAAACGCGATGAGGATGGCGCTCTCGCCGGCGATGAGAAGGCCGAGCGAGGCGAGGAAGATGTTGAGTTGCGTCGCGTCGACGCGACGGAGCGGGCGGTAGACGACCCGCTCCGTCGCGAGTCCGAAGAGGCATCCGACGGCCGCGGCCAGGACGAAGCCGGCCGGCAGGCCGACCCCCCAGCGGTCCACCGCCACCACGGCCGCGTAGACAGCGACCGTGAGCGTCAGCGCGTGGGCGAAGTGGAAGATCCTCGTGGTGGCGAAGATCAGCCCCCAGCTCACGCCGAGCAGCGCGTAGAGACTCCCGGTGATCAGCCCGTTGGCGGCCAGCTGCGCGGCCAGTGCCAGCACGGTGAGCGTCCGGCTTGATCCCCGCCTACTTGCTTTCGATCTTGCCTTCGACGATCCGGCCGACCAGCGTCAGCGCGTCGCCCTTAACCTCGTAGACGCCCAGCGGCTTCGACACGGTGCCGTCAGGGTGGATCTGCATGTCGCCCCCGTAGACGCTCCCGAACTTGAACTTCGCGCTCAACGCGCGCTCCATCTCCCCGAGGATCTCCCCCGCCTTGGCCGGGTCTCCGCCGCGGTCGACGATCCGCTTGAGGAGCGGTCGCAGGATGTACTCCACGTGCTCGTAGTAGTTAGCGGCGTAGAACTCCGGCACGTCGCCGTAGGCCGCCTTGTAGGCATCCACGAACGCCTTGGTCTTGGCGTCGCCGCTGGCCGGGTCGAAGCGGTCCACCGCGATCGTGTAACCCTCCATTGCCTTGCCACCGATCTTCTGGGCGTTGGGCGTCCACTCGACGCCGAGGATCGGGGCGGTGATCCCGTAGGCGCGGGCCTGAGTCAGGATGTAGCCGACGTCGTCTCCGAAGGTACCCAAGGCAAGCGCATCCGGCCGGGCAGCCTTAATCCGGGCGAGCTGGGCGCTGTAGTTCTTGGCGCCGATATCGTGAGGCTCCTCAGCCATCACCTGACAGCCGAACTTGCTGCAGGTCTCCTTGATCGCGGCGTTGACGCCCTGCCCCGCGGCGTCGTTCCAGAAGAGCGTGGCGACCCGCTTGGCCTTGACCCGGCCCGTCGCCCACTGGACGACAAAGGGCGCGGTCTGGCTCGAGAGCATTCGGGTATTGTAGAGCGTCGCCTTTCCGACCAGCACGGAGCCCACGCCCCCGCCGTTGAGAAGCAGCACCTTCTTCTCGACCGCCAGCGGCTGGATTGCCAGGGTCGGGGCGGAATACGAGGTCAGGATGACAGGGACCTTGTCCACGTCGAGCAGTTTCCGCGCTCCGGTGACGCCGGCGTCGGCGTCGCCGCTCTTGTGATCCTCGATCAAGATCTGGAGCCGGCGCCCGCCGATGCCGCCGGCCTTGTTGATCTGGTCCACCGCCAACTGGGCCCCACGACTCATCACCTGCCCGTAGAAAGCCCCCGGCCCCGTCATCGCCAGGATCATGCCGATCTTCACCGTCTCCTGGGCTTCCACGGGAAGAGGCGATGCGACGGCCGCCCAGGCCGCGAACACGCCGAGACAGGTCCATGTCCATAGCCGTGTCTGCTTCATGGCTTGACCTCCGATCTAGCTGGGGTGGGTCGTATTCACGGCGTGCAGGCACCGGATCACCTGCTGTGCCTCGAGCTCCCGGATCACGGCTGGCAGGTAGCCGAGCTCGAGCAGGACCTCCTCGGTGTGCTCGCCCAGGAGCGGAGCGGGACGCGTCTCGGCCTGATCCGATCCGTGGAGCCGCGCTGGCTGGCGCACCGTGACAGTGCGGCCGGCGACCGGGTGGGAGGTCGTAGCCAGCATCTCGTTCGCCAGCACCTGGGGGTACTCGAGCACTTGATCCGGCTCGAGGATTGGCGCGCACGGCACGTCGGCCTCGGCCAAGACGGCGAGCCAGTCGTCGCGGTCCCGCGTCGCGAAGACCTCCGTGAGCACGCCGGCGAGCCGATCGCTACCGCGGGCGCGGTCGAGCGACGTGCATAGCGGGGATCACCGGCCAGGTCCGCTCGGCCCAACGCCCCGCAGAGCCGGCGCCACTGCTCGTCCTGGATCACCACGATGATGAGGAAGCACCCGTCCCGGCAGCGATACGGGGCGTACACGGCTTGGTTCGAGTAGTCGCGTCCATCCTGGCCGGGCTCCATCTCACGCTCGACCTTCACCAAGTCGGGCAGCTGCATGGCGAGCGCCGCGTGGAGCAGCGAGGTGGTGACGAGCTGACCCTGGCCCGTCCGCTCGCGCGCGAAGAGCGCCACCGCGATCCCGTAGGCCAGCTCCATGGGCGCCGAGCAGTCGGCCACCCACACACCCGATCCCAGCGGCCGGCCGTCGGGCCCGCGCCGCCGGGCGAGGATCCCGGACAGCCCCTGGAAGAGCAGATCGTAGCCCGGCCGCAGGGCGAACGGCCCCTCGGCGCCGTACGCGGTGACCCAAGCATAGACGAGCCGCTCGTTGAGGTTCCGGAGCGTGGGGTAGTCATAACCGAGCCGCTCGGCCACGCCGGGGCGGAAGTTTTGGATGGGGACGTCGACCCGGCGGACCAGATCCCGTACTACCTCGCGCCCCCGTGGATGGCGGATGTCCAGCGCGATGCCCCGCTTGTTGCAGTTGAGCGCAAGGAAAGCCCGGCTCTCGCCGCCCGCAATCGGCGGCTGGGTGAGCGTCCGGCGCGCCTCGTCGCCGTGGAGCGGCTCCACCTTGATCACTTCCGCGCCTTGATCGGCCAAGTACAAGGCGGCTCCGGGCGCCGCCCACATTTGAGCAAGGTCAAGGACGCGGATTCCCGAGAGCGCTTGCATGCGTGAGGCTCGTTCTCCAGGAGGAATGGTCGGGTTAACCGCGCCGAGTCTAGCACATTACGCCAGCGGGTAACACGACGCGCCCGCATGAACCCGCGTTTCTCGCTACGGCGTTCCCATCGTGGCCCTGTGCTGCATCAGCAGGGAATGGGGCGGTGCGAGATCCACGCCGTCCGGGGTGTTGAGCCGACCGGGCTCGCGTCCTTTCTTCCCGGTCTCCCCGTATTGCCAAACGATACGGTTGGTCTTTGGGTCGACGACGATGACCCGGTGGTTGGAATCGTCATTGGCGATGACCATGCCGTTGGGCAGCACTATGGCCAGGGAGGGGTGGTCGAGCGAATCCTTCCCCGTCGGCTTGTAGCGCCACAGCACCTTGCCCTGATCGTCGAACATCACGAGCTGGCCGGGCTTGGAATAGTCGGCGGTGATGTAGTGCCCTGGGGCGGCCTCGTTGCTATCGGACGGGTAGCGCACCCCGGCTACCCGGAAGCTCCGGATGACGGTCCCCGTCTTGAGGTCGAGCTCGCTGTGCCACGGCCCTTGGATCTCAGTGACGAGGTAGTGGCCGTTGCGCATCGGAAAGGCGCCGTTGGGGCTGCCGAAGATGCGCGGCGGGTCGTGCTTGCAGCCGCCCGGTGGCCGACGGTCCGCGCCATAGACCCGCTCTGGCGTCTGGGTCCCCCGGCCGATCAAGAGGATACGGCAGTTCTTGATGTCGGGGACCAGGACGTGCCCATCGGGAAGCACCATGGCGTCGTCGGGATTCCAGAGCTGGTTTGGCCCATGGCCGTGGACACCCGGGGTGCCATAGCGCCAGACGATCCGCCGGCTGGCGATGTCGACCAGCGAGACCGCGAAGTTCTCTTCATGCGTGACGATGATCTGCTTGCCGTCGGGGGTGTAGAAGGCATCGTCCGGCGATTTGAACGTCTCGCCCGGACGCACGTCGCCGGGTTCCGGGAACGTCCATACGACGCGGCCCTGGGGGTCAACGAGGACGATCCGGTCATTGTCCTCGTCCGCGATGAGAACGGGTCCGGGCAGTACCGACGGGTCCGAGCCCGGCTGTAAATGCCTCTCCTGCTGAGATAGGACCGGGGTGACGCCCATCAGGAGCCCCAACACCAAGACCAATCCGTATCTCGCTGCGTGTCTCATCGAGCCTTTCCTGTGACCCGTAGTTCTCATCGTGATCCCGTTGTGAATACCCGAGGGCATTCGCCCAACCCATGTAGCTTACTGACCGTCCAGTGAAGTCAACAATGATGCGGACAACTTATCTCGATAGTGAGCAGAGCCTAGCCGGCGGGATTCAAGGGATAACTTCCGACTTAACCTCGAGCGGGTCTGGTTTTGGGAGACAGATCCCAGCGGGGTTGGTCTACGATAGCGGCTGGCACAACAACTGAGTAGAGGTCATTGCCGCGGAGCAGTTTCGAGTGGACAGAAAGGGAGCCCGTAATGAGATGGACCTTAACCATCAAGGACCAAACCTTCGGCGTCAATACAGAGGTCAACAGGTACGAATGTCGAGTAACGCACACTGGACGTGACGTGAGGCTGAGCATCCAGAACTTGAATCCAGGCAATCTGCGAGAAGGCCGCTTCTGGATGCCTTCCAGCGTCGCACGGCAGCTGGGTAGTGCGCTTCTTCTCGTTTGCTCGGGAGAGAGCGAATCCATGGACATTGTGTTCTCCATTGATGAGGGCAAGGGCAAGAAGTGAGTTTGCGCTCAGCGGCGAGCGCTTCGAGTTCACACACGGGACCGCTGGCCGCCGGGTGTCGCTTCGACATTCGGGGGCATAGACCCTGAGACGTGTCAGTCCCAATTGGCGTGGTGGCTCCCAAGTGGAATTCGACACCTTTTGTGACGTGCACGTCTGCGCATCGCGCAGATGGTGCGGATTCCGGAGCGCGTCATCGGCACGTACGACAAGATGGTCGCCGTGGCCACGGCCCTGACCTGAGCACACCGCCGCATGATCGGGGAGAGTAGCCGGCGCTCGTCGGGATTTGTAGGGAGACTGGTCGGCTATTTGAGCGACGTGAAGGTGAACGCGCGAATGATGTGACGCTGGGCGACGATGAAGATCGCCAGCACCGGGGCCACCACGAACATGCTGCCCGCCATGATGACGGGCCAGCGATCGCTGGTGCCCTCCTCGCGCAGCATGGCGACGCCGATGGGTAGCGTGCGCACGGCCTCGTTCGTGGTCATCACCAGGGGCCAGAAGAAGTCGTTCCAGTGGTAGACCACGCTGAACAGCGAGAAGGCCACGAGCGTCGGCCGCGCGATGGGCGCCAGCACACGGAAGATGATGGTGAAGGTTCCGGCGCCGTCGACGCGGGCGGCGTCCACGATGTCGTCCGACACCTGCTGGAAGGCATCGCGGATCAGGAAGGTCCCAAGCGCGGAGACGGCGTAGGGCACGATGAGCGAGGCGTAGGTGTTGAGCAGGTTCACCTTGCTGAAGAGCATGTAGAGCGGCACGAAGCGCACCTGGGGCGGGACGATGAGGCAGGCGATCACGACCAGGAAGCATGCATCCCGGCCCCTGAAGCGCAGCTTGCTGAAGGCGAAGCCCGCCAAGCAGCCGAAAAAGAGCTGGCAGACGAGGATACCCGCGGTCTGGATCGCATTGTTCACCGCGTAGCGCAGGAACGGCCCTGAGGCCCAGGCCTTGGAGTAGTTCTCCCAGTGGAGCGGGGCGGGCCAGAGGGCGGGCGGGAACCGGGTTACGCCCGCCATGTCCTTGAGCGACGTGCTGACCATCCAAACGTAGGGGAAGACCTCTACGACAGCCACCAGCGCGAGCGCGGCAAGCGTGAGGGCGCGGATCGAGACGCGGCGCGCGCTCACGTGGTGTAGTGGACGCGGCGCCGGAAAGCCAGCCACTGGGCGAAGGTGAGCGCCACGATCGCGATGAAGAAGAGCACCACCGCCGCCGAGGCCTTGCCGAGCTTGAAGTACTGAAAGGCCTGCTCGTAGATGTAGTACACGTAGATCATCGTCGCGGTGACCGGGCCGCCCTGGGTCATGATCTTCACGATGTCGAAGCCCTGGAAGCTCGTGATCGTGAGTGTGACCACGAGAAACAAGGTGGTGGGCGTGAGCAGCGGCCACGTGATGTGGCGGAAGCGCTGCCAGCCGCCCGCCCCGTCGAGCGCCGCGGCCTCGTAGAGGTCGCCGGGAATGGCCTGGAGCCCAGCGAGGTAGATCACCATCGGATAGCCCACCGTCTTCCAGACCGTGACCAGCACGAGTGACCAGAGCGCGAGGCGATGGTCGCCGAGCCAGTTCACGGCGGGCAGGCCGACGAGCCGAAGCAAGTAGGCCACCAGGCCGTACTGCGGGTCGAGCAACCAGATCCAGAGCAGCGACACCGCGACCCAGGAGACAACGTAGGAACTGAAGATCGACGCCTGCAGGAGCGCGCCCAGGCGCGTGCGGTCATTCAGGAGCACGGCCAGGGCAAGCCCCAGCGCCTGGGACAGCACCACCACCCCGACCGAGTACTTGGCGGTGTTGGTGACGACCTCCCAGAACTCCGTGGAGGCGAGCGCGCGGTAGTTCGCGGCACCCACCCAGCGCGCGGGCATCACCAGGTCCCACTCGTACAAGCTCACCCAGGCCGAGTAGGCGACCGGATAGAGATAGACGAGAGCGAAGAGCAGCAGCGAGGGCGCGGCCAGGGCGTACCCCAGCCGCGCCTCCGCGCGCGCCCGCCTACTGCTGCTTGGCGAGGATCTCGTTGGCCTTCGCCTCCGCCGCCTGCATGATCTCGGCCGCGGTTTTGATGCCGAGCACCGCGGCCTCGAGGTTGGGCTGGATCACTTCCCGCTGGATCTCGATCAGCGCGGGCGTATACGGGAATCGCTGTGCCGTCCGGAGCTGGTCGATGGCGGTCTTGTAGTTCGGATTCTGCTTGTAGAAGGCCTGCATCTCGGGCGAGTTGACGGCCGAGGTGCGGATGGGCATGTAGCCCGTGGCCTTCGACAGCGAGATGGTCTGCGCGGGCTCGGTCATCCACTTGAGGAAGGCCCAGCCGGCCTCCTTCTGGGCCGGGGGCGCGTCCCGGGCGATGACGAAGAAGGTCCCGCCCGTCGGCACGGCCTGCTTGACCTTCCCCGGCAGGAAGGCGGTGCCGAGCTTGAACTTGGCGTTCTCCGTCATGTAGTTGAGGAAGGCCGTGGAGGTGAAGATCATCGCCGCCCGGCCGTTGATGAAGTCGGTGTTCGTGACGGTCCAGGCGTTGTAATCCTTGCCCGGTGGCCGCTTCATCGTCTTGTCCTTGTTCACGAGGTCCACCCAGAACTGCAGGGCCTCCGTCCCCTTCTCGCGGAAGGCGGCCTTCTTGCCATCGGGCGTCAGGAGGGAGCCGCCCGCCTCGTGGAGCAGCGCGTACCAGAACCACCAGTCGATGGGCACCTCGAAGCCGTAGGTCTTGGTCTCGCTGCCCTCGCGCACGGTGAGCTTGGCCGCAGCATCGCGCAGCTCGTCCCACGTGGTCGGTACCTTCACGCCCTTGGCCGCGAGCATGTCGGCGTTGTAGTAGAGGATGGGCGTCGAGCGGAAGAAGGGCAGCGCCATCAGCGGCGCCGCCGGCTTGCCCAGGTAATCGAAGTAGGTGTGCTGGGTCTGCCCGGGCAGGTAGTCCTCGAGGTTGGCGCCGTTCGCGCCCTTGGCGTAGGGCTCGAGGTTCTCGAAGAGCCCGGAGGCGGCGAGCTGCGGGATGGCCTCGCCGATGACGTGGAACGCGGCGGGCGCGGTCTTGGTCGCCGCCGCGGCGCGGATCTTGGCCAAGGCCTCGAAGTAGTCGCCCTGGAAAGTCCCCTCGATCTTGTACTTGGACTGCGACTCGTTGAACCGCTTGATGTGCGCCTCGGTGACCTCGCGGTTCGTGCCCCCGAAGGAGTACCAGAACTGCGCCACGACGGGGCCCTGAGCGGCGGCCGGCCCAGCCGCACCAAGAAACCCGGCAATCATCAGCAGGGTCAGCGCTCGTCTCATACTCTATCTCCTCTGGTCTTGGGTGGCTCTCTGGAGCGGCCCGCACGGGGCCGCCATGGCAGCGGGATTATAGCGCGTGTCTCCAAGTGCCGATTGACTGATCGCGTGAGCCCGATTATTGTGACCCGGCCATGCTCAGGACCACGCTCGCGGGAAGCCTCCCTAAGCCCCCTTGGCTTGCCGATCCGGGCCACCAGCTCTTTGCCCCGTGGGTGCCGCCGGCCGATCGACTTGGCGAGGCCCAGGACGACGCCGTCCGCCTGGCGCTCCTCGATCAGGAGGAGGCCGGCATCGATATCGTCAGCGACGGCGAGCAGCGTCGTCGGCACTACATCTGGGGGTTCCTCGACGGCTTGACCGGAACCGACACGGAGCGGCTCGGGAGGAAGCGGACCCGTGGGGGCAAATACATCGCCGAGCAGGACGTGGCGCGGATCGTCGGCGAGGTCACGTGGCCCGGGCCCATCATGGGCGCCGCGCTGGCGTTCGCGAAGGGCCACACGCGCCACGCGCTGAAGGTCACCCTGCCCGGTCCCATGACCATCGTGGACAGCACGCTGGACGAGTATTACCGGGGCGACGAGGAGAGCCTCGCGATGCGCTTCGCCGCGCTGCTGAACGCGGAGGCCCGCGACCTGGCCGCGGCGGGGGCAGACGTGATCCAGTTCGACGAGCCCTGCTTCAATATCTACCTCGACAAGGTGAAGGCTTGGGGGATCCGAGCCCTCGAGGCCGCCATCGACAGCGTGACCTGTACGACGGCCATCCATATCTGCTACAGCTACGGCATCCCGCGCGTCCTGGCCTGGAAGCAGAAAAACACGGAATGGGGCCAGTACGCGGTCACGCTCCCGCTCCTGCGCGAGACCCGGATCGATCAGATCTCGGTGGAATGCGCGGCCTCCGGGGTCGACGTGGCGCTCCTGACGGAGGCGCGAGGAAAGGACGTGCTCCTCGGAGTCATCGACGTGGGAACGGAGGAGGTCGAGTCGCCCGAACTGGTCGCGACACGGATCAGGAATGCGCTCCCGTACGTGGATCCCAGGCGCCTCTTCCCCTGCACGGATTGCGGCCTCGTTCCGCGCACCCGGCAGGCCGCCCGGGCGAAGCTCCGGTCCCTCGCCGAAGGCGCGCAGTTGGTCCGCCGCGACCTAGGGCGTTCGGTTGGTCCCGCGTGACAGACGGTCAGAAGATGCGTTCGCTCGAGCGGCAGCCTGTCGGAGCATGACGACCTTTGAGTTATGAGTCGTCTCTGGGTTACCTTACGCAGTCGCCACGCGCCGCTGATGAGGCGGTCGCTGCTGCTGCCATCGGATCAGGTTATTGAATGATGTAACAATGCTCGCGTGGAAGTTGGAGCTGGAAGGATCCCCGGAAACTGCGCCCCGCTTTTTCCACAGCAAACGGGACACCACCTCATGACGGGCTCGGGCGCTCGAAGGGCGAAGGGCCATCCAGGACAGCGCGCACTTTTGTTGCAATCCCAGCAGGGCTGAATGGCTTTGCCAGGAAAGGGCGTCCTGTCGCCGTCACTTCGGACAGCATGTAGGCTGACATAAAAAGGATCTTTGCTTGTGGCCGAATTGCCTCGATCTTGCGTGCCAACTCTGTACCCTTCATCAGGGGCATCATCACGTCGAGGAGGAAGAGGTGGATCAGTGTCGGGTGCTCTCTGGCAATCCGGAGTGCCTGACGGGGGTCTCCGGTATCGAGGATGACATAGTCACGGGCTTCGAGGATGTCGCGGACCAGGGAGCGGACATCGTCCTCATCGTCGACCACCAGAATGGTTTCCACGCGGTGCCCTCCTCGCTATCGTTCCAGCGTAAGCCTAGTGGGTGGCTGGGTTGGATAGCAAGGCCCTGTTTTGAATTCAGATGACCTCGTGAGAAGCGGAACGGGCTGCTCCCGCGCCGCCTCGCTGTGCCACTCGGCCTTGTTCCTCCCGCCAAGGGTAGATGGGCCGTCTGCTGCGCGGACCGTCCACCCGCGAGGATTCTAGCGCCGCCTCGCTGTCGGCGTCAGACACCGTGCCCTAACGGACGCCGACTGCCCTCACGATTGCCATAACGCCAAAGGCGAAGAAGAGCCCAGCCGCGATCCGGCGCACGAACCACATCGGGACTCTTTTTGCCAAGTAGTTGCCGCCGAAGACGGCAAGCCCGTCGGAGACCAGCATCCCGAGGGTCGTACCCGCCGTGACCGTTACTGGCGAACCGAAGCGCGCCCCAAGGGCCACCGTCGCCAGTTGGGTCTTGTCACCCATTTCCGCTAGAAAGAAGATAATCACAGTTGAGAGAAGGGGCCCCCATCTCGACTCGCCTCCCTCATCCTGCGCGGCGTCGGGAACGAGAGTCCACACACAAAAGGCGATGAAACTGAGGGCAAGCACCCACCCGAGAACGGACTCGGGAACCTTGGTCGCGACCCACACCCCCGCTGAGGAGGCCAGCGCGTGGTTGACCGTGGTGGCAATGAGAATCCCGAACATCACCATCCAGGTGCGCCGAAAGCGGGACGCCAGCGAGAAGGCAACCAGTTGGGTTTTGTCCCCCATCTCGGCGAGCGCGACGATCAGGAACGAGCTGACGAATGCAACCAGCATGTTCTTTCCTGTTCCCTATGCCGCCGTCCGCCCAAGGGTTTCCATCGGGCATAGCTCCGCACACTGGCAGATACGCGGACATGAAGACGCCCCGACGTGCATCACACACGTTCGGGGCGCCCATCCCACTCGCGTGCACCCGCCACCGAGAAAGGAAAGAGCGGGTGCGAAGCGAATTATAGGTCCGCCGGCTGCGCTAGTGCAACCCTCCCAAATCGACGCAGCTCAGCTCTGAGCGGAGATCCGTCAAGCGCTGCCCGGCCAGGCTGGCCTTGGCGAAAATCTGCCAGTCAGGAAGAGAAGCCCTGTGGCGCAAGCCTCCACGCCTTCGCAAATTTACTCGCAAAGGTCTGATAGCCAATGATGAAAGTCAGCTCCACGATCTCGGCCTCTGTGAAATGCTCCCGGACCCGCGCCAAGCACTCTTCGGACACTTCTAGGTCGTCGCGAGTGATTCGCTCGCAGAATTGGAGCGCGGCCCGCTCCCGTTCACTGAAGCGCGGGCTCTCCCGGTATGTCAGAACATCGGCGAGCTTCTCCGCCGAGACACCCATCTTCACGCCGACGGCGTGACGGATGTCCATTCAGTACGGCATGCTGTAGAGGGTGGCCACCTGCACGTTGAGCAGGGCGCGAAGCTGACTGTCAATCGTTCCGAACCACTCGATGGCACCGTAGAGACCGCCGATCCCAAGCATGAGCGGCAGCCGATGCGCCATGAGACGCTCGGGAGTCGGCACCTGACCGAACATCCGCTCCCCGATCTTGAAAAAGGTTCGAGTCAGCACGCCAGGCCGTTCGATCTGCGCGATCTGTTCCATAAAGCCCTCCTTTGTCTGATGGGGGTCTAGCCATCCGATTGGCGTTGCTCTCCTAACACGTTGGCGGTTGTGCGACCGCGGGCCCGCGCGGTCGCGCAGCGTTTCGCCCTCGCCGAATGTGTTCTACCGCCACGTCGCCTGGCGCCTCCTGGTCTTCGTGGTGGGTACGCCCGACCAGGGCCTCGAATCCCGACGATCGAGTACGCGCACTCCGAGCCTCGACGGATTCGGAGTGCGGACTCCGGCGACAGACAACTCGGCCCGCTCTCGCCTCAGCCAGTTAGTACCCTTGTCCGGAAGTCGGACGCCCCGGCGATGGCACGACCTGCAGCCAGCCACCCGGACATTGCGGAACGTACGGGTAGTATCCCTGCGGACTCTGGCAGTAGTACCAGTACTGCTGGGGAGGAGGTTGGACATAAGTCGGTGGAGCCTCGACGACCACAGGTGCCGGCGAATAGACGGGATACGGATAGAAGACCGGGGGGCCGAAGAAGACCCCGGGCCCGATGAACACCCGGGCGCCCACGAAGACGTGGTGATGTCGGAAGCCATCGTGATGGCCTCTGAATCCGCCGTGGAAGCCGCCGCGACTGCCACTCCAGGCCAGGCTCGGGCCGGTACTCCAAAGGAGCGCGCTGACCACCGCAAGGACCACGATCGCCCATCGCTTCATCGTCCACCTCCTAGCCCCGTCGCCCGATTGGACAGGGCCACCTGCGTGTCCAGTCAAACGCGAGACCAAAAAGTCACGTGCTCGCCGTCTCTCCCCTAGTAGCCGCCACCTCCGGCCGCGGACCGCTCACACATTTCCAGGGCGGGGCGCCACAGCCCGCCGCTCTGGGCGCACCGTTCGGCTTCACTGAGGGTGACGTTGCCGCTCTGCATCTGCGCACATGCGGCAGCCAGCAGCGCGACACCGACGACTCCAAATAAAATCCTCGACATGGCTTTCCGCTCCTTCTAGCGGCTCGCTGTCCGAGTCACGGGAGACTGGAAAGACTGAAGCGGGTAAGTAGGGAGGCCCTCCGCAGGCTCTGCATCCCACTCCCCCGACTCCCTCCAGCCTCGGAACCGCTCATAGCGCCGCTCACAGTGACAAGCAGTTCGCCGTCTCTTGCCCCCAGCCGCGCAGCTGTCCCCCGTTGGTCTCAGGCTCAGTTCTTCACTTCTTGAACCTCATAGCCGCGACTGGTCATGCAGCGATTCTGACGGCCCTGGTCAAGGATTTGGTGGGCGCTTCCGGATCCGTAGCCGTACCCGCCGCCCACGGTGACCATCGCTTGTTGGGTGCACTCTGATTCGTCACGCTGACGCTGTTCGGCCGTCACCCCAGGTTTGTTGTACTCGTATCGCACTGCCGGCCCGCACGCAGCGGCTGCAAGCGCTACCATGACGAGAGCAATCGTGGCAGATCTCATGGGGTGCGTGCCCTCTGTGGACTTACCATCGCCCCTCCATTACAAGTGAGCAAGTTCCGGCCCTCAACCCTGCCGGGCGCTCATGCGTCACGACCAATGCAGCAGGACGCCTTCCGCCGCGAAGCCGGGGCCGAGCGCGATCATGACCCCCCAGTCGCCCTGGCGCGGGTGTCCGCTCCGGAGCACCTCGTCGAGCACGCACAGCACGGTTGCCGATGACAGGTTCCCGAATCGCCGCAAGACGTCGCGCGAGAACGCCAAATCGCCATCGGTGAGCCCCAAGGCCGTCTGGGCCCGCTCGAGCACCCTTCGACCAGCCGAGTGGAGGATCCAGAACCGCACGTCCTCCGTGCGAAGATCGTGGTCCTTGAGGAGGCGCAGCGCGAGCTCCTGCATCATGAGGGGGGCGATCCGGCGCACATCCTTGCTCAGGCGGATCCGGGCTCGGCCGCCCGGGAATGTGAACCCCATGCGGTCCAGGTACTCGGGCCGGATGATCGTTCGGTGCCCGATGAGGGCGGGGCCCTCGCCCTCTGTTCCCAGCAGGACGGCGGCGGCGCCATCAGCGAAGATCGCGTTGGCGACCGCGGTCTCCAGCGAGTCGTCGAGGGTGTACGTGGTCGAGCAGAGCTCCACCGCGACGATCAGGGCCCGCCGGCCCGGGAATGTATGCAGATAGTTAAAGGCCTGCTGGAGCGCGACGATCGCGCTGGCACAGCCGGTGTCTCCGACATGCACCCGCTGGACGTCGTCCCGAAACCCGACCGCGCGAATCAGGTGCGCATCGAGGCTTGGGACCAGGCGCCCCGTGCAGGTGGTCGTCGCCAGGAAGTCGACCTCGGAGACATCAAGGCTCCCACGGTCGAGGCAGGTGCGGATTGCCTGGCTCCCCAGCGCGACGCTCCCGGCCTCGAACCGGGCCGCGAGCTGATCGACGTCCTCATCCGGCCGGGCCTGGGCGGCGTCCACGAAGAAGTGCCGGCGCTCGATTCCGCTGCGCAAGAACAAACTGCGGCGCAGCGGGTCGGCGTAGCCGAAAATGTCGACCAGTTCGTCCTGGTTGAACGAGGTCGGCGGCACGGCCGTCCCCACGGCCAGAATTCGGGGACTACCCATCGCGCGCCTCCGAACCGGGACCGCGGGGCGCTCCCAGTCCTCCGTTCCGGACACAGAGCAAGGCAAATTCCTCGAGCGCTCTGGCGCTTGCCGCGGAGGCCGCTACGTACAGGCGCGCGGCATCTTCCCACCAGGTGACGGTGGTTCCGTGGATCCTGGCTGTGTAGATCTCCACTCCATCGATTACGCGCTCAGTCCACTCGGGTCGAGTGGGCGGCGATGGCATCACAAACAACGAGAGCCGGTATCCGCCCCACTCGTAGAGCAGGTGCGCGGCCGGTGTGCCTCCCACCGTCACGACCCGCCCTCCCACCAGGTGCTGATCGGGTCGGTTGACCCAGGGCGCCTTGACAAGAAATCCCACGCGGCCCCCCAACCAGCCGGTGAGTCGGGAGAGGTCCGTCGTCATGAGGTCAAGGTTGGCCCCAGCGCCTTCGCTCGAGAGGTGGTGTTGGGCCGCGGCTTCGATAGCGAAGCGTGGGACCTCTACGGGGCCTCGGATCCCGGGGACCATCAGGGCGATCATGAGAAACCCGACCAGCGCGATCGGAGCCCGGAGCGCGGCGGCGGGCACGACGCGCCGTCGGCGAGCGGAAGCCGACAACGATGCTCCGGCTGCAGAAATGCGCTGCACGATTCGGTCCCGGAGGGCCGGCGGGGGCTGATCCTGAATCGCATCGGCCGCCAGCAGGGAATGGAGGGCGGCCTCCACTCCCATCATCGTTCGGCAATGGTCACAGGAGTGGAGGTGGCCCTGGACACGAAGGACTTCCATGACGGGCAGTTCATCGTCGAGATAGGGATCGAGGGCGGCGGCGAACTCCTGGCAAGTCATCGGGTCGGCTCCACGTGCCGGCGCTCCACGACCACCCCCGCGAGGGCGGATCGAAGCAGCCGCCGGGCTCGAAAGAGTCGGGACATCACGGTACCCAGCGGGACCTCGAGAATGTGCGCCATTTCTCGGTAGGAAAAGCCGCCGACGTGAGCCAGGACGATCACCTCACGGTAGGGCAAGGGCAACCCGAGGGTTGCCTGCCGAATATCCTGGAGCAGGCTCTCTTGCAGCGGAAATGCACGCTCCTGCAGGGCACCGAGCAGATCCGCCGCGCGGGCAAAAACGTCCAGCATCTCGGGGCTCACCGGAATCGGCTGGACGGTCTGGCGTTCTGCCTGGCGCAGGAAGACCGAACGGAGGATCGTGAACACCCAGGCCTTGGCGGCGCTGGTTTGCCTGAGCTGGTCCAGCGCCTGAAAGGCTCGCAGGCACGTCTCCTGGACCAGATCCTCGGCATCGGACGGCTTCCCGGTCAGACGCAGGGCCGCGCGATAGAGGTCGTCCAGGTGCACCAGAACGTACGCTTCGAAACGGCGGCGTTTCGCCATCTCGCCCTTGGAGCGCATCGCCTTCGCCTCGTACATGCTAAGAGCCGCAAAGGCCCACAAATATTCCGGGCCACTGGCGGAGCCTGCATTTTGTCGGCCTCGTCACCGGTTGACTGGATTAGCGCCTCTTTGGACCCCCGGACCCCGCCTGCGGAGCGCACGTGGGGGGCCGACCCGTACCGGAACAAAGGGTTAGCCACCTGATCGCCGACTCGCCCGTTGATCTGGAGGTCGGATTTGAACCGACGACCCCTGGGTTATGAGTGGCTTCGAGGAATCAAGACTGGCCAGGAGGAGTCCCGTCTGCGCCGGGCTCGAGGGCGTAGCCCGCCTCTGTCCAGGCGTCAAGCCCTCCGGCGAGCGGTCGAATCCTCCGGAATCCCCTGTCCATCAGCAAGCGGGCCACACGGGCCGCCGAAGCCTCGCTGGGTCAGGTGCAGTAGAGGATGATGTCCCGGTCGCGCGGCAGCTCATTGAGCAGCGTGTCGAGGTTGTCCACGTCGAGCACGGCGGCGCCCTTGATTCGCCGAGGATCGCGCGCGCGTCCCGTCGAGGTCCGCACGTCGAACACCAGCGGGCTTTCCCCTTCGTCCATCAAGCGGCGCAGCTCCTCGACGGAGATCCGCGCCATCCGAAGCATCTTGAAGAAGCGGCCCCGCTGCCACAGCTTGAACGCGACGAAGACCACGAGTCCCGCGGCCAGCAGGATCAGTGCGCCGCCGCCCAACGACGCCAGGACCGCGAGGACCCGA
>Ga0207646_10001606_pt1 | contig 27590 bp, 24 predicted proteins | sample KBSK5502metaG_FD_184343 | JGI IMG/M metagenome (GOLD analysis project Ga0207646, IMG submission 184343) | Corn, switchgrass and miscanthus rhizosphere microbial communities from Kellogg Biological Station, Michigan, USA - KBS K5-50-2 metaG... | ecosystem: Host-associated > Plants > Roots >...
CGCTTTCTTGTCGAGCTGCATCGCCGCGACGAGGTCGTCCACCGTCGCCGACTCCGGTAGGTCGAGCGGTAGATCGTAGCGTTCCAGCAGCCGCTGCACCCCGTCCGCGGTGCCCGGCTCCGCGATCCCGAGCGCTTCCGCGAGACGCGCTTCGTAGGCCATGCCGATGGCCACCGCCTCGCCGTGCAGCGTGGCGAACTTGGTGGTCGCCTCGATCGCGTGTGCGACCGTGTGCCCGAAGTTCAGGATCGCCCGTCGCCCCGCCTCCCGTTCATCCGCCGCCACCACCTCCGCCTTGATCTCCACCGAGCGCCGCACCACCCGCTCGAGCGCTCCCGCGTCCCTGGCGGTCACCGCCCCGTGCTCTTGCCCGAGGGCATCGAAGTACCGTCGGTCGGCGATCACACCGTGTTTCACGGCCTCGGCCATTCCCGCTGCGAGCTGTGGCGGAGGCAGGGAGCCGAGCACGTCCAGGTCGGCCACCACGAGGCGCGGCTGGTGGAAGGCGCCGAGCAGGTTCTTTCCCGCGGGGACGTCCACGCCCGCCTTGCCGCCGATCGAGGAGTCGATCATGGCGAGCAGCGTGGTGGGCACCTGGATGCAGGGGATGCCCCGCAGGTAGGTCGCCGCCACGAAACCCGCCAGGTCGCCGACCACGCCGCCGCCCAGCGCGATCACCGCCGAATCGCGTCCGAACTGAGCCGCCAGCATGCGGTCGGAGAGCGTCGCCCACGTTTCCCGCGTCTTGTTCCACTCCCCCGCCGGGAACTCGAATAGTTGGACTTGCAGCGTGGCGTCGCGGAATCGTGCCACGACGTTCTCGCCGTACAGCTTCGCCACGTGCGAGTCCGTGATCACCGCGTAGCGACTGGCGGGGCACGCGGCTTTCGCCGAAGCGGGCAGATTCGCGAGCAGCCCGCGGCCGATCAGGATGTCGTACGAGGCGTCGCGCGGCTCGGCGAGCGCGACGCGGATCGTCACCACTTGACGTCGGGCCGTCCCGCGTGCGCGTTGGCGGCCCGCGCCAGGACGAACAGGAGATCCGAGAGGCGGTTCAGGTACCGGAGGATCGCGGGACTGATCTGCTCGTGCCGCGACAGAGCGACGACGGCGCGCTCGGCCCGACGACAGACTGTTCGTGCCAGATGCAGCGCGGCGGCCTTGGGCGCCCCGCCCGGCAAGATGAAGTTCTTGAGGGGCTCGAGTCGCGACTGGTGTCCATCGATGGCGTCCTCGAGCGCGGCGATGTCCGACTCGCCGATGGCCGCGCTGGTCCGGGAGAGCGCTTTGTGCAGCTTGTCGGGATCCGGAGTGGCGAGCTCGGCTCCGATCGTGAACAGGTCGCGCTGGATACGCTGGACGAGCGCGTCGACGAACTCCTGGGGTTCGAGCGCGCGTGCCAGTCCGAGCGCCGCGTTCAACTCGTCCACCTCGCCGTACGCCGCGACGCGAAGACTGTCCTTGGGGATCCGGCCGCCGCCGAACAGGCCCGTTTCCCCGCCGTCCCCCGTCTTGGTGTAGATCTTCAACCGCTCCCCTCTCCCTTCTCCCCGGGGGTTCCGTTACGATTGAAGCCCATGCAGGACGTCAAAGATATCACGATTATCGGCGCCGGCCCGACGGGGTTGTTCGGCGCGTTCTACGCGGGGATGCGCGGGGCCTCCTGCCGTCTGATCGACAACCTCGACCAGGTGGGCGGCCAGCTCACCGCGCTGTACCCGGAGAAGTACATCTTCGATGTGGCGGGCTTCCCCAAGGTGCTCGCCAAGGACCTGGTGAAGGGGATGGCCGAGCAAGCCTTCCAGTTCAAGCAGCCCGTCCATTTGGGGGAAAAGGTGATGGATCTGAAGCACGACTCGGAGGACGGGCAGCCGCGCTTCACGATCGTCACGGAGCGGGACGAGTACCCGTCGCGCAGCGTGCTCATCGCGGGCGGGATCGGCGCCTTCACGCCCCGGAAGCTGCCGCTCAAGGACGCAGATCGCTGGTACGGGAAGGGCCTGCACGATCGCATCCTCGACCCGAAAGTGTTCGCCGGGAAGCGCGTGCTGCTGGTGGGCGGCGGCGATTCGGCGTTCGACTGGGCCGTCAACCTCCAGGGAATCGCCCGGTTCATCCTCATGATCCATCGGCGCGACGGCTTCCGCGCTCATGCGGCCACGGTGCGGCAGGTTCACGAGCTGAGCGCGGCGGGGAAAATGGAGCTCCGCACCTTCTGGGAGCTGAAGGCGATCCACGGCGACGACGCGATCGAGGCCGTGACCATCTTCAACAACAAGACTAAGGAAGAGGAGCGCGTCGCGGTCGACTGCGTGATTCCGCAGCTCGGGTTCATCTCCTCGCTTGGGGCCATCGCCCAATGGGGCCTCGACATCGAGAAGGGCGAGATCAAGGTGTCGCAGACGATGGAGACGAACATCCCCGGCGTGTTCGCGGCGGGCGACATCACGACCTACGCCGGCAAGCTCAAGCTGATCGCCACCGGCGCCGCGGAGGCCGCGGTTGCGGTGAACCACGCGGTGCACTTCATCAATCCAGCGGCCAAGGTCGAGCCGGGCCACAGCTCGAACATGGCGCTCTTCGGGCAGACGGAAGACTAGGGGCGCCCGATTTGTACGACCACTGAATCGATCTGGTTGAGCATCTGCTGATACGGCACCGCATGCCCGTTCGCCTGGACGCTGAAGGTGATCGTCCGGCCCCCCCCGTTCGCTCGCTCGATGTAGCCTGACAGGCTGTTCACGCGGTCGATGCTCCCCGTCTTGGCGATCACGCGGCCCTCGAGCGGTGTACCCACGAAGCGCTTGAGCAGCGAGCCGGGCTGACCGGCGTGCGGCAGGCCCGCCACGAACGGCCCACCCTTCGGGTGGCGATGCATGTACGCGAGCAGCTTCGCGAACGCCAGCGGCGTGACGAGGTTGCCCGCCGCGAGCCCCGAGCCGTCCTCGAGCGCGAACGCGGTCGAGTCGATCTTCACCGAGTCGGTCAGGAACCCGCGCTCGACGCCGAGCCCCGCCTCCCACGAGCCCGCACTCTTGAGCTCCCGGCCCAGGATCTTGAGCAGCATTTCGGCGAACCAGTTCTGGCTCGAGTTGAGAATCGGGAAGATGATGTCCGGGAGCGGCCGGCCCGGGAAGTCGACCAGCGGCGAGGAGCAGCAGCGCACGGTGCGGTAGGCGAGCGAATCGGTCGTGCCCACTGCACCTCCTTCGACGGCCACACCGCGACGGGCGAGCGCGGCCGTGAGCGCCCGCGCGGCGTACAGATTGGGGTCGGGAAGCGCCACGCTCTCCACCCGGGTCTTCCTCCCGAGCGCGACCGTTCCCTCCGCCCGGATGCTCCAGCCGCCCCCCGTCCGGAAGAAGTTGTCGCCGATCGTGGAGGCCGACTCGGCCGCGACCGTGCGGGCGCGGTTCTCGAACGTGATCAGCCCGAGGTCCGGGGACCAGACGATCACCGGCGGCGCGTCGACGGCGGGACCGGGGTCGATCCGGAAGTCCACGCTGTTGTCATGGAAGCCGAGCCCCGACACGGGCGCCGCGTACCACCAGGTCAGGTCCCAGGCGTTCCACCCGTAGTGAATCATGGTGGGCTCGAAATAGGAGCCGTCGCCCACGAGCTTCCCCGTGATCCGTCGGATCCCTCTGGCCCGGACCGAGTCGGCGATCGCGTCGATGGCCGTGAAGCTCGAATCGCACACGCCCGGCGCGAGGGTGTCGACGCCGTAGCAGCGCGCGGACCACGTGGGATCGCCCCGCCCGTACAAGATCAGGTCACCCTGCAGCACCCCGGCGTCCACCCGGCCGTTCACGTACAGGCTCGTGGTCACGCGATAGTCCGCCGGGAGCAGCACGGCTGCCGCCGCCGTGACGACCAGCTTGGTGTTGCTGGCGGGCACCGAGAAGCGATCGGCGTTGCGCTGATACAGGACGCGGCCGCGGTCGTCCACGACGTAGATCCCCCAGGTGGCGCGGTTGAACGGGGGCGCGTCGATCAGCTGGGCGAGCCGCTGCTCGAGCGATCCCTTGAGCGGCGTGGTGCGCGGCCGCGCGGCGGGCGTCTGGGCCGCGACCGCAGAGCTAATCGTAAGCGATGCGAGGATCAGCTTTCGCATAGACCAGGTCCGTCACGAGGTTCACCAGCAGGAACACCAGGGACATAAAGAGGATGCTCCCCTGGATCGCGGGGAGATCCCGCTTCTCGATCGCGCTCAGCACGTAGCGGCCGAGGCCCGGCCATCCGAAAATCGTCTCGGTGAGGATGCTACCCGTGAGGTAGCTCCCGGTGTCGAGTCCGATCACGGTAATCACCGGGATCAGCGCGTTGCGGAAGCCGTGACGCAGGATCACCGCCGCTTCGCTCAACCCCTTGGCCCGGGCGGTGCGGACGAAGTCGCTGGACAGCACGTCCAGCATCGCGGCGCGGGTCATGCGTGCGAGGAACGCGATGGAGCGCATGCCCAGGGTCAGCGCCGGTAGCACGAGGTACGCGAGCCCGCCCGAGCCCGACGGCGGGAGCCAGCGCAGCGCCACCGCGAACAGGAGGATGAGGAGCAGTCCCACCCAATACACCGGGAACGATACGCCGAGATACGACACGAGCATGGCGACGCGGTCGACGACTCCCCCCGGCCGGATCGCCGACAGCACGCCGAGCGTGATCCCGCACAGCACGGCGAGCGCCATGGCAGCGAGCGCGAGCTGGACCGTCTTGGGAAAGCGCGCAGCCAGGTCCTGCGCGATGGGCCGCTGGGTGATGTAGGAGCGCCCCAGATCGCCGTGCAGCACCGCCCAGAGATACCGCCCGAACTGGGCGGGGAGAGGATCATCGAGGTGCAGCTCGGCCCGGAGTCGGGCGATGGTGGCGGTGTCGGCGCGCTCCCCCACCATCGCCGCCACGGGATCCCCGGGCACCACGTTCAACAACAGGAACGCGACCACCAGCACCCCGAACAGCGTCGGCACCGTCATCAGCAACCGGCGGCCGACGAGGCGCATCACCGTGGTGCGACCCGTGCGCCCGTCCAGCGCTGTCCGTTGAAAATCACCGGCAGATCCCAACCCAGGACCTCTGGCCGCTTGGCCCACAGGTCCGTGGGGAACCAGAGATACAGCCAGGGCGCGGCGCGGTACACGCGCTCGTCGATGCGGCGGTACAGAGTCGTACGCGCGGTGTCGTCCGTGGTGCGGCGGGCGCGGAGGATCAGCGAATCCGTGGCCGGGTCCGCGTAAAACGCATAGTTGCCTCCCGGGCCAAAGCTCCCGGAATAGAACAGCGGGTAGAGAAAGTTGTCGGCGTCGGGGTAATCGGCCCACCAGTCGAGGATGACCATGTCGGCTTCACCCTTGCGCGCGGCCTCGCGCTGGCTCGACGCGTCGCGTTCGACCAGCTCCACTCGCACCCCCACACCTGTCAGCTGCGCCTGGATGGCCTGTGCCACCCGCGACAACTCCACGTTCGTCCCCGTGCGCCAGAGCCGCACGTCGATCCCGCTCGAATACCCCGCGTCGGCGAGGAGCGTACGCGCCGTCGCCGGGTCGTAGCCGTACCCCCGCCGCGTGGTGTCGCTCCCGGCGAGCCCCGGCGGGATGGCGCCGCGCGCGAGGACGCCCCGACCACCGTACACCGTGGCAAGGATCTCCGGCACGTTCACGGCCTGGTTGATCGCCCGTCGCACGCGGGGGTCGCGCAGCGGGCCGCGCCGGTTGTTCAGGGCCACGTACACCACACGCAACGCGGGCTTCTCGACCAGCTGGTCGGGCCGCTCCCGGCGCCAGCGCGCGGTTTCCCCGAACGGCACCTCGATCACGCTGAGCCGGCCGGCCTCGAACTCCGCGGCGCGGGTGAGCGGCTCGGGGATGATCCGCACCCTGAGCGTGTCGCCGGCCGGCGCCCCGCCCCAGTAGCTCGGGTTGCGCGCGAACAGCAGGTAGTCGTCGTGCTGCCACGCCACGAAGCGCCACGGTCCGGTGCCCACCGCGCGCTGCGCCAGGTCGCCGGGGGGCGGCGCCGGCACTACGCTCGCCACCGGCATCGCGAGGAACTTGGGAAAGATCGCCAGCGGCTCGGTGAGCGTGAACGCGACACTAGAGTCCCCGAGGACGGTAATGCCGCTCACGTCGCCCGCACGCCCGGCAGCGTACGCTTCAGCCCCGGCGATGGGGTAGAGCGGCCAGGGCCGGCCTCCTTTGGTCGCAGGGGACAAGACGCGCAGCAGGCTGGCGCGCACCGCGGCGGCCGTGAGCGGGGTCCCGTCGTGGAACTTGACGCCCGGTCGCAGGTGAAACACGTACCGCCGGCCACTCCCGTCCTCTCCCGCCGTCCAGCGATCGGCCAGCGCCGGAAGGAGGCGGCCATCCGCATCGAACTGGGTGAGTCCGTCGAACGCGAGCGTCACCATCTCACCGGTCGGCACGTCGGTCGAGAGGGCGGGATCGAGAGAGCGCGGGTCGTAGGATTCGTAGTACGTGAGGCCTCGTCCCGCGCGCGTGCTATTCTCCCCGCAGGCCGTGGCTCCTGTGAGGGCGGCGAGAGCAAGACCGAGGAGCACGCGCATGGCATCAGGTGTCGAAAAGGTTGACAGTGCGGGAGGAGCTAGCCAACATAGGGATGCAGCCCGACTGCGTCAATTGCGCGCGCTCCGTTTGACCCTGTTCGTCGCCGTGTTCGCGGCGGCGCCCCTCGCCGCGCAGCAAGAGCAGCAGCGGGTGGTCCGCGGTCTTTCCTTCGAGGGCAATCACGCGATCGACGACTACACGCTGAGCACCGCGATCGCGACCACTAATTCGAGCGCGTTCGCGACTAGTCCGTTCCTCCGCTGGCTAGGCCTGGGTGAGAAGCGGTCCTTCAATGAGCTCGAGTTCCGTCGCGACGTCGTGCGGTTGATGCTGTTGTACCGCCAGAGCGGGTACATGAACGCCGTGGTGGACACCCTGGTGCGCCGTGAGGGCCGGGACGTGTACGTCAAGTTCCGGATCTACGAGGGCGATCCGGTGCAGCTCGCTGCGCTCGACGTGCTGGGTCTCGACTCGATCCTCGACGTGCGGCGCTTGAAGCGCGACTTGCCGCTCCAGGTCGGCGATCCGTTCAATCGGGCACTGTTCCAGGCGTCCGCCGACACCATCGTGAGCCGGCTGAAGAACATCGGATACCCGTACGCCGACGTCCTCCGCAACTACGATGTGGACGTCGCGGCGCTCCGGGCTGTGGCGACGCTGGAAGCGATTCCCGGCCCGCGCATGCGGGTGGGGCAGGTGCTGATCACCGGCGCGGACAAGGTGGACACCGCGACCGTGCGCCGCATGCTTTCGGTCAGGGCGGGGGACTGGTATCGCCAGGATCAGCTGTACCTGACACAGCGCGACCTGTACGGGTTGGGGATGTTTCGCTCGGTCAACGTCATGCTCGCGGACACGACCCCCCCACCGGGCGATTCGACGGTGCGGGTGCTGGTGCGGCTGGCCGAGGCGCCGCGTCACCGCATCCGGGCGGGAGCGGGGTACGGCTCGCTCGACTGCTTCCGTGTGCAGAGCGGGTGGACCGCGTACGACTTCCTGGGAGGCGCCCGCGCGCTCGACCTCACGGGCCAGCTCTCGAAGCTCGGCGTGGGGGAGCCGACCAACGGCGGGTTCAAGAACAACGTGTGCGGTTTCCTGCACGATGATCCGACCTCGGATACCGTCAACTACACCGCGACGTTGACACTGCGCCAGCCAGCGTTCCTGTCGCCGAGCCACACCGCGAGCCTGGCGATTTTCGCCGAGCGGCGCTCCGAGTTCAAGGCGTATACGCGCCAGGCGGTGGGCGCGAATCTGGCGGTGACCTTCAACGCCCGGCGCAACGTGCCCGTCACCGTGGGTTACGGCTATTCGGTAGGCCGCACGACCGCAGACCCGGCGGTGTACTGCCTGCGGTTCCTCCTGTGCAACGAATCCGACCAGGCGTTCCTCGCGAACCGCCGGCCGTTCGGGGCGATCACGATCTCGGGCGTGCGTGCTCGGGTGAACTCAGTGCTCGATCCCTCGGCGGGGAGCGTGGCGCAGGTGACCCTCGTCCATGCGTCGCGCTATGTGCTGTCGGATACCTTGTATGAGTTCAACCGCGGGGAGCTCGAGGTCTCGAAGTACTATCCGCTGTCGCGCCGCACCGTACTCGCCTGGCGGATCCGGGGCGGCACGATCCTGTCCCAGCGCCTCAACCTGTTTGTCCAGAGTGTCAAATTCGTCCCCCCCGACCAGCGCTTCTACGCCGGTGGCCCGAATTCTGTACGGGGTTTCGCCCGCAACGAGCTGGGCCCACGCGTGTACGTCACGGATAGCATTGAGGTGCAGGGGACCGACACGACCTATGGAACCCCCCGCGCGTCACCGACCGGCGGTAACACGGTATTCACTGCCAACGTGGAGCTTCGCGTTCCGAGTCCGATCTTTCCAGAGCGCGTGCGCCTAGGCCTGTTCGTGGACGTCGGACAGGTGTGGGAGCGTGGCGACACGCTTACGACCGTCAGCGGACTGCGCGTCACCCCAGGCCTTGGGCTGCGGTTCATCACGCCGCTCGGCCCGGTGCGGTTGGACGCGGCTTACAACGGCTACCCGCAGGAGCCGGGCCCGCTCTACTTCCTGAACAGCACGGACAAGAGCCTCACGGCCACGGGGAGGACGGTCCATCCCGGGCTGCCGGGGGGGTTCTGGCGGCGGGTAGTCGTGCAGTTCGCCGTGGGCCAGGCTTTCTAGATGATACGCCGATCGCTCGGGGCCGCGCTGTGGACGCTGGTGGGGCTGCTCGCCGGTTTTCTGGGAGCCCTCTCGTCGCTGGTCGGCACGGGGGCCGGGCGCACGCTGCTGGCGCGCGTCAGCGAGGGGGCACTGCGTCAGGCCTTCACCGGGAAGGTGGAGATCGGCGACGTGCGGGGGTCGCTCCTCACCGGACTGACCCTCACTGAGGTCCGGCTGTTCGACGCGGACACGACGCTCGTGGCCTGGCTGCCGCAGGCCAACTTGAGCTACAACCCGTTCGACTTCGCGGCGGGCCGGGTCGTGCTGTTCGAATTCGACCTGCGCCGGCCGGTGATCAACATCGTGCAGCACCCGACCGGCCGGCTCAACATCGAAGAGCTGTTGCGTCTCGGGGGTCCCGACAAGGGCCCGCACGGGCCGGCCACACTCATCCTGTTCCGGAACGTCCGCATCACGGACGGGACGGTCACGCTGCGACTGCAGGCGAAGCGGCCCGAGCCGGGCGACTCGAGCCTCGAGATCGCGAGCGACGACCGCAACGGACGGTTGCGCGTCCGCCGCTTCGAGCACCTCGACGCGCGGCTCTCCGCCCTGCAGGTGTCTTCTCCGCGCGAGCGGGGAATCCGCATCGACATCTCCCGGCTGGCCATGGAGGGCTCGGACCCCAGGGTGCAAGTCGCGGACGCGGCGGGACGGCTGCGGGTGATCGGTGACTCGATGGACGTGCAGCTCGCGCGCGTGCGGCTGCCGCGCTCGGCGTTGCGCGACGCGCGCGGCACGGTCCGCTGGCCGCATGGCCCCCTGCTGTTCGATCTGCGGCTGCACGCGGACTCGGCGACGCTCGACGATTTCCAATTCATCGACCGGCGCTTCGCCGGTGTTCCCGGTGCCGGCGTGGTGTCGGGCGACCTGCGGTTGCGCTCGCACGGCGAACGGGTGCTCGAGGTCGGGCTCGACCCGCTGCGCCTGGCGTACCGGGGCGGCACGGTCGGGGGCCGGCTGATCGCGTTCAGCGCCACGGACTCGGGGCTCGTCGCGCTGCGCGACCTGGACCTGGACGCCCGCGAGTTCGACCTCGAGTTCGCCCGGCCCTTCCTCGATACACTGCCCTTCGCGGGACGGCTCAGCGGGCACACCATTGCCACGGGGCCGCTCGCAGGCCTCTCCCTCGAGACCGACTGGTCGTTCCGCGACTCGCTCGTTCCGGGATGGCCCGAAAGCCGCATCCGCGGGAAGGGCGAAGTGAACCTCAAGGCCGCCGACGGCATGCGATTTCAACCGTTTGCGGTGGAGGCGTCGAGCATCGACCTGGGCACGGTCGCGCAGCTCGCGCCGGCGGTACGACTGCACGGAACGCTCTTCGGCGTGGGGACCCTCAACGGGCCGCTGCGCGACGCGCAATTCGCGGGTACGCTCGAGCACCGGGATGGGGAGCTGCCCCCGAGCCTGTTGACGGGGAGCATGCGTCTCGACACGCGCAGTGAGATGCTCGGCATCTACGCCGACGTCACGGCGGACTCGCTGTCGTTCGACGGGTTGCGGGGCAGCTTCCCGACGCTGCCGCTCCAAGGCGCCGTGACCGGGCCCGTGAAGCTCGCCGGCCCGCTCGACGCGCTGGAGACGCACGTCGATCTGCACTCACCCGGCGGCGATGTGCGCGGCGACGGGACATTGATGCTCGACCTGCCGCACTACGGCGCGCAGGACATGCAGGTCACGGCCCGAGACCTGGACCTCGCACACTGGCTCGGCCGCGTGGCTCCCCCGTCGCGCCTGAACTTCACGGTCCGGGCAGATTTTTCGGGCGACAGCGCGGTGCCGCCGTTCGGGACGGTGCACGCGATCCTCGCGCCATCGCAGCTCGCTGGCGCCGCACTGGACTCGGGCGCCGTGCGGGTGCGGCTCGCCGACCAGCGGCTGTACGTGGATTCCTTGCGCGTCGCGCAGCCGGGTCTCATCACTACGGGGTCGGGCTCCTTGGGGTGGACGCGCGGGACGCGCGGCCAGCTGGCGCTCGACTTCGACGCCGACAGCCTCAACGCGCTCGACCCGCTCCTCCGCTGGCTCACAGGCGGTTCCCCGGACGCGCCCGGCGACCCCGGCGGAGGCGGTGTCGCGGGGAACGCGGCGCTGGCCGGGTCGGCGCGCCTGCACCTGCGGCTCGAGGGCTCGCTCGACTCGCTCGGCCTGGACGCGCGCGCCAGCGTCGAGCGGCTCGCGTGGCGGGCCTGGCGGGTTCCCGCCGGCCGGGGTCACATCACCTGGCAACCGGGTCCCGCCCCGACGTTCGCGCTCGACGCGACACTGGACTCGATCGCCCACGGCGTGTTCGGATTCTCCGGGGCGTTCGCCACGGCGCGCGGGACGGCGGACTCGCTCACGTGGCTGGCGCGCGCGCGCATCGGCGAGGGCGGCGCGTTTCTCGCCGGGGGCCGGTTCGCCCGCCGAGTTGACCAAACGGGAAGCGCCGCGCTCGCGGTGGGCGTGGACTCCCTGGCCGTCCAGCTGCCGGGCGATGTGTGGGTGCTCGAGCGGCCCACGGAGCTGACCGTGACTGACTCCGCGGCTACGGTGACGGGCTTGGTGCTCCAGAGCGCGTACGGCTCGGGCAAGCTGGTGCTCGAGGGGGCCCTCCCGACGCGGGGTCGGGCGGACGCCCACCTCCAGCTGGAGGCGTTCCCACTGGTGGGGCTATACGCGCTGCTGCAGCAGGACACGGCGGGCGTGGGTGGGACGGTCACAGCCACCGCCGGGCTGTCGGGCACGCGGGCCAGCCCCATCTCGAGCGGGTCGTTCTCGCTCTCGAACGGCGTATTCGGCGAGTTCCGGGCGCCGTTTGTGGACGGGACTTTCGACTACCACGACCGGCGCCTCCGCGGGGCGCTGCATCTGTGGCGCTCGGGCCAGCAGATCCTCGATGTCCAGGCGTACCTGCCGCTGGACCTCGCCCTCGAGTCCGTTCCGCGCCGCCAGCTCCCCGACACCCTGTCGGTGGGGGCGAGGGCTGACAGCGTGGACCTCTCCTTTCTCGAGGCGCTCACTCCCGCCCTGGAGCGCGTGACCGGCGTGTTCTCGACAGACTTGGGGATCGCGGGGACGTGGGACGCGCCGCGCTTGCGGGGTGAGCTGCGGCTCTCTGATGCCGCCGCGACCATCCCGGCTCTGAGCGTGCGCTACGAGGAGGTCAACGGGCGCCTCACCTTGTCAGGTGACTCGATTGCCATCCAGTCGCTGTCGGCCCGAAGCGAGCGTGGCCGGGCCGACTTCACAGGGGTCGTGCGGCTCGAACAGCTGACGCACCCGGTGCTCGACCTGCAGATCGCCGCAGACCAGTTCAAGGCGCTGGACTTGAAGAACAACGTGGCGATCACTGCCAGCGGCCGGCTCTCGCTCAAGGGACCGGTGTTCGGCGCCACGCTCACCGGTCACGCCCAGGTGACGTCGGGCGTCCTGTACTTCGCCGACCTGGTGCAGAAGCGCATCGTGAACCTGGATGAGCTCGCGGACACGTCGCTCGCCGCTCTCATCGAGCAGCAGCGGCTGGGCCCCGAGTTCGAGAACGTCTTCCTCGATAGCCTGCGGATCGCCGACCTCGACCTCGAAATGGGGAGCGACGTGTGGCTCCGCTCCGACGAGGCGAACATCCAGCTTGCCGGCTCCGTACGGCTCACCAAGCAGCGCAACCAGTACCTCGTGAGCGGCACGCTGCAGGCGGTGCGGGGGACCTACCGGCTCAAGGTAGGGCCGGTGTCGCGCGAGTTCGTCGTATCGCAGGGAACGGTGCGGTACTTCGGCACCCCCGATCAGGACGCGACACTCGACATCCAGGCGAAACACGTCGTGCATCCCGCGCCGACCCGGGGTCAGTCGATTCTCGAGGACATCACGGTGGTGGCGCATATCGGCGGCACGCTGCTGGTGCCGAAGGTCACGCTCGAGGCGGAGCGGTACGACCTGTCGCAGACCGAGATCATCTCCTACCTCCTGTTCGGCAAGAGCACCGTCGACCTGGGGGGGGATCAGGGTGGGATCGCCGATCAGCGGGCCCTGGTGCAGAGTGCCCTCGCGATCCTCTCGGGCGAAATCGAGCAGACCATCGTGTCGGGTGGCGTGCCGGTGGACTACGTCGAAATCCGGCCCGGCGGTGGGGGGCAGGGGGTTGCGCTCGTCCCCTGGAATGTCGCCGTGGGGCGCCAGCTCGGCGCCAAGACGTTCCTCGTGGTGAACGCGGGGTTCTGCGCGGGAGGCCAGGTGGAGGTGCAGAACATGCTCGGCCTGTCGCTGCAGTTCCGGATCAGCCCCGAGTGGCGCACGGAAGCGAGCTTCGCGCCGGTGCAGACGTGCTTTATCGATGCGAACGCCACGGCGGGGAACACGGTGCCGCGACAGGTTGGTCTGGACCTCTTCTGGGAGCGGCGCTACTAGCGGTGACCCGGGCCCTCCTGATCGCCAACCCCGCGGCGGCACGCACCGATGCGCGTGCCGTGACGACGGTCCGGGACACTCTGCGGCGCGGCGGGTGGACGGTCGAGGTACTCGCTACGGCTCGGGCGGGCGACGCGCGACGCTTCGCCCGCGAAGCGCGGGCCCAGGGCTTCGATGCCCTCGTCTGCTACGGGGGCGACGGCACAGCCATGGAGATCGCCGCCGGCGCCGTGAACAGCGGCATCCCGCTCGGGCTGGTCCCGGGCGGCACGGGGAACCTGCTCGCCGGCAACCTGCGGCTGCCGCGCGACCCGGCGGCGGCGGCTCGCGTGATCCTGGCCGGCCGCACCGCGGCGATCGACCTCGGCAGCGTGGAGCGCGCCGACGGCACGCACTATTTCGCGGTGTGCGGCGGCACGGGCTTCGACGCCCAGCTGATGGCGGGCACGGCGGCCGCCGAGAAGCACCGCTGGAAGATGGCGGCGTACGTGATGCGGGCGTTCGCCGCGCTCCCCACCGTCACGAGTCCGCTCCACCGCGTGACCGTGGACGGGGTCGCGCATGAGCTGCCGGCGGCCATGGTGCTCGTCGCGAACTGCGGGGAGCTCGTGCCGCCGTTCCTCCGGCTACGGCATGACATCGCGCCGGACGACGGCTGGCTGGACGTGCTCGTGCTGCGCGCCGAAGGCGTGTTTCAGAGTCTGAGCGCGTTCTTCGAGCTGGCGTTCCGGCCCGCGAATGGGGCGCGACGGTTGTGGTTCGGCCGCGGCCGCACCGTGCGCGTCGAAGTGCTCGAGGGCCCCCCGCGGCCGATGCAGCTCGATGGCGAGCCGTGGGGTGACGCGCCGTTCGAGGCACGTCTCGTCCCGGCAGCGCTCCCCGTCATCGTGGACCCCGCGACCGCGCCGCTCGGCGCCTCACGCCGTGGCTGACAGCATCCTGCTGATCGACACCGACGCCGACGAACTGCGCGCCGTGGGGGATTACTTCGAGGGGATGGGCTACGACGTGGGGCGCGCCGCTGCCGCCGAGGCAGGTTTGGAGGCGTTCGATCGCCTGCACCCCGATGTCGTGATCCTCGACCTGCACATCGCCGGCCTCGAGGGGCTGGGCGTGCTCGAGCAGCTGCGATCCCGGGGAGGCTCCGTCATTCTCCTCACGGACCAGGGCGACACCGCAACCGCGGTGCGCGCCATGGAGCTCGGCGCCGAGCACTTCGTCACCAAGCCCGTGGACCTGAGCCACCTGGCCGCCGCCACGGCGCGCGTGTGCGACAAGGTCCGCTTGGCACGTCAGAACGTGCTGCTGCGCGAAGCGTTGGACCGGCTCCTGAGGGGGGCCGGAGGGGCCGGGGGGGCCGGAACGGGCGGCGACGGGCGCCATAAGCCACTGGCACTCGCAGAGGTGGAGCGGGTGCACATCGAGAAGACACTCCGGTTCCACGGGGGCAACCGCACCCGGGCGGCCCAGGAGCTCGGGATTTCGCGCGCGACGCTGATCAATAAGATTAAGGTCTACGGGCTCGACATCTGAGGTGGGTTTATGACCGACAAGCCGAAGCTGATGGAGCACGACGCGATGGTGTGCCGCTCTTGCGGCAATGAGGAGCGCGCCTCGGAAGGCTATCCCTGCGCCGACTGCGGTACTTTCATCTGCCTCATCTGCTCCTTCCGTGGCGTCACGCGCTGCAAGACGTGTGAGGAGAAAGCCAAGGCCTCGCAGAAAGCTTAACCCGCGCCCCCCGCGCCCCGCCGCTTCCGGATCTCGCGCGTCACGTCGTCGGGCGAGTTGCCGAGCTCCTTCGCCAGTTTCTCGATGGCGTCGCTCGCTCCCGGCCAGTCCCCCGCCGCCGCGAGCGCCGTGAGCGCGACGTCCTCGACCACCGTCGTTCGCTCTTCCAGGTCGCGCGTGCGCACGGCGACCTCGCGCGCGAGCCACTGCTCCAGCTCGCGGCGGTCGATCTCCAGCTGCCGCTGCCGCAGCCCACTCTGGAGCGACATCTCCAGCTCATCCAGGTCGACCGGCTTGATGAGGTAGTCATACGCCCCAAGCTTGAGGCACTCGATGGCGGTGCGGGGCTCGTCGATCGCCGTGAGCATGATGATGGCGAGGTCCGAGTCGGCGGCGAGCGCCTTGGGTACGAGCTCCACGCCGCTCATGTTCGGCATGCGGATGTCGGAGAGCATCATCTGCGGTTGCTCCGCGGCCTGGCGATCCAGCGCCTCGGCGCCGCTCGCGGCCTGCAACACACGATAGCCGAGCCGCGTGAGAAACCGATCGAGTGCCTGGCGGATGCCGTCTTCATCGTCGACCACCAGCACGGTGGTCGGGGGGCTCTGCGGGTCGGGGTTGGGCATGGCGCTAACGTATGTGCCCTCCACAACCCGAGCAAGCCGAGCTATGCTTCGCGCTCCCATGGCGTCCTCCGTTTCGTCCAACCTCGCCGCCGTCCGAGGCATTTCCGTAGGGCACTGGACCGACCTCGAACGGGCCACCGGATGCAGCGTGGTGCTCGGGCCGGAGGGTGGGATGCGCGCCGCGTGCGCGATCCGTGGCCGCGCCACTGGAACCCGCGAGATCGACGCGCTCAATCCCCGCCACCTGGTCGACCGCATCGACGCCATTCTGCTGACCGGCGGCTCGGCCTACGGTCTCGGCGCGGCGGACGGCGTGATGCGCTGGCTCAAGGAACGCGGGCGCGGCCTGCCGGTGGGGTCCGCCGGCATCGTGCCGATCGTGCCGACCGCCGTGATTTTCGACTTCGACCTGGCCCCCGGGGGCAAGGCGGACCGCTGGCCGACGGCGGACGACGCCTATCGCGCCTGCACCGCCGCGTCGGGAGAGGGCGACGTCGCCGAAGGGTCGGTGGGCGCGGGCACCGGAGCCACCGTCGGCAAGGCGTTGGGGCCGCGCGCCGCCATGAAGGGCGGCGTGGGAAGCTGGGCGGCGACCGGCGGCGACATCGTCGTCGGCGTGCTGGTGGTGCTGAACGCGGTCGGCAACATCCTCGATGGCTCGGGGGCGATCCTCGCGGGAGCCCGCGGCGCGGATGGCAAGTTGGTGGACGCCCTGGCGCATTTCGCCCGGGGGGGCGCCCCGTTCGGCACAGCAGGGGGGGCGCGCAATACGACGCTCGCCGTGGTCGCGACCAACGCGACGCTGGACCGCACCGGCCTCGAGGCCCTGGCCCACGCCGCGGGCGACGCGCTGGCGCGGCGCATCGTTCCCTACGGCACGCTGTTCGACGGCGACGTGGTGTTCGCGGTGAGCACCGCCGCCGCGGCGCCGGCGACCCCGCTGCAAGCCGAGGCCCTCGCAGCGCTCGCCGTGCCCATCGCGGTGGAGCGCGCCGTGCGGCTGGCGCGGGGACTCCGGGACATCCCGGGTCTCGCTGACAGCGGTGGCCGGTGACCGATCGTCTCGAGCGCGATATCGCGGACGTCGCCCGCAAGTGGGTGCCCGACCCGCGGCTTGGCGTGCTCGAGGTGACGGTCGACCCGCAGCGGCTGGCCGGCTGCACCACCAGCCGCGACGCCTTGGCGGCGCTGCGGCGTATCGCGGCCGACGCCGGGCGCGCGGCCGACGTCCGGCTGCTCCCGGACGCCTCCGTCCGTGACGAGCCGGCGGCCGTGGTCACGGCCGCCGTCGCGCCGCTGCTGCGCGAGCCGCGCATCGCCGCGGACCGTGCGAGCGAGGCGCTCCACGGCGAGTCGCTCGCGCTGCTCGAGCGGCACGAGGAGGGAGGGGCATGGCTGCGCGTGCGCGCGGGCGACGGCTACCACGCGTGGACCCACGCCGGCTATCTGGCCGTCGGACCGAGCGAATGGGCGGACGACTGGAGCACGCGGGCCACCGGACGCTCGCTCGGTGCCGAGCTCAAGTTCGAGGACCAGCGCCTCCGGCTTGCAGTGGGCGCGCGCGTCGCGCTGCGCCGGAACGGGCAAGTCGAGACCGCGGACGGACGTGGGTGGAATGTGAGCGCCGGCGTTGTCCGGCGGGGATCGGAGCTCCGAGCCGAGGCGCGCCGCCTCGCGCCGCCGGAATGGGCGCTGCGCTGGTTCTCCGGCGCCCCGTATCTGTGGGGCGGGCGCACCGAGTGGGGCGTCGATTGCTCCGGCCTGGTCCAGGGAACGTACGCGGCCCGGGGGATCGCGCTGCCCCGCGACTCGGACCTGCAGTCGCTCGTGGGGCGGGAGGTGAAGATCGACCCCGCGGGATCGGGCTACGAGGCGGGCGACCTGCTCTGTTTCGCGGACGGGCGCCGGGTTTCGCATGTGGCCCTGTGGGCGGGAGCGGGTCGGATCGTGCACTCCGCGCTGTCGCGCGGCGGCGTCGGATCAGACGACCTGCTCGGCGAGACGCCCGGCGCAAAGCGGCTGCGTGACTTGCTGGTGGCGGTGCGTCGACCGAATGTCCGACGGTAGGTCGATCTACCACACGGGTAACCCCTCCACTCGTCCACCTATCGGTCGATTATGTTTGCGGCATGAAGCTCGTTCTGTTCGACATCGATGGGACGCTCCTCTGGACCGACGGCGCGGGGCGCCGGGCGATCCAGCGCGCGCTCGTCGACGAGGCCGGTACCGCCGGGCCCATCGACCGCTACCGTTTCGACGGGAAGACCGACCCGCAGATCGTGCGGGACCTCCTGTCGCTCGCGGGGCATGCGGGAGCGGAGAACGCGACCGTGATCCAGGCCGTCTGCCGGCGCTATGTGGATCATCTCCGCACCGAGCTGGAGCGGCCGGCGCAGACGACCCGGCTCATGGCGGGGATCGCCGACTTGCTGGCGGCGCTCGAGCCGCACGAAGCTGGTCGCCGGGCGCTGGTCGGCCTCCTCACCGGCAACGTCGCCCCGGGGGCCGTCCTGAAGCTCCGATCGGCCGGACTCGACCCCGCGCGCTTTCGGGTCGGGGCGTACGGCTCGGACTCCGCCCGGCGCGCCGAGCTCCCAGCCGTCGCCGCTGCGCGCGCGGCGGCGCTCACGGGTATGACCTTCACGGGATCGGACGTGATCATCGTGGGCGACACCCCGGACGATGTGGCCTGCGGGCGGCCGATCGGCGCGCGCACCGTCGCGGTCGCCACCGGCTCTTACGATAGCGCCGCGCTGCGCGCGACCGGTGCGGCGTACGTTTTCGAGACCTTGGCCGACACGGCCGCGGTGCTCGACGCCATCTTCGCGTGAGCCACCTCTCAGCCTCTCCGGCGGACGAGCTCGAGGTCAAGGCGCGGGTCGACGATCCCGACGAGCTGCGGGCCGCGCTGGTGCGCGCCGGGGCGACGCTCGACTTTCGGGGCGACATGATCGACCGACGGTTCGATCGGGGCCGCACGCTCGCGGACCGCGACCACGTGCTGCGCCTGCGAGAGTTCCGACCGGCCGATGGCACCCCGGCCTACGGGGTCCTGGGGTGGAAGGGTCCCACTTCACAGCGCGGGAGGTACCGCCACCGCGCCGAAGCGGAGGCGCGCGTCGCGACCCCCGACTCGGTCGTGACGATCCTCGAACAGTTGGGGTTCGCGGTTTCGCTGCGCATCGACCGTCGGGTGGAGGTGTATCGGCTGGGCCAGGCCGTGCTGCGTCTCGAGTGGTATCCGGCGATGGATGTGTTGCTCGAGGTCGAAGGCGAGCCGCCCGAAATCGAGCGCGCGATCGCCGCCACGGGCCTCGCCCGGGACCGGTTTCTTCCCGAGTCGCTGCCGTACTTCGTGGCCCAGTACGAGGCCCGGACGGGCCAGGCCGCCCTCATCGCCCGATGAGCGCGCCCGTGAAGATCCCGATGCCGCTGCGCGTCCCCGAGCTCGCGCCGTCGCTCGGCCGCGTCCTCGTGCCCCGCCGCCTGGAGGAGCCGTGGGTTCCGCTCGACGACATCCGCGAGGAGCTCGCGACGCGCGTGATGGAGCTGGCGGGTGAAGCGCGGGCCGCCAGCGCGCGCGAGGATCGCGACCGCGTGCTCGACGCGGTGAGCCGGCGCGCCTGGCTCGCCGCGTGGGAAGCTGCGGTCCGCCGCGCCGGCGAGCGCGTGACCGCGGCGCTCGACGGCGAGATCGAGCGAGCCGCGCGCCGAGTACGGATGCCCCGGGGGCCGCGCCGCCGCCTCCTGCTCGCCGCGTCCGAGAAGCGGGCGATCGCAGCCCGGCTCGCCGCAGGCGGCGAAACACTCGTGGCCGCCCTGGATGCGCTCGATGCGGTCGGCGCGCGCGTGCGCGAGGCGAGCGTGCTCGACAAGGGGGCGCACGCCGAGTGGCAGGAGGCGCTCCGCACCGCCGCGCGCCGCCTCGAGGCGGCGTGGCTCGCCCTCGAGACGCAGGTCGCCGACGAGGGGCGCCGCTGGGAGGGCGAGATCGACGTGGTTACCCGCTGGCGACCGTCGCTCTGGCCGCTGGTGTTGCTGTGGACGCCGCTCAGCGTGGCGCTGGTATGGCTCGGACTGGTGCTGGGCGGCTACCTCCCTGCCCCCGCATGGCTCGCGGCGCGCCTCGGCTTCTGAGCGGCGGGCCGTGACCGCGATCGGCGTCGGGGTCGATCTGGTCGAAGTGTCCCGCGTCGCCGCCATCATCGCCGACAAGGGATCGCGCGTGTTCGAGCGCTTGCTCACGCCCACCGAGCGCGCCTACTGCGAAAGTCGCCCGGACCCCGCGACCCACGTGGCGGTGCGGCTCGCCGCCAAGGAGGCGGTCTACAAGGCGCTGCAGGGAAGCGAGGCGGCGCGGGGGATCGGCTGGCGGGAGATCGAGGTGATCCGCGCGCCCGACGGCCGGCCCGATGTTCGTCTCACCGGGTTCGCGGCGGCCCGGGCTGAGCAGTTAGGCGTGGAGCGCGTGCTCCTGTCTCTCTCGCATACCCATCAGGCGGCCGTCGCTGTGGTCGTACTGGAGCGGGGGTGATCCGTCCGCTTGAATTCCCGACTATTTTACTCTAGTATTTGACACCCCCTTATTGAGAATCATTCCCATCTACCGTAAGCCCCTGCTTGGCTTGCTGTTGAGCACCTGCGTGGCAGTCGGCGCGGCAGGCCAGGCGACCGATTCGTTGTCGGTCGCCCGGCGCATCGTGGCGGCAGCCTCGCTCGCCGCCAAGGAATACGCGATCGGGGTCGCGCCGCGGGGCGGCCGCGTTACGGTACCCGAGGAGGTCTCGGAGGCGAGACAGTTCCTGGAGCAGGCGCGGCTGGACGTGGGGTCCCTGCCCACCGCCGTCCGGGCGGTGGCCGACTCGGACCTCGCGGCTCTAGAGGCGATGATCGATCGCGTGGCTCCCCCCGACTCTGTGTCCCAGCGAGCGGGAACGTTGATCCAGCGGATCGCCGCTGCGGCGGGGGGTGCGCTCGATCCCTATCCGCAACGGCCCCCGTCCCTCGCCCGGGGCGCGGCGGTGTTTCGGGAGCAGTGCGTGCCGTGTCACGGCCCGACGGGCCGGGGCGACGGACCCAAGGCGCGCCAGCTCCAGGGACCGGCGCCCGCCAGCCTCGCCGACCGTGCGGCGATGAGCACCGTGTCCCCCGTGGACGTGTACCGGAAGCTCACGATCGGCGTCGCGGGCACCGCGATGCCGCAGTTCGAGGAGACGCTGTCCCCCGAAGACCGGTGGGCGGTCGCCAGCTACGTGGCGACGCTCCGCGCCGACGAGGGGATGGTGCGCGAAGGCGAGGGGCTCTACGCCGCGCAGTGCGCGTCGTGCCATGGTGCCACGGGGGGAGGCGACGGCTCGCTCGCGAGATCTCTTTCGGTGCGGCCGCCGGCGCTCGCCGACCTCGCGGTGCTCGGGCGCTTCACCGACCAGGACCTCACGCGGCTCACCTTGCAGGGCCGGCCGGGCACGCCGATGCCGGGCTTCGCCCGCATGCTCGATCCTGGGCAGGTCGCGAGTCTGGTCGCGTTCCTTCGAGTGATCCCCACTGCGGAGCGGCAGCGACACGAGACCTCGCCAGCGGCCGCGACATTCTCCACGGTGCGGCGCCAGCTGGACTCGGCGGTGGCGCTGCGCTCTGACAAGATCGCGTTCGATGCGTACCTCACCTTCGAGCAGGTCGAGACGGATGTGCGCGCCAGGAATGCCGCGCTCGCGAGCGAGCTCGAGGACGCGTTCGCCAGTTTGCGCGCCCGGGCCGGAGCGGGTGCGGGCAGCGACGAGCTCGATGCGATTCACGCCCGGCTGCTGGCGGGACTCGAGCGCGCCGAGCGGCTGGTGGCCGACCGGAGCTCGGGCGCGAACCTCCTCATGCAATCGTTCGTGCTGCTGCTGCGCGAGGGGTTCGAGGCCATCCTGATCGTCGCGGCGCTGATGGCCTTCCTCGCGAAGGCCGGGGCGGTCGAGCGCCGGCGCCACGTGGCGCAGGGCGCCTGGGTCGCGGTGGGCGCGAGCATCGTCACCGCCGTCGTGGTCGAGCTGCTGTTTGAGGTCACGCCGGGCCAGCGCGAAGCGCTCGAAGGTGTCACCATGCTGCTCGCCACCGCGGTGCTGTTCTACGTGAGCTACTGGCTGCTGTCGAAGATTGAAGTGGCGAAGTGGAACGCGTTCGTGAAGGGTCGGATGGAAGAGGCGCTCTCGACCGGCTCCGGGTTCGCGCTCGCCTCGGTGGCCTTCCTGGCCGTGTACCGCGAGGGTTTCGAGACCATCCTGTTCTACAAGGCGCTGTTGACGTCGGCGGGATCGGGCGCCGGTGGCGCGGCCGCCGGGCCGGTGGCGGCGGGCATCCTCCTCGGGGCCGTGGCGCTCGTGATCGTCTACATCGCGATCAGCCGCTTCGGGATGAAGGTGCCGCTCAAGCCCTTTTTCGCGGTGACGAGCGCGATGCTCTACTACATGGCCTTCGTGTTCGCGGGGAAGGGGATCGCCGACCTCCAGGAATCGGGGATCCTGGGCACGAGCGTGGTCTCGTGGGCGCCGCGCATCCCGCTGCTCGGCATCTACCCCACGGTCCAGTCTCTGTCGCTCCAGTTCCTTCTGATCGTTCTGCTGCTCGTCGCGGTCGTGTGGCTCCACCGCAACCGGATCAATGGCGCCGAGCCAGATCGTCGGCGGCCGTCGTTCCCGTGAGCCCGGCCGGCGGCACAGGGGCGGCCTCGGGCGCGCGCAACTGCGCAATCACCCACACACCGGCGACCATCACCAGGACGCTCGTCAGCTGCGCCAGCGTGAACGGTCCAAGCAGCCGGTCGTCCTTTGCGCGCACGAACTCCACCAGAAACCGCTCCGCGCCCGCCAGCACGAGGTAGACGCCGAACCGCCAACCGACGGCGTGCCGGTCGTCGCGCAGGCGCCACAACCACCAGAACGCGAGCAGCATCAGCACGGTCTCGTAGATCTGCGTCGGGTGGACGGCCACCAGCGTCGAGGAGTCCGCGAGGTTGGTGCCGGGCGGGAAGGCGGTCACGTGCAGGTTGCTGCTCAGCTGGCCCACCGTCGTAGGCGGCAGCCCTTCGGGAAACGTCATGGCCCAGGGGAGTGTGGACGGGATACCGTAGTCATCGTTCACGAGAAAGCAGCCGACGCGCCCCAGCGCGTAGCCGAGCGCCAGCGGAGCCGCGGTAAGCTCCATCGCCCAGCGCGCGGGCACCCGCCGCCACCAGCCGAGCCCGAGGACCGCAGCCACCCCTCCGAGGAACCCCCCGTACCATACGAACCCGCCGCGCCGAAACAGCGCGTCCCATTCCCCGGTGAGGAGCACGTACCAAATCTTGGCCCCGACGATCCCCCCGACCACGGCCGCGAACACGATATCGGCGGCGTAGTCCTCGTTCATGCCGCGGCGCCGCAGATCGACCTGGATCGCCCAGCCGGCCATGAGGAACGCGACCATCATCATGAGGCCGTAACCGGTGATGGTGAGCGGGCCGAGGTGGAAGGTCAGCGGGTAGATGGTCATGGTGATTGCGGATTTCGCAGCGCGGATTGTGGAATGTCCATGGTCTCGAGACCGGGCAGTGGAAGGTCGGCGTGCGCGTCGAGCGTCCAATCGCTGCGCTCACCCAGCGCCAGGCGGTGCCAGCCCGCGCGGGCGATCATGGCGGCGTTGTCGGCGTTCAGGCGTGGGCTCGCGACGGCGACGCGTGCCAGCCCCGAAAGCCGCTGCGCCGCGAGCTCCGCGAGCGCACGGTTGCACGCGACCCCGCCGCCCAGGACGGCGGTGCGATGGCCGGTGGCTCGGACCGCCCGCTCCAGTTTCGTCACGAGCACGTCGAGCACCGCGTCCTGGAAGGCGCGGGCGAGATGCGGCCGGTCGCGTTCCAGGTCGTCGCTGGCCCGCACGGCGCGCAGCACCGCGGTCTTCAGGCCGGAGAATGAGAACTCGAAGCCTTCGTCCCGCATCGGGCGGGGAAACGAAAATCGCCGGGGGTCACCCTGGGCCGCGAGCCGCTCGATCGCGGGGCCGCCCGGATAGCCCAGGCCGAGCAGCGTGGCCACCTTGTCGAATGCCTCGCCGGCGGCGTCGTCGCGGGTCGCGCCGAGCAGGCGGTAGCGGCCCCAGGCGGGGACATCCAGTAGCAGCGTGTGGCCCCCCGACACGAGCAGCGCGACGAAGGGTGGCGCGAGCTCTGGATCCTCGAGTGCGGGCGCGAACAGGTGGCCCTCCATGTGATGCACGCCGATCAGCTCGCGGTCCCCCGCGTAAGCCAGGGCCTTGGCGTACACCACACCCACGAGCAGGGCGCCGACGAGGCCCGGCCCCTGCGTCACCGCTACCGCATCCACTGCGCTCCAGGCAAGTCCCGCCTCGGCGAGCGCCCGGTCCACTACCGCCGGCAGCGCGGACAGGTGCGCCCGGCTGGCCAGCTCCGGCACCACGCCGCCGAACACCTTGTGCACGTCCTGCGAGAGGATGACCAGGCCCGCGAGCTCGGGGCGCCGGCGCTCACCCACGAGCACGGCGGCCGAGGTTTCGTCGCACGACGTCTCGATACCGAGAACGACGTCAGCCACGTCCGGTCTTCCGCTTGAGAGACACGGAATCGGGTACGGCGCGTGCGACCAGGCCGGGCGGCCCGCTCACGGTGAGCCTGGCGTACCCGCCCGGCCCCGCCTTGCCGACCAGGTGCGCCACCACGCGCACACTGTCCCGCGTAAGCGTGTTGACCCGCGAGGCCGGGCCGCGCACCGTCACCGACACCCGTTCGGGGGACAAAAGGAAGCCGGTGAAGCCCGAGGCCGCCGTCGTTATGGGTACGCCGGCGATCGAGCGCTCGATGATCTCCGTTACCTCGCCGGCCATCCGCACCGCCTTGGGGGAGATCCGGACGACGCCCAGAGGGGCCGTGTCGATCGGGACGGTCTGGAAGAAGGGACCGCTCACGCTGGAAATCACGGTCGGCAGCGTCGTCACCGAGTCGAGCTTGGCGAGGCTCTTCTCCGGTCCCACCAGGTGGGCCAGGCTGGGCGTGATCGACAGGCCGCGCAGTACGTAGCCCGACTCGGCTTCGACTTTCACCCGCGGCACGATCCGAACGTCCTTGCGCGACACGGAGTCGAGCAGGATCTCGACGTCGCGCGGCCGGATATCGGCGACCTGCACGCCGATCCCCTTGGGCAGCTCCACGTCGGTGGGTTGGAGCTGGATCCGCCACAGCGAGGCGGAGAAGGTGTCGGGAATGACCTTGCGAATCACGCGCGGGAAGGACCGCAGCTTGAGGATTTCGCTGCCCGTCCCGGCGATCACGACCGTGACGCCGGCGGGCTGCTGCCGAACGGTCCGGCCGGGCGGGATGGTGATCGCCAGTCGCAGGGCGAAGCTTTGGGTCAGGGGCTGTTGCGCCGCGACCGCCACGTACAGCATGATCGCGAAAAACATGGCCGCCAGCTTGATCGGCCAGTTGCGCAGGAAAAGCTGCCCGAGGCTAGCGCGGACGGTCATCGATCAGCCGCCGGATCAGGGTTTCGTTCACGGGACCGTCCCACTCTGAGGCGCCGATCACTTTCTTGACGATCACCCCGTCGCGATTGATCACCCAGCTTTCAGGTACGCCCGTCGCCTGGTAAGCCTGCTTGATGGCGCCCGTCTGATCGTGCAGGATGTCGAAGCCGAGCCCCAGCTCGCGCGCGAACGCGCTGACGACGGAATCGCCCTCCTCGTCGATGCTCACCGCCACCACCCGGAAGTCGTCGCGCTGGCCGAGCCGGCGGTACAGCCGTTCCATCGACGGCATCTCTACGCGGCACGGCTGGCACCACGTGGCCCACACGTTCAGCAGCACGACCTTGCCGCGATAATCGGCGAGGGTGGTGGGGCGCCCGGTCCGCAGGTCGGTGGCGTGAAATCCGGGTGCAGTGGAGCCCACACCCAGCAGATCGACCTGCGGCCGGATCTTGATGGCGAGCGCGGTGCCGAACACCAGCGCCATCACCACGCCGATCGCGACCGTCCATTGCCGCGGCGCTGTCATACCGTCACCAGGCAGCGCCGCCGCAGGTCCCGGACTTCACGGGCGGGGTCGCCGCTCGTGAAGATCGCGTTGCCCGCCACGAACGTGTCCGCCCCCGCTGCATGGGCCGGCGCGATGGTGTGGGACGTGATGCCGCCGTCTACCTCGAGAAACGCACGCGAGCCATGCGCGGTGAGCAGCTCACGCGCCCGGCGGATCTTGTCGTTCGAGGCGGGGAGATACGTCTGCCCGCCGAACCCGGGGTTCACGGTCATGATGAGCAGCAGGTCGAGGTCGGCGACGACTTCTTCCGCGAGCTGCAGCGGCGACCCGGGGTTCAGGGCGAGTCCGGCGAGCATGCCGTGACCGCGCGCCGCGGCGAGCAGTCGCTGCGCGTGTACCGTCGCCTCCGGGTGGAACGTGAAGACGGATGCACCGGCCGCCGCGAACGACTCGAGGTAGCGCTCGGGCTCGACCACCATGAGGTGCACGTCGATCGGCTTGTCGGTGAGTCCGCGCAGCGCCGCGATCATGTTCGCCCCAAACGTGAGGTTCGGCACGAAGCGCCCGTCCATCACGTCCACGTGCAGCCAGTCGGCGCCCGCCGCCAGCACCTGCTCCACCTGCTCGGCGACCCGGGTGAGGTCCGCCGACAGGACGCTGGGCGCGATGCGAATTCCTCCCCCGTTGGTCATCATGGGCTCCGGGCCACGACGATGTCCACCACCGTGCCGGGCGAGGCCAGGGTGCCCGCTGCCGGCTTCTGCCCCACGACCGTCCCGGGGTTCGCATCGCTCGTCCGGCGTCGGGTCACCGTGCCCAGCTCGAGGCCGTCCATCTCGAGCCGGGTGCGAGCGTCCGCCTGCGACAGGCCAAGCAGGTCGGCGACCGCGATCGTGGGAGCTCCCCGGCTCACCACCACGGTCACCGGTGCCCCCGGACTGAGCACCGCGGTCGCGGCCGGGCGCGTGAGCATCGCAATACCCCGCGGCGCTGCGGCCTGCACCGACTCCACCTGCGCCACCGTGAGCCCCGCCGCCGCGATCAGGCGCCGCGCCAGCTCGCCGTCCAGGCCCGCCACATCCGGTACCGGAATCTTGGGCGGGCCTTCGCTCGCCACCAGGGTGACCCGCAACCCCGCCGGAGCACTCACGCCGGGCGGCGGGTCCTGCCACACGATCGTGCCCTGGGGCGCGGTGGGGTGCGGCTCGCTGCCTCCGTCCTGCACTTGGAGACCGGCTTTCCGGAGCTGGTCCGACGCCTCCTGCAGCGACAGCCCCAGGACGCGCGGTACCACGCCGTGTCCGGCAAAAACGGGCGCGGGGAACAGGAGCAGGTACGCCGTCAGGTAGCCGGCGAGCACGGCACCGAGCAGCGCGAGACCCCAGCGGCGTGCACCCAGCGTATCGAGTGCCGGGAGCCTCCATTCCCGCACTGGCGGGATATGCCGGCGGAACCGCATCAGCGCACTCGGACGAGTCGCGCCGCGTACGCGCCATCCGTCCCGTGGCGCTGCGGCAGCGACTGGAAGTCGCCGGCGGGCGTGAGCAGCGCGGGAGACACCGCGCCCGCCGCCGGTACGCGGCCAAACTCGGGGTGACGCGCCAGGAACTCGGTCACGATGTCGCTGTTCTCCTCCGGCTCGAGTGAGCACGTTGCGTAGACGAGCAGTCCGCCCGGCCGCACCAGCGCCGCCGCGGCGGCGAGCAGCGCCCGCTGGCGCTCCGCGGCCCGGGCGATGGTCCGCGGCGTCAGGCGCCAACGGGCGTCCGGGTGCCGGGCCATGGTGCCGGTGGCGGAGCAGGGGGCGTCCACGAGCACGGCAGCCAGCGCCTCCGACCGGAACGGGGCCGCCAGAAGATCGGCGACTGCGACCCGAATTTCCACTCCCGCGCGCCGCGCCGTCTCGACCAGCCGCCCGACGCGCTCGCGCCGCGCGTCGCCGGCCATCACGCGCGCCCCGCCGCGCTCCAGCGCGACGGCCTTGCCCCCGGGAGCGGCGCAGGCGTCATACACGACCGTGCCGGGCGGGATCGCGGCGAAGCGGCAGACGAGCGCGTGGGCGGG
>Ga0207646_10001607_pt1 | contig 27577 bp, 28 predicted proteins | sample KBSK5502metaG_FD_184343 | JGI IMG/M metagenome (GOLD analysis project Ga0207646, IMG submission 184343) | Corn, switchgrass and miscanthus rhizosphere microbial communities from Kellogg Biological Station, Michigan, USA - KBS K5-50-2 metaG... | ecosystem: Host-associated > Plants > Roots >...
GACACGATCCTCGTGTACTACAAGGGGAGCAGCATCATCGAGAGCCCCACGCACAATAAGTTCGTGGGCGAAACCACCTTCCAGACCGCATCAAAGAAGCTCGCATGGCTGAACGGAATCAAAGCTCGGCACGAAGGGGAGTACGACCCCGTCGCGGGTGAAAACGATTTTCGAGTGTACGGGAAAAGGTAGCCACAGCTAGCCGACAAATCGAGGCTGGCCACCAGGAAGCCCCTCCTGCTGGCCAGCCAAACTCCGCGACCGTCGCCGGCTGGAACAATAGCGGCAGGGAGATGGCGCATGGGATGAACGCAGGTGGCTGACGCCGCTCAGCCCGTAAGCAGTTGGGCGCCCCTGCGTTTCACCGTGTTCCGCGCCTTCTGGATCGCCCTTCTTGTTAGCAACATCGGCAACTGGATGCAGACCGTTGGCGCGCAGTGGTTCCTCGTCCACGCCGCGAACGCAGCGATCCTCGTCGCTTTGGTGCAGGTGGCCGATACGCTGCCCGACGCTCTCTTTGGCCTGGTGGGCGGAGTGCTCGCCGACCTTTTCGACCGTCGCCGTCTGCTTCTGGTCGTGCAGATTGGTCTTGGCCTGGTGGCGGTTGCGTTGGCGGTTCTGACGTTCTTGGGGCAAATGACAGCACCACTACTGCTTGCGTTCACCTTTGCGCTCGGCAGTGCGTCGGTTTTTGCCAACCCCGCCTTCCAATCGCTTATCCCCGATATCGTCCCGCGCGAGCAGCTGCGGGCCGCCGCTGCACTCGGGTCGATCAGCATCAACCTGTCGCGTGTCGTCGGTCCGGCGCTCGCCGGCCTCGTGATTGCTCGACTGGGCGTGGCTGCGGTCTTCGGACTGAATGCGCTGAGCTACCTCATGTTTGTTCTGGTCGTCGCGATCTGGAAGCCACCGGCTCGGCCGAAGCCCACGCTCCCGGAACACTTCTTTTCGGCGATTCGAGCCGGCGGACGCTATGTCCGCAATGCCCCCGTAGTGCGGCGGATTCTGCTACGGATGGCCCTCTACATGGTCCCGGCCAGCGTGCTCTGGTCATTGCTCCCCGTGCTGGCAGCCCAGCGGCTTCATCTCGGGGCGATTGGATACGGCCTGCTGCAGGGATCGCTCGGTATTGGGGCAGTCGCCGGCGCGCTCGCACTGCCGCAGATTCGCAACCGGCTGTCTGACAACGGCCTGATGGCCGTGACCGGGGCAGCCTACGCGATCGCCCTTGTCCTTGTGGCCGCCGTTCCGATCCCACTTGTGGCGCTGATCGTCCTGTTACCAGCCGGCGCTGCCTGGGTCCTGGTCTTGTCGAACGTGAACGCGGCCGTCCAGCTCTTTCTCCCGGCCTGGGTGCGCGCCCGAGGCGTGTCGGTGTATCTCATGCTGCTGTTCGGCACCCAGGCGCTGGGTAGCGTGCTCTGGGGAGCGGTCGCCGAGTGGATGGGCGTGGTAGCAGCGTTCCTGATCGCAGCGGCTGCGATGATCATCGGCCTCGCCACCATCCGACTCTGGCCGTTCTACGACGTCACCAGCCTGGATCGAAACGCGGCGCCGTTTTGGCCGGAGCCGCAGCTCGCGTTCGATGTTGCTCCTAACACTGGGCCGGTCATGGTCGAAACCGTCTACACAATCGCTACCGAGCGCGAGGAAGCCTTCCTTGACGCCATGGTGCAGGTGCGCCTGTCACGTCTACGCACGGGCGCGAGTCGATGGACACTTTATCGCGATGGTGAAAAACCCCGCACCTTTGTCGAGACCTTCACCGTTGCCTCCTGGGAAGAACACTTGCGCCAGCACCGGGACCGCCTCACCGGCGCCGATCGCGACTTCGACTTGAAGGCCCGAGACCTTTCCGACCCGCCCTCGCAGACGAGGCACCTGATCGCCGCCGAGGGGTAGCCGACTCGCCCTATCCTCGTGTCGTGGCCAAAGGGGACCTGATCGGACGCGACGCCGAGGCCGAGATTATTGACTCGCTTGTCGATCACATAGCGGACCGCGGCGGATCCCTCCTGATCCGCGGCGAGCCAGGCATCGGCAAGTCGGCTCTGCTGGAGCGCGCGCGCCGGCAGGCCACCGCCCTAGGGGCCCAAACCCTGACGGCCGTTGGCGTCGAGTCCGAGGCCGAGTTTGCATTCGCCGGCCTCCATCAGTTGCTCCGCCCGATCCTGGGGTTAGCGAGCGCCCTGCCCGAACCGCAGCGGCAGGCACTAGAGGCGGCGTTCGGCGTCACCGCCGAAGCTAGGCCCGATCTGTTCCGCGTCGCGATGGCCGCCCTGCAGATCCTCAGCCGGGCGGCGGAGTCAGCGCCCGTGGTCGCGTGCGCGGATGACGCGCATTGGCTCGATCGCGCGAGCATACGGGTGCTGGCCTTCATCGCTCGCCGGCTGGAGAACGAGCCGGTAGTCCTGGTGGCCGCCGTCAGGGCCGGGTATCAAACGCCGATCGAGAACGCGGGGATCCGCGTCCTCGACCTTCAGCGGCTGAGTCCGCTTGCGGCGGGCCGACTTCTCGATCTGCGCGCACCGGGTTTGCACCCGATCATGCGTGCCCGTGTCCTGGCAGAGGCAGCCGGCAATCCGCTTGCACTGGTCGAGCTACCGCGAACGATGTCGGGGAGCAGCCTAACCCTCGCGCCGACCACGCTGACCGCCAGGCTGGAACAGGCCTTCGCGACGCGGTTGCCCGACCTACCGCCTGAGACACGCCTCGTCTTGCTCGCCGCCGCACTTGACAGTCGAGCGTCGCTTGGTGAGGTCCTTGCGGCTGCCCATGCGCCGCTGTCGGCGATTGAGCCGGCGGTGGAGGCGGGCCTGATCGACATCGGCGAAGCCGAGATACGCTTCCGCCACCCACTCATCCGCTCGGCCGTTCGTCAGGCTGCCAACTCGGGGGAGGTGCTCGAGATGTACGGTGCCCTGGCCGAAGTCGTCTCTGACGAGGAAAGCCGGCTCTGGCACCGCGCGATGGCCGCCGTTGGTAGCGACGAGCAAGTCGCCGCGGAGCTCGAATGGTATGCATCCGCGGCTCTGCGCCGTGGAGCGGTCACATCAGCGGCGGCTGCCCTCGAACGTGCGGCGCGTTTGACCCCTAACCCGCGGACCAGGGGACACCGACTGGTGTCGGCGGCCGAGCTTGCCTACGAGCTCGGCCTTTCCGATGTGGTGTCACGGCTCGCCGAAGAGGCAAAGCAACTGGACCTCGACTCGGCGGACCGCGCGCGGCTCGCATGGCTGGGTGAGATGACCAGTGGCAACGTCTGGGTCGAGCCCGGGGCCGCGAAAACGTTTGTCACGATCGCGCGGCAGATCGCCAATGATGGCGGCGACCCGGACATGGCACTACGCTCGCTGGTGCCCGTGGCGCACCGCGCCTGGTGGACGCGAACCAGGCCGACGACGCGGCGGTACCTCGTCGAAGCCGCGCAGAGTCTTTCAGTTCCCGTCGGCGATCCACGAGTGCTGGTGGTCACGGCCCTGGCCAACCCCGAGGAGACTGGCCCCGCCGTGATGAGCCACGTGTCGCGTGTCAGGCTGCACGAGGTACCCGATCCGATCGCGGCGATGTACGTCGGAATCGCCGCGGAGAAGTCGGGAGACTTCGCACTTGGCGCGCGGTTTCTTTCTGCTGCCGTCGATGGCTTGCGCGACCAGGTCAGGCTCGGTGTGCTAACCGAGGCGCTGGTGCACTACTCGTGGGCCGCGACTTATGCCGGTGAATGGACGGCGGCGGCGGCCGCGGCGTCCGAAGGCGTCGCGTTGGCGCACGAAACCAGTCAGCCGCAGTTCGGCTTGACGGGAGAGTTGATTGGGGCCTTGGTTTTGGCGCTACGAGGAAACGATCCCGACATCGACGGTGTCCTGGCAAAACCCCAATGGTCAGGTTTCGCGATGAACGGCGGTCCGCTGCTGGCGACCGCGCATCTTGCTCGCGCGGCGGCCGAGCTCGGCGATGGCCGTCACGAAGCGGCATTCGTCGCCTTATGGCCCGTCTTCGATGAGAAGGACGCCCTGTTTCATCGATTCATGCGCTGGCCGTCCGTCCTCGACCTGGTCGAGGCCGCGACCGGCAGCGGACAACTCGAACAAATTACCGGCGTTATGGCAGACCTCGAAGCAATCGCAACTAGAAGCAGGCCGGCGATTCTGTGCGCCGGGCTGAGCTGCGCGCGGCCGTTGGTCGCCGCCGATGCCGTGGCGGGCGATCTCTACGAATCGGCGCTCAGCCAGGACCTTGCCGGCACGCCCTTCCTGCGCGCTCGAACGCTTTACTCCTACGGCCGATGGCTCCGTCATCAGCGACGCACTGCCGAAGCGCGGACGCCTTTGCGAAGCGGTACGGCGTTGTTCGACGCGCTCGGCGCCACCCGATGGAGTGGGCGGGCTCGTGACGAGTTGCGCGCGGCAGGCGAGTCAGTCGGCAGTCGACGACCATCCGACGCGCGCGAGCGCCTGACGGCACAGGAGCTCCAGATCGCCCAACTGGCAGCTCGAGGTCTGTCGAATCGCGAGATCGCAGAACGGCTGTTTGTTTCGCACCGGACGATTGGCTCCCACCTGTATCACATCTTTCCGAAGCTCGGGATCACGGCGCGCTCGCAGCTTCGGGACGCCCTCCGCACTCCCGATCTCGACTGAAGATCAGTCAGTCGACTGATGCGCGCGGCTGCTCAGGAGCGGCACCATCGGTTATAGACCAATACCCGAATCAAGGAGAAGAGCATGAGCAAAAAGCCAAACGTCGTTCTCGTTCACGGTGCCTGGGCCGACGGATCGAGTTGGAGCGGGGTCATCCAGGCGCTCCAGGCAAACGGCTTTACGGTCACCGCGCCACAGTTTCCGGAGACTTCGCTGGCGGCCGACGTGGCGCGCCTGCGGCAAGTTCTGCGGCGTCAGGACGGCCCGACGGTTGTCGCCGGCCACTCCTATGGCGGCCAGATCATGACGGCGCTGGGATCCGATGCGCCGAATGTCGTCGCGCTCGTGTACGTCGCCGCCTTTGGGCTCGCCGAGGGCGAGTCGCTGGGTGCGCTACTCGGCGGAGGGCCGCCATCCCCCGCGCTGGCCCACCTCATCGTCGACGAGCAGGGGTTCGGCTGGCTGCCCGAGGACGATTTCGTCGGGCACTTCGCCGCGGACGTCGACCCGGTGAAGGCGCGGGTGTTGTTCGCCGTCCAGCAGGGCCTTTCCATGACAACCTTCGAAGATGTGATGGGCACCCCTGCCTGGAAGTCGTACCCCACGTCATACCTGGTTGCCGAGAACGACGAGGCGCTTGCACCGGAGGCGGAGCGGATGTTCGCCAAGCGTATGGGCGCGCACACAATCGAGGTTGCGGCGGGCCACCTGGCGATGGTCAGCCATCCCGACGAAGTCGTGAACCTCATCGAAGCCGCCGCATCAATTCCCGCCAACAGGAGTTAACGGCCATGCCAATGATCGACGTCTACGCCAGTAGGGGAACGTTCAAGGATCCGAAGTCGCTTGCGCGCGAGCTCGCCGCCACGCTGATGAAGATCGAGAAGGTTCCTGACATTCCGATGTTCCGCCAGAACACCGCGGGATTCGTCCACGATCTCCCCGACGGAGCGCTCTCCAACGTGAATGGAGACGGCAACTACGTAAGAGTGCAAGTGCTTACCAATGCCGGGGCGCTCGATCGTGACAAGCAGCTCGCGGTGGTCCGCCAGTTCACCGACCTGGTTGCGACGGCCGCCGGCGATCCGTCGCTCAAAGACAGGACCTGGGTGCTGCTTACGGAGGCGGTTGAAGGTGGGTGGGGACTCGCTGGTCACGCCAACACCAACGCGGAGCTCGTCGCTGCCGCCCGTGCCCAGATTGCGCAGCTTCAGAGCGCGAAGGCCTCCGGAGCCTGATCCGAGGCCGAATGGGCAAAGACCTCATCGTTGGTTACGACGGGAGGGCGCGTTGCTCCTGGGCTGGAGCTGGAGACACCGCCTTGGTCCGCTACCACGATGAGGTCTGGGGCGCGCGCACCCATGACGAATCGGCGATGTTCGAGGCGCTCACGTTGGGTGTGTTCGAGGTCGGGCTCAGTTGGTCGATCGTTTTCGGCAAGCTGGAGGCGTTCCGGAGGGTTTTCCGACGCTTCGACATCGCAAAGGTCGCCGCGATGACGGATCGGGACGTCGACCAGCTGGTCCAGGACCCGTCGATCATCCGTAACCGTGCCAAGATCCAGGCCACAGTCGACAATGCGCGCGCGATGAGATCCGCATCGCCGAGCCTTGTAGCGCTCGCGAAGTCCTACGAGAGGACTCGGAAAGTGGCGCCGCGCTCCCTCGGGGACCTCCCCACGTCGACGCCGCAGGCGGACGCCTTTGCCAAGCAGTTAAAGGCTCAGGGCTACCGCTTCGTCGGGCCGACGAGTGTGTACGCGTTCATGCAGAACGTCGGCGTGGTCAATGACCACATCCATGGCTGCTTTCGGGCGACCGACTACCCTCAACGCCCGAATCCCGCCTGAGCCCTCTCGACCGTATTTCAGCCGGCCCTTTTCGGACGGTGCCGCTATGTTCTCTGCTTCACTTTGGAACAATGGGTAAGCACGGGCCTCCGTGACCTGGCGCCAGCTCTTGCTCATCGGTGGTGCGTTTGGTGCCTTCTTGTTCACGGTGGTGTATCTGATTGAGGGCGCAACCCGTGCCGGCTACAACGCGTGGCTGCAGCCAGCCAGCGACCTCAGTGTCGGCCCCGGAGGCGGCGTGCAGGTTGTCAGCTTCATTATTTGTGGCCTTCTCTTTCTCGGCTTCGCGATAGGATTGAACCCGGCCTCCCGCTGGGCAGCGATTCTCGTGGCGGTTGCCGGACTTGGACTCATCGTCGCGGGCGTTTTTGTGACTGACCCAGCCCCTGGCTACCCGCCCGGATCGCCCGGGCGTGCATCAACGGTTCACGGCAGTATTCATTTGATCGCGTCGTTTCTGGTCTTCACGTCACTACCATTAGCATGTTTCGTCCTGGCTCGATGGTTCCCTCGTACCCAAAAGCGAGGTTCGGCGATCTACTCGCTCGTTAGCGGTTTCCTGATGTGGACGGCCCTGGCCGCATTTGGTGCAGCTAATGGTCATGGCGGCCCGGCAGGCGTTTTTGAGCGAGTAGCCATTGGGACGGGCTGGCTATGGATTGCTCTTGTTGGCGTCCGATTCCTGATGGATGAGCGGAGAATAGCCGTCGACCCTGCCCGATGACGGCCCCATGGGCCAAGGTTTCATCAAGTCCGCTCGGAGTCGTCAAACAGAACAAGCTTGGTGCTTGCGCCCCCAAGGAAGAGCTACTGATCCGGGCCTATTCCGGGTAGGGCATCATTTGGAGATGCCGGCGATCAGCTTGCTGCGCGCTCGAACCGGCCTTCGAGGCGTGACCAACATCGAGCTTTTCTTCGACCTCGTCTATGCCTTCGCAGTCACCCAGTTGTCGCATTACCTCCTCGATCACGCCACCGTCGATGGTGTCATCCAGGCCGCCGTGCTCTTTGGAATGGTGTGGACCATCTGGGCGTCCACGGCCTACCTCGTCAACTGGCTCGATCCTAACCAGCTGCCGGTACGGCGGCTGCTGCTCGCGATCATGGTCGTCAGCCTCATCTCGTCGGCTGCAATCCCACGGGCCTTCGAGGCGGCCGGACTGGCCATCGGGGCCTCTTATGCCGCGGTGCAGATCGGGCGCAACCTTTTTGCCGTTTACGCCACGCGTCATGAAGCCCTCGAACGGAACTTCGATCGCTTCTTCGTCTGGTCGCTCCTGGGCGGATCGCTGGCCGTCACCGGTGGGTTGGCGCAGGGCCACCTCCGCGAAATACTGTGGGCACTGGTGGTTGCACTCGATCTCTTTTCCGCAGCGGTCGGCTTCTACGTACCGGGGCTGGGTCGCACCGCGACTCGGGAATGGAACATCGATGGAGCCCATGCCGCCGAGCGGATCCAGGCGTTCGTCATGATCGCGCTCGGTGAGTCGATCGTCATCATCGGCGCCTCGCTGAGCGGCTTTAAAGACCTGTCGCTGGGCGAAACCATCGCATATCTTCTGGCCTTTGTCACCACCGTTTCGTTGTGGTGGGTCTATTTCGACCGCAGCGCGGCCTTCGCCGCACAAGCCCTCGCGTCATCCCCTGATCCGGGCCGGCTGGCTCGGTCTGCCTACTATTGGGCGCAGGTGCCGATGGTCGCCGGCATCATTGCCGTGGCTGCGGGCGACCGGCTCCTCCTGGCCCGGCCAACGCAGCCCGCCGGCGTCGCTACCGCTTCCATCCTTCTTGGTGGGACGGCCATATTTCTCGCCGGCCATGCCTTATTCAAGCTGGCGGTCTGGCATCACGTCTCGCGCTCATATATCGCGGCCATCATCCTGTTGGTGCTCTTGATTCCGATCGCCGTGCTCCTACCGGGTCTGGCAGCGGCCGGGTTGGCGATCGTTGGCCTGGGTGTTGTCGTCGCCGCTATGAGGGGGCAAGCGCCCGCGGCCGTCCTCGAGGCGATCACGCCCGCGACCTCGGGGGATTAGCGCGAGGCCCCGATCGCCCGACGCAATGGATGGATTTCGGGCTATCGTTGACGAGAGGCACCAATGACCGCCTGGACAAGCGAGGAGCTCGCTCAGATCGGAGCCGTAGAAGAGGTGCAGATTGCACCACTCCGCCGCGACGGCACGCCGCAAAAACCGGTGACCGTGTGGGTCGTCCGCCACGGCGACGACCTATACCTTCGATCCGTTAGGGGGCGAAGGGGTGGTTGGTTCCGGGGTTCACAAGAGAGGCGAGAGGGTCGGATACGAGCCGGTGGTACTCAGCAAGACGTTACTTTCGCCGACGCCGACCACGCCATCGACGACGAAGTCGACGCTGCCTATCGGACCAAGTACCACCGATACGCCGGAAGCATCCTCAACAGCGTGCTGACCCCTGAGGCGCGATCTACGACACTTAAACTGGTGCCGCGCCTGGCGCGCACCTAGTTCAACGACTCGGCCGGCGTTGCTCAGCCTGCTACGGTCGGCGCTTGAATGTTGACCTGCGTGTTGAAATCGTGTAGGTCGATGACGATATGCGCGGTCACCTGCGCCACGGAACCAGCCGGCAGGCTGAATGGCGGCGCCTTATCAGCGGCCTTGCCCGCCATTACGGCACTCAGCTGGGAAAGGTCCGCGCTAACGCTGGCGTCGTAGCTGAGGCGGCGGATGAGGTGGTCGCTGGTCCCGGTCCACAGGTCCGCGGTCAGGGTGGCATTCTGCAGGATCAGCTTCAGTGCGCTCGCCGTAGCGTTGGTCGGCGAGTGCCCGGCTGATGCTTGGTCGAATAGCTTGGCGAGGTCGGGGACCACGCGGTAGTGGTCGACCGCTACCCCGCCGATTGACGTATTCGGGTCAGTGATCTCGGTGATCGACGTCGCCGTATCGAGAATCATCTGATAGGACAACTTCGCGCTTGAGCCATGCGAAGCTTCGGCACCCGCTCGCTTGACGATCTCCCACTTAGAGGTCATGGGGTCCATGTAATAGAGGTTGCCGCCGGCGGCGACGACCTCCGTCTGGATCGTCAGGCCGCCCAGCTTGGCGCTGACAGTCGCCCGGAGCCGGTCGGGGCGCTGCGCCGCGCCCCTGATCGTAAGCGCCACGCTCATCTTGCTGCTCAGGAAACTGGCATGGGATCCGCCCTTGGCTTTGAGCTGATCGACCAGGGCCTGCGGAAGCGTCACCTCGACGGTGCCGTTCGCATCGAACCGCATCGATTTGAGGGCGCTCATCGCCTTGCCGGTGGCGCTCAGGCTCTGCTGGGGCGTTTCCGATTTGGCGAGCCCGGCGGCACTCACCCCGGCACAGGCTGAGAGGAGGCCGGCAAACACGGCGGTGGCGAGCAGGCGTTTCATCGCTTCCACCACTATAGGCACCGCTCGGCGCCGGAATATGACAGGCTCCTTCGAAAGCTGAGCCCAAGCGCGCCTTTCAAGCCGATGGCGCCGTGGGCAAGGAAGATTCGAGAGCTCTTCGGCGGAGTGTGAGACCCCAAACACCGGACGGCGCTGCGGCGAGTTCCGGATCGAGGCCGTCGATCTCTTCCCAATAGTTCATCGCATCGCCGAGGATCTTGCCGCCGAAGGGCTTGACATATGTCCATATCGGTATATAATGGCCGCATGGCACGAGCGGCGACGACAGCCGACGCATTCAATGCGGTAGCCGAGCCGCGGCGGCGACAAATCCTGGACGTCCTCGCCGCTGGGGAACGCCCAGTGAACGATCTGGTCGCGCAGCTGCACATTGCGCAGCCGCTTGTGTCCAAGCACCTGCGCGTACTCAGGGAAGTGGGGTTGGTTGGGGTTCGGGATCGCGGGCGCCAGCGACTGTACCGGCTCGACGGTCAGGCGCTCAAGCCGATCCACGACTGGGTAAAGAATTACGAGCGGTCATGGTCGCAACGGTTCGATCGGTTGGATGTCGTCTTGGAGGAGCTCAAGCAAAGCAAGGAGGAACATGATGGCGATGACAAGTAGCGGTACGGCAGTGGTGACGCTCCCGACGGATACGCAGATCCTGATCACGCGGACGTTCGCCGCACCCAGGCACCTCGTCTTCAAGGCCATGACGACACCCGAGCTGATCAAGCGCTGGTGGGGCGGGGACCGAGGTGAGGTCACGAGTGCCGACGTCGATCTGCGGGTCGGTGGCAACTGGCGCTACGTCATGACGGCAAACGAAGGATTCGAGGTGGCGTTCCGTGGCGAGTACCGCGAGATCGTCCCCAACGAGCGAATCGTTTCGACCGAGATCTATGAAGGCGCGCCCGAAGGAGTATCGGTCAACACGGTCACGCTCGAAGAGGTAAACGGTCAGACGACGATGACGAACCTCGGCGAATACCCCAGCAAAGAAATTCGTGACACCGTGATCAACTCCGGCATGGAAGGCGGCATGCAGGAATCGTTCGATCACCTCGAGCAGGTTGCCCGCTCGCTCCGTTAGCAGCGTTTACCGTTGGTGGGCCACCGGGGATAACCTTCCCGGTGGCCCGACCGCGCGACGGTCGACGTTAGCTGGAGCTGGCCGGCGCACTACGAAGCTCTCCTTGGGACTCAAGGTCCGCCACGAAGCCGCCCCAGCCACCCGCGGCGTGCTCGCCAGTGGGCGACGTGATCACCAAAAGGTTGACCTCGCTCTTGCTCTGAATCCTGTAGCCGTGCTCGATGCCGCAGGGCAGGAAGATGAATCCGCCACTGGTTAACTCAAACGTTTCGTCTCCGCAGCGAAACGTAAGATCGCCCTTGAGGACATAAAAGATCTCGTCTTCCGTTCCGTGCGTGTGTTCCGGCGGCTCCTCGCCCGCGCGGGTCGTGTACTCGACGAAGGCGAGGCGCGGCCCTCCCTCGAGCTCACCCGCCTTAACGGTGAAGTCGATGCCGTAGGTATAGGTCCGGCCTTCCCCGGCCTTCAGCGCATACGGACGCATCGGTCCAGTGTAGGTCCGTATCGTGGTCGCTCCACCCCGCGCCGCGGCTTAGGCCGTCGAAGCCTGAACCTGAGGACCCGGGCCGGACTCGCGAAACCACCGTGTGAGATCGGTCGCCGGCATTGGAGGACACAGATAATGCCCCTGCGCCAGGTCGCAACCCAGCGCCACAAGCTTCTCCCAGGCTTCGCGGTTCTCGACGCCTTCGGCCACGACCCGAAGGCCCATGTTGTGACCGAGCTCAATGACGGAGCGCACGATCGAGACACTCATAGTGTCCGCCATCATGCCGATGATGAAGGACTTGTCGATCTTGATCTCGTTCACTGGTAAGCGTTTCAGGCGCGCCAGCGACGAGTAGCCGGTACCGAAATCGTCAATCGATAACCCCAGGCCAAGCGCACTAAGCTGGGTGATCGCGTCGAAGATGGCGGAGGGTGCCATGATGCCGCTTTCGGTGATCTCAAGATTCAGCCGGCTGGGCTGAACGCTCCAGCGATCGAGCAGTCCAGACGCCAGTTCAGGAAACTCTGGATCACGGAGATTCCACGATGACAAGTTCACTGCCAGACCGATGTCGAGTCCGGTGTCGTTCCAGCTGCGTAACTGCGAGAGGCCTTGATTGAGAACCCAATGCGCCAGCGGCTGGACCAATTCGGTCTCCTCGGCGGCTGGAATGAACTGGTCCGGTGGGATGAGCCCTTGCGTCGGATGCTGCCAGCGCACTAGCGCTTCCACGCCGACAGCCCGACCACTGGCGAGCGCGACGGTTGGCTGATAGTGCAGCACCAGTTCGTTGTGCCCGATCGCGTGGCGCAGTTCGCCGATTAGCGCGAGGTGGGCTGCGGTGTGCTCGTCGAGTTGGGGAGCATAGATCGCGTATCCACGCTTGGTCCGTTTGGCCACGTACATCGCTACGTCGGCGTGGCGCATCAGCGTGTCAGCCTCCTCGCCGTGTTCGGGGCAATACGCGATGCCGATGCTGGCCCCGACATCGATGTTCCGGCCGTCGACCACAAATGGATGCTCGAGTGCCTGAAGAATCTTCTTTGCCGCATGGGTCCCCCCGTTGAGATCCGTCCCACTCGCCGGGAGCACCGCGAACTCGTCGCCGCCGAGCCGTGCGACCGTATCCGACTGACGGAGGGTCGTCGCCAGCCGCAAGGCGACTTGCTGCAAGAGGAGATCCCCAACCTGGTGTCCGAGGGTATCGTTGACCTCCTTGAATCGGTCCATGTCCATGATGAGCAGCACCACCGGCCCCCTGTTCCGGTGACCGACGACGATCGCCTGACGCAGCCGGTCATTGAACAGCATTCGGTTGGGCAGGCCGGTCAGCGGATCGTGGAGAGACTGGTATTCCAACGCGTCCTTCTGCGCTCGCTGCGCCGAGATGTCGCGCAGGATCCCCACAAAGCGGCGTTCGCCACCGAGGAGCATTTCGCTGGCCCGGAACTCCATCGGGAAGATCGACCCGTCCCTGCGCTGGCCCCACAGTTCGCGCGATCCGGAGACCGATGCCGCGCTCTTACCGGGCCGGAGGTAATTGTCGAGGTGGCTGACAAAATCGCGACGATACGGCTCCGCGATGAGCATCTTCGCGTCCTGGCCGCGCACCTCAACTAGCCCATAGCCAAACAGCCGTTGTGCGGCTCGGTTGAAGAATTCGACCACCCCGCTCTCATCGGTGCTGATGATTCCGTCGGCTACGTTGTCGAGAACACCCCGGACGTGCTCCGACGTCACTTGCACGGCTCGCTCGGCGCGCCGTCGCTCGATGAATCGTCCGAGCTGCCCTCCGAGCTCCTTCACCATGGCGAGGAGATCCTCGCCGGGCTCGGCCAGGGCGCCGCCGTAGAAGCTAACCACTCCGGTGACGTGGCTCTCGTTCAAGATGGGAAAGCCGAACGCCCCGTGCAGGCCCTCAGCGAGCGCCCGCGCTGGGCCGGCGGCGGAATTGCTGCTGACAACATCGATGATCCATACGGGCTTGCCTGCGGCGACGACCTGGCTCGGCAGGTCGGTTTCCGGGTGTGTCGTTACCGAGTTGGTCAGGTTGTCCCCCGCTTCCAGCGAAGGCGCATGCCAGAAGTCCTGGAGGCGGAGCACCTCGTCTTCCCGATCCCGGATCCAGAGCTGACCGATCTGCCAGCCCAGCTCCTCGCAGAGGCGCTGCAGGAGTGCGCGTGAGGCTGCCTCCAGCGTTGGGGCTTCGACCAGCATCCGAGTGAGTGCCTCGGGCATGGTTCGCAACCGTTCGGTCTTCTGACGCGTGATGTCGTCCATCCCCAGGACGTAATAGGCAGGCCTTCCACTTGGCTCTCTCATGAGCGAGACACTAACGAGGGCCCATCCCGCGTGGCCGTCAGCGTGGAGGTAGCGCTGTTCGGCCTGAAATCTCGCGTTCTGTCCGGCCAGCAATTGCCGGGCCTCAGCCACCATCGACTCGACATCGCGGGGATGGGTTATCGCCCGGACCGTGGTGCGCGACAGCTCCTCTGGGGAGTATCCGAGGAGCTGGCACAGCGCGCGGTTGACCTCGACAAAACGCCAGTCCAGGTCGGCCAACCCGATGCCGATGGGAGCATCCTGGAACGCGTTTCTGAAACGGTGGAGCAGGGCGCGCGGTCCAATCTCCGCTTGACCGCGGCCGACGATTCGGCGGATGGGATACACCAGGGCTGCTTAAGGATGGGGCCGCTGCAGCAGGGGTGTCATCATCCGTTCGGATGATTTTTGCGGGGATTTTTGCGCCGGAAGCGCCGGGTTAGGTCTTTGCGGCCCTTTCCGCCGGGGCGTTCGCCATCGCTGGCTGGAGCCTTCGCCCGACGACCCAAGCGGCCACCTGTGCGCGTGACCGGAAGCCCAGCTTCGAGAGAATATGGGCCACATGGGAGGACACGGTGGCCGAGCTGACATTCAGCTGGCGCGCAATCGCGCGATTTGTAAAGCCCATTGCCAACAGGTCAGCCACCTGGCGTTCCCGTTCGCTCAGCGGTTCCTGCTTCCTAGGGTCCCGGGCGCGCGGAGCTAGGCCGAAAATCCGCAGCACGCCCGATGCCTCTTCGCGGCGCAAATTCGCGGCTTGCTGGTCATCCTTCGACAAGCCGTTTCGCCTGGGCCGCGGCGCGCTGACGTCCATGATGACGTTGAGCAAATGGGTCACGCCAGTGGCGTCGCTGAGGGGATAGATCTCCCAGTCCCACCGGCTCGGCCCCTTGCGCTGGCCCGCTTCACCCAGTTCGCGGAACTCGTAGCCTTTCAGATGTTTCGGTTGGCCGGTGGCGCAGACCTCACGCATCAGCGCGAGGACTCCGGCTGCCTCGGCGCTGGGAAACAGTTCGGCCAGGGTTTTGCCCGCGACTGGTAGCTTCTCAGGGTCAAGCCAGTGTTCCCACACGCGGTTGGCGTAAAGGATGTGGAACAAGCCGCCGCCACAGTCGCTGACGTGGAAACCGATTGGAAGGGAATCGAGCAACCGACCGAGGACGGCGAGGGCATCCGACTCCGGAGAGGTCCGAAGCACCGCGGCGAGAGCATGTAACTGCGACTTTGAAATTGTGCTGCCCTAGATCCGACGCCGAAGGCCTGACAACTTTTGGCTCAGCGAGAGAGTGGCACGCACCCTCGGCCGCCTGCATCGGCAGAAATGCCTAATTCAAATGCCTAAGACGGCTAGCGCGCCATGGTGCGTCGATAGCGGATCACCGAGAGTGGGACGAAGACCAGCAGGATGGCAGCGATCCAGGCTGCCGACTGGGTCAGCGCCCAGCGGGTGTCGGCGGTGGTCAACGCCGGATTCACGTGGAAGAGGCCGCGGAGGGAGTCGGACAGAACCGACACCGGGTTGTGTTGGGCGAAGCCGCGCAACCAGCTCGGCATGGTGGCCACCGGCACGAAGGCGCTGGAGGCAAAGGTCAGAGGAAAGAGCCAGATGAAGCCGCCCGACTGCGCCGCCTCGACGCTGCGCACCAGCAGTCCGATAAATGCTGAGATCCAGGAGAAGGCAAAGCTCACGCCCAGCAGGACCACGATGCCGAGCAAAAACTCGAACGGCGTTCCGCCCGGCCGGAAGCCGACCAGGAATCCGACGATCAGCATGATGATCACGGTGAATAGGTTGCGAGCGAGGTCGGCGATGGTGCGGCCGGTCAAGACCGCCGAAGAGGACATCGGCAGCGAGCGGAAGCGGTCGATGATGCCCCGCTGCATGTCCTGGGCGAGCCCGATCGCGGTGGTGACTCCGCCGAACGCCACGGTTTGCACGAAGATCCCGGGCATCAGGTAGTTGACGTACTGGCCACCGGGGACCTGGATCGCGCCCCCGAAGACATAGCGGAAGAGGATGACGAACATGACCGGCTGGATGGCGACGAACATGATCAGTTCCGGGATGCGCACCGTTTCGAGGACACTCCGTTTGGCCAGGACCAGCGCGTCCAGGATGGCCCAGACCAGCGGCGGGCGCCCGGAGATCGGACGGTAGCGAGTACCCGCCGAGAGCGGGGCGGCCGTCGTAGCCATCAGCTCGTCCTCCGGCCCCAGCGTCCGCTGGGCTTGACCTCTTTTTCTTGCTCCGCCTGGTGACCGGTCAGGGTGAGGAACACGTCGTCGAGGCTCGGCCGATGCAGTTGCAGGTCGACAATGGCGATGCCGGCTGCGTCGAAGTCACGCACCAGCACCGCCAGCTGGCTGGTCCCGTCCTTCGAGGGTCCCGAGATCCGCCGCTGCGCCGGGTCGACGGTCACGTCCTCGGACAACTGACGTCGGGCCACCTCGGCGGCGCGGGGAAGGTCGGCGTCCTTCGCGACCGCGATTTCGATCCGGTTCCCTCCAACCTTGTCCTTCAACTCGTCCGAGGTCCCCTCGGCAATCACGCGGCCAGCATCCACCACCGCGATCCGGTGGGCCAGCTCATCCGCCTCCTCCAGGTACTGCGTGGTCAGCAGGATGGTCGAGCCGTCCCTGACCAGCGAGCTGATCATGTCCCAGACCTGCCGCCGGCTCCGTGGATCGAGCCCGGTGGTCGGCTCGTCGAGAAAGAGGACGGGTGGCAGGAGGACAAGCGACGCCGCCAGGTCCAAGCGCCGTCGCATCCCACCCGAATAGGTCTTCGCGATTCGGCCGGCGGCCTCCGTCAGGCCGAACTGACCGAGCAATTCCTCGGCGCGACGCTTTGCGTCCTGGCGCGAGATGTGATAGAGCTGCCCGATCATCTCCAGGTTTTCGCGCCCCGTCAGGTACTCGTCGATCGCCACCGACTGGCCGGCCAGTCCGATCTGGGACTTGATCCGGTTGGCGTCTTTGACGACGTCGAAGCCGGCGACGGTGGCGCGACCGGCGTCGGGTTTCAGCAGGGTCGTGAGGATTCGCACCGCGGTCGTCTTGCCCGCTCCATTCGGCCCGAGCAGCGCGAGCAGCGTTCCCTCGTGGACGTAGAGGTCGAGCCCATCGAGGGCGAGGACGCGCCCGTATCGCTTGACCAATCCTTCGGCGGAGACGGCGTGATCGACAGCCACCCATAAAATATAGGGAGGCTGGTCACATGGACGAAGAATTGAAGCCGCAACAGCAGAGTTCGGCGGTCGAACCCACAGGTGCAGCGGCTGAGGTTGCGCAGCGCGCACAGCGGGTCCACGCCGGCAATCGAATGCCGACGCTCTATATCGGACACGGAGCTCCGCCGCTCGTCGACGATCCACTCTGGGTGGCGCAGCTCGCCGCCTGGGCGAGCGCGTTACCGCCTCCGAAATCGGTGCTGATGGTCTCTGCCCACTGGGAAAATGCGCCGCTGACGGTGGGCGCGACGCGCACCGGTACGCCCCTGGTCTACGACTTTGGCGGGTTTCCCGAGCGCTACTACCGGCAGCAGTACCGATCGCCGGGCGCCCCCGAGCTCGCCGCTGACGTGCGTAGGTTGCTTTCCGATCAGCCCGTCGCCGAGGAACCCGATCGGGGGCTGGACCACGGTGCCTACGTCCCGCTCACGGTCATGTATCCCGACGCCGATGTGCCGGTGCTGCAGATATCGATGCCGAGCCTCGACCCCGAACGGCTCTTCGACATCGGCCGGCGCTTGCGACCGCTTCGCGACCAGGGCGTGCTGATCATCGGCAGCGGCTTCCTCACTCATGGTCTGCCCTACATCCGGGACTTTCGTTTGGATGCGCCACCACCGGCGTGGTCCAGCGAGTTCGACGCCTGGGCCCACCAAGCCCTCGAGCACGGGGACGTCGACGAGCTATCCGATTTCGCTCATCGCGCTCCGGCAGTCAGGTACGCGCATCCACGGACGGAACACCTGGCGCCGCTGTTCGTAACGCTCGGCGCCGGTGACAGCAACGGCGAGCCCTTGCCGAGCATCATCGACGGCTACTGGATGGGGCTTTCCAAGCGTTCGATTCAGATCCCTTAGGGGAACGCGTGCTGGAGCTGCGCCGCGACCGCGAGATCCATCGCGAGGAGGGCGGCTGGTTTGTGGCCCGCTGGCATTTCTCCTTCGATCGCTACCGCGACCCGCGGCAGATGGGCGTCGGGCCGCTTCGGGTGTTCAACCACGATCAATTGGCTCCAGGTGCGGTCTGGCCGATGCATCCGCACGCCGATGTTGAGGGCATTACCTACGTCTGGAAGGGGAGCTTCCGGCATGCCGACAGCCTCGGCAACGATGGCATCCTGCAGCCGGGCGGCGTCCAATTGATAACGCTGGGTTCCGGGGCTCTGCATTCCGAGCAAAACGCATCCACGACCGAGCCGATGGAGTTCCTGCAGCTCTGGATCCTTCCCGACACGCCCGGCCTGCCACCCGGCATCCAGCAGCATCAGTTCACAAAAGAGCAGCGCACCGGTCGGTTGCTGCAGGTGATCGGACCCGATGCGGCCGCGCTGAAGGTGCACCAGGACGCTGCCGCGGTTTACGTGGCGGCGCTGCTGCCCGGCACCGAGGTTTCGCACGCGTTCCCATCGGGTCGCGGCGGCTACCTCTACCTGATCGAGGGCAAGCTGGCGCTCGGCCAGGACCAACTCTCCACCGGCGATGCGGTCAAGATCCGCGAAGAGCCAGCGCTTCGACTTCGGGCAACGGACCTGAGCGAACTGATCCTGGTCGACGTGCCGCTAGACTTCAAACCGGTCGGAGTGTGGGCTCGATGATGGAGGAAACCATGGCTAAATCGAAGGTCAAGGGGTCGGGGACGAAGCAGTCGCCGTGGGTGTTGAAGACGCCGCCCGGGACGTCGGAGTTCGAGGCGTACCGCGACGAGGCCCCCGATCCGCCGGCGCTCATCGTTCAGGTGGGAAAGACCGAAGTCCGCTATCAGCTACGCGGTCTGGACGACCTGCAGACGATGTTGAAGCAACACGGCGACTGGGTGCCGCTCGGCAGCGCGGACGACAACCGAATGCGAGCTCGTTGAGCGCTGGCAGGCGAGGCCGCGGGTAGATTAGGGGCATGCCCACGCAAGTCTTTTCGGTATCCGAGGTCAAGCAGCTGATCGACCAGGGGGCGCAGCTCCTCGACGTTCTGGGCGAGGACGAGTTCGATCACGATCACCTTCCGGGCGCGATCAACATTCCCCTCAAGCTGCTCGACGCGACGACGGCGGCCGGACTCGATCGCAACCGGCCGGTGGTCGTCTACTGCAACGACTTCGGTTGAGACCTCTCCCCGCGGGCCGCGTCGCGGCTCGAGTCGCTCGGATTCAAGAGGGTGATCGACTATAAGCCCGGCAAACTGGCCTGGTACGAGGAGAACGAGGCGCGGGAGGGCAAGGCCGTCGACGAGATCTGGATCGGCGACGTGGCCGGGTCGGACGTGCCGACCTGCGGCCTGACGGAAACGATCGGTGACATCCGCCGTCGCACCGAGGGTTGGGACACCTGCGTGGTCGTCGATTCGAAGGGGGTCGTACTCGGCCTGTTGCGAAAGAAGGAGCTGGACGCCGACCCTAAGGCGACCGCCGAACAGGTGATGCGGCCGGGCCCCAAGACCTTCCGGCCGAATCTAACCCTGCAGGAATTGCTCAAGTCGATGCGGGACCACGAGATCCAGACCAACAGCCTGGTGACGACCGCCGAAGGCCGCCTCTTGGGGGTTATCTCACGCGCCGACGCCGAGGCGACGCTTGTGCACGAACAAGCCGCCGAGTCCCGGACAGACAGCTAAGCGGGCTCGGTTGCGACGCCCCGCGGCGAAATGTTATGTTCGCGCCTAAAGGAGGAAGGACTCATGAGCACAACCGTCGACACGCATCGACTCGAGCGAAATGCCGTCGGGCTGGCGCCAACGCTCTTCCAGTCCATTACCCACATGGCTCCGGCCGCGGCGGTCGCGTTTTCGATCATTGTCGGGGTGCCGTATGCGGGCGGGAGCATCCCGCTCGCTGTGCTCCTGGCACTGATCGCCTGCTTGTTCGTCGCCGTCAGCATTGGACAGCTGGCGCGTCACCTACCCTCGGCCGGGGGCCTCTATACGTTCAGTTCGCGTGGACTTCATCCCTACGTCGGTTTCCTGGTCGCCTGGGGTTTCATGCTGGCCGAGCCGGTCGTAGCGCCGCTCCTGTACCTCATCTTCGGCAATGAGCTGGCCGCCAACTTGACGTCGCATTTCGGCTGGCCGACCTGGCTCTGGGCGCCCTTCGCCGCCGGCGCCGGCCTGATCGTCTGGTTTCTCACCTATCGGGGCATCCGCCTGTCGACCCGGACCGGGGTGGCACTTGGCACCTTCGAGATCGTGGTGTTCCTCGCGCTGGCGCTGACCCTGGTTGTTGCCGCCGGAAGCAACAACACGCTTTCCGTCTTCGGCCCCAGCACCGGGAATTTGAAGGGCTGGGGATCCGTGTTTCCGGGCATGATCTTCGCCATCCTCGCCTTCATCGGCTTCGAGGCGTCGCTGCCGCTGGCCGAGGAGGTCAAGGAACCACGCAAGACGATTCCCCGTGCGGTCTTTCTGTCCGCGCTGCTGATCGGTCTCTTCTACCTGTTCTGCTACTACGCGGCGACCGTCTACTTTGGTCCCAACAAGATGGCCGATCCGAAGAACGGCTTCGTCTTCCTCAACGGCGGTGATCCCTGGTCAGGCATGGCCCAGGCGGTGTGGGGTCCGGGCCTCATCATCGTGATCCTCGCCGTCCTCAACAGTGCCATCGCGAACTCGAATGCCGGCGCCAACGCCGCCACCCGAGTCGGCTACTCTCTGGCCCGCATCGGCCTACTGCCTCAAATGTTGCAGCGGGTGCATCCACGTTTTCGGACGCCCTACGTTGCCGTCAACGTGCAGGCCGCCGGGGGCATCATCCTGGCGGTCGGGCTGGGGCTGATTGCGGGCGGCGCACTGCCTGCATTTGCCCTGCTCGGCACCGTGGCCACCATCATCGTCGTCACCATTTACATCCTCACCAACCTGAGCAACCTCGTTTTCTACCTCCGCGAACAGCGCCACGAGTTCAACGTTCTGTGGAACGGGATCGTGCCGGTCGTTGGCAGCCTGATCTTCCTGCCGGCCCTGATCGCCGCGTTTGGCATCGACTTCGCCGGACTAGGAATCGTAGCGCTCTCGCCACCATCGAATCTGGCTCCGCTGATCATCGGCATCTGGATGGTCGCCGGGATCGCCTTGCTGATTTACTTCGCCGTCAACAAACCCGAACGCATCGCCGACACCGGCCGGATATTCCTCGATGACGCCGGCGCCCACGACTGAACCGTAGGAACGATTCGTTAGGGCAGGGGTCGCGCTGACCCCTGCCCTGCGTTGCGTCGGTAGTCGCAACTGCGCCGGAGGGGGCACGCGTGGCAACGCGGCGCCTTCGCCCGGCAGACGATGGCGCCGAGATCCATCAACGCCTGGTTGATCAGGTAGCCCTTGCCTTTCGGAATGACGGCGGCGGCCAATGCCCAGAGCTCGCGGGTTCGGGCGCGTGGCGTCGCGTCGACGCCGAAATATCGCCGCAGCAGGCGGGCGATATTGGTATCCAGCACCGGCGCGTCGCGCTGATAAGCGAAGCTCATCACAGCGCCTGCGGTGTAGCGCCCGATGCCGGGAAGCTGCCGCAACTCCGGCAAGGTTTGCGGCATGACGCCGCCGAAGCGATCGGCGACCTGTAAGGCGGCCCCGTGCAGCCAGTTGCCGCGAATCTTGTAACCGAGCGGATCCGTGATCGTCTTGACCGCCTCGAGAGGAGCCGAGGCCATCACCTCCGCGGTGGGGTACCGCTCGAGGAGTGCCTCATACACCGGGACCACTCGCGAGATCTGCGTCTGGTGCGACAGGATCTCGGAGACGAGGATCGCGTAAGGGTCGCGCGTTTTGCGCCAGGGAAGATCGCGACCGTGGGCCGCGTACCAGGCGAGCACTCGGCCTTGAAAGGAGCGACGGCGCCCGGGCGCGATCATCAGCGACGGCGTGCGGCGGCTAGAAGCCCGACACTTTGTCGGAGAAGTGGCAGGCCGCCCAGTGGCCGGACGTTTTCGTCTCCAGCGGTGGCTCCTGCTCGGCGCAGATGGGAAACTGGGCGATCGGACAGCGCGTATGGAAGCGGCAGCCGCTCGGCGGATTGACAGGGGAGGGGATCTCGCCCTTCAGGAGGATGGGACGGCGTTGCGCCTCCCGGTCCGGGTCGGGCACGGGGATGGAGCTGAGCAGGGCCTTGGTGTAGGGATGCAGCGGCTTGGCGTAAATCTCGCGGCTGGGGGCCAGCTCAACGATCTTGCCCAGGTACATGACGGCGATGCGATCGCTGAGATGCCGCACCACCGAGAGGTCGTGTGCGATGAAGAGATAGGTCAGGTGAAACTGGGCCTGTAGGTCTTCCAGCAGGTTCACGATCTGGGCCTGGATCGACACGTCGAGCGCCGAGATCGGCTCATCGGCGACGATGAAGGTGGGCCGCAGCACCAGGGCGCGGGCGATGCCGATCCGCTGGCGCTGGCCGCCGGAGAATTCGTGCGGGTAACGGTTGACGAAGTTCGGGTTCAGGCCGCAGATCCGCATCACCTCCTGCACCGCGCGCTCGATCGCCCGGCGCCGCCCGAGGCCGTAATTGCTCAGCGGCTCGCCAATGATCGCGCCCACCGTCATGCGTGGGTTGAGCGAGCCGTAGGGATCCTGGAAGATCATCTGCATCCGCTGCCGGACGCGCCGCAGCTTTTCCCCGTGCAGCTTGGTGAGTTCCCGTCCCTCGACGAAGACGGAGCCCGAGGTAGCCGGGATCAGCTGGACGATCACGCGGCCGAGCGTCGATTTTCCGGAGCCCGACTCACCGACCAGGCCCAGGGTTTCGCCCGCCTGGATCTCGAAGCTGACCCCATCGACAGCGTGAACCACCTGGCCTCCGAAAAGGCCGGCGCCCACTGGGAAGTGCTTAACCACGTCCTGCACGCGGACCAGCACCCCGTCCTTGTCGGACGGTGCTGTCTGGGCGGGGATCTCAGTCGTGGACTTCATCTTTGAGCGCGTTGCGCATCAGCACCCAGCAACGCGCGTTCTGGCCCGGAGCCACCTCGTCCAGCGGCGGTTCCTCGCGAAAGCAGCGCTCGACGCGGAAGCGGCAGCGCGGGTTGAACTTGCAACCTGCCGGCAGGTTCGTCATGTCGGGCGGAAGCCCGCGAATGTTGAGCAGGCGATCGTGCTGCAGCTCGTCGACCCGCGGTAGGGAGCGAAGCAGCGACCAGGTATAGGGGTGCTGCGGACTGTTGAAGATCTGGTGGGTGGTCCCGGACTCGACGATTCGACCGGCGTACATCACGATCACCCGGGTGCAGAGGCTGGCCACCACCGCCAGGTTGTGGGTGATGAGGATGATCGCCATCCCCCGCTCGCGGTTGAGATCGCGCAGCAATTCGATGATCGAGGCCTGGACGGTGACGTCGAGCGCCGTGGTCGGCTCGTCGGCGATCAGCAGCGACGGCTCGTTGGAGAGTCCCATCGCGATCATGGCCCGCTGACGCATGCCGCCACTGAACTGGTGCGGATAGTCCTTGGCGCGTTGCGGGGCGGCGGGGATTCGCACCGTGTCCAGCATCGGGACGATCCGTTCCTTGGCCTGTTTGTGCGTGAACCGCTGGTGCGCGTCCATCGCCTCTTCGATCTGGAAACCGACGCGGAGAACCGGATTCATCGATGACATCGGGTCCTGGAAAATCATGGCGACGTCGCTGCCGCGAAACTCGCGAAGCTCTTCATGATCCATCTTGAGGACATCCGTGGAGCCAAACATCACGCGCCCGTCCACAACGCGACCCGGTTCCGGCACCAGCCGAAGGAGGGACAAGGCGGTCACCGACTTCCCCGAGCCGGACTCGCCCACAATCCCTACAGTCTCCCCCGTGGCCACTTCGAAGCTGACGCCGTCGACAGCTTTGACCACCCCGGCATGGGTGAAGAACTGGGTTCTGAGATTTTCGACTCGCAGCAGACTGGTCGAGACGGCTACCTCCTCATCCGGGGGTCCAGCGCGTCGCGCAGCCCGTCGCCGACGAAGTTGAACGCCATCAGGGTCAGCGAGAGCGCGATCGCCGGGGCCAGCACGATGTGGGGGGCCAGCTCGAGCGCGTGGAAGCCGTCCGCCGCCATCGCGCCCCAGGACGGAGTTGGCGGCGGGACGCCGAGGCCCAGATAACTCAAGAACGCCTCGAAGAGGATCGCCTGCGGGACGGCGTAGGTCGCCTGCACCAGGATCGGCCCCAGGGCATTGGGAAAGATATGTCGCATGATGATCGTCAAGTTGCGGGTGCCGGTCGAGCGAGCCGCCTCGACGAACTCGCGCTCGCGCAGCGCAAACGTCTGGCCGCGCACCAACCGCGCCATGTCCATCCAACGAGTCACGGCGATCGCGAACGCGATATTCCCCAGGCTTCGCCCAAAGAGCAGGACCAGGAGAATGACCACCAGCAGATCTGGGATGCCGTACCAGATGTTGATCAGGGTCGAGATCACGGCATCGACGCCACCCCGATAGAAGCCCGCGAGCAGTCCCATCGCGATTCCAATCAGGGCCACGATCAGCATCGTTCCAACCCCAACCTGCAGTGAGATCAACGCTCCGCCCATGATCCGGCTCAGGATGTCGCGGCCCGAAGCATCAACCCCGAGCCAGTGTGCCGCGCTGATCCCCTCGTACGTCGGAGCGGTCGCCTGTTTCCAGATCGGATACGGCGTCCAGAACACGGAGACCAGGGCAGTCAGGACGAGCACGCAAATGATCGCCGCCCCCGCCAGCGCCAGCTTGTTGCGTCGCACCCGCCTCCAGGCGTCCTGCCAGAGCGTGATCTGCTCCGGCATCTCGTAGACGTCGCTGACGTACTCCTCAGGGAGGGCGACGCCTGGAAGAGAGGCCATCAGTACCGGATCCTCGGATCGAGAACCGGGTAGAGAAGGTCAACCCCGAGGTTGACCAGCCCGACGAGCGCGGCGTAGAAGGTGAACACGCCGATCACGATGTTGTAGTCGCGATTCAAGATGCTGTCGATGAACTCCTTGCCCAGGCCGGGGATGCCAAAGATGTTCTCGATGACGACCACCCCGGTGAGGATCCCGGTCGACAGCGGCCCCAGGATGGTGATCACGGGGATCAGGGCGTTGCGCAGGGCGTGCCGGATGATCACGACGCGCGGCGCCAGCCCTTTGGCCCAGGCCGTCCGGACATAGTCCTGTCGGATCACTTCCAGCATGCTGGCCCGCGTCAGCCGGGCGACGATGCTCGCGTAGGGAAAGCCCAGGGCGATGGCGGGCACTAGGATTTGGGACGGTTTACCCCAACCGATTTCGTAATAGAAGACGCCATTCGTCCAGATGTAGAGCAGCTTGCCGGTGACGAGGACGAGCACGGTGGCGATGACGAAGTTGGGCATGCTGTAGCCGACCACCGCCGACGAGCTGGCCAGGTAGTCAACCCAGGTGTTCTGTTTCAGCGCTGCCAGCAAGCCCAACGTGAGACCGAGCCCGATGGTGAACACCAGGGCTGCCGCGCCGAGCTTGGCGCTGGTCCCCAGCTCACGGATCAGCAGGGGCGTGATCTGGACGCCCCGGTTAACGAGGGATTCGCCCAGACTGCCGTGCAGCACGCCGGTCACCCAGATCTGGTACTGCTGCGGCAGTGGAAGGTCGAGATTGTAATGGTGGAGCAGCGTGGCCAACTCGTTGGGGTTGTGCGGCCGCTCCGAGATAAAGGCGTCGCCCGGAAGGAGGCCGTGCTCGCCGACAAACACGATGGATGAGATGGCGACCGCGGTGAAGCTGATCAACAGCAGGCGCTGCACGATGTAAATGAACGTTCCGCGGGTCACTGCCTAAAACAGTACCTCTTTCGAATGAAGGAGGGCCCGCGCTGCGCGGACCCTCCCATTGCTCACTCGTCGAATTGTTTAGTGCTGGAGGACCCTCAGGTCGGTCCAGTAGTAGTCGAAGAACGCGTTGCCGCCGGCGCCCTTGACATAGGGCTTGATCACGTAGGGCTGGACGCCGTAGTAGAGCGGGATGCCGATCTGGTCGTCGAGGATCATCTTCTGGGCCTGGATGTATTGGCTAAGCGCCTGGTCGACCGGTTTCTGGTCGGCTGCCGTGACAATGCTGTCGACGCTCTTGTTGCAGTATCCGCTGCCGCTGCTTCCTGCGTTGCAGGTGTACAGGTTGTCAAACCAGTCCTGGGGGTGGTCATAGTCAGCGGACCAGCTGTGTCGGAACATGATGTAAGCGTCTTTGTTGCGGTTGCTGAAAAATGTCTGGCGGTCGACGGTCTCCAGCTTGACGGTGACGCCCAGGTTTTGCTTCCACTGCGCCTGCAGGTTCTCGGCCGTCGCCTGGTTCCCCGCCGATGGATTGAACGTGTAGGTCAGGTTCTTGACCTTCGAGCCGGTCGGATCCCATTGCTTGTAGAGGGCCATGGCTGCGGCGGCGTCGAACTTCGCCGATGTATCGGCGCCGTCACCAAGATATCCCTTGAGCCCCTTCGGAATCAGGCCGCCGGTGGCCGCGGCGCAGGTCGCGCCCTTAGCGCAAGCGACGTCAACGAGCTGGCTGCGATCGATCGCCATGCTGAAGGCCTTGCGGCCATCCTTGCCGGCGTCACCGGCGAATGGTCCCTTCGTAAAGTTGAAGCCAACCCAGGTCGACCGGACCGAGGGGTTGAGCGTCAGCTCCTTGGCATGCGTGCCATTCTTGTAACGAAGGATGTCTTCGTTGGTCGGCGCCATGTTCGCGTAGCCGACGATGTCATAGCCGCCCTGTTCATATTTCGTGATCCAGGAAGCGGGGTCTGCCACCACATCCACATGGAAGTGCTTGATCGCGCCTGTGGAGCCGCCCCACCAGTTACTCACAGGACCGAAGTCGAGCGACGCTTTGGGTGTGCGGGCGGTCATCTTGAAGGGGCCGGTCCCCACCAGGCCGTCGGGAGTGGTCCACCAGGTGTCCTCGCCTTTGGCCTGGACGACCTTTTGGTCGATGACCCAGGACGCGCCGCCGAGCGCCAGGGCTGACATCCACCAACCGGCCGGAGCGGAAAGCTTGGCCACGACGGTGTAGTCATCGGTTTTGGTGAGCCCGGGCATGGTCTTCGCTGTCGGGGGTGTCGCTGCCAGGGCGTCATAGCCAACGACCGGCGAGAAGTTGGGAGCGTAGGAGTCCTGTGCCGCCGCCGTGCGGTTCCAGCTGTAGATCACATCGGCGGCCGTCATCGGATCGCCGTTGGAGAACTTGACATTGTGCTTCAGATGGAAGGTGTAGGTCAGGGCGTCAGACGAAACGTCGACTGACGATGCCAGGTCCATGACGATCTTGCCGTTCGTGTCAAACTTGACGACTGAGTCGAAGACGTTCTGGGCAAAGTCGAAGTCAACGAGTGCCGAGATGTGGGCCGCGTCGAAGCTCCCGATGTCGTCGTTGATGGGGAACCGAATCGTTTGATCGGCTGCCAGGTTCTCTGAGCTGCTCGTGCTTCCGGTGCCGCAGGCCGCCAGGAGCAATGTCACGAGCACGGTCCCGGACAAGGCTTTCCACCCAGTTCGTTGGGTCATACGCTTACCTCCCTTCCTTTCGTCGAAATCGACGTTCAAACAGTAGCAAATATCACTACACCCCAATTGTTAAAGGCCTGTTAGACCCCTCAATTGTTAGAGC
>Ga0207646_10001609_pt1 | contig 27544 bp, 23 predicted proteins | sample KBSK5502metaG_FD_184343 | JGI IMG/M metagenome (GOLD analysis project Ga0207646, IMG submission 184343) | Corn, switchgrass and miscanthus rhizosphere microbial communities from Kellogg Biological Station, Michigan, USA - KBS K5-50-2 metaG... | ecosystem: Host-associated > Plants > Roots >...
TCCCGCAGGGCTTCGCCGGGATGAGCGTGCTCCAGTTCTCCGACGGCGGCGATGCGCAGACCTTCGCCGTCGGCGGCCAGGTCGTCACCTTCCTCGCCGTCCCGTCGGGAGAGAACATCGGCTCGGGCATGCGCTTCACGGGAGCGGCGACACAGATCCTGTTCACGGGCCTGACGCGCGCCTTCGTCGTGGCGTCGGGCGGGTCGACCGGACTTCCCGGCGGAAGTCCGGGCCTGATCGGCGGACGCAACGCGAACGGCGAGGCTATCGGAGATCCCTTCCCGATCGTGACGCCCGCCGCGGGCTCGCGGATCGCCACGAGCGATGCCGGAGACGTCTACGTGGGCACAACGAGCCAGGGTGGCTTTGATGTCGAGGTCTTCCGCCCAGGTCGGGACTCGAGCCTCCGGCCGGTCGCGCGGATCGCTGGCAACGGGACCGCGCTCGTGGTCGACCGGTCAGCGACGTTCGCCGCGGTCGTCACCGATCAGGGCACGTACCGTTTCGCGCTGGCTGATCCGAAAACAACATTGACGCGCGTCACGGGCACCGTCCGCGACATTGCCTTCGCGCCCGATGGCACGCTCTACGCCCTCGATCAGACCTCGCTCCTGGCCGTCGGCCCGAGCGGCGTGACGAAGTGGAGAATCCCTCTGGTCGACGGGAGGCGCCTTGTCGCAGGACACCGTGCGATCGTCCTGGACGGCGCCGACAAGGTCTTGGCGTTCAATCCGGCGGACGGCACCGCCGAGGAGCTCGGCGCCGGCGGAACCATCAACGACCTCACCATGTCGCGCGACGGCCGGGTCGTCGGAGTGATCGTGGACGCAAGGAGGGCCGTACTCTTCACCTTGCCTTGAGCCAACCTGAGCGCGTCCGCTCCATGGTCCCGCTCGAGATCTTTCCTCTTCCCCGCCCGCTCGACCGTTTCGGCACCGCATTTCCTTCAGCGCTCGCCGATCTGTACGCGAACGCATATGCGCCGCGCCGCGGCGTCGTGCTCGATCCGCTGGCGCATCCCTGGTCCGCCGCCGATGCCGCGGAGCGTGCTGATCGACGGGGCGTCGCCAAGTCGCGCGAGCCTCTGGGCGAGTGGGCGCGCCGCGCGGTCGCGCTTGCGCCATCGGGCGACGAGATTCTCGCCGCGCTCGATCGGGTCGGAGAGAGCGCGCTCGTCGGCACGCCGCATCGCGTCGCGATGCGCGAGCTGTATGGCTCGACCTGCGCGACGTGCCGCGGCCCGGTGATCGTCGAGGCGTTCCTCTGGGAGCGCGACGCGCCGACGCCGACGAAGAAAGCATTTCGCTGCGGAATCTGCGCCCGCGAAGGGCGGGCGCTTCTGATCGAGGCGACGACCGAGGACGACGAGCAGTCGAGCCAGCGGCTCGAGCCGCGCGGTATGGCGTACTGGCAATTTGTCGAGCGGTTCGGCCCAGATCCGAATGCGCAGGCCCTCGGCGAGAGCACGGCGGCGCTGTACACGCCGCGCAATCTGACGGCGCTCGTCGCCACGTTGCGGGCGGTCGAGACCGCGGTGCCCGCCTCGCCGGCCCGTGACGTCCTTCTCTTATGCGTGCTCGAGGTGCTCATCTCGGGCAGCCGCCTGAACACGCTCGCCGGGCGCGGCGCCCCGCTCCGTGTCGAGAAAGGCCGCGCGCGCCGGTCGCACGCCTCGCAATCGCGTGAGGTCAACGTCTGGCTCGAGTTCGACCGCACGGTGCGTGAGCTCGCCGCGTGGCTCGTGCAGCATCCTTCGCCCGCCCGCGCGCGTTCCGCGACGCTCGCGCTCGATACAGGCGACGCCGATCTCGTCCTCTGTCAGGCTCCGGTCGAGGACACGCTCGGCGGCTGGAGCGCGGTCGCCGCGGTCGCTCTTCTCGGCATCCGAGGGACGAAGCCGACCGACGGGGGCGAGGGCCGCGCCGTCGGCCGCGAGCGGCTCCTGCGAACGATGCGGGCCGCGCTCATCGACGGCCATCGCGGTTCGCGGCCGGAGGCCCCTGCGGTCGTGTACGTGCCGCACGCCGACCTCACGACGATCGCCGCGGTCACGCTCGCCGGGGCCGGCGCGGGATATCGCCTGCGTGGGATCACCTACCAGCGGGACGCCCTCTCGACGGCGGGAGCGAGCGGCTCCGGGGCGGCGGCGATATGTGATTTCGATCGAGACGTCCCACTCCTTCGCGATCAGGGCGCCGCGGACGCCGCGCGGATCGAGGATGCGATCCGCGCCGGCGTGCGCGAGATCGTCCGTTCGCGTGGCGAGCCCGTGGCTACCGATCGCGCCGCTGTCGCGGCACTCGAGTCGCTCGCCGCGCGGAAGCTCCTCGCCCCACTCACCCTCGCCCGAGCCGGAGGCGTGTCGGAGCTCGAGGTCTTTCTCGACCACTTCCGCTCCGCGCTCGCGGACGCGGCTCGCTCCGGCATCGTGAAGATCGAGCTCGACGGCGCGGCGGCCGAGCATGTGCACGACACCACCGTCTACTCGCTCGCCGAGCCGATCGAGACGACACCGCTCGACGATCGTCTGGAGTGGGGCGTGTGGGGTCTCCTCTCGGCGTCGCGCGACGTCGAGACGCGCGCCCTGCTCCGCCGCGCATACGGCCTGTTCCGCGACGTCGAGACGCCGGACCGGGAGCTGGTCGAGCGATGTATCGCGGCATACGGGCACCAGGGAGACGACGGGCGATGGCGGCTGCGGGACGAGGACGGCCTGGTGCGCCGGCAGGCGGACCAGACGCTCCTTGCGATCCAGCTCGTCGACGCGGGCCGGCGCCTCGGCTTCAAAGTCCACGTGGGCCGTGACATCGAGCGCCGCCCGGTACCGGAAGCGCACGCTCACCGTGGCGCCGCGCTCGAGGACCTCATGACCGACGCGGAGCGCACGGCCGACGTCTCGCGCATTTCGGGAATTCGCTCCGACGCCCTCGAGTACTTCGATTGCGTCTGGTACGACAAGGGCAAGATGGTCTTTCTCTGGCAGCTCGAGTGGACGGCGCGGCTCCATCGAAGCGTCGTGGCCCTCGGCGAGGCTGTGCCCGATGAGGACCGCGTCTTCCGCTTCTTCGCGATCGCCGACGAGCGGCGGGCCCTGGCGGCGTTCAAGCTCCGGCGGGCCGCCGGGATCGCCGACGTGGTCCGCCGGCGGGGCTGGCGCTTCGTAAAGTGGGGACCGCTACGATCGTGGGCGACGCAGCCGGATGTGGCGCTGGACTTGCTCGAGCCGGTCCTGGGCCTATCTCCAGAGGTGGAACAAACCGGCCAGCAGTTGGCGTTTAGGTGGTAACAGGAGGCTGTCCATGGGCAAGCCACAAGTTGTCAGCGACCAGAACTTCGAGACTGAAGTAATCAAATCCGACACACCGGTGCTCGTTGATTTCTGGGCGGCGTGGTGCGGCCCCTGCCGTATGGTCGCTCCGGTCCTCGAAGAGATCGCGACCGAGCAGGGCGAGAAAGTGAAGATCGCCAAGCTCGACGTCGACGCAAATCCGATCACCGCGGGTCGCTTCGGAGTCCGATCGATCCCGACGATGATTCTTTTCAAGAACGGCCGCGAGGCCGATCGAGTGGTCGGGTATCACCCCAAAGAGCAGCTCCTCAAGAAGCTCCAACCGCACATCACCGGAACCGCCGCGGCCTAAGCCGCTTTTTTCCGCGGTGACCGTCGTCCTGCGGCCGCGCGCCTCGCTGTTCCATGCCGAAGGCGGTTGGTTCAGCGCGAACTGGCACTTCAGCTTCGACCAGTATTGGGACGAGGCCAACATGGGGATCGGAGACCTTCGTGTCTTCAACGACGATCGCCTCGTGCCGGGAGCTGCATGGCCCATGCATCCGCATCGCGACATCGAGGGGATCACCTACGTCGCCGAGGGAACGTTCGAACACGCGGACTCACGTGGCAACGGCGGCATCTTGCATCCGGGCGCCGTCCAGCGAGCGACGCTCGGTTCGGGCATGCAGCATTCGGAGCGGAACGGCTCGAAAACCGAGCCGATGCGCTTCATCCAGATGTGGATCATGCCCTCACGCCGCGGCCTCGAGCCGAGCATCGAGCAGCGCGAATTCGCCGCCGATGTCCGGCGCAACGTGTTGAAGCCGGTACTCGTGCCGGCGCAGGGATTCGCGGGAGAGGGTGCCCCACAGGCAAGCGCGGCGGTCACCGTCCACCAGGACGCCGCGGTGTACGCCAGTCTGCTCGACGCGAACAAAAAGGTACGTCACGAGTTTCGTCCCCGATTTGGTGGCTACCTCTTCGTGGTCGACGGCTCTCTGGTCCGACCGGAGCTTGACGAGGGCGGCGCTGCCAAGATCCAGGACGAGCCAGCGATCGACCTCGAAGCCGGACCGAACGGGGCTGAAGTCCTTCTTGTGGAGACGCGCACCACCCGCTGAGGCATCGTCATCGTTACGGTTTTGCCCCCTCCAGGCCATTGCAGGCAACCCCCCACGGCGTTCATGGTTACGCAACCCCGGCGTTCGCCGGCGGCAGGAGGGAAGACCACATGCGTGAATACCAAGGCGGGAGCGCCGACGCGTCGGGGAACGCCACATTTGGGCCGGGCCTGGTTTTTGAAGGAAAGCTGAGCTTCCAGGGTCAGGTCCGCTTCGACGGCACATTCACCGGCGAGATCACCACCGACGATCTCCTGATCATCGGCGAGACCGCCAAGGTCTCCGCTGACATCACCTGCGGGTCGGTCGTGATCAATGGCGAGGTCACCGGAAAGATCAAGGCGCGCGATTCTGTCGAACTCCGCGGACACGCCCGCGTCAAGGCCGACGTCGTGACCCCATCACTCGTCATGGACAAGGGGGTCGTGTTCGACGGCTACTGCAACATGATGGACAAGCGCGACGTCCTTCCGCTCCCGACGAGCGAAGAGCGCCGCAAGTCGTGGCAGACCGCGAGTCGCAACAGCAAGCACCAGGACCGCCGCCCCAACCGCGAGACGATCGAGCCACAGCCGGCGGATCTCTCGGCGCAGTAATTCTCAGGGCCCCGCGCTAGCCGCGGGGCCCCTCGCGTCTCATCGGTCCACCGAACCTGCGACGGTGCGGAGGCGCGCGAGGAAGTACGACCAGCCGTCATCGTGTTTCTGCCGATGGCTTGCGGGCAGCCCGTGGTGCTCGAGACGCACAACCGTCGCTACCCCGTCTGGCTCGAGACTGATCTCGACACGGCTAGATCCGGGCGGAAGATCGACATCACGCTCGAAGCCCCACGTGAGCACGATGCGATCCCGCTCCAGCTCCGTGATCGTCCCGCGAGCCCGATCGGTCTTGCCGTCTGGGGTGTCGAACTCGAGCTCGATCTCGCCGCCGATGCGCGCGTCGATCGTCGCTCGTGTTGGCCACCACTCGGCCATGCGTTTTGGATCCGTGAAGTAGGTCCGCACGACGTCGATCGGAGCCTGTACTCGCACCACGTGGCGGATCGGTTTGCCTGTGTCCATCATCCGCGTCTTCGAGCCTCGCGCTCCGCCGCACGCTTGAGCGAGTTGAGGCGATCGCTCCAAAACCCGTCCAGGTAGGCCCGCAGGCGTTCAATGCGGTCTTCTCTCGCTCGATAGAAACAGTTGCGTCCGGAACGCCGCCGAGTCAGCAGGCCGGCATCACAGAGCACGCGCAGGTGTTGTGAGACCGCCGGCCTGGAGACGGCCGGAAATCGCGCCGCGATATCGACGACGGGGAGCTCGCGCGACCGGACGAGCCGAAGGATCTCGCGTCGATGCGGCTCGGCGATGGCGCGTAGGGCGAGGTCGGGGCCCAGGCGGGCTACTCCAGGAACGGCTGCGGCTTTCCCGACTCGGCGAACGCCTTAAGCCGTCCGACGATCTGCCCCCAGGTGTAATTCACCGAACCGACCGCCTCGGGCGGATATCCGCCGAGATTCCCCATCCGAAACTCGACCGTCGTCGTGTCGTCGGCACCCGGTTTGAGCGTCCAGGTGACCGTGGTGTCCTTCCATCCAGGGAACTCCCCCAGGCAGGTCAAAGCGACGCGTCGGTTTTCCTCGAGTGCGTCCACCCGCATGCGTAGCGGCACGGGCGCGCCCTTGAATTCGAAGCTCGCGATGTGTCCGATTTTCGGTGACATCGTGTTCTTTGGCACCCAGAATCCTGCTTCGCCTTCGGTTGTGGTGATCGCTCTGTAGATGGTCTGCGGCTTCGCCGCGATCGCCACCTCGTGGACCATGTCACTCAACATCGCCTGTGCACCTCCCGGCGTCTACCGCCGGCAAGAATGGTAAGCAGTTACTTACTGGTTTGCAAACCGTCGACGAGGATCGCTTCATAGCTCTCCGGGTCAGTCGCGCCTTCGGTATTCAGGACCGCGATGCTCGAATCCGACGTGATGCGAAGGCGCAGGCGAAGCGCCTTGTCCCCACAAGCCACGAGGACCCCGGCGAAACCGGCTGCACCCGAGGCGCCCGCGACGATGCCCGCACGTGCGAGGGCTCGCACCGCGGTCGCGGCCTCGTCGTCGGTGACGAGGAGGGCCGCGTCGACGCCCGCGACGAGAACCGGCCATGCGACCGCCGACACGCTCTGACAGCGCAGGCATGCCATGACGGTCGGGACGTCGGTCACGGCGGTCGGTGAACCAGCCGCGAACGACCGCGCGATCGCGGCGGAGCCCCGCGGCTCGACGACCACCACTCTCGTGACGGTGGACACCTGCCGCACCGCCGAGGCGCCCGCAGCCGATAGGCCACCGACTCCCGCCTGTACGAACAGGATGTCCGGGATGCTGACGAGCTGGCCGAAGAATTCTTCGAAGAGCGTGCCGTATCCCGCCATGACGTTGCTCACGAACGTGCGCTCGTCTTCCGTCGCGTCCGGCCCGACCGTGTCCGGGCAATACCAGTGACCTCGCGCTCGCGCGGCCGCGCGAGCGGCCTCGACCGCCCTGTCGTAGCTGCCGTCGATGAGCTCGACCTCCGCGCCGTGACCGACGATCGCGTCAACGCGGCTCGTGGCGCTGTCAGCCGGAAGGAACACGACACATCCGCATCCGAGCGCCTGGGCGAGCGCCGCGAGCGCGCGCCCGTGGTTGCCGTCGCTCGCGGTGCAAAGCGTCGGGGCACCCAGGTCTGCTGCGGCCGCGCGCAGCTCGGGGAACGGGAGGAGCGCTTCCGCTGAGAGACCCTTCGCCGATTTCACACGCTCATGGAGCGCCCACGAGCAGCCGAGGCCCTTGAAGGACGGAAGTCCCAGGCGTTGCTGCTCGTTCTTGACTGCGATTCGCGCGACTCCGCAGCTCGCGGCCAGATCCGCGAGATCGACGACCGGAGTGATCTCGTAGTCGGGCACCGTGCGATGAAAGGCGCTCGGCGGTATCCCGACCGCGCGATTCCCACGGTACCCCGGGTTACGGTGCACATTGACGAGGAGACGCTCGCCGCGCACGAACGGGATGCTAGGCGCGCACGCGCGGTGGGTACGTAGGGTGGGCGGCCATGAAGCAGGAGAACGGTCTCGACACCGCGACCCTCGGGCGACCTTCTACATACACTCGGTCCAGGGTTTCTCAGGAAACTCATTTGAGAGTGCGGGGACTCCGGTGAGTCCCTCGGTCTTCAAAACCGTTGACGGGGCGTAGAACGTTCCGTGGTGGGTTCGACTCCCATGCACTCTCGCAGGGATGACCGCAGACGACCTCGCCTCTGAGCTCGAGACCGAAGGCCTCGACGAAGCCGCGGCAGCGGAGCCCGGCCGCACGTCCGCATGGTCGGCGCTCGAGCATCGCGACTTCCGCCTGTTCTGGGTCGGCCTCGTCGTCTCGAACATCGGGACGTGGATGCAGCAGTTCGGCCTCGGCTGGCTCGTGGTCCAGCTCGCGATCAAAGGTGGCGTGCCCCAGCTCGCTCCTTTCTATCTCGGCCTCGTCGGACTCTCGCGCGCGCTGCCGGGACTCGCCTTCGGCCTCTTCGGCGGCGTCGTCGCGGACCGCGCCGATCGGCGCCGACTCCTGCTTCTCACCCAGTCGAGTGCGGCTGTCTCGGCCGCCGTGCTCGCGTTTCTCGCGATATCGAATCAGATAAACATCGTCGAGATCGTTCTCATCAGCGCCCTCAACTCGATCATCTTCTCGTTCGACGCGCCCACGCGGCAGGCGATGGTGCCGCGCCTCGTCTCCGACAGACAGCTCATGAGTGCCATCGGGCTGAACTCCGCGGCATTCAATGGCGCGACGCTCGTGGGTCCGCTGCTCGGCGGAGTTCTCATCATCCCGTTCGGCGTCGGCGGCCTCATGCTGATCAACGCGATCTCGTACCTCGCCATCGTCGCGGCGCTCCTCCTCATGCGCCCCCAACCGGTGATCGACTACGGCCCGCGGCTCTCTCTCCTCGATTCGATCAGGGAGGGCCTCTCGTTCATCCGGGGCGATCCGGTTCTGCGCTGGGTCGTCGCGCTGAGCGTCGCGACGGCGCTCTTTACGCGCCCCTACATCCAGCTGCTACCCGCCGAGGCGCAGCTCCTCGGGGTGGGGGCGATCGAGCTTTCGTTCCTGCTCGCGGCGTCGGGTGCCGGCGCGCTCGTCGGCGCGCTCGTTACCGCATCCCTCGGCGGATGGAAGCATCGCGGCGGGCTTTTGGTCGGCGCGGCATTCACCCACGGCACGCTGCTCATCTTCTTCGGATTGCAGCACACGCTGATCGGCGCGATGGTCTTCGTCGCCCTGACCAGCCTCGCGGTGATGGTCTACCTCGGAATGGCGAACACGCTCACGCAGACCCGGACACCCGATGCGCTGCGAGGACGCGTGATGAGCGTGCACACGATGGTGTTCATCGGGTTCATGCCGCTCGGGCAGATGGTCCTCGGATCGGTCGGCACGCTTGTCGGAATCAACAACGCATTCCTTGTTGGAGGAGTGATCGTGACGCTGCTCGCGGGCTATGCGGCCCTCCGCGTCAGTGCCCTACGCGAGGCGATCGCGACGGCGCGACCGCGGCCCGCGACGACGTCCTAGCTGGGACCAGGCAGGATCGATGCGGGCTAGTGAGGCGCGCGGTCGCCGCCCTTACGTCCGGCGGCCTTCTTGGTAAGTCCAACCCGGTCCTGGTAGCAATGCGCGCAGAGCATCGCGTCCCCGACGGCGAGCTGGATATACGCGTCGGATCCACAGTCGGCGCAACGTCCCGGTGCGGCGCCTCTCATCATCAAAGAGGGGTGTGCACGATTACGGCCAAGAATCTCGCTCAGAAGTTGCGTTGACAGGGTCAGAGGCCTCGGGTAGTCTCTAGAACAGACGTTCTAATAGCCTGTATGTGGCCAGCGGCAGGCTGAAACGAACGATTCGCGAACGGTCAAGGGGAGCGATGTGTCAGCGAACGGACTGGCCGGTGCTATCGCGCGCATCGAAGGACGCTTTGGCGTACACGCGCTTGCGCGCGGCGAAACAAGCGAGCGCCACCGCAACGAGCTCGTCATCGCGACGAAATCGTCACTCGACGGTGTGATCGGCGGCGGGCTCGTCGCCGGCGAGCCCATCGCGTTCATCGGTCCACCGAGCGTTGGAAAGCTTCAGCTTGCACTCCGCGCGACCGCCTCCGCGCAGGCGCAGGGTGGGATGGCCGCCTGGATCGATCCGACGGCGTCGTTCGATCCGGTTGCCGCCCAGCGTGCGAATGTCGATCTCGAGCGGCTCGTCGTCGTGCGAGCGCGCGGCACGGGGCTCGCGCTCGCGACGGCCGCAGCGCTGCGCAGCGAGGGCTTCCGTCTCGTCGTCGTGGACGTCGGCGACCCGGCGTTCGGTGGGGCGAATGTCGATGACCTTGCCCCGGCGCTGTCCGCGGTCCGCGGATCGCCCGCCGCACTCCTCGTCGTGGCTGGCGAGCGTGGACGACGCGTCGCGATTCCGACGTTCGTTTTCGAGCGCGTCGCATGGGAGCGTCGATTCGATCGCACCGTGGGGTGGTCGTTTGCCGTAGGGCGCGCGCACACGAACGATCGCGCGCTCTTCTGCGTCACGTCGCTCGACGGCTCGCTCGCCGACCTCGGCACGCGTGCCATTGCAACCAAGCTCGCGGTATGAGAGATCCGGTAACGCTCGCGATCGTCGTGACCGACGGGCCTGAGCTGCATACCCGGTTGCTCGCGACGCTCCACGCCGCTCTCCCACGCGTGGGTGTGCTGGACCCGGGTGCGTTCGCCTGCGACCTCGCCGGCACCGAAGAGCTTCTCGGTGCGCCTGCTCGTGTTGCGCGGAACGTATTGGCGCGCTGCGCGCGGGTCGGCGCTCGCGCATCGGCGGGGATCGCGCCGACTCCGTTCGTCGCGCGCGTCGTCGCGGAGCGAACCCCGCCGGGCGAGGTGCGTTCGGTCCACGACGGTCGCGCGTTCCTCGCACCGCTCCGGCTCGATGTGCTGCCGGTCGACCCGAAGGTGCACGAGGAGCTGCGACTGCTCGGCCTGCGGACCGTCGGTGAGTTCGCTGATCTTCCGCGCGGGTCGGTCTTCGATCGGTTTGGCAGTGCCGTGGCGCGCGCGCACGCGCTCGCGCGCGGCGAGTACGGCGACATGGTCCGCGCGTCGGCCCCGCCGCGCCGGATTCGCGCGCGCCGCGCATGGGATGACGCGATCGGGTCACGGGAGCAGCTCGTGTTCGCGCTGCGCGTCGTGGTCGACGAGATCTCCGCAGCGCTCGCGCGCGATGGCTTTGCCGCGCTGCGGCTCGAGCTGCGGCTCGATCGAGAGGACGCCGGCCCGCTGCGGATCGAGCGCACCGTGCTCCCGCCGACCCGCGAAGCCGCCGCGCTCCTGCGCTCGCTCCGTTGGGCGCTCGAGGAACGCACCGAGCTTGGCTTGGTGACCGCCTGCGCGCTCGAGGTGCCTGAGGTCGAGGCCGCTCGTGGCCGGCAGATCGGGCTCTTTGCCCCGGACGGCGCGCGCAAAGAAGAAGCGATCGCGACCGCGCGCTATCTGCGCGCGAAGCTCGGCAAAGGCGCAGTGCTCCGCGCGCGCGTCGCTGACGAGAGCGCGCGCCTACCCGAGCGCGCGAACGAATGGGTGGAGGTCATCGCATGAGACTTTGCTCAATCTCACGGCTCCGCCGTGAGACACGCTCAGGGCTGGTGGAAGATGTCTAGGCTCTTCGCCGAACCCCTTCCGGCGAAGCTTGTCTGGGACGAAGGCGAGCTCGTCGCGCTCGTCGTGGCGGGACACCGTCATACCGTCGTCGAGCAGCTGCGCCGCTGGCGCGTGGAAGCCGATTGGTGGAAGGAAAGCGTTTCTCGCGACTACGTGACGCTTCGGACCGCGGACGGCCTGGTCTGCGATGTCTACGGGGATAGGCGCTCGGGGGCCTGGTGGCTGCAGCGGGTCATGGACTAGCCCAAGGTCCTTAGTACTACCGGTCAATTGCCCAGACCGGCCAGTCAAGCGAGCCTTACGCGCACATGCGTCGGCTTGTGGGGTTCGCCCTGGTGGGGGCGCTTGCGTTCACGTTCGTCGGATATTCGGCGAGCCGTGCCGCGACCGTTGCGTCGAGCTGGCCCGTAGGCGCAGCGCCTTTCGGCCTTGCTCTCGACGGACCGACGGGCAAGGTCTACGTCGCAAATAGCGCGTCCGCCGTGTACGACATCAACAACCCGTCCGCTCCGTCGCACGGGCTCATTTCAGTGGTCGACCCCGTGACGAGTTCGATCGGCAGGATCCTGACGACCCAAACCTCGAACTTCGTTGTCACCGACTCGGCGACGCGCCGTCTTTATTCGTCCAACGCGACATACGCGGGGCCCCAAAGCTCGGTGGACGTCTTCGACCTGGACAGTGGCGCACAGCTCGCAAGCGTTTCGGGAGTGGGCGGCTTGATGCCCGCGCTCGACGCCTCCGCCGGGCGACTCTTCGTCGGCGGCCACGGCCTCACCGTGATCGACACGGCGAGCGACAGCGTGATCATGTCGATGCCCTCGGCCGCCGGAGGCGCTTGGTTCGGTGCCGCCGTGGACGGCCAACGCAACCGGCTCTTTCTCACCGATGCCTCGAGCACGAATCCGCGGCTGTTTGTCTTCGATGAGCGCGATCTCTCTCCGATCGGAGAGATCGCCCTCGGAAGTACTGTTCGTTACGCGCTCGCGGTGGACCCCGTCCGCCATCTGGTCTTTGTCGCGGGCTTCGACCCGAGCGGTGGTTCGGCGGCGACGTTGTACGTCATCGATGTGGAGACGCTCGCGATCGTCCACACCACCGCGATTGGAGGGTTCCCTCTCGGCGTCGCGCTTGCGCCTGCGAGAGGACGCGTCTACGTATCGACCGTAGGAAGCTCGTCCGGCGGTGCCATCTACGGAATTGATGACGCGAGCTTCGAGGTGGCGGAGACGATGCGCATTTCTCAGATCCGGCCCGGCTGGCCGCTCATCCACCCGGACGGGCGCCTCTATGTCGGCAACTACAACGACCTCGGTGACCCGGCGCGGAACCCACCGCAGGACAGCACGCTCTACGCCATCGACCTGAACAATCACGCGCCGATCTTCCAGAGCCTGACCGTTACGCCGTCGACCGTGTTCACCGGCGACACCCTCCGCGCGAATGCGTTCGCTTCCGATCCCGATTTCAGCGCCTCGCTCGCTGGGGACCCGGTCACGTACACGTATGAGTGGTCACGGAACGGAACGCCGATCGCGGGAGCGACCGCATCCACGCTCGACCTTTCAGTGGCCGGCAATGGCGATCGCGGCGACACGATCAGCGTTCGGGTGACGGCGAGCGACGGAGAGCTAAGCACCGACGCGAGCACCTCGGTTGTCATCAGCGACAGCGCCCCAGGCGCGGCGGTGAGACTCAGCAACACCGCGCCCGCGACGAACGCGGTCGTGAGCGCCACCGCGGCGGCGAGCGATCCCGACAACGATTCCCTGAGCTACCGATTCGTCTGGAAAGTGAATGGCGTCGTGCGCCAGATAACGCCAGGGCCCAATGCCTCGGACACCTTCGATCTCGGTGTCCCGGGGAACGGGGATCATGGTGACAGCGTGGTGGTCGAAGTCATCGCTTCGGACGGCACGCTCGACAGCGCGGTGGCCTCCGCGGGAGCGACTGTCGTCAACTCGGCGCCCACCGTCGCCGTGTCACTGAGCACAACGACCCCGACGACGAAGACCGTGCTCGTCGCGATCGTCGTGGGTCAAGACCCCGACCGCGACGGGCTGACCTACGTGTATAGCTGGACGCTCAACGGGGTCATCAAGCGGACGGTCACGACGACGGCTACGACCGACCGCTATGACATCTCGCTCAAGGGCAACGGGAAGAAGGGCGACGTGGTGAGGGTCACCGTCACCGCCAGCGACGGCACACTGACCTCGCCGGCAGCCAGTCTCTCCGCGACGATCCGCTAAACCACCGCTCCCGAAGCGGGCACCTCACATTGCGTCGCCGTAGCGACGGAGATCGCTCGAGCGGGGGAGACCCATGAAGTCCGCGAGCCTGTTTCCTCAGATGCGTGGGAATTCTGAAGATGCTCACCGTTCTGATCGCGGCGCTCGTAATGGCGGCGCTCGAGTCCGTTCGACCCAGTCGTGCGGAGGACGAGGACGACGTCGCGCTCTTCGTTGGGTCAGCCGCTCCCAGAAGCGGGCTCAGATAGTCTAGAACACACGTTCTAATACGCTCTCGGCCAGGGAGCGGTGGGGAGCCCGCGAATGGCCGGCTGGGTCGAGCTTCATACGCACTCCAACTACTCCTTCCTCGATGGCGCCTCGGACGTCGACGAGCTCGCCGACGCCGCGGTCGAACAGGGCCTCGACGCCCTCGCCCTCACCGACACGAATGGCCTGTACGGGGCTGTACGGTTCGCCAACGCCGCGAAGGAGCGCGGGCTCCGTCCGATCTTCGGCGCTGAGCTCCAGCTCCAGGACATGGGCCACCTCGTCCTCATCGCGCGCGACCGGCAGGGCTGGACGAGCCTGTGCCGGACGATCTCCGCCGCCCAGCTGGCCGGCGAGAAAACGAAGCCCAAAGCGACGTTCGAGCTCCTTGCCGAGAACGCGGCGGGCCTCTTCGCGCTCACTGGCTGCGCCCACGGCGCGGTGCCGCGGGCGGTCCGCGCGGGCGATTTCGACACGGCGCGAGAGGCGCTCGCGCGCCTCGGCGCTGTTTTCGGCGGCCGGCTGTACGTCGAGCTCTCCGACCACCTCGATCCCGATGCACCCGCGCTCTGCGACACTCTCGCCTCGCTCGCGGGGGAGATGGGCCTCGGCTGCGTCGTCACCAACAACGTGCATTACGCGCGCCCCGAAGGCCGCCGTCTTCATGACGTGCTTCGCTGTATCGACCTCGGCGTCACGCTCGACGAGGCCGGGAACCGCCTCAAGCCGAACGGCGAGTACTGGCTCAAAGGCGAGGCTATGCTGCGCGAGCGACTCGGCCGCTTCGACGAGGCGTTCCGCAACGCGCGCGAGATCGCCGAGGCCTGTGTGCTCGACCTGCTCTACGACACGAACACGCCGCGTGCGGAAGCGTCGTTCGTCGGGAAGGACCGCCTCCCCGGTTTCCCCGTCCCCGAGGGGCACACCGCGTTCTCCTTTCTCTACGCGCTCTGCGGCGAGGGCGCGAAGATCAAATATCCACGCATCACGCGCGACGTCGCGAAGCAGCTCGCGCACGAGCTCGACGTCATCGATCGCTGTGGCCTCGCGGAGTTCTTCCTCATCAACTGGGACATCGTCCGGTTCTGCAAGGGGCGCCGCATCCCCGCGCAGGGCAGGGGATCGGCCGCGGACTCGATCGTCGCGTATGTCCTCGATATCACGAAGGTCGATCCGATCCAGCACGACCTCCTCTTCGAGCGCTTCCTCACCGAAGACTCGCGCACGATGCCGGACATCGACCTCGACATCGCGACGAACGACCGCGAGGAGGTCATCCAGTACGTCTACCAGAAATACGGCGAGCGCTACGCCGCGATGGTCTGCAACGTCGTGACGTATCGCGCGCGCTCCGCGTCACGCGAGGTCGCCAAAGCGCTAGGCTTCCGGCTCGAGACCATCGATCGCATGGCGAAGTCGATCGATCAATACCACGTCGACCCGCGTGGTATGGCCACGTCGGCGCAGCACCCCGCCTATCACCACACCGATCGCGCGTCGGAGCACGGCTGGGAAGAGCCGCGCGCGATGCCGGACACGCTCGCGGACCTACTCGGGATCTTTGACGAGAAGGAGCGCGCGCGCTTTCCCCTCTTCCGCGAGCTCACGCTCGCCATCGCCGATTTCCCGCGCCACCTTTCGATCCACAACGGCGGGATGCTCATCACCGCGCTGCCGCTCGTGGATACGGTTCCGATCGAGCGCGCGACCATGCCCGATCGCAACGTCGTGCAGTTCGATAAGCGCGACGTCGAGGACCTCGGCCTCGTAAAAATGGACCTCCTCGGGCTGCGGACGCTCTCCCTGGTGAAGGAGGCGGTCGCCGACATCGAGGCGCGCCATGGCGAGCTGCTCGAGCTGGGCTCGCTGCCGCTCGACGATCCCGCGGTCTACGACCTCATCTGCGAGGTCGACACGATCGGTCTCTTCCAGGTGGAGAGCCGCGCGCAAGCACAGGCCCTGCCGCGAGTACGGCCGCGGAACTTCGCCGACATCGTCGTCGAAGTCGCGATCATCCGGCCCGGCCCGCTGCAAGGAAACATGGTCAACCCGTACATCCGCCGGCGGCAGGGCCGCGAGCCGGTGCAGTACGCGCATCCGCTGCTCGAGCCGATCCTCAAAGAGACGCTCGGCGTGATCCTCTTCCAGGAGCAGATCCTGCGCGTCGCGATCGCCGCCGCGGGGTTCTCGCCGTCTGCGGCCGACATGTTGCGTCGCGCGATGAGCCGTGCGCGCAGCTCAGCCGACATGGAGAAGCTGCGCGAGCCGTTCGTCAGCGGGGCGCGCGCCAAGGGCGTCGATGACGTGACCGCGAATGAGATCTTCCGTCAGATCGCCGCCTTCGCGGAGTTCGGATTCTGCAAGAGTCACGCTGCAGCGTTCGCGCTCACCGCGTATCACACCGCTCATCTGAAGCTCTATTACCCCGCCGAGTTCTACGTTGGGTTGCTCAACAACCAGCCCATGGGCTTCTACTCGCCCGCTGTCATAGCTGGCGATGCGAAACGCCATGGAGTCGCGATCCTTCCGGTCGATGTGAATCGATCGTTCGCGAAGGCGGTCGTTGAAAGCTCGTCCGAGGCGGCGGCGCCGAAACCCTCTTTACGCGACGGTGGACCCCCCGGCCTCCGGCCGGTGCCCCATCGGTCGCTACGCGCCCAGGGGCCCCTGCCCCTGGGGGCCCTCGACGCCGCCGCCTCCGCCGGCCACCCCGTCGACTCTTCTGGCACGATCGCCGCTCACCGGAAGTGTCGCGACCATGACGTGCGCATCGGGTTCGGCTCTGTCAAAGGGCTCGGCGAAGAGGAGGCCAAGGCTGTCATTCGCGAGCGAGAACTCGGGGGGCAGTTCAAGTCATTCGATGAGTTCGCGACACGCGTCGGCTTGAAAGAGGAAGCGCTCCGCAATCTCGCGCTCGTGGGTGCGTTCGACTCATTCGGGGAGCCCCGGCGCGCGCTGCTGTGGCGCGCGCGCGATGCCCATCGCACGTCGCCGTCGTTCGTCCGGAGGGCTCTGTCCCTGCCCACCACGACGGCGCCGACCTTGCCGCCGCTGGGCGAGCAGGAGCGGACCGCGCTCGATTACCGCATCACCGGGATCCCGACGGGGCCGCAGATCATGAGCTTCTACCGCGAGGACCTCGCGCGACGTGGCGTCCTCCGCGCGTGTGACCTCGAGAGCCGGAGGCACGGGAGCTACGTGCTCATCGCCGGCGCCGTGGTGGTGAAGCAGCATCCCGAGACGGCGAAGGGACACGTCTTCCTTTCGCTCGAGGACGAGACCGGGATCTCCAACATCATCATTCGCCCGGCGACGTACCGGAAATACAAACGCGTACTCGATAGCGACGCCGCGGTCGTCGTCGGTGGAACGCTTCAGACCGTGGACGGCGTGATCTCAGTGACGGCGCAGCGCCTCGACGCGCTGACGCTCTTCGCCAAGATCGCCGCGCGCGAGTGGCAATAGCGGGGTACGAGCCCCACGTCCCAATGGATCAAGTGATCCACTCACCGTCACGAGCGCGTACTTCCCGGCTGGATCAATCGGGGAGGAGGGACCGCCCACCGGCTGCGCGCGGCGGTCGTCTCCACAGGTAGAGTCCTCGCCGACACCGTGGAGTCATCTGGTCCTCCCCCGCGCGTCGTACCGGCCGATAAGGAAGATGTGATGTTGGTCGAACGGATCGCCGGTGGTGACGCTGACGCGCTCGGCGAGCTGTACGACCGGTACGGTCGCGTCGCGTTCGGGATGCTGTACCGAATGCTTCCCGGCCCGGAGGCCGCGGAAGAGGTGGCTCAAGATGCATTCCACTCGGTCTGGCGCCAGGCGCGCACGTACCGTGCCGACCGTGGGTCGGTCCGGACATGGCTTCTTGCGATCTGCCGGAACGCGGCGATCGATTGGCGGCGCACGCGCGGCAAGCGCTTCGAGCGCGAGGTGACGATCGAGGCGGCCGGGGAGCTCTTGTCCGATGCGAAAGTCGACGACCGCGTCGTCGACTCCCTCCGCGCCGAACACATCCGCGCCGTTGTCGGCAAGCTTCCGCGCGAGCAGCGCGAAGTTCTCGCGCTCGCATTCTGGGGTGGCTTCTCCCAGAGCGAGATCGCGGCCCGCACCGACACGCCGCTCGGCACGGTGAAGAGTCGCGTGCGTCTGGCCATGAACAAGCTTCGCGAGAGTCTCGAGGACGACCGATGAGCCAAGACCGTCATCCGATCGAAGATCTCCCCGCCTACGCGCTCGGCGCGCTCGACGAGGCCGAGCGGATCAAGGTGGCGGCCCATCTCGAGACGTGCGACCAGTGCGCACGCGATCTAGCTCAATTCGAAAACGCGTTGTACGAGGCGGCCGCGGTGGGCGCGGTGCGCGCGGATCCTCCGCCCCACCTGCGCGCGCGCATCGTGGGCCGGCATCGTGGCGCGGACGTTGCGCAGCGAAATTGGGGCGGCCGGGTCCGAGCGTGGTTCGCGCGGCCGGTGCCACTCGCTGTTCCGTTCGCGCTCGCGGTGCTGCTCGTCGTTTCATTCGTGGCGGTCGGCACGGCGCGACGCGAAGCCGATACCTACGCCCGCGCCCTCGCGGGCGTCGCCGATGGTCGCGTCGTCGCGCTCGCCCCGCAGAAGAACGCGCCAGCTGATGCCCGCGGCGCCCTCGTGATCCCGCGCAGCGGTGACCCCTATGTCGTGCTGGAGCTTTCGAGCCCGCCGAATGGAAAGGCCTGGGAAGCCTGGGTGATCAAGGGGCAGCGTCCGATCGCCGCGGGCCTGAGCGGCTCTGGCGGCGTGTTCACGATCGTCCTGAGCGCGCCCGTCGGCGCGGGCGATGTCGTCGCGGTCACCCTCGAGCCGGCCGTCGGTTCGAGCGCTCCGACCTCGGATCCGGTCCTCGCCGGTGGCTCATAGCGCGGATATCTAGCGCCGCTAGGACCGGATCCCAACCTCCTGGCCGAGCACGTTTGCTTTGATGTTTACCCGCCGTTTCAGGAGTTGGACCTAGGCGCTCAGCAATACCGGCGACACCCAGGCAGTACTCGGTTCGGCGAACCGTCGGGTGGTCGCGGTCGCGCCAACGGGCGCGAATTCGGACGAGCGCGCGCCGTTGATACCCACCGAGGGGCCCGGATACCCGAATCTGCGTACAGCGCATCCGGCCGGAAAAGGGTGGGATAGGTGCACACCTGCGACACCTTTGACGGGTTGTCGATACGAGCCGTCACTTGCCGCGGCATCAGCCGAGCATGAGACTGCCGAGGACACAAGCGAACAAGCAGGCTCTTTTTGCATCGCGATCGGGCGGACGCTGGATGGGGGATTGGTGGACAGCCAGAGCCAGAGACGGGCAGAAGATCTGCTCGACTCGATATTCAAGGTCGCCACGGAACTTGTTCGTGGCGAACGCGCGTCGCTGCTCCTACGGGAGGAGAATTCGACCGACTTCGTTATCGCCCGCGCGGTCGGACTCGCGGACGACGTGATGCGCCGCGTGCGGGTCAAGACCGGCGAGGGTGTAGCGGGCCTCGTCGCGCAGTCGAAGCGTCCACTCCTGGTGCGTCACGTGTCGAGCGCCCCGATCCAGTCGGGTGAGGGCACCTATCGCTCCGACTCGTTTGTGAGCGTGCCGATCCTCGTGGGCGAAGACTCGCGAGGAGTCCTGAGCGTTACGGACCGAAACGACGGCAAACCCTTCGAGGACGCCGATCTCGAGACCCTCGAGCTCCTGGCGGGGCACATCGGGCAGGTCCTTGTGATGCAGGAGCAGGGCGAGGCCCTACAGCGTCTGGCCGAAACCGATCCACTTACCTGGCTTTTCAACCGCCGCCACTTCGATCAACGCCTCGAAGCCGAGACGAACCGTGCGCTCCGGGCCGAGCATCTTCTCGCGCTCCTCATGCTCGATGTCGATCGCTTCAAGCTCTACAACGATCGGTACGGCCACGCCGTCGGAGACGAGGTCCTGAAGGCGGTGGCGGCCGCGATCAAGCAGGCGGTGCGGCTCTACGACGTGCCGACGCGCTACGGCGGCGACGAGTTCGCGGTCATCCTGCCGGACGCCGACACCGAGGCCGCGACGAGGGTTGCGACGCGAATCCTCGAGAAAGCAGCCGAGGCGACTCTGCCGCCCGAGCTCGTGGCCGCGCGCGAGCGCCTGCAGCTCTCCATCGGGATCGCGACCTTCCCGCGCCCGGCGGGCGACGCCGCGTCCCTCGTCGAATCGGCGGACGCCGCGATGTACCGCGCGAAGAATTCAGGCGGCGGCATACGCGTGTGGGAGCACTCGCTCGGCGAAGGGCCGCGCGGAGCGATCCGCTCGCGCGCGATGAGCCTTCCGGCCGCCCCGTATCTCGCTGACCCGGCGCGCCTCGCGACGGCCGAGCTGCAGCGGCATCTCCCGCACGCACTCGCGTCGGAGTGGAACGCGGTGGTCGTCGGGCACGAGGGCCAGGTCCTCACGGTCGCGCTGCCGCAGCCGAACCCCGCGGCGGTGGACTCGATCTCGAAGGCGACAGGCTTTGCGGTCTATCCCGTGTTCAGCAACGCCGCGGACCTCGAAGCGACGCGCCGCCGGCTCACGACGAACAACGGCGGCGGGAAGACTAACGGGGGCGAGCCTCCTCGCGAGTGACGCCGCCCTCGGCGCCACGGAAGAGATAGCCCACCCCGGGCACGGTCTGGATCACGTCGCGCGGCTTGCCATCCGCTCCGAGCTTTCGCCGAAGGCGACTGACGTTCAGTTTCACGAGGTCACCACCGACGTCCGCGTCGTAGCCCCACACGCCCTCGAGGATCTCCTCCTGCGTGAGGACCCGGCCGGGGTTCGCCATGAAATGTCGCAGGAGCTTGAACTCGGTCGGCGAGAGATGCACGGGCACTCCGTCCGCGCGCACCTGGTGGGTCGCCTCGTCGAGGATGAGGTCGCCGGTCTTGTAGATCGCCGGCGCCGGTCGACCGCGGGTGCGGACCGAGCGGCGCAGTATCGCCTTCACGCGGGCGACGAGCTCCTTCGGACGGAACGGCTTGGTGATGTAGTCGTCAGCACCAAGCTGGAGGCCGCGGAGGATGTCGCTTTCGTCCTGACGCGCGGAGAGCAGGAGCACGGCGACGTGCTCGTCTACGTGCCGGATCCGCTCCAGCACCACGAAACCAGCGAGCTTGGGCAGGTTGATGTCGAGGATCACGAGGTCGGGCTTGTCGCGTCCCACGGCCTCGACCGCGGACTCTCCGTCGTAGGCGCGGGACACGTCGTAGCCCTCACGACGAAGCGCGTACTCGAGAAGCTCCACGAGGTCGCGGTCGTCGTCAACGACTAGAAGCTTTATTAGTCCTCTGCCTCCTCAGCCAAGTGGCGAGCCTTCGGGAGTGTGAAGTGTACCGATGTTCCGCGTCCAGGGGTGCTCTCGATCGAGATGTCGCCGCCTTGCGCGTGGACGATGGCGCGGCAGATCGAGAGTCCGAGGCCGAGCCCGCCCGCTTGCTCCCGAACGGTGCGAGACCGAAAGAAGCGTTGGAACAGGCGGTTCTGCTCGTCGAGGGGGATGCCCGGGCCCTCATCCGCGACCGTAATCCGCACGAACCCGTCGACGCTCTTTGCGCCCACGGTGACGCGAGTTCCCTCCGGCGCGTACTTGCTCGCGTTCGAGATGAGGTTCGCGAAGACCTGGGTCGTCCGCCGCTCGTCGGCGAGGACCCGGTCGGCGTCTGCCTCGAACGCCCTCACGAGCTCCTGGCCCTTCGACTCGAGCATCGGCTGGATGAACGCCAACGCCTCCGATAGAGAGTGCTTCAGGCTCGCGGTCTGCGCCCGCACCTGGAACGTGCCCGCCTCGATGCTGCCTGCGTCCATGAGGTTCTCGACGAGGTGCTCGAGCCGCAGGGCGCTCCGCCGGAGCGCCCCTGCGAGCAGGGCCAGCTCGTTGCGCGGCATGTTGAGCGCGTCGTCGACGACGAGGTCGAGGGACGCGATGAGACCGGAGATCGGCGTTCGCAGCTCGTGCGCGACCTCCATGAGAAACTCCTCCTTCAGCCGGAGGAGCTCCGCCTGCGCGGTGACGTCGCGCACTGTGTGGACGGCGCGCCCGCCCGGGAGAGTGGTCGACATCATCTCGAGGACACCCATCCGCTCCTCGCGCGGGAACCATGCTCGTCGCACCAGATGGCCGTCCGTCTCCTGGATGCGAGTCGCACCCGAAACGAGAAGAAGCTCTTCGAAGCTATTTCCGACGAGCGAGTCCTCGCCCAGGATGATGAACGCCGCAGGATTGGCGCTCACGACGACACCTTCTTGGTCGGTCAGGATGATGCCGTCGGTGAGCGCCACGAACGCCTCAGCGAAGGTCGCCTGATCGAGGGCGGCATCTTCGCGGCGCCGCCCGATGACTCGTCGTCGTTCCGCGGCTGCCGCAGACTCGTCGGTCATGCGAACGGGATCCTCAAGCGCACGCGCGTGCCTTGGCCGGGGCTCGAGTCGAGCGACAGCTGTGCGCCGATGAGGCGCGCGGACTCGCGCATCTGTAGGAGGCCGAGGCTACCGCGTGACGCGTAGCCCTGGAGCGTGTCCGCAACATCGAACCCCTTTCCGTTGTCTTCGACGATCGCGACAACCGCGCCGCCGTCCTCGTATACATCGATCGACACCTCGGGCGCGCGGCCCGTCTTGATCGCGTTGTTGGCGGCCTCCCGGATGACCGTGAACGCGCCCGCCTCCACCTCGGGGGCAAACCGGCGGTCCGCTTCGACCCGTCGAGCGACCACGCGCGAACCATTTTGACCGTTGATGCGCTCGGCGAGGGCGCGAGCCGCTGCACCGAGTCCACCGTCCTCCAGCACGACCGGGCGTAGGGCGAAGAGGATGTCGCGAAGCCCCTTCTGCGACTCGAGGAGCCGGCCCCGAAGCTGTTCCAGGTCGGCGATCGCCGCGGGCACATCCTGTTGAGCTCGGCGCTCCGCGAGCTCTATACCGAGGGCCGCGTTGGCGAGTGTCTGCGCGACGCCATCGTGGAGATCGCGAGCCAGGCGGTGGCGTTCCTCCGCCGCGACTTTCAGGACGCGAAGCCGCTCGGCCGCGAGGTCGGTGGACAGCTGAACGTACTCGAGCGCGATGCCCGCCGACGTCGCCAGCGAGACCGCGTAGCGCTCATCGCCGGAGCGAAACGAACCGTCCGTGTGATTCACCGCCTGCAGCACGCCGAGACGCCGGCGGTCGCGCGAGTCGATCGGCACGACGAGGATCGAGCGCGTACGGAACCCGGTACGAGAGTCGACGCTCGGGTCGAAACGCGGATCCGTATACGGATCGTCTATACGAAGCAGCGTGCCGGTTCGGGCCACTTCCGCCGCGAGACTCCGACCGTCGAGCGGCAGGTGGATCTCGCCGCCCTCCGTGACCGCGCGCGACCAGAGCTCGTTTCGGGTCTCGTCGACGACGTAGAGGGTCGCGCGCTCGGCATCGAGCATGTTTGTCGCCGCGAGCGTGATGCGCTGGAGGACCTTCTCGACGTTCGCTTCGAGCGCGAGGTCGCGTTGGAGCTCGAGCAGCGTTTCGAGCTGCCTCGCCTCGCTCAGCGGTGCCACCATCGCGGATTCTTGCGCCTGCCCTAGTCGCGCGTCTACGCCTAGCGACCGGCGATCTGTCGCACCGTCTCCAGCGTGTCGATCTCGCTCACCGGCTTGTCCGGGCGAAGGCGCGCGATCCGCGGGAAACGCATCGCGTAGCCGGATTCGTGCCGATCGCTCGGCTGGATCTGGTCGAAAGCGACTTCGATGACGGTGTCGGGTACGACCGTTCTCACGCGTCCGTAGTCGCGGACAGTGTGCTCGAGAAAGTAATTTGTCATCTCGGCGATCTCCTTGTCGGTGAGTCCCGAGTAGGCCTTGCCGACGTTGAGCAGCCGCTCGCCGTCGCGGATCGCGAAGGTGTAATCGGAGAGGACGCCGCGGCGTTTGCCGTGACCCCACTCGACCGCGGTCACGACCACATCGAGCGTTCGGAGCGGGCGCTTCACCTTGAGCCACTCCATGCCGCGACGGCCGGGCCGATATGGCGAGCGCGGGTCCTTGACCATGAGGCCCTCGTTGCCGCGCTCGCGTGCCGCCGCGAACTCACGCTCGAGGATCCCGACGAGCGCCTCGCCCGACGAATCGACACGCTGGTGCTGCGCGAAGATCACCGGCGCAACAATCGGCAGCGCGCGCAGGATCTTCTGCCGTTCGTCGAAGGACTCGTCCAGCAGGGCGCGACCGTCGCGCTCGAGGATGTCGAAGGCGACGAGGGTCGATGGCAGCTTCGTGCGTAGCTCTGCCGCCACGTTCTTTCGGCCAAGCCGGGTCTGGAAGTCGGTGAAGGGCACGGCTCTGCCTTCGGAGAACGCGAGCACCTCGCCGTCGATCACGTAGGTGCCGGGGATCGCGAGGAGCGGCGCGACGAGCTCGGGGTAGCGATTCGTGATCCGATCGAAGGTGCGTGAGTACAGCTCGACACGATCACCGGCCTTGTGCACTTGCGCGCGGATGCCGTCGTACTTGTCCTCGATGACATACGGCGGGGGAAAACGCTTCTCGACCTCTGCGAGCTGGAGGACGGGCGTGGCGAGCATCATCCCGATGGGCAGGAAATGCGCGAGCGTCGGCTCGCTGAGCGTCCCATGCTTCGCTCGGAGCGCGGTCTCGCCGATGTCGCCCGTCAGCATGTTCGCGCGCCCGACCGCTTCGCGGTCGCGCTCGAAGGCGCGAGCGATCGCCTCTTCGAGGAGCCCTTCGCGGAGTCCGATGCGTGTCTCGCCGCTCACGATCTTCACCAGATAGCGTGCCTCGTCGGCGGTCGCGCGCGCGAGCGTCGCGCGCAGCAGGTCGCGCTTCGGAGCGACGCCCCTCGCGGCCGCGATCGCGTCGAACGTCTGCGCGACGTCGGCGAGCATGAGTCGGTCGCCGGCCGCCGCGCGCTCGCCGATCAGGTCTGCCGCGACGTCGCCGAGGTCGGCGTGACGCTGGTACGACTCGGCCATGTCGCCGCCGGTCTTTCCCGATCGCTCGAGGAGGACGTCGGAGAGCGCGCTCCAGCCCACCGATAGAACGCGTTCATCGCGTCGGGGGAAGGGCGCTCCGGCGAAGAGCCGAGCCGCGATCTGCAGATCCGAGTCGTCGAGCACGCCGAGATACCGCGCTAACGCGGCGTGCTTTTCCAGCTTCTTGGGAGTTGCGCGAACGGCATCCGCGGTGCTAACCCATCCCGCGAAGGAGGTGCTCACTTGGGTCTTGTCGAGCTGATCATCGTCATCCTTGTCATTCTCTGGCTCCTCGGCTATTTCGGCCGAGGCCGGATCAGCGCTCCAGGGTTGAGCGGGAACTGGATCCACACCTTGCTGGTCATCGTCGTCATCCTCGTGATCCTGCGGCTGCTCAGCATCATCTAGCCGGTCTCGGGACGGTCGGTGCGCGGCTAGGCTCTAGCCGTGGCCGACCGCCCCCGTTACCTCTCCGTCCCATATGGCGAAGAGGAGCTCGAGTTCATGCTCCAGCCGTGGTTCGACCTCGACATCGTCGAGTCGGCCGCTGCGACGCCCGTCGCCGATCTCGCGGTGGAGACCGTTCGGCGCCTTCAGTCACCGCTCGGAGGCAAGCGTCTCAAAGACCTGGCGGCCGAGGCGGTTGGTGGCTCGCCGAACGCACGCGCGGTCATCGCGGTGACGGACCTGACGCGCGGGTCGCCCGACGGTGTGCTGGTGCCGCCGCTCCTGGACGAGCTCAATGCCGGAGGAATTCCCGACGCGCGGATCACGGTCATCGTCGCCGTGGGACTGCATCGCGCGACGACGGACGCCGAGAAACGGGAGAAGCTCGCCTCGGCCGTCGATCGCGTCGCGGTCGTCGACTCGGACGGCCGCGATCCAGCCATGTGGGCTGATCTCGGGGCGATTCCTCCGTACGATGTGCCGGGCTTCACGCAAAAGCTCGTGAAGGACGCGGACCTCGTCGTCGCGACCGGGATCGTCGAGCCGCACCAGTACGCCGGCTACTCTGGCGGCCGCAAGACGGTCGCGATCGGATGCGCCGGCGAGCCTGTGATCACCGCGACGCACGGCATGCGCTTTCTCGAGGACCCGGGCGTACGGCTCGCGAAGATCGACGGGAATCCGTTCCACGAGACCGTTCGCGAGATCGCGCGCCGCGCGGGTCTGCGTTTCTGCCTGAACGTCGTGACGGACGACCGCGAGCGCGTTGTCGCGGTCGCGGCGGGGGATCCGGACGCGGTACTGACCGACCTCGTCGCGAAAGCCGCGGCCCTGTACACGCGGCCGATCGCGAAGCAGTACGACATCGTTATCGCGGGAGTCGGACATCCGAAGGATGTCAATCTCTATCAAGCGTCGCGTGCCGCAACGTACCTGCGATTCGCGCCGACGCCGGTCGTTCGTGAAGGCGGCGCGATCATCATCCCTGCGCGTCTCGAGGAGGGCGCGGGCGACGGGCCGGGTGAGCAACGGTTCCTGGCGGCTCTCGAGCGCGCGGAATCGCCCGCCGCGGTGGTCGATGCGGCGCGACGCCACTTCGCCGGCGGAGAACAGCGCGCCGTGCTGGTCGCGCTCACGCTGCAGTGGTGCCAGATCATCGTGGCCGCGTCGGAAGCACCGGAAATCGTTCGCCTCGCGAAATTGCGCGCGGCCGTCGACGTTGAGGAGGGCCTCGATATCGCGTACGAGCACATCGGACGGCCGGCGAGGGCATCCGTCCTGCTCGTACCTCGCGCGCTGCACACGCTCCCGGTCGTCCAGTCCGGTATTGGCGTCTAGCGGGCGTGCATCCCTCGGCGGCCGAGCGGCGCCGCCCGTTGACGCCGGCCGAGATCGCGCGACTAGTCCGAGCTCTGGACGGGGACGTTGTCGGCCTCGACGCTACGTCGCTCGTCGGTGGGCTCGATACGGCGACGTACCGGCTCGACGTGCGTCTCTCCGATGGCGCCACCGAGTGTCGCGTCCTTCATCAGTACCGTGGCTGGGACCCCGTGCGCGCGCGTGACCGCGTGAACCGCGAGCGCCGTCTGCTCGAAGCGCTCGGGGCGCTGTTTCGTTGGGCGCCCCGGACGCTGCTCTCCGATCCGGATGGCGAGTTGCTGGGTGAGCCCGCGACCGTGCTGACGTATCTGCCCGGTGCGCCCGCGCCGCCGCCCCAGGTCGCCAGTGGCCCGGCGCGCGACACGTGGATCGAGGAGTTCGCACGCCCTCTTGTGGCGCTGCACGGCATTCCGCTCGACCGGTTGCCTTCAGACTGCCGCACTGACGACCCGGACGGTGGCCTCGAGGGGGTCGCTCGTGAAGCTCGTGATGACGAGCTCTCGCGCGCCCTTCTTGCGGCTCTGCGTCGAACGGGACCGCCAAGAGTCGCGCCGGGGTCGCTGCTGCATCACGATTACTGGTATGGCAACACGCTCTGGTCCGATGGCGTTCTCACCGGTGTGATCGATTGGATCTCGGCGCGTGTCGGTGACCCGCAAAAGGACGTGGCGCTCGCGCGATGCGACCTCGCCGTCACGCTCGATCTGCGCGCATCGAATGAGTTCGTCGATCGGTATCGCAGCCTCGGCGGCTCGACGGGCGCGTTCGCCTATTGGGATCTGCTGTGGGCGCTCATGGGATACCGCTGGATCGAGGAGTGGCGTGAAGGTTACGCCGAGCTCGGATTGCCCAACCTTTCACTCGAGGAAGGGCGCGCGCGAATCGTCGCGTTCGCCGAAAGCGCGCTGCGGGCAGCGCCGGCGTCGTGAGCGCCGACGTCGGCTGCGTTGGCACGTGACTCGCTAGAGTCGGCTCGTGGGCTGCTGCTTGGGCGGTTGCGTCCGCCTCCTGGTGTTCACGTTGTGGCGCGCGATCGCCGCGGCTGTGCTCGCGATATTGCTCACGCGCGTCGACACGTTCGTCGAAGACCGTCACAGCGATTCGCTGACCGGTAAAGCGTGGCG
>Ga0207646_10001610_pt1 | contig 27542 bp, 22 predicted proteins | sample KBSK5502metaG_FD_184343 | JGI IMG/M metagenome (GOLD analysis project Ga0207646, IMG submission 184343) | Corn, switchgrass and miscanthus rhizosphere microbial communities from Kellogg Biological Station, Michigan, USA - KBS K5-50-2 metaG... | ecosystem: Host-associated > Plants > Roots >...
TGCGCTCTCGCGCGTGAGGTGAACTCCGGGGAGGCGGCGGCAACGACTAACCAGCGATACCGCGACCTGTCGGCGTGGTGAAGCAGCGTGAGCAAGTGCGTTTCTACTCCGCCGATGTGAAGCGGGTAGGCATAAATCAGGGCGATCACTTTGGCCGGCCGGTGGACGTGCCGCATCTCAGCCGGCTCTTCTCCCTCACTCACCTTCGCCCAAAGCCCACCCAGGCGGCTCTTCAAGTAGTTCCAGGCCTGCATCAGGAAGACGCGCACGCCCCGATAACGCAGCGAGTAGAGCACGCGCTGTCTCAGAGAGGCAGGTCGCTCCTGTGCGGGGCTTGGCCAGGCAGCCTCCGGGATGGCTATTCGCTCTAGCCGATTAACGTCTGGGGGGCTGACCGCACCGTCATTTGACGGCGAACTCAGTCACCGGGCAGATCGAAGTCTGTGCCGCGTGCCCTCCTATGCTCAGAAGGTCAACTTGAAAGCAAACTGCCAGTTGCGGGCCTCCCCGGCCGTGCTCGTAATCGTCCCGAAGGCCGTACTGGTCGGGTCAGTATTCGGGTTATTGAAGTTGGTCTGGTTCAGGGCGTTGAAGACTTCGGCGCGGAACTGGGCTTTGAGCTTCTCGCCGATGGGGAAACTCTTGGTCAGCGAGAGGTCCCACCGCGACTGGATGTCGCTGCGCACGCCGCTGAAGCGCAGCGGGAAGGTGCGGATGTTGCGGTCCAGTTGCTGCGCCGAGGTCCGGTTGAAGCCCGCGTCAACGTTGAACCACCGCTCGGCCGTCCGTTGGTCGTTCGGCAGTGCGAGGTTCTTGATATCACCGTTAAAGATGCGGTTGCCGAAGCCCAAGGGCGCCCCTGATTGGCGCGTCACCACGCCGCTCAGTTGCCAGTTGCCGATGACGAAATTGACCGCCGGCGGCAAGTCAGCGCCGAAGCGCTTGCCGCGCCCGACCGGGAGTTCCCAGATGCCGCTCATTGCTAGCCGGTGCGTGCGGTCGAAGCTGCTGATCGACTCGTAAGGCAGCGGGTCGGTGGCATTCAAGAACTCGACCGCTTCCATCAGCTTCGACCAGGTGTAGGCCAACTGGAAGGTGTAGCCGTGGGAGAAGCGCTTCTCCGACCGCACCTGGAGGGAGTGGTACCAGGAGTAGCCGATGGGTTCTTCCGCCGAAATGTTACCGAACTCCGGATAAGGTTTGAGCAGGTTCTCGCGCGAGATCGTCGTCCCATAAATCGGGTTGAGGCCGAGGAATGGGTTCGGGAAGGTGGCGGTCAGGAAGTTGATCGTCGTCTGATCCCGTGTGGGCGAGGTGCTCAGGTATTGGGCCGGGGTGTTGTTGTAATTGCGGAACACAGCCAGCCGCGTGCCCCGGTTGGCTACGTAAGACGCCTCGGCCACGAACTCCCCGGGCAACTCGCGCTGCACGCCGAAGGACCAGCGCTGCGCGTAGGCGTGCTTGAGGTTCGGGTCGAAGAACTGAATCGCCTGGCCGAGATTCGTTGACAAGCCTCCCGCTGCTCCAAGGGGAGTCAGCAGCCCATTCGGGAATGGATTGGCCAGCGTGGCCACGTAGGTCTGCCCGTTGTTGAGCGAGGCTTGAATCGGCGTCGAGAGCGAGAACCCGGTCTGAATCGGCAACGTCGTATTGACGCCGAGCGTGTCGTAGAAAAGCCCGTAGCCGGCGCGCACGACCGTCTTCGTATTGAACTGGTATGCCAGGCCGACGCGCGGCATGAGGTCACGGTTCTCCCGCTTGAACGGGCTGCGGTCATTGCCGCCTTGACTCACGTAGGTCAGCCCGCCGCGCACGCGGAAGTTGTCGGGCGAGAGTTCCGGGATCGGGCTCCTGGCGTAGTTGGCCTTCGCCTGCGCCTCCAGCGGGTTTGATTGGTTGAAGGCGAAGCCGGCCACCAGGCGGTCGAACCGCTCGGTGAGTGGCGTTTCGAGTTCGTAGCGCAGGCCGAGGTTCAAGGTCAGCTTGCGCGAGACCTTGAAGTCGTCGTGCAGGTAGAGGGCCAGGTACTTATCCTGCGTGGCGTAGCTGGCGCTGCGCGACATCGAACCGCCGGGGATGCCCAGCAACAGCGAGGCCAACTCCTGCCCGATGGGCGCTGCCGTCGCATTGTCGAGCGGGCCTTTGGTGTAGGTGTTGGGGAAGTTGAGGTCCGGCGAGATGTCGGTCGGGAAGCGGTTGGCGAACGCCCGGTAGACGCGGAACTCCGAGCCGAATTTCAAGTTGTGATTGCCCTGCAACCGGGTGAAGTTCCCCGACAGGCTGTGGATCAAACTCGTGTTGGTCCCGTCACCAGTCTCCCACCGGCCGTAAGGTGAAAACCCGCCCGGCGTCACCCGCGGCAGAGTGGCGATGTCCTTATTCGGAAGCAGGCTGAGGAAAGCCTGCGAGAATCCGAGCGACGAGAGGTCGAAGCCTTGAGTCTCCCGCCGCTCGGGGAACTCTTGATTGGTGATCCCGTAGCGAAGGTTGAGCACCATCTTGGGGTTGATCACATAGACGTCGTCGAGCGCGATCCCGCGGTTGATCCGGTTGAGCTGGATGGCCGTCGTCTTGTTGCCGAACCAGTCATCCTTGTGCTCTTCCCAGAAGTCGTAGTGCACGCGCGCGAACATGCGGTGCCGGTCGTTGAAGGCATGGTCGAGGCGGGCGAAGTGGACGTAGTAACTTTCCAGCGCCTTCGACGAATGGAAGTAGTTATTCCGGCCGTCGGCCGTGCCGGTTTGGTTGGGGAGCGGGAAGAAACTCACGAGCTTCAGCCCTACGGGGTCGAGCCGGCTCGTCGGGATGATGTTACCTTGGATCGGCTGGCGCGAGAACCGATTGTTCGCCGCCGGAACCGTCGTCAGCGGGTCGTAGATCTGATACTGAGCCCCCAGCTTCAAGAGCGCCGAGAAGTCGCCCCGGCGCTCGGCCTCGGTCGGCACGGTGCCGGTGAAAGTCTGCGGCCCGCCCCACTTGTTCCCCTCATAAGCGTAATACCAGAAGGTCTTGTTCTTCCCGTTGTAGACGCGGGGGATGACTAGGGGGCCGCCGGCCGAGGCGCCGTAGCGGTGATCTTGGTAGGCGGCCGGCTTCGTGCCATTTTTATTATTGAAAAAGTTGGGCGCGTCAAACGCGCTGTTGCGCTCCCAGAAGTGCAGCTCCCCGTGCACCCCGTTGGTGCCGCTCTGCGTATTGACGTTGGTCAAAGCGCCGATGGTGTGGCCGACGCTCGCGTCGTAGGCCGAGGTCTGAATCTTGAACTCCTTGACGGCGTAGACCGGCGGGCTGAAGGCGACGCGGGCCGTATTACCGTTGGCGAACGTGTTCGGGATGCCGTCGATGGTGAATTCGTTATTGTACTGGCCGTTGCCGTCAGAGCTGATCTGCGAAGGGGCGTTATTGAAGCCCGCCTTGCGCAGCCGCATGTCGGTCGCATTCGCCACGCCGGGCGCGAGCAGCGTCAACTCGCTCGGGTTGCCGGACCAGATGGGCAGCTCATGCACGCGCCGCTCGTCGATGACTTGGCCGAGGGAAGGCGTGGCCGTGTCGAGCAGCGGCGTCTCGGACCTGGTCTCGACGCTCTCGGAGACGGCGCCCACCTCCATCGAGATATTCAACTCCACGGTCTCGGCGACGCGCACCTGGACGCCGTCCTGGATGTAGCGTTTGAAGCCGGAGACCTCGGCGGTGACCCGGTAGGTGCCCGGCAGCAGGAAGGGGACGTTGAAGCTGCCGGCATCGTTGGTCTTCGCCGTCGCGGTGACGTTGGTCGCGACATTCGTGACCCGCACGTCGACGCCAGGGACGACGGCTCCGGACCCATCGACTACGCGGCCGAGGATCGTCCCGCGCGACTCCTGGCTGTAGGCGATGCCGGCCAGAAGTGACACCAGCCACAGGGTGGAGAGAATCAGTTGGGGGATGGACACCGCCCGTCGCGGGTGTCTTCTTTCGTCTCTTTTCATGATGGCCTCCAAGCTTGGTTAGAGTTCGGAGTTCCGCCTTCAAGCGGGTTTGCTTCGGCGAATGATTCGCCTGAAGGCGGAACTCCAAACGTAGTTCAGTGCGACAGACGGCTAGACGCGGGCGTACTGTCGATCTTCAAGACTAGAACAAAGCGGGCGTCAGTCACGGGCGCCGGCGTCGAGACCGCGAGACGCTGTCCCCGTTCCTGCCGCTCACCTTTATCAACCGACCCGGGATTGCCGGCGGCGGTCACGACATTCGATTCGACTCCAGCGCGTGCCCCCTCCGGGGAGACGACGGTGGCCAGCAACCTCGCGCCTGAAACGGGGACGGCGAATTGCTTGCCCACCGGCTGAATCCGGTCATCGGCATGCAGCAACGAAGTGAAGACACGCGGCTGCTTGGCCGCGAGGTCATCCCAGACCACGAACCCGTCGGGTGCGGTGAACAAGAAATGCCGGTCAAAGCGCGTGACGCCCAACTCCGGCTCATAGGCGGCGGCCGCTTCACCGCGCACGTAAGCGAATCCCGGCCTCAACTGCGCCTCGGCGATCCGGATGCGGTCCAGCCGCTCGTACAGAATGCCGTCGAAGGCGTCGTGCCCCTTGCCCTCATGCGCTTGGCCTTTGCCGTCAACCAGGACGGTGTTGTGCTGATCGGTCATCGGCAGGCCGGCGTAGCCCGTGTCGCCCGTCAAATAGCGCCCGTGCGCATAGACGATGAAGCTGTTGGCATCCGGGTGCGCGTGGCCCGTCGAGAGGCGCCAATCAGGGAATGCCTTGAGCAGCGCTGTCGTGTGGTGGCCTTCAGGCGGTCCGGCCTTAAAGGCAAAGGCGGTCGCATCGGGTGACCAATCGGTCCGCCAGTATACAACCTCGTGGTCCGCGAAGTAATGCCACGGTTGCTGGCGGTCGATTAAAATTTTCGGCACCGTCGGGTCGTACCAGAGCAACGACCAATAGTCCTCGGCGTTGACGTGGTTGAGGCCCTCCATCCATGCCGCGACCCCTTGCGCCTCCCCGCTGCGGAAGCGGGCGGCGACGCGGTAGAGCAGATTGTAGTTAGTGTGGAATCGCCCGCCCGGGTGCGTGCGCTTGAAATTCTCGCCCTTGCCCGCGCGCGTCAGCGGCCCCTCGAAGACGTCGCCGAAGTCGAAGACATACTGCCCGCCCGGCACCAGCGCGTGCGCGACGTAGAGGTGCCTCTGCCGCAAGCCCGGCCGGTCGTAGAGGTCTTCGCCCGTCGCGTGCGCGTGCGCGTCGAGGTAGTGAATCAGCCACGGGGTCGAGAAGATCCAATACTCGAAGCCCTCGTAGTAGTAGCCGTCCGGCGAGTAGGTCGCCAGCACGCGGTCGTAGACGGCACGGGCCAGGTGCGCCCACTCCGGGGCATCATTGACTTCGTCGTAGAGCGCATAGGCCGCCACGCCCAACCCGGCCATCGGAATGAAGACGTGGTTCTGGCTGTAAGAGAAAGTGCGGCCCGGTTTCGGTTGGTAGTAGTCGGCTAAGAGCCGTGCGTGCCTGGCGAGTTTCTCGCGATAGCGCGTGCGCTCGGCCTCGGTCAGATCGTGGTAGAGCAAGTCATAGCCCCAGCCCAGGCCATAGAGCAGGTGGCCAGCGGCGAGGTCAACGTTCGGCTTGTTGTAAGCATAACCCCAGATGTCGTAGCTGACCGCCGCCTCCATGTAACGCTTCGCCGCGGTGAGGTACTTCGGGTCACCTTCAATCTTGTAGGCGAACGCCGCCTCGGCGATACCGAGGCCGACTTCGTTTTGCGCGCGGCGCTCCTCGGCCGGTGGAGGCGGCGGCTCGCGTTTGAGCGCCCGGACATTCTGCAAGGCACGCTGCCACAAGTCACGGTGCGTGGTCCGCGCCCGCTCGCGGAGCCCTGCGAGTTCCTCCGCCGTGACGTAAACACGCGGATGCTTCCCGCGCAACTCAGGGCGAAGAGCCGAAGTGGTAGTCGCCATCAACTCCGTCAGCGGATGCTTACCACTCACCTTTGCGGGCGTCTCCTTCGGGCCGAGCGCTTCGCGGGCATCCTGGGCGCGAAGGCCGATCGTCATGACCGCCGAAGCAAACCACACTGCGGCTAAGAAGCGGCAGGCACGGCGCGATACTGATTGAAGTGTTGATTTCATGCGTGGCATCTCGAAACCGGTCAAGAACTGTCCCGCGACCTGTGAGGTTGCGGTGGCTTCGGCAAAGTGCTCATTGTGGAAGCTACCGCAACCTAACAGGTCGCGGGACAGTTTTAGAAGATCAACTTCAGGGCGAATTGGAACTCGCGCCCTTCGTTCGCAGTCGCCGTGAATTGCCCGACGTTCGGGAAGTCGAGCCGGAACTCCGGGACCTGGAAGTTCGGGTGGTTGAGAACATTGAACGCCTCGGCGCGGAACTGCAATCGGGCCTTTTCACTCAACCGAAAGTTCTTCATCAACGAGAGGTCCACGTCTTTGAAGCTCGGGCCGATCAGCGTGTTGCGCCCCAGGTTGCCGAAGAGGTTCAAATCCGTGGCCGTCGCCGCCGGCCGCGCGAAAGCCGCCGGGTTGAAATAGAGCCCCACCGGGACGTTGCTGAACGGGTCGCCGACCAGGTCCGGGCGCTGATTGCCGGCGTTGCTCGCGTTCGCCGAGTATTGCGGCGTGAACGGGCGGCCCGAGAGCAGCGTGACGATCCCGTTCACCTGCCAGCCGCTGAAGAGAACGTCAGCCAGACCGCCCGCGCTTGAGAGCAGTGCGTGGCCCTGCCCCAACGGCAGTTCGTAGTTGACAGTGGCTCAAGCTCGCAACGCCCGCGGCGTCCCGACCTCGCTTGGTTTGATTTAGTTCCTGCGGTCATGGCGCGGTTGCTCTTGAGGCCACGCCTCTTACAACATCAACATGCCGCCATTGATCTCGATGGTCTCACCGACCAGGTAACTCCCGGCCTCGGAGGCTAGGAAGGTGATCACTCGCGCGACCTCTTCGGACTTACCCACGCGGCCCAACGGAATGACGTTGACGAAAGCCTTCATAGCTTCGGGCGTCGAGAACGTTTCATGGAAAGGCGTATCAATCACGCCGGGCGAGACTGCATTGACGCGCACCCCATAAGGCGCGAGTTCCTAGGCAAAGCATTTAGTGAAGGTGATCAAGCCGCCTTTCGCCGCTGAATAGTGGATCGAACCCAGCGCCCCGCCGTTGCGGCCCGCAATCGATGAGACGTTGATGATCGCTCCGCCACGGCGAGTCATCATCGACGCGGCCACGGCCTGCGAGCAGAGGAAGGCGCTCTTGAGGTTCAAGTCGATCACCTCGTCCCACCGCTCTTCGGTCAATTCTAAAATCCGCAACCGCTCGACCAGCGAGCCGGCGTTGTTGACGAGGATATCGACGGGGCCGAACTCGCTCGCCGTGCGCTCAACCAGCATGCGGACATCGCTGGCGCGCATGACATCGGCCTGAACCGTGATGGCCCGGCCGCCGGCTTGAATGATCCGCTGCCGCGCCTGCTCGGCACCGGCTTCGTTGCGGTTGAATCAGTCCCGCTCCTGATAACGTTATCACTCTCAGCCTAAGGAGCCATTTCACGGCCAGGGATCACCCAAGACTGGCCGCTGCGGCGCGACTGGTTGATTGGCGAATGATCAGCCGGCAGTCGAGGCAGACTTCCCTTCTCTCAAGGGCTGGCTGCCCTTCGATGCGGTCCAGTAGCAGCCGGGCCGCGTGCCGGCCTTGCTCGGCCGTCGGTTGATCGACGGTCGTCAGCGGCGGGGCGGTGTAAGCGGCCAGCGGCACGTTATCGAACCCCACCATCGCCAGGTCTTCAGGCATCCTCAGCCCCGCGTCACGAGCCGCGCACATCGCGCCGATCGCCGTAAAGTCGTTGCGCGCGAAGACGGCCGTCGGGGGCTCGGCGAGGGCGAGCAGCCGCCTCATCCCTTCATACCCATCCGCCTGTGTCGAGTAACCGGGGCTCGCCCCAGCCTCATCGGTGCCGACGATGAGTTCGTCCAGCACCGGAAGATTATTTTCCCGCAGCGCGTCCAGGTAGCCTTGAAAGCGCCTCAGCCCGGCCCCGTTGACAAGTGTCACCCCGATGAACGCAATGCGCCGGTGACCCAATGAAATCAGGTGTTCCACAGCGTCATAGCCACCCTTCCAGTGGTCGGCCGTGACCCGATCAACCCGCGGGTGGTTGAGCGCCCGGCCGACGACCACCACCGGCAGCCCGCGCTCGGTCAAGCGCAGCAGCGCCTCGTTGCCGAGTTTCGTCTCGCGCGTGGCGACGATGATGCCGTCGACCCGGTGGTCGAAGAGCGCCCGCAACGCCGCCTGCTCGCGCGCCGTGCTCCGCTCGCTGGTGCTGATGAAAGACGAGTAGCTGCCTTCGAGCAGCACCTCCTGAATGCTGCTGGCCAACTCGGCCGAGAACGGGTTGGCGATGTCAGGAAGCAAGATGCCGACGACATGCGTGCGCTGGCGCTTGAGGCTGCGCGCCAGGCCGTTCGGATGGTAGTTGAGTTCCTTGACCGCCCGCATGACCTTCTCGCGCATGGCCTGGCTGACATACCCGCTCTCGTTGATCACGCGGGAGACGGTCATCGGCGCCACCCCGGCCAAGGCCGCGATGTCGATGATGGTCGGATGCTGAGCTTTCCGCTTGGGCTTACTTTGGCCGTTCCGGTCTGTCATCTCGCGTATGGTATCGTTATCAGAACGGGCGCAGTTGTACCATGCCGCTGCCGGCCTTGTCAATTATTTCTTTCCCTGGGAGCGCACGCTTCCAGCGTGCCTGCTCGCGAATATTATCTATTATCCTTCGCATCGTAGAGGTCTGCTGTCGCAAGCAGGCACGCAAGGATGCGTGCGCTCCCAGGAGACTTGATGGTTCTCAACCTCCCCGTTGACATCTATAAAGAAGATAGACTAACGTTGGCTGAATTCAGGAGCTTGACCTCGCGAAAGGCCGAACGCAACTGTCCGATGTCACCACAACGAAAAATCTACTACTCGCTGGCGGCGCTGGTGCTACTGATCGTGATCGGGACCTTGGGCTATCACTTGATTATGGGGTGGGACCTCTTCGATGGCCTCTACATGACGGTGATTACGCTGACGACGATCGGTTATGGGGAGATCCCCTACACGCTTTCGCGCGGTGGGCGCGTCTTCACCCTCTGCCTGATCATCGTCGGGGTGACGGCATTCGGCTTCCTGATCTCGAACATGACCCAGACGCTGATCGAGAGCGAGATCGCGTCCATCTTTGGGAGGCGCAAATTGTACAAGGACATCAGTCAGCTCAGGGGCCACTACATTCTCTGCGGCGCCGGACGCGTCGGGCTGCGGGTGGTCGAGGAGTTGCGCAAGAAGGGCGTGGATTTTGTGGTCATCGAGCGCGACCCGCAGGTGGCCGAACGGCTGCTCGCGAAAGGGGACCTGGTGCTGATCGGCGACGCCACGGATGAGGGGGTGCTCGAGGGGGCGAACATCAACACCGCGCGGAGCCTGATTGCGGCCGCCTCGAGCGACGCCGAGAACGTCTACATCGTGCTCAATGCGCATGGCATCAACCCTGACCTCTATATTGTCGCGCGTGCCATCGACCAGGCCGCCGAGCGCCAACTGCGGCGGGCCGGGGCGAGCAAAGTCATCTCGCCGATCCGCATCGGCAGCCATCAGATGGCGCAGGCCGCCCTCTCCCCGGCCGTCGCCGACTTCATCGAGCTGACGACGATGACCGAGTCGCTCGACCTCAACTTCGAGCAGGTGCGCATCTCGCACGGCTCCCCGCTCGACGGAGCGAAGATCAAAGATTCCGGCATCCGTTCCGAGCACAGCGCCATGATCGTGGCTATCGCCGACAGCCACGGGCAGATGCACTTCAACCCGGACGGGGAGCGCACGCTCCATGCCGGCGACGTGCTGATCGCCATCGGGACGCGGGCCGGATTGGAGAAGCTCGCCCAGATCGCAGATTACCGGCGGGGCCAGACCTCGAAATTACCCAAGCTGCCAGAGCTGAAGTGAAGGATGCCCCTGGGTGCGCACGCTTCCAGCGTGCCTGCCTTCGTGGAGGGAAGCATTGGTGAAAGACCCAGCCCGCTGGAAGCGTGCGCACCCAGGGCGCACTGGCGGAGCGACACGCGACGTGTTCTTGCGGTATAATCTGGCTCGACCGGGCCGAGCGAGGCCCGATGGCAGCAGTTGGTCCCCTTCCTTTAAAGACGAATTTGTCCCCACTGGCGGAAAGAGTATGACGAATCATCGTAAGACGCGAACAGCGCTCACAGCTTTACTGATCACCTTCCTGCTCTCGAACCTTTCGACCGGGCAGCCGGCCCGGCGCAACCTCGGCGCCTTCTTCGAGAAGCTGCGCGCCGGCAAGCCGGTGACCGTCGCCTACCTGGGCGGCTCGATCACGGCGGGCGCGGGCTCAAGCGACCCGGCGAAGACCAGCTACCGCGCGCTGGTCACCCAGTGGCTGCGCAACCGTTACCCGCAAGCGCAGGTCAATGAGATCAACGCTGCGGTCGGCGGCACTGGCTCGGTCTACGGCGCCATCCGCGTCCGCCGCGACATCATCGCCCATAAACCCGATTTGGTCTTCATCGAATTCGCGGCCGGCGATGCCGGCGGGCCAGAAGACGCGGTCAAGAAATCCTTGGAAGGGATCATCCGCCAACTGCTGATCGTGCCGCAGCCGCCGGAGATCGTCTTGGTCTACGCCGCGAGCGAGCGGCGCGAGGCGCGCTTCGAGTGGCACGAATTGATCGCGCAGTATTACCAAACCCCGGCGATCAACCTGCAAGAGCCGACCTGGGCCCTGATCGAAGCGGGCAAGATCACGCGGACCGCTTTCTGGAAAGACGGCGCCTACCCGCTCGACGAGGGCTACAAAATCTACGCCAACCTGATCACGGCCTTCCTCGCCGAGCAGGAGCAGCTCAAGGCCTCCCCGACGCTCAAGATGATCCCGCCCCTGCTGCTGAGCGATGAGATGACCTACGGCGAGTTGAAGCCCTTCGCCGAGTTTCAGCACAGCCCGGAGTGGCGCACCGAGCGCATCAATGACCCGGCGCTCCCTTCGGCGCTCCTCATTTCTGACAAGGTAGGGGCTCAACTCGAAGTCCCCTTTGATGGGACGGCGGTAGGGATCGCCTACCAGGCGGGGCCGGACTGCGGCGTGGTCGAGTGCTTGATCGATGGCAAGCCCGCGCCCGCGCCCTTGACCAAAGTCGATGGCTACGACACTTCTCACCACATCCGGACACAGATCATCGCCGGGGGACTCGCGCCGGGCGAGCATAAGCTCACGCTCCGGCTGCGCGGCGAAAAGAATCTGAAAAGCTCCGGCCACCACCTCAGGCTCGGCTACCTACTGGTCGGTGGGCAGCGGCCTGAGCGGCTTTGAAGGAGTGAAATTTAGACCACAATCGGATGGACCGCGGACGGGCGCGGATCGAGCGGATCAACACGGATCAGGTCTATGGGTTAATCCGCGCCCATCCGCTCGATCCGGCGTCGTGTCATTATTTTTGAAACTCATACGCTAAGCCTGTTCGGACTGCGGCACTGACAGGGACCGGGCAAAATACGCGTACTGCCCGGTCACGAGCATTTCGGTGTTTTCGTCAGACTTTTCTTTGGGCTGATGTTCATTCCGCGCTACAATCGCTTCTCATTTTAGGCTTTCTTGTGGATGAGCCAGCAATCAAAAGTTTCCGATAGTGGAAAGCCGGAACTTTCCATCTGCGGAAAGTTGTTTCTGATAATCAGTAGATCACGAAATGGTCTTCAGGTAAATCAATGACTTACGGGCTATTGGATGACAGCGAGAGCGTCCTGCAGCCCTTCCTTTGATAGGCTGCGACCGTTGATTGCTCTAATCTGGCCCGCAGCCCCGTCAAATAAGGCCCAAAGCTACCTTACCTGGGAATCTGGCAAGTTATGGCGGCCGACCTAAGTTTGGGACACAACAGGGAGATGACGCTCGGTTGATTTTCAAAGACTTAGCGAATTGTTATTTCGTGATCTACTGATAATGGAAACAAGTTTCCATTATCAGAAAGTTTCGACATCCACCTAATTCCTAGTTAGGTGCCGATAAACTTGAAAGCAAGGAAGAGAGCGAGTAACGAAGGAAGAAGAAAGTTAGTTAGCCTGCGTCAGAGAGATAAAGACATAATGAAGCCGGCTCATGACCTCGTAAAGAGCTTGGTCACGAAACAAAATAAAAGAGAGTTTGCCACTCGACAGAGACAGAAGAAGCTCATGGCTTCGTAAGGTATGGGTGGTGAAGCAAGAAAAGACGAGGCGCTTGGTTCCTTGAAAACGCACCTAACACCGGTTCCAGCGGAGTCGGCCCCACGAATGCTTCGACTACCACGGGGCGAAGGGGCCGACCCGCTGAACCCCGCCGTTAGGTGGCTCCAACGAGATTGAGATCGTGAAACGGTGAAACTCCTGCAGGTTGGGAAAGGGGCAGACCATGCTGAAGGCAATTCCGAAACGTTGGTTCTCTTGGAACTTTACCGTCATGGAAGGGTCACAGCCCGTCGCAGACATCGACGTATCTTGGTGGCGTGAGAAAGGGCTGCTAACGATTCAGGGCACGACCTATAAGGTGTATCGAGAAGGGCTGATGAGTGGCGCCTTCATCCTTGAATCAGCCGGGGCGGTGTTGGCGCGCGCAGAGAAGCCAAGCGCGTTCCGCAACTCCTTCATCATCGAGCACGCGGGAAAGCACTACACGCTCTGCAAAAAGTCTGCTTTTCGGCGAGAGTTTCTACTTCTGGATGGCTCCGGAGAAATCGGGTCTCTATCCCCGGAGGGAATCTTTACGCGCCGAGCAAGAGTGGATCTCCCGGAAGATTTACCGCTTCCTGTGAGAGTCTTCATCATCTGGCTTGCCGTCATTTTATGGAAGCGCGACTCTGACGCTGGTGGTGCGGCGGCAGTTACTGCGGCGGCGGCGGCAGGAGCCAGCTAACCGGGCGCTGCAGCGGACGGCGTTCCACCCGCCGCTGATCCGCAGGCCGTTAAGTTCCGAAAGTAACGAAAGAAATAAAGAGAGTAATGGACAATGTACAAATGGATAATGAAACGAACTCGTAAGGAACTGGGTTACTGCGGAAGGGGAACGCCCCGCGATGCCGAGGCATTGGTTCCTTCGAGTTGCACCTAACACCGGTTCCAGCGGAGCGGCTTTCCGATTTCATGTGACTACTAGCGAACGACGCCGCCCGCTGAACCCAGCCGTTAGGGTGCGACACGAAGTCGCGTGAGTAGCTGTGATGACTGAAGTAACAAAAAGTAATGTGGATGTTACGACAGGAGATCACCTGATGTTCTGCCATCAGTATCCTTCCAGAGCGTGCGTCATTGGTAACGATGAGGTGCGAAGCCTCTGGCACAATGTACCCTCATCCCGCAAGGATGGTCGCCTAACCGTGAGGAGCGGCGACGACTGCTAGCATCAAGGCGGTCGGGGACTAGGATTGTGTGGTAAGGTCAACTGAGGTGAATCGCCGATAAACGTCGTTAGGATGACCAGCTAAAGATGCTGACAAGCTGGGACCAAAAGGTAAGTGGTCAGGTCCAGGTGTTCCTAACTCACCTGGCGCAGATGCCGCACCACCGGCGGAGAGGCGAGACCTCACCCACACGGGTACACACGCGGAACGTGGTAAGCCCGAATCCCTCCCCGCCGAGTTTATCCGGTTGGGGAAAGCGAGTCGTAAGATGAGCCGATGGGGGTGCGGGTATGGGATCGTGGAGGAAGCGAAAGCCGACCTGTAACGGGGCGGAGAGGGATTGAGCGTGAGCGAGATCATCCCACGGGAAACCGGGCTGACTTCCACGTGGTGCTGAATCACGAGAGAGCCGCAGCGAGTGGTGCACAGGGATTCGTTGACCAGGAGCAGCCTGGAGCTGCTGGCGCGGCCCTGGATCACGCGAGTGATGAACCACAGCGGCAGTGAGTATCGTGAAGGTCTTCGGACCGGCTTCGGTGAAATGGGGCTTCTCAGTGCTTGAGCCGTGTGCGTTGAGAAGGCGCACGCACGGTTCTTAGGGGAGGAGAACGTGGCAACACGTTCTCCTTACCCGACCATTCGCGGGGATGCGTTTTAGTAATGGAAAAATAGGCTGTGATCAAAGGCGTTTACAAAAAGGAGAGAAGGATCATATGAAAACAAACCGACTTAGATTAGCTGTGTTAATAATTGGTGCGAGCTTTCTCCTAATGAATATAGGAGAGCGCATAAACCCATCTGTAAGAGCTAGAAGTGGTAATTCATTTAACCCTGAGGTACAAGGCAAGGCTGCGTTTCCTTCTTTTCTTGAAAAGGGGAAGACTTATAATTTTTCTTTTGCCTTTAGTACCGGGGAATACAGCTCGTCAGCAACATTCCCGGTTACAATTATCGGGAAAGTAGAAAGGATTGAAGCCGACTCGGGCTGGGTTTACATCAATCACTATGTGACTAAACGCAAAGGGAAAGCATTCGAGAGCAAGTTTGAGGGATATAGCTGGATCAATATCAATCAAGTGTACCAATGTTCTGAAATGACACTTAATCCTTGAAGTGATGTAATAAGAGAAAGAGACAACGTTGTGCTTGAGGGAGTGCCTAACACCCGATGCAGGTGCGATCCGTTTCCCTGAAACTACAGTCTCCGATGACTGTGGAGGATAGGGAGCGAAGATCAATTGATCTTTGATAACTGTATCTCCGTGCGAGTGTAATTCTCGCCGCCCAAGTGTCGGGCTGAAGGCATAGCCTCTGGGGTAGCGACTGATCATCAAGATGGTATGATCACAAATGACAAATTCTGCATGAGCCGTGCTGGGCGGCTCATCTTTAGCCGGGCTCGACGCTCCGCTCGTTGACAATTAGATCCTCTCAGCGTTGCACAGTATCCTCCCGGTGAACCCCTTCATCGTGGAGGAAAACGTGAAAGACCCGTTCATCATTCGTCGTCAGGCGCTGCCGCATCCGCTGGCAGAGCACCGTTGGGATCGCGTCTACCAACTCCTCCTTCGATGGAGCAATACCAGCGAGCAGGAACATTTCGTTCCCTGCTCCCATCAGATGGAGGTGGAAGATGAGTCTCGCAATCTATGTCCGAGTATCGACGCAACGGCAAGCGCAGTCCCAGACCATCGAGCAACAACTCCAGCGGTTGCTCTCTTATATAAAGGAAGAAGGGTCGTCGCTGCCGCCGGAGAAGATCTATAAAGATGATGGCTTCAGTGGGTCAAAACTTAGTCGCCCAGGCCTGGATCAATTGCGCGACCAAGTCCGGCGCGGCGAAATAGACCGACTGCTGATGACGGCTCCGGATCGGCTCGCCCGCAAGTACGTGCATCAGGTCCTCTTGCTGGAGGAACTGGAAGGTAGTGGTTGCAAGGTGGAGTTTCTTGACCGACCGATGAGCGAGTCGCCGCACGATCAATTGCTCTTGCAGATTCGTGGTGCGGTGGCTGAATACGAGCGCACCTTGATTACTGAACGGATGCGACGAGGACGACTGATCAAACTCCAGGCCGGCACCTTGTTGCCGTGGAGCAAGACGCCTTTCGGCTATCGCGCAGATCCGCAACACCCACGCGATCCGGCTTCAGTCCGGATTGAGGAATCGGAAGCGGCCGTGGTCGCCGAGATTTTTGGTTGGTATCAGGAAGACGGAGTCACGTTGCGCGAGGTGGGGTTGCGGTTGCAGGCACATGGCTGTCTCACCCCCAACGGGCAGAGGCGTTGGGCGATCTCAACGATTAAGGGCATGTTGAGCAATCCAGTCTATACCGGCATCGTTTATGGGGGGCGGATGCGGGTATGCGAGTCGCTCAGGCGGCGCTCGCCGCTCCAAGACCGCAGCGGGAGTGAGCAGAAGAGCCATCGCCTCTTGCCACGCGAGCAGTGGGTTGAGGTCGCGCGCATCCCGGCGATCGTGAGTGAAGAGCAGTTTGAGGCGGTGCAAGTGAAGCTGCAGCAGAACAAACAATTTGCCAGTCGGAATAACAAAGCGCATGACTATCTGCTGCGCGCGCTGGTGAGTTGCGGCCAGTGTCGACTAGCGTGCATCGGGCGGACCTGTTGCAGTGGGCATGCCTATTATCGGTGTCAGGGCAAACGTGACCAACTCTATTCGGCGCGCGAAGAGAGATGTGAGTCATGATTGATTCCGGTCCAGCAACTCGATGAGTTGGTGTGGGCAGATCTGTGTGAGGTGGTCAGGCATCCGGAGATGACTGCGCGCGCCTTGGAGCGAGCGCACGCGGGGAGCTGGCTGCCGCAGCAGTTGCAGTCACGGCTCGCAACTTTGCGCAAAGGGCAGGCAAGTTTGAAGCACCAAGTCGAACGATTGACCGAGGCATATTTGAGCGGAGTAATTGTGCTGGAAGAATACCAACGGCGGCGAGGAGAGATCGAGCAGAGGATCGGATCGCTAGTGAGCCAGGAACAGCAGGTCATGGCGCAAGTTGAGCGGCAGATTGAAATCGCCGAGTTGGCAGGAACGATCGCGGAGTTTTGTCGCCGAGTCGAGCAGGGATTAGACCAGGCGACCTTTGAACAGAAGAGAGAGTTGGTAGAACTGTTGATTGATCGGGTAGTAGTGACGGATGAAGAAGTGGAGATTCGGTATGTGATCCCGACCACGGCGGGCAGCGAGCAGGTGCGTTTTTGTCATTTGTGTTCAGACTATCAATCCCCAAAGCGAGGTTAAATGGGGGTCACTCGGAATCCGACCGGGAATCCCCTCTAGCAGAGCTGGAGATGGATAAGCGTGAGTTGAACCCACGATTGAATCGTCGTTAGGGTGAAGTAGCCTACACGGATTATTGGCTACGGCCAAAATGGCAAGGATAAGAGCCGAGCGTTTCTGCAACCGACTCGGGGACACTCTCCAAAAACCCGGCGAAGAGTGGGGTCCTAAGTTCAGCGCCAAACGGAGATGCGGAACGGAATAACCCCGGCTCGTTCTCAGACATCAGCCATCGACGGAAGAGGCTCAGGATTGGAGCGGCATCGCAACTCTAGTCTGAACACCGTTCCGAGACGTGCTCTGAGCAGGTGTCCACCGCAGACGATCCGGGGGAGGATTCCCCAAGAAGCGAAGGCTGCCGGGAAAGCCGGCAGATATGCTGACGTGGGGACGGTCCGAGGCAAGTGATCGGGACGAGTAACGCTGCATAAGCTATGAGCACGCCTGTGAGCGATGTATAGATGACCTGCAAAGGAGAGGCGTGAAAGAGCAGATCACAAGTCCGGAGGGATGACCCATCCCGAAGGATGTCAATGACAATGAGCCTCGGCACTGAGGAGCCGTGTGAGGTGGAAACTCTCACGCACGGTTCTGGAGCAGGGGCGGGGGGAGTGATCCCCTCGTCTACTGTAACCGGAGGCCGGCCAACGAATGCTTCGATTACACCAACATTACAGGCCGGCCCCGCTGATCCTGGCCGTTAGTTGCGGGACGCAGGCATAAGCAGACATTGCGAGACCATCGCTTGGTCTCTCGTGTCCAACCAGAAGTCACAGAACCCGAAGTACCAAACCAAAGGAGTACCATGAACACCGCTAGTCAGGTTGTCACAGAGTTTTTTGAGCAGTACGAACTCAGTCGTAATACCCTGGATCTCGGTCTCATCGCTTCCCAATATCCCGATTCATTTATGTGGGCCGACCCGAATGGCGCACGGGTTGTCGAGAGGCAGGTAGTTCTTGCATCTCTCCCCAGAGGACAGGAATTCCTCAAAGCGCTCGGTCACAAATTTACAAAGGTTCTGTCCATAAACGAAACCGGGTTGGACGATCATTACGTGCTGGTGCGCGTTCAGTTCCTCTGGCGCTTTGAAAAAGCGCCTGCGCAACCGATAGACGTCAAGCTCGACAGCACGTTCATCTTGTATATCAATAATGGTTCGCCCAAGATTGTCTTTCAGCATGAGTGCGAAGATTTCCAGCAAGCGTTGCGAGCGCGAGGCGTGTTGCCGGCAACGCAATAGACGCTATTGAACGTCCGAAAACACACGCACGCGCCCACGCTATAAATAGTGAGCGCGCTTTCAAGGCGAAAGGCGGCCTATTCGGGTAAGGAGGTGACATTGCTGCCACCCCCTCCCCTCAGAACCGGACGTGCAACTTTCATCGCATCCGGCTCAAGCACCGCAAAGCCCCGTTCAGACGGAGCCGGTTGGAGGCAAAGGCAATGACCCCAACCTCGACGAGACTGACTGGAATCACCACTCATCCGGTGAAGGATGCAGGGCCGCGCCAGTGGCTCAAAGGCCACTTCAAGTTGCCAACGGATCATCCTGTTTGTGGTCGCCCCCAGTGGCTCGTCGTGCAGCACCAGACGGAAGTCAGCCCGGTTGCCCGTGCGGCATTGGCCGCTATCCGCACGATTACCGTGCGGCGTTGGCTTGTTCCGTCTTCCTGTACCCGCTGGTCTGTCGGCGGGCCTTGCGGCCAGCTTCCCCGTGCGGGAGACAAAGCCGATCCGGGAGACCAACGGGCTTACCACGTTCCGCGTCAATTACGGGATCGGTCAGGTTCTGCCTTGACGCCGGTGGCGCAACATCCACGACAGAGGAAGGTGTAACCTCTGTCCCTGGCCACGTACCTTTTGGTCACAGCGTGACAGCCGCTTGCGCTGTTTCTGGAATGACGGCGCGTGAATGGCAGTTCAGATGTCTTAACCAGGCGATCCATTCCGAGCTCCCGACCGGCCTGCGGCTGCCAGTCGTCAGTGCCCCTCGCAGGTCACTGACCATCTTTGAGAGATGAGGCTACAGTGTCCCGGCAGCTTCGCACCCCGTCGTTGCCAACGACGCACGTGCCGGTAGGAAACTGCTGGTGGAACAGCGGGTGAAGTCGCGGCGCGCGCCGCGCTTCACAGTAATTGACGCGACTTCGTGTCGCACACACCCAATCCAGCGGAGCGCGCCCAACGGAGGCTTCGATTACTACCGACATTTCAGGGCGCGCCCGCTGATCGTGGCCGTTAGGTTAGAAAGGTGTTCGAGAAAATCGAGATCATTCGCAGGCTGCTGGGCACTCTCGTGGTGGCCATCGGTTCCTTGGGTTGCGCGCTTCAGTTGTATCGGTTCTCTCGCGGCAAGACGAGGCCGGTGCCTGTCATCACCCTGGTTATTATCGGATCGACCGCTTTGGTTACCGGTCTGCAATTCGTTTTTCCTGAAGTTCTCACCGCGCTTCGACGCAATCGAGAGGCATTACCGGCGGGAGAGTGGTGGCGAATGGTGACGCCGCTCTTTGTGCATGCCTACGGTTGGTGGCATGCTTGCGTCAATGGCGTTGCGGCGATCATATTTTGCCCGCTGGCGGAAAGACTTTATGGGAAAAAGTTGTGGGCCCTCTATTTTATTCCCGGCGTGGTTGGCCAGATTTTCGGTTACTTGTGGAGCCCGAACACGGCCGGGTCATCGCTGGGCATCGCCGGCGTGATGGGAGGGTTGTTCACCTTCGTCGTTTTGCATCGTCGAGAGCTTTCAGCGTCGGCGCAGCTATTTGCCATGTGTGGTATTGCAGGTGCGGTCGCTTTGTGTTTCTGGCGGGATATTCATGGTCCGCCAACCGTTCTCGGAATTCTGCTGGCGGGCATAATGACAATTTTGGAGGTCGCTAATCGCGAGCGTGCGTCGTTACGCAGCCAACTCACAAAATGAAACCTAACCAGGCGATGCGGCGAACCGCGGCCCGTCCTTATGGTAGCGCTCACTCTTTCATGAAGCTATTTCTGATTCGCGCGGTCGCTGATCTTATTCTCGTTAGCCCGCTCATCCCAGTCGTATGTCAACGGATTCTGGCCGAGTCCATCAAACAGAGAGAAGGAAAATGCCTATCAGACAAATGCCTTATCCCTCCAATCGCATACCGTCAACCGATCGTGTGCCTCACTCCAGAGGCACACGCAAATCTAACAAGGAGAATATCAAATGAAACACAACGTTATGTTAACCATCGCGTCTCTGCTCTCGATCCTCTTCGGCACGTTTCACCTGGCGGACGACATCGCCCGCGGGATGTCACCGGGAGGGCTTCCAAACCTCTTTGCGGTGGTCATCTGCGTCGTCTGGCTGTACGGAACGCTGGTGCTCGCCGAACGGCGATCGGGGTATGTCATCATCCTCCTCGCGTCGCTCCTGTTGATGGGCGTCCCCGTCATCCACCTGAGAGGGGCGGGAGTCGGCTTCGGGACCACCCGCAGCGGGGGTTTCTTCTTCATCTGGACACTCCTCGCGCTCGGCGTGACCGCGATCTTCTCCGTCATCCTCTCGGTGCGCGGACTGTGGAGCACGCTACGAGGCAAGTCCCGGTAGTCCAACAACCCGAGCATGGAAAGGCCCGTCGCATGGCGGAGGTGATCGGCGCGGATCGGGTTCTGCCGGCGACCGCCGCGCCCAGTTCTATTCAAGGCGAAGTGCGGGCTAACAACTCGATGGAGCCGACCCGGCCAGCATACAGCAGTCGCCTTCTGACTCACGCGCCGCCTAACAACTCATTCAACCGGAGCGGCGGTTGCGTGCTTTTCATCATTCTTCTATCCTTCAATCTTGAATGATTTTGCGCCGCCCGGTTAATTCGGGCGTTAGGCGTCTTCTTGATGTGGAAGTAACCTACTTATAAGTCCGATATGGAAATCTCTCAAATGACTTCATCAGTCGGCGTCAAAGTTATTCCTGCGGCACCAGAGCAAGAGCCGATTTTGGCTAATCTGCTTGAGTTATATGCACATGATTTCAGCGAGTTCATTGGTCTGAAGCTCGGCGCAAATGGGCGTTTCGGCTACGAGCATCTTCCCTTATACTGGCAAGAACCTCATCGCTATCCATTTCTCATTATGGTTAATGGTCATTGGGCTGGCTTTGTCTTCGTGCGCAGGGGGTCTCAAATCTCCGGCGATGAGAACATCTGGGACGTGGCGGAATTTTTCATAGTTCGAGGCTATCGTCGGCTCGGCATTGGGCGGAAAGTGGCGCATGAGGTTTGGAAAAAGTTTCCGGGAGCTTGGGAAGTGCGCGTCATGGATCGGAATCAACAGGCGAAGGATTTCTGGGAGCGTGCAATTGGTGAGTTTATTGGCAAAGCCATTGAGCCAATTCCGTTCGACAAGGATGGTGAAGGTTGGCACGTCTTCTCGTTTGAATCGAAACGCGCTGCCTAACGACTCATTCAACCCGACGCCTCGAGAGCATGCCTTTCATAGTTGTCTCGTTCCCTTATGTTGAAGGTCTTATGCTCGGCGCGGGTTAATTCGAGCGTTAGCCTGCTTCCAAATTAGCGCCATAAGATGACAATGAAAGAAGCCGCATATGCAACTTGCTAACCTGAGAACGGTGCGCGTGATTACCCCAGGCGTCATGCTAGTATGCCTGGCCATCACCTCTCCTCTCTACGGTTTTGACACACGCTTCGCCTCCGGCAGAAGCGCCCTTGCCATTCCTTTTGAACTTGACACTAACATCATCTATCTACGCGTCAGCGTCAACGACTCCCCACCGCTCTCCTTCATCCTAGACACAGGATCGAGTTACACCATTCTCAGCCTGCGAAATGCTCAGTCGTTCGGGATGAAACTTCAGCTATTGGGGAAGGTGGAAGGCGGCAGTGGGGCTGAACCTCCGGATTTTTACCTCGTTATAGATAAAGTGTCATTCAGCTTGCCAGAAGTCGTGCTCTCCGACCAGCGGCTGGTGGCAATGTCACTAGATAAGGTGCAGGAATGCATTGACAACCCCACTGATGGCCGAAGTGACCAGGAGGATAAGCTTCACCGTGAAGTGATGATCCGGCGCACGGTGCATTGCGGCTTCCCTAATTTACGTCCATGATTCACGAGACGCTAACGGTCTCCGCAAGATAGACGCGAACCACCGAAATGTTGGAGGTATCAGAGCCCATCACCACTTTAAGCAATTTCACCCTAAACCCGGGGCTCTCCACCCGAGAGCCCCTAGCAGGAGGAACCGATATGCAAGACACGAGACTATCTGACCAACCCCCGCACAGCAGCCCCAGCCCGCCACAGCGTTTTCATGGCGCGCAAGCGATCCGCGGCCTTGAAGATATACCGCGATCAACTCTCTACGAAGGGCGTTTCGGGAGGATGTTCCGCAACCTCCCTCCTTTCGCCCCGGACGACGCGGACCTGCTGGCGTTGGCCACACTGATGGTCGAGACGCAAGCCCAAGCCGATAACGCGGATCTAGACAATCCAGAGATCCCTGCCGGCTTCACCTACTTCGGCCAGTTCGTCGATCACGACATCACCTTCGACCCCAACTCCAAACTCCAGCGCGACAACGACCCGGACGCCTTGCGCAATTTCCGCACGCCGCGCTTCGATCTTGATTCCTTGTATGCGGATGGGCCGGACGACAATCCCTACCTCTACGAGGCTGATGGCATTCACCTGCTCGTCGGCAAGAACGCGGCTAACGAAGACGACCTGCCGCGAAACGCCGCGAACCCGAAGCGGGCTCTCCTCGGCGACCCCCGCAACGACGAGAATGCGATCGTTTCCCAGCTCCACCTGGCGTTTATTAAGTTTCACAACAAAGTAGTGGACGCCCTGCCCGCGAGTACGCCCAATCTGTTTGATGAGGCGCGCCGGATCGTCCGCTGGCATTACCAGTGGGTCGTCGTCCATGACTTTTTGCGGAAAATCCTCGGCGGCAGCGATGTGATCAACGACATCATCCGGTTGGAGAAATATAAAGTCCCCTTCGGCGGAGGCTCGAAGGACATCCAGGGGGCCGTGAAGGTCGATCTGAAGTTCTACCACTACCGGAACCAACCGTTCATCCCCGTCGAGTTTTCCGTCGCCGCCTACCGTTTCGGGCACAGCATGGTGCGCACAGATTATGAGCTTAACGATGCGACCGAAGACCCAAACGACGTCCTCATCTTCGGTGATGATCCGAACGGTGATCTGCGCGGCTTTAAGGAGCGCCGGGGCGGGCTTGAAATCCAGTGGGCTCGCTTTTTCGAATTTTCCGGCGCCTCACAGGACCCTCAACTCACTCGCCGGATTGATACCAAGCTCGCGATCGGTCTGAGCAAACTGCCCTTCATTACCGATATGTTCAAGGCGCTCGCGCAACGCAACCTTCTGCGCGGCAAAGCGCTGGGCCTGCCTTCGGGCCAGGCGGTGGCGCGGGCGATGGGCATGACGAAAGACAACATCATCTTGACGCCCGCCGAATTGAATCTGCCGACGAGCGTAGTGGTCAAGCCGGGTGACCCGCCGCGGAACCTGGCCGCCGCCTTCAACAAGGATACGCCCCTCTGGTTCTATATTCTCAAAGAGGCGGAGGTGCGTTGCAACGGCAAGCGGCTGGGGCCAGTCGGTGGCCGTATCGTCGCCGAGGTGCTGATAGGTCTACTTGATGGAGACCCGTCATCGTACTTGAGCACCGAGCCGACTTGGCAGCCGAGGCAAGGGCAGTTCGGCGCTCCGCAAGATGGTAAATTCTTCATCGCCGATCTGCTCCGTTTCGCCGGGGTGAAAATTTCATAGGCACCTTTCTACATCGATCGCCGGGCAGGGCGAGAGTAAAGACGGAGCGTGCCTGTGAGCGCCGACCCAAACACGGTCAGCTAAACAGAAGGAGGGGGAAGCGGTGAGGCCTCTTCCCCTTATCTTACCAAAGGGAGAGTAAACATGGCTTTACCAGGGAAAGTTCAGAGCGCAACTCCTGGGCTGCTAGGGTTTGACGCCAACACAGTCATCGACCTTGAAACCGCCCAGAAGTTCTTCGATGATGGGTACCGATTTTGTGTCAGGTACGTCTCGCGAGGCCCAGAAGCCAGTACCGATCTGAGCGCCCAAGAGGCGACCGAGATTCTGAATGCGGGGCTGGCTTTGATGCCGGTGCAGCATGTTCGAGCCGAGGGATGGACGCCGAGCGAAAGCTTGGGGGAGCAGGACGGCACCCAGGCCGGCAGTAATGCCAGCGCGGTAGGCTTCCGGCCCGGCGTGAACGTGTGGTGCGATGTAGAAGGGGTCAGCAGTTCCACCGACGCGCAAAACGTGATTAACTACTGCAATGCCTGGTTTGACGCGGTGGAGGCGGCCGGCTACCTGCCGGGGCTATATGTGGGAGCTAATGCGATCCTGACCGACCAGCAACTCTTCGCCGAGCTCAGCTTCCAACATTACTGGAGATCGCAAAGCAACGTCCCCAATGTGGCTCATCGAGGTTATCAGCTCATTCAACTGTGGCCGACGACCACGGTCAACGGGATCGGGATCGATATGGACGTGACGCAAGACGATTTCAAAGGCGGGCAGGTTCAGTGGCTGGTGTTGGCATAGTAAGAGGAGGTCGATGGTGACACAGAAAAAAGGGAGTCAAGGCAAGCCTCGAAAATCCCGAAAAGGCGCTCCCCCGCCAGAGGAGATCGCGGCGACGCCTGAAGCGCCGCCAAGCGCAGGGACGCCAGGCGAAGCTCAACAGCAGGCCGTGTCGGCCGAACCGGCGCCGCCCGAAGCGACGGCCACGCCGGTTGAAGCTGGACAGAAAACCGGTGCGGCGGAGCTGGACCAAAGCGACCCTCAGAAAAAACCGTTCACCCCTGAGACCCTGGACAGGACGGTCATCGCCATCCCGCTCCTCAATCAGCTCAAAGAGGAGAAAGAGAGACTCGAGAAGGATCCGACGCTGGCGCCTGAATCCTTCCCCGTGATCATTGACTTAAACCTGGAGTACCCGGAAGGCAGGGAGGGCGCGAGGGAATGGGTGAAAGAAAAGACTGAGCAGATCATCGCCGACAGCGGCCGAAACAAGGACCCCAAACATCAATCGCTCGATCTGACGAAAAGCAAGTATAGCCAGCAGTACCTGTTCGGCAGGCTGGAAGGCGATGTGATCCGTGAACTCGTCAGGCAGGACAGCCTGCAGAAAAAGGACCTGAAAAAAGAGGGCAGCAGCAGCGTGAAAGTCGGCCCGCGCGCGATCTACCACATCTGGCCAGACTTCGAGATCAAGTCGCTCATCGACCGATCGATCAGTACGGTGAAGGCCGACGCGGCGCACGCCTCGTTCTCCGCTTTCGGTAAAGATGTGGTCTGGGCCGTGCTCGATTCGGGGATCGACGCGTCTCACCCGCATTTTAAGTTATACCAGAACCTCGAACTCAAGGACCCGCTCGTCCATACGGATTTCACCAACACGGGCGATCCGCAGCAGGACCTGTTCGGGCACGGCACGCATGTGGCCGGCATCATCGCGGGCGCAATGACTGGTCCGAAGGAAGGTCAGGAGAAGATTCGCGCCTACACCCGACGGCGTGATGAAGGCGGGGAGATCACTTACAACGAGGTGGAGATCAAAACCATTTCGGGGATGGCCCCCCAGTGCAAGCTCCTGAGCCTCAAGGTGCTCGATGAGAAAGGCGACGGCCTGGCGAGCAATCTCATCGCTGCTATCGCGATGATCCAGGAGCTCAACGGGCATGGCCGCCGCCTGCTGATTCACGGCGTCAACATGAGCGTCGGCTATGATTTTGAGCCCGAGTGGTTCGCCTGCGGGCAGAGCCCGCTGTGCGTGGAAGTCGACCGGCTCGTCCGCTCGGGGGTCTCGGTCGTCGTCGCGGCCGGCAACACCGGCTACGGCGTCGCGCAGAGCCAGTTTCGCGGGGTCATCTCAGCGGGCATGGACTTGACGATCAATGACCCGGGCAACGCCGAGCTCGCCATCACCGTCGGCTCGACGCATAAAGATATGCCGCACGTCTACGGCGTTTCCTATTTCTCGTCGAAAGGCCCGACGGGTGACGGGCGGGCCAAACCTGACCTCGTCGCCCCCGGCGAAAAGATTCTCTCGTGCGCGGCTGGCCGGCAGCTCGCGGAGATGAAAGAGCAGGTTGGTGATTGCGACTACCTCGAAGAGAGCGGCACGAGTATGGCCGCGCCGCATGTCTCGGGCGTGATCGCCGCCTTTCTGTCGATCAGGCATGAATTCATCGGGCAACCCGAAAAGGTCAAGGAGATTTTTCTCTCCACGGCCACCAATCTGAAGCGTGAGCGATACTTTCAAGGCTGCGGCCTTGTGGATGTGATGCGGGCGATCCAGTCCGTCTAACTGATGGAGGACATGATGCAAAACTTACACGGCTTCCCTTACTTCGAAGTGCAGTTTAATAAGCAGGGCGAGGTGAACGACGCGGAGCAGGTCAAGGAGCTGACCGGTTTCCTCGCGCCGGGCGCCACCTCTGATCTGTTCGTCATCTCCCACGGGTGGGACAATGACATGAAAGAAGCGCGCGACCTTTACAACCGCTTCTTCGACCGCGTGCGCCAGGTGATCGATGCGCGCGCGGTGCCCGGCGTCAGCGCGCGCCAGTTCGCCATTATGGCAGTGCTCTGGCCCTCGAAGAAATTTGCCGATCAAGACCTGATCCCGGGCGGCGCGGCGGGCGCGGTGTCGCCAATCACCAATGAACTCCTCCGGCAAGAGCTTGAGGGATTGAAGGGCGTGTTTGACGATCCACAGGCGGACGCGGCGATCGAGCAGGCCAAGCGGCTGGTGCCCAAACTCGAAGACAGCCCGAAGGCCCGCAAAGAGTTTGTCGAGCTGCTGCGCTCAACACTGCCGCCAGAAGCCTCGGCCGACATCGATGCCGCAAGCGATTTCTTCAAACTCCCCGGCGACGAGGTCATCAACCGGTTGAGCAAACCGGTGCCGATCACACTGTCGAAACCGGCCACCGGCGGCGGCCGGGCCGCGATGGTCGGAGGTGGCGCAATGACGACCGGGGGAGGCGCCGCCGGACTCGGGCAATTCTTCAGTGGGATTAAATCGGGCGTGCTCAACCTGCTCAACTTCACGACCTACTACCAGATGAAAGAGCGTTCAGGCCTCGTCGGCAGCACGGGCGTGAACCAGGTGCTCAGAACCATCCGGGCTCAGAATCCGAATCTCAAGCTTCACTTGATCGGCCATAGCTTCGGCGGGCGTTTGGTCACCGCCGCCGCCGCCGGGCCTGAAGACCAACCGCCGGTGAGGGTCGAGACGATGACGCTTTTGCAGGCGGCGTTTTCGCATTACGGTTTCTCGGAGCATTATGAAGGGACAAAAAATGGATTCTTCCGCCGGGTGGTGACGAGCCAAGCGGTGTCCGGCCCGACGGTGATCAGTTGCACCCAAAACGATATCCCCGTGGGCAAGATCTATCCGCTGGCGTCACTGCTCGCCGGACAGGTGGCGTCTGCGCTCGGTGACAAGAATGATAAGTACGGCGGCCTCGGTCGCAACGGCGCTCAGAAAACGCCCGAAGCCAGCGACGGGACGCTGCACGATCTCGGCAGCCCTTACCAGTTCGAGCGGGGCAAGCTGCATAACCTGAACTCCGACGCCATCATCAAAGGCCACTCGGACATCTGCCACAACGAAGTCGCTTACGCGATACTCCATGCGGTCTCGACGACTTAGATCGGATTTCAATTGCGTGTACGGATCAGAACCGCGAGCGGTAGCGAGCGTGGCTCACAGTGGAGCCATCTCGGATGCTACGCTCGCTACCGCTCGCGGTTCTGATCCGGCGTGTTCCAT
>Ga0207646_10001611_pt1 | contig 27523 bp, 29 predicted proteins | sample KBSK5502metaG_FD_184343 | JGI IMG/M metagenome (GOLD analysis project Ga0207646, IMG submission 184343) | Corn, switchgrass and miscanthus rhizosphere microbial communities from Kellogg Biological Station, Michigan, USA - KBS K5-50-2 metaG... | ecosystem: Host-associated > Plants > Roots >...
GAAATTTATTCACGACCAGTCCCCTCACACGGACCCGGTCTTCGGGCTCTAGCAGCATCAGCGTCCCCAGAAGCGAGGCGAAAATCCCGCCCCGGTCGATATCGCCCACCAGTATGACTGGAGCCTCGGCCAGACGGGCTATCGGCATATTGACCAGATCGTACCGGGCAAGATTGAGTTCGACTGGACTACCCGCCCCTTCAATGATCACCAGGTCGTACTCGTCTCGTAGTCTATCGAGAGCATGTCGCACCTCATCAAGCAATGCGGCGCGATTGGCATAGTAATTCCGTGCCTCTACTGTCGCTAACGGGCGGCCCATCACGATTACCTGGCTGCGAGACGGACCCTCCGGCTTGAGTAAGATCGGGTTCATCTCCACGGTCGCTTCGACACCTGCCGCTTCCGCCTGCACCGCCTGTGCCCGGCCTATCTCCCCGCCACCTCGGGTCACATAGGAATTCAGGGACATATTTTGCGCCTTGAAGGGAGCGACACGCCAGCCATCCTGCGCGAAGACGCGGCACAAGCCGGTCACCAGCGTGCTCTTCCCTACTGTCGAGGCCGTCCCTTGCACCATGAGGGTCTTCGCTGAGCTCATATGATCTCCTGCAAAGCAAGCAGTAACTGCTGCCAGTCGCTCCCGGGACGCGTGGCCACGCGAATAAACTGTGGGAGACCAAATGAGGTACAATCGCGGACCAGCATTTTTCGGGCCAGGAGCTGTTGACGGATGTGGTGAGCATCCCCGACTTCTACCAGGCAGAAATGCGTGCGCGACGGGATGACGTGCAGGCCGATGTCTCTTAAAGCGTGAAAGAATGCCTGGCGTTCGATGGCCAGGTGCTCCAACGATGTTTTCAGATGCGTGCGATCAGTCAGAGCCGCGCTGCCAGCGACCTGGGCTATGCCATTCACGTTCCAGGCAGGCAGCTGTGCTCTCAGTAGCTCGGCAACATCTGGGGTGGTTAAGGCATACCCCAGGCGCAACCCGGCCAGGGCAAAATCTTTGGTCAGCGAGCGCAGCACAATGATGTGCAACCGCGCGGTGGTATCCACCAACTCGATTGCCGAGTATGCCTCGTACGGAAAGACAAAACGCCAGTAGGCCTCATCTACCACGAACATTGCACCAGTCCTTTGGCAAGCTTCCGCTAGATGATCGACGTGATGCTGGTCTAACCAGATGCCGGTCGGGTTGTTCGGGTTGCAGAGCCAGACCAGGGACGGTTGCTCCCTGCGTATCCAGGCAGCGACTGCCATTGTGTCGGGCTGAAACCCTTCAGTCGCTTGTGCCTGAAATTCCACCACGGTAGCTCCAGCGATCAGGCTCGCCACACGGTATTCGCCAAAGGTAGGACCAATGATAGCGGTCTTCAGTCCGGGCTTCAAGTAAGCACGAGCTATAGCCCAGATCAGTTCAGCCGCGCCGTTCCCGCACACAATGGAGCCGAGTGGAGGGCTCCCCGCGGCACCCTCATAGTCTAGAATGGCCCGCCGCAACTCCAGGCACTCGCGGTCGGGATAGCGGTCAATGGCGGCATTTGCCACCGCTTCTCGCACACGTGGCGAAGGACCATAGGGATTGGCGTTCACGCTAAAATCAAGCACTTCCCAGGGGTGCAGGCTCAGCCGCTCTAGTTCGCTGTAATCAAGCGCGCCATGAACGGCCCGCTCGACTCCATGTGTCGAATCACTCATGCTGAGGCCTCCAGAGCGTTTTGAACAATGCTGTGAGAAAGATGACAACGCACCCAATGCTCCACACCATCCGCTCGGCCTGCCGGATGCTCGGGGCAGCGATGGTCTTGTCGTTGTCACCGAGCCTGTAATGGCCGACTTTCTCCAATTGCACGCCTAAGGCTCCAGCAGCAGCGGCCATCGGATGCCCGGCGTTAGGACTGCGTGTCCTGCCGGCGTCGCGCCGCCAGATCTGCCAGGCTTTGCGCCGGTTACCGCCAAAGAGCGGAGCGAGGGCGATAATCAGCAGGGCAGTCAATCTGGCCGGAAGTACGTTCAGCAGATCGTCAAGCCGGGCTGCTGCTTTGCCCAGGTATTCATACCGGCCATGATAGCCGATCATCGAGTCGAATGTGTTGAACAGGCGGTAGGCGGCGGCACCGGGCAAGCCAAACAGCGCATAAGAAAAGAGCGGCCCCACGATCGAGTCACTGAGATTCTCAGCTAATGACTCGATGGCTGCTGCCCCCGCCAACTGCGCTGTGAGCTGGGAGCGCTCTCGGCTCACCAGGCTTCGGAGTGCATAGCGAGCGGCAGGTACGTTTCGTTGTTCAAGAGCGAGTCGTACCGAGCGACCCGCTTGGGCCAGCATACGCAAGGCGAAAAAAGGTTTGAGGCTCACGCCTTCAATCACCGCGTACAGTAGCATACCACTGGCGGTGCAACCACGTCGTATGGCTGCGGCTCGTACCCGCTTTGCTAGCTGATGAACGAGAGCCGCAGGAAGTAGAGTGGTGGGAGCGGCCAGCAGCAACATGAGGGCACCATAGAGCAACTGGGGAAGGCGGCCTTGAGGGGCACCTTGTTCCAGGCGCTGTATGAGTTTGCCGTACCAGACAACTGGATGGCAGGCGGCAGGTGGTTCACCCAGCAGGTCGAACCCAAGCGCAGCCAACACTGCTGCCCCTTCTTCTAAGGCAATCCTTCTCCCTGGCCCCTGCTTGCTCGGTTTCATGGTAACACTCACCTCCTTTTTGCGCGCCGCTCCCAGTTAGCCGTGCTCCTTCCGTTCAAGGTGCAGCTGCCAAGCCCTTGCTGCAGCCACAAAACGCTGAGCCGCCAGGGGGAAGCCGCTGAAGGAGAGGTGCAAGTAGCTTGCGAGTAGGTTGCCCTGCGCAAATCCCTCCGTTTGGCCACGAGCCGTAAATGCATAGGCAGCGTTTTCTCGTGCAACTGGCGCATTCAGGCATGAGTAGTGAAACTCATGCCCGCGCACGACCTCACCCTGGCATGTCAGCAGTGTGTTCCGCAGAGCGGACGCCTCGCGGTATCCTATCACTAATCCGCTCCGATCGCTGTTCATGCTGCTTTGCCGGGCAATGGCCCCTACCATTGGCAGCTCTTCCCCTGCGGCATTGCGAATGGATTGGCAAAGATACATGAATCCCCCACATTCAGCATAACAGGGCATGTCTTGCTGAAGGAGCCCTGCAAGAGCAGAGCGCATGCTCTCGTTCGCAGCTAAGTGGTGGGCGTATTCCTCTGGAAACCCGCCCCCGATATAGATGCCACCTACCTCCACGGGTAACACGCTGTCATGCAGCGGGCTAAAGGGTACCAGTTCCGCACCGGCAAGCCGGAGTAAGTCCAGTGTATCGGGGTAGTAAAAGTTGAACGCTTCATCCTGGGCGATAGCAATCCTGACCTGTTCATGCGTCGTTCTCATCGGAGGAAAGGGTCCCTCAGGGCGGCGCTCGATAAGGGGGGCCCCGCGGGCAAGCGCGAGGAGTTTTTCGCTATCGCACGTCTGGCCGAACTGTTGGCCAAGCTCGGCCAGTTGCTCGGCGCTTACTGTGCGTTCAGCGGCCGGGACCAAGCCCAGATGCCGCTCGGGTACCAGTTTGTCCGGGAAGTGACTCAAATAGCCCAGGAGAGGTATGCCGGTTTCTGACTCGATTGCCTCTTGCAACAGGCGAGCGTGACCTGCTCCTCCGACGCGGTTGGCGATGACGCCTACGATGTTGACCTCAGGATCGAGATGCTGAAATCCCATCACCACTGCGGCTGCACTGCGCGCCATCGCGCCTGCATCGATGACCAGCACGACCGGTGCCCGGAGGATCTTCGCTACCTCGGCAGTACTTCCTACGTCGCTGGTGCTCCGCTCGCCATCATAGAGCCCCATCATCCCCTCGATCACGGCGATCCGAGCCCCGGCAGCAGCACGACAAAACACGTCCAGCATACGGCCGGGTGGCGTCATCCAGGTATCCAGGTTATAGCAGGGGCGGGCTGCAGCAAATGCGAGATGGGACGGATCGATATAGTCTGGCCCAACTTTGAAGGGTTGAACCGCTATACCACGCGTGCGTAAATTCGCAATGAATGCCGTCGTAATGGTTGTCTTGCCGACACTACTGGACACACCAGCGAGCACAATTCTGGGAAGCGTCAGTAGCATGTCAACCCACCTCTCATTGGTATTGCGGGTTGTGCTGTTCGAGCTTCAATTCCTGGGAGCGGCATCGTTTGTGCTTCCTCGTCTCTGCTTAGACGGCGCCTCCGCAGTAATCGGGCAAGGCGCCGGAGAACTTCTCGGGATGAATAAGCTGCGCCAGGCAACGTAGCCCCTCGACCAGGCGAGGGCCCGGATGCTGCATGATGTTGACATTGATACGGTACACCTGGTGCAATTTGAGCGCGTCGATGCTGCTCCAGTTGGGCCGCTTATACACCAGCGCAGGATTCCCACCATAGGTCGGGTCTTCCGTCAGAATGACGAACTGTGGGTTGGCGGCGATGATCGCTTCGTCTGTGACCTGTGGATAGCCACCGCCACTGGTATTGTCGTGGAAGATATTGATTCCATTGGCGTCCTGCAAGAGTTCATCGCCAAAGGAACCGCCGCCAAAGACATACGGTTTTCCCGGTGTGCCAACGCCCGCTGTCACCTCGCGGAAAATGGAGGTCAACCAGGGACAAGCAGAGACACAAGCAGTGAAGCGCTCCTCCACGGTGGTCGTCGATGTCCCGGCAGCTCGCTCCTCTTACGCGAAGGATCGTGAGCATCCCTCATCAGGCAGGTCTCCTGGCTCCTGGCTCCAAGCGCTCCTCATCTTGCCTTCCCATTCAATGCAGAACGGTGGCTGGCTCTCTTCATCAAGAGGGGATGAGTCGCTCACCAGTTACAGTAGCGCGTGAGACTGCGCCGGATTTGCACCGGCTTCCCTATTCTGCCTCTCCTTGAGGCCACCCGATGAGTACAATACTAGTTTTCCTGCGAGTAGTATACTCACGACGGTTTGTTGATGTCAACCAACAATTACAACGAGGCCTCTCCATGCAAACATTTGATACCGACCGCTAATCCTGCCACCATCAGGTACACCCGCTCTGCTGCCTGTGCAAGGCGCTGGTTGACATATCCAAGTGTGTCTCGATAGAGCCGACCGAGCGGGTGGGCGGGAACGATGCCCAATCCTACCTCGTTGGTCACCACGATGAGTGTCTTGTATGGAGCCAGGCGATGGCATACATCGAGCAAGTTCTCTACCTCTTTCAATGCTCCTTCTTCGACGGCGGGCTTGATATGAACTCCTCTTCGTCGTTTGTTCCATAGTGTTGCGCTCGCCAGTTTGCCAACCAGAGCGTGATACAGTCCAGCAGCAACACGTCTGTAAGCTTGCTTGCCGAGCGTACTGCTCCAGTCAGGTCGAGCGGTTCCTCAATGGTATGCCACCCTTTGGGGCGAGAGGCTTGATAGCGAGTGATTCGCTCGCGCATCTCATCGTCGCCTGCTGTAGCTGTCGCGATGAACGCAACAGGCCGCCCGCTGCTTACAGCCAATCGCTCCGCAAAGGCGCTCTTCCCGCTACGAGCCCCTCCGAGGATCACTATCAGCTGTGTGGAAGAGCAGACCGCACGTTCCGCACTCATGCTCGTACCACCACCACTACCAGCAGCGCCACTACCTCCACCACTTCTGCAATGGCTCCATAGCTATCACCCGTCAGCCCTCCAATGCTCGTGGTGATCCACAACCCAAGCACCAATGCCGTCACGGTCACCGCCACCCATACGATGAGACCGATCGCCAACGAGACGATGCCCGCCAGCACCACTCCTTCAGTCGTGACGGCCTGGTGAAACGCAGCCCCTACACCCGTAGGACGCGCACTGGGAAAGACGCGCAATGCCAGTACCATGGCCCAACGGGCAGAGGGCAGCGCTACCAGTAAGGCAGGTGGGAGCGCGTGTCCGCTGACACTGGCGAACAGCGCGAACTTGAGCAACAAGATGCATACCCGCCAAGCACGCCGAAACTGCCAGCACGGCTATCGCGCATGATCTCCAATCTGCGTTCACGCGTGCTGTCGCCAAAGAGCCCATCGCAAGAATCTATCAGCCCATCGAGATGGAGTCCCCCCGTGAACGTACCAGTCTTACAACGAGTAGAGCCGCTAGAGCGAGTTGCGGGGCGAGCGGCGTGAGGAGCAGCACAAGCAGCCAGAACAGGCACGCCAGCAGCAAGCCCACCAGCGGGAAATAGGCACCGCCGACCACGAGGCGAGGCATAGCCTCATCTTTTTCAAAGAGTTGCATCCTCCCTGGCACAGGCAGCACGGAGAGGAAACGCACTGCTGCCACTAACTCTCTGTATCGGCTCAGGAACACACCCCTCAGACTCGCAAGAAGATTCCGCTTTCCCCCGGAAGGCTTCAGCGCATGCCGCTTCTGCTCTCCAGCCATCTTACCTCATTCCTTCTTCTCGCACGCTCTCAGAAGCTGCTTCTACCCTTGTGGCTCTTGCAGAGACCGGACTTTTTGCGGAATGACTAGCACAGGTTGAACGTTGAACATTCAGCAATGCAAGTACCGCTCGGGGAGTCCATGGTTTGCCGATGAGGGTATATATCTATATGTGAAGAAGGATTCAACAGCAAGCGGCGAGAGATGTCTTATTGTCTTGTTAGTCTACCCCCAGTTTCGTAGAGACTGAGAGCCAGAATACCCTCGTTCGCTGATAATATCAAATCCGGTCAAACAATTTGCAATCCTTATGAGTTCCACTGTGGAAAGCGACTGCATAATGTAGATAGTTCAGCAGAATTTTGTATGACAGATTTATAACCAACAGGATAGAATCATCACTATTTCTTAACCAGATCATTACCACTTCTCTCTTCCCAGACCTGTGCGTTGCTTCCATACTAGATATGGTAGGTTCTCCTTTTCCGTCTTGTGAGTCGGGATGGATGAACTGACGCTCGCGTTATTTGTGTTTGTGGATCAGCGTTGATGGTAGTGAGACTCCCTCATGCACTTCTCTTCGCGCTCAACACTGAAATGTGGCTGGATGAGGGAGAAGAAAGGGTATTCATCATGCGGCGAAGTAAAAAATTGCTGTTGTGTCTTATCGTTCTGCCAACACTCATTGTCAGTCTGGCGTTCACCTTTGGAGCAGTTCACCCAACCCGGGCGGCAAGTGCTCTCACATCTTTGACCGATTACCATATCCCCGGTGGCCTTGATCCCTGGGGAACGGCTTTCGATAGCAGTGGTAACGTCTGGGTGGCTGTCCCTGGCTGTAATCCCAATCCTGATTGCGGCTCTAGGACCCCGCCGGGAAATATCGAGGTGTTTAATCCTTCAACGTCCACCTGGATTGCTACCTATCAGCTTCCATCAGGGTACGGACAGCCGCTTTTCCTGGCATTCGACTCAACGGGAAGGGTTTGGTTTCCCATGTTTCATACCAATACTCTTGGAATGTATGACCCGGCAAGTAAATCATTTCAACAGTGGGCAATGCCTACAGCAGCTTCAGGCCCATGGGACTTGGTTTTCGATCACAACGGCAAGCTCTGGATCACCGAACATTTTGTCAACAAGATTGCAGAGTTTGATCTAACAACTGACACGTTTGTGGCGGAATATGCGACTCCGGCAACCAACAGCCAACCCTATGGCATCACCGTTGATGCGTCCAATACTCTCTGGTTTACCGAAAACAATTCCGCCGTGGCATTAATCGGCGAATTTAATACAACCACCAGTCAATTGGCTGAGTATAAGATACGTACTGGCTCATCCACGAATTTAACCCCACATTTAATCACAGTTGCTCCCGATGGGAATATCTGGTGGACAGAGGGATTTGCAGGCATGATTGGGGAACTCAAGATTGCTGCTGCTACGCCTGGTACCAACAACGGTGTTACTGAATACGTCTACCCACAGACGTGTAAAGGGTGCGGGACGCATGCTTCTGGTATCAGCGTGGACGGCAACGGGTTGATCTGGTTTGATGACTCGTTGCAAAATACTTTTGGTTCCTTCCCTGATAGCGGCACCGGCTCCTTTAGTATGTACAATGCTCCTTCGTCTCGCTCTCATCCCCATGATGGCTTACGGGTAGATAGTTCAAATCGGATCTGGTTCGACGAAGAGTATGCGGAGAAGTTAGCCGAAGCTGTACAGTAGTGTACACCACCCCACATGCTCAATGAACTACAAAGCATGTGGGTGCATTCTTGTTTTGCAGTGGAAAGGAGCGGTGGTACATATGAAGCAAAGGGCTCTCCTCCTCTCAGTTATAGCGACCATCGTGTGTATGGTGGCACTCGGAACCGCATTTGTGGCGAACAGTCCGGGTCATAGTCATGCAATGGCACGCAGGGCATCCATTAACCCACATTCCGTAGTGTGATTGATAGTTTTTAGGAAAAAAGGGATAGCGTATCCGCAGTTGGAGGCATTATGAAATCAAAAAGAGCAGTGCTGTTAGTCATTCTCAGTGTAGCATTTATCATATTTTTGAATCTACAACATTCTTTTTATGTAAAGGCCACAGGTGCTGCGAACACCATTGAAGATAATTTTACCCGGGCAAACCAAACAGGTTGGGGAATAACCACAAACAATGACTCGGTCCCGAATGTTGCATGGGGAACAGATGCTGATGGGTCACAACCCTATGTGAGTATAGCTAACAACACCGGGATGTTTGGCTATCAGGGAAGTAACAATGTTGTTGGATTAGCTACGGCAGGCACAACAACGTATGGGAATGGTGCTGATACATTGGTCAGCTTTACGATGAGCAGTGTTGGTCACGTCATACCTTCTGTCCTGCTCAATGCCTGTGCAAATAAGTCCTGTTATTACTCAGCGCAGCTCCATACTTCTCAAAATACGTTAGAAATTGGAGAACGCAAAAAAAATACCAATACTGTGCTCGCCTCTGTTCCATTTACCCCATCTGCAAATACCCTCTATTGGATGAGATTAGATACTGCAACGGATCGAAGTGGGACCATTGAAGCAAAAGTCTGGGCAGATGGGACACCAGAACCAGGATGGATGGTCACAGGAAATGATAATAATGCGCTCGCTGCAAATTACGTTGGGGCAGGAGCATCATGGAATGTGGCAGGAACAGGGGAAAGCGTGAACTTTTCTTGCTATGCATTGAACACTGGAGGAAATGCAGCCCTTCCTTGTGCACCAAATCCAAATGCAACACCAACTCCCACTTCGACTTCTACATCAACCCCAACCCCAACCCCTACTCCAACAGGAGGACCGGATAGCGCTCATCTTATCAGAAGCGTCAATGACAGTTTATTTGACACCAATGATCAACTGATGAACGATCCTACGACCCAGGCTATTTTAAAGACCCATACTACACCGATCGTGCGTATGCCATTCCGCGACGCGTTCACCGATGCACAAGATCTGCAGGCCCTCAGCGCCATTAAGAATACCGGTGCAGCACCACTGGTTATCGTTCATGGTGCATGTGTGTCTGACCCGTATACGATTGATAACCACTGGCTGTCGCTGGTAGCACAGGTGTTTACAACAGGTCCCGTCTATGTAGAGTACGGCAACGAGGAGGATTTAAGCTGCAACGGTGGTTCGGGCATAAGCGCCACTGCGTATCAAGCTTCGTGGAACGCAGTTGTACCACAGCTTAAGGTGAATTATCCGTCCTATTCTTTTATTGGACCGGTAACGTATCAATCCGATCCAACGTATATCGCCACATTTGTAAACGGCGCAAATCCACAACCTGATTACATTTCCTGGCACGAATTTGTCTGCAGTTCATCGGATTCAGATAGTTACTGTTTGAGCCATATTAACAACTGGGCAACACATGTTGCTACTACCAATAGTGCTGTTCAGAGTGCTATTGGACATACTATTCCTATTATGATTACCGAATGGAACTTGGATCCCGGTAAAGACCGTCGTTACAGCAATCAAAGCTTTATTCAGCAGTGGACAACTACTGCGCTGAATGAGTGGAGCAGTCTTACCTCTTCCGGACTCTATGCAGCATTTAACTATACTTGTGAGAGTCATCCTGATTTTCAACTCATCGACAGCAGTGATAATTTCACCTATCAGGGTGCTGTGTTTTTCTTATAGCTCTTTCAACAGTTTATCAGGGGTTCACGCTAATGAGAGCATTGCGCATGAGAAATGCAACAAAAGCATATCCTTCTCAAAGCATTCAGACGAGCAAGTCCTTGCAGCCCTGATCAAGAACTTCATGTTGATCGGGACCTGGATGTATGAGGCATCCTGCACCGATGCCTGTACACACAGGGCCACGTGACAAGAGCGCAATGTGCTCGACTCCCGCCTGTTGCCCACACACTGAGGCACGCCGCACTCACAGAAGAAGCGGCTTCACCTCCTTCAGTCGAAGGAGGTGATATAATGCTGGAGAGACATGCAGTCTCCTCATAGAGAGCTGTAGTTGTCAGAAAGACCATAAATTCGCCAGTTCTGACTCATAACCTCGCCAGCCCCTTGAGCTTGAATGGATGAGTCAAGACTGAATTTTCCGACGCATAAATTCGCCCGAAACACAAATTGACTCATAATACCGCCTTTTGAGGCGAACACAGAAAACCATCGATAGCTCGCCTAGCAGGAGTAGCGCTACGGAACGTGTCACCAGCAAGAGAAGCGGGCTTGAGCGGGCACTACGTCGCCTCTCGCGTCGCAGCATTGCAGTCGAATTGTTCCAGCAGGACCGTCAGATCATAGTAGGCGTGCAGACTGGTGATCTTCCCATTCCTAATCTGCAAGACAAAACAGCACCGCGGTTCGCCCAGGCGCCCCGAAGCTTTAAGCGCTCCGGTGGGCAGATTCCGTGTACCCGTGGTGGTCCCGCGATAAATCCCCTCAAGGACGACCTGATCCTCTGTGGCAACCACAGTAGTCAGCTCTGTCCTCAGATCAGGGAAGCTCTCCACTAAGAAAAACTGCAAAAACCGCTTGTAGCCCTCTGGACCACGAAGCGTTATCCCGCCAGCACTGACGACCTCGCAGTCTGCTGCCAGAGCAGCCACACACTTCTCGAGCCAGGCCGGGTCTGACTGGCGATGGTTCTGCAGTTCAAACAGTGACCGGGCCAGAGCCACATGCTCCTGTGCCACCACGCTCTCAGCATGGATGGTGACAGTCATCTCTCACTTTCCTTTCTTCCCTTGCTTTCTTAATGAAAGCACGCTACGTTAGAGAAGTAAGAGCAGCCGTGAAGAGGGCGGGTGACGAAAACTCCACCTGCTCCCCTCAGGTTGTTTGATCCAGCTCGCTACGGCGCTTGCTGCAGATACTTCAGAAAGTTGACAGTATCAGCGGCCACGAGCCGACCAATGGCGCTGCTCGAGTACACGGCCACGGCGACCGTCCCATCAGGTCGAAGCACAAAGCCCGTCGCTTGCAGATAGAGCGGACCCTCGTTGATAGAGGCTCCAACGATCTCCTCTACCTGGTGTGCATCGAGCCCATAGAGAACCGGGAAGCTGAGCCGGTGTCGTTCGACGGTCTGTTGCGCCTGCTCAAGCGAATCCACCGAGAGCGCGACGACCTCGGCACCTAGCTCGTTCAAGTGTTCTCTTGCTCGTTGAAAGTCCAGCAACTGCTGCCGGCAATAGGGGCACCAATGGCCTCGATAGAACAGCAGCACTGCCCACCGACCCACAAGGTCCTGGGGAATGGTCATCTCACCGCCTCCCACGCGGGAAGCAGTGATCGTCGGGAAACGTTCACCGTTGCGTAAGCGCATATCTACTCCTCTAGCCTCCCCTTTGGAGGGAGGTCTCCCGTTCTACACAAAACACTCTCTCTTCTACCGTCCGTTCAGTGCCCGGACGATTGCTCATCAGCTACACGTCCACAAAGCCCGATCTCAACCTTTTGAGAAGTCTTAAGCGGCCATCTTTTCGACCTGCTTTCTCGCAGCCGGTTTCGCCTCATGCCTTGCGGCATCCGTCGCCGCCACCGTGATGGCAGCCGAAGCCAGAACGACGTCCTTCAGGAGGAATTGGCCTGTCAGGTTAAGGATGGGGAAGCCTGTCACTGCTGGAGCAAGCACGAAAATGGTCAGCGTCCCGGCAAAGAGCACCAGGGTCAATAGACCAACATAGCGCACCCACAGACCGGCGAGAAGCAGCACGCCGGCCATGATTTCAAGGGCGCCGAGTACAGAGACGACTGCGCTCTCGGCCAGGAAAGGCAGCGACTGCGAGAGCAAGACCACGGTCGAGTGGGGATTGTGAAGGTGCAGGGCTCCAATCCAGAGCAGGACCAGGCCCAGACTGATGCGCAATACGTAAGGCGCAATCCGCTCGACAAACTGAAACACCGTTTTCATCACGTTCTCCTTTTTGGAACGACATGTAGTACGGAAAACATGCAGTTCGTATCTAGTCAGTAATGCAGATTGACGAAATAATGTGGACATTGTGGACCGATTCTTGTCCGCATTAATTATTCAATGTGCATAACTAACTAAGAATCAGCACTAAAAAAGACCATTGCTCCCTGCTAGAGGGAGCACAGCCACGTCTCCAGGCGCTGGAGCTTGCGCTCCAACAACTCAGGCGAATGAAAACTATTGGTCAATAACAACGTGCCCTGCAGAGACGCGATCAGATCCAGAGCCAAATCCTTCGCCTCCTCTTCGTTCTTGCCGAGCAGGCGAAACTGCGTTGCTGTCCAGTCCAGGTAGGCCTGCAACAGGAGCGCCGCAGTGGTAGCAGGCTGGCCATCCTCTTTGTTGAGTTCTTGAGACAGACTCCCATACGGGCAACCATAGCGAGCGAGCGACTGTTCACCATTACGCTCGGCTGCCAGCAGCCCCAGCAGACGCTGGCGTGGATCACGCTGGCGGTCGAGTTGCGCGAACAAGGACTGCACCTCCTGGAGATGGGCCTGGATCACGGCCTCTACCAGAGCTTCCTTCGTGCGGAAATGATAGTAGACATTGCCTAAGGGCACCTGGGCCTGCTGGGCAATATCGGCCAGCGTCGTGGCAGTCACACCTTGCTGATAGAACATGCTTTTAGCTGCCTCAATCAGGCGATCCCGCTTGAGTGCATTGCTCATCAAGAACCTCCAAGTCAGGTAACTAACTAATTCTCGTCTGCTACAAGCCTATTCCAGCGCAAGGCATGTGTCAAGGGCAAGAGAGTCTGCATAAAGGTTGTGTGGAATGGCTCGTGGAGACATTTGATGGCAATCGTATCCGTCAGCTTATGCAGCCACCTCATCACCTGGGGGCGCAAGCTCCTGCCAAAACACACAAACGCTACTTTCTCAAACTCAATGATGAGACCACCACCACGTATTGCAATTCGACCGTCTAAAATGGGCAATGATATGCGTCAAACTGGCGAAGATATGGTTCTGTAGCTCCTTTCTGCCACGAATCGTTGCCGGGAAGGCTGTGGCGACCTTTTCCAGATCTCAGCTTCCAACCCATAGGCATAAAGGCGAGGCAAACGGGTACAAAGGCCATGAAACAAGGCCAGTTCTCAACCGAGAGGCTGACGCATATTTTCGCCAGTTTTGACTCATGACGCATAAAAGCACATTTCGGCGAGGTTATGGTATTAATGACAGTAGTCCAGGTGTGTCTGGGATGCGTTGTGCATCATTTGTCAGGAGGTCCTGCGTGCATGAGCTACCGACGGGAACGGTGACGCTGCTCTTCAGCGACATCGAGGGGTCCGCGCATCTCCTGCAACAGTTGGGTGACCGTTATGCTCTAGTGCTGTCAGAGTGCCGACGCCTGCTGCATGAGGCGTTCCGACACTGGAATGGCTACGAGGTCGATACGCAGGGGGATGCCTTCTTCGTGGCCTTTGCTCGCGCCACCGATGCCGCCTCGGCGGCAGTCGCTGCTCACCTCGCTCGGCCGCCCTATCGAGGAACAGGAGATGATCGAGCACGCTGCATCCATCCAGAGGCGCGCTGCTGCACGGCACCGTCTCCTGTCTGCGGGAGAGCGTATTCAGCAACTGGCCCGGGTAGAACAAGATGAGACGATTGCCTTCGAAAAAGGCCACGCAAATCCTCGCGCAAGTGAAGCGGAATCCCGTGACATTCGCTTCGCCGCTGGGTGAGCTCCTGGTGGAATGTACGCAGGGTTGGCATGTTCAGCCTGGAACTGAACCACAAACGTCTCGTCCAACGCCTCCTGGCCATTTCTGCTCGGACCGAATTCCACCGCTTGAGGACGGGGAAACTGGAAAACGAGGAGTGGGAGCGCGTCGTCGCGGCATCAGAACACCCACGAATTGCGCAACGAGATAAAAGCAAGCAGGTAGCAAAGAAGTAAAAAGTGTGTCTCCTGATGAGGAAAAGCAGTTACTCCCCATCATCAGGAGGCATCATGAGTAGTATCGCGTATTCACCTGTCACCATCCAGGCCTCATCTCAGTCTGTTCCTGCTCTCCCATCGTAGTGATTGACTTTATGGTCGTCCTCATTGGCTATGCTTTCAGTGGTGAAGCCACCCTCGAAATGTTCTATGAGCGTCTGCTTCCCTTTGCGTCCCCGTTCATGGCGCTGTTCGGACGAAAGCTGCTTCCTCATCGCTCGACGCTTAGCCGCTTTCTCGCCGCCATTGACCAGGCCGCCGTCGAGGCACTGTGTAGCCTCTTTCGAGAGGATCTGGTTTCCCGATCTCTCATGCAGGACGGGTCACAGAGAGGAGGTCTGTGGGATTGACAGGGAACCCAACTTTTTGGTCTTCGATGTGGATGGGACTCGCCAGGCAGCGCGCCAGCGAGCGTTACCACGCACCTCGGACCTTCCTGCTGCCCACCGATGTTTCGAGGAGGTCTGCGCTCCAGGATATGTTGGGCACAAACGTGGCGAAGTCGTCCGCACTCGCACTACCATGCTTCACGCCCATACACATCAGTGGCTCGGGACGTTTTCCGGCGCTGGCAATGGCGATTACCGGGGCGATCTGCTTCGTGCAGGGGAAGCGATCCAGGCCTATTTGACCGCCCAGCATGTTCCTTTTTCCCAGGCAGTGGTGCGCCTGGATAGACAATATGGCAACGGTGCCATGGTGGAGGATCTGGCCGTGCTCGGACTGGGCTACGTGATGCAAGGCAAGGACTACGATCTCCTCGATGTGCCCCAGGTGCAGGCCCGCCTGGCACAACCTCCTGATCAGCAGACCACGCACCCGGAAACAGGAACCTGCCGCGCACTCTTCGATTGCCCCGATGTCCCTCTCACTGCGACGGGGACTCGGAGCAGGGTGATCGTCGCCACACATCCTGCAACTGCCACCGCCAGTCCGATCGGAACAACCCGCGACGAAGTCGTCTACGAGCTGTTCTTCACCATCTTACCGCAGGGCGCGTTTACCCCTACCGATATCGTGGCCCTCTACCTGCATCGAGGAGCCTTCGAGACGGTTCTCTGCGATGAGGACAAAGAGCAGGATCCCGACCGTTGGTGTTCCCATACACCCTGCGGAAAAGCGGGTCTGGCAAATCCTCAGCCAATGGATGTGGAACCTGCGCCTGGAACTGGGGCATCGCCTCCATCCGATGCCCATGCGCATGACTTAATTCGCTCCTACCCTGGCGCCGTCTGATCCTGCGCCCGTTCCCAACAAACCGGCCCCTGTGACGTATAGACCACCGAAGTTCGCACGGCCAGCACAGATGGGAGGCTTTCCCGCAGATGCATTCACTCCTCAACCTGATGGCACGCTGCGTTGCCCTGCAAGACGGCCTCTCTATGCGCAAGAACGGCGGCCAGAACGCGATGTAAGTGTGCGTGCTCGGGTAGGCCATTGCCGCGCCGCGAAAGTCGCGTGCTGTGGCCGAGCGTCAGACCGCCTCCCGAACCTGCCGTTCTGCCTACGCTTCCACCAGCTGCTCACCCGATCTTGTGGGGAGACTGGAACCGGTGCCAGACGCGCCGCGAGTGGATGATGTTGTTGCGCACTCAAACGGTTACCGTCACCTTCGCTCCCTCTGCTTGAGAAGCAGCACCTCTGTCTGGCCTGAAGTCCTGTCGCTTGCTTTGTTGCTTGCTTCTTCCCACCCTCATCTCGTTGCGCGATTCGTGGGCACATAAGATCCAAGTAATCGAACAAGCACTCGCGCGTCATGCCCCCCGACCCTGGCGATCCTCTCGACGTGCTGATGAAAGTAGGGAGCTTAGAGATTGCCGGACTGGTGGGCGTCATCGTAGCTGCCGCCTCTCGCCGCATTCCCGTCGTCATCGATGGCTTCATCTCAGGCGCAGCGGCGCTGATTGCAGTCGAGCTAAATCCGCTTATTCGCGCGTATCTACTTGCCGGACATGCCTCGTTGGAACGGGGACACCGCCTGATCCTCGATCGACTTGGACTCTCCCCCTCCTCGATCTGAAGCTAAGGCTCGGAGAGGGAACGGGAGCCGTACTTGCGATGAGTATCATTGAGGCTGCATTACATGCACACTGCGAGATGGCTACTTTTGAGGAAGCGGGGGGTAAGTACACGCGAGGAGAAGTAGCCAGCTACACGGGGAAACAGGTTTTTCGCCTCATCAAGCGCAACTTACCTATTGCCCCCCTTTCTGAAAGAGCTTTCATCTTGACGCGATCTCCTCACTTTGAGGACTTTTCGGTTAGCATCTCATATGGGATGATGCCCATAGACTGGCGAACGGCTAAGGGGTCCACTGCCCCCGATGCCAGGCTTGAATAGCCTGCTCCTGCCATCGCACCTCCGCACGCAGAGCATACGGTAGAACCCAAGAGGTAGAGCAAAAGTACCCCGATAAGAGGTTTGTCTACCATTTTCAGCCAGATCTGTCCTATGCTAGAGACAGAGGAGCATAGCCATGAACAAAATGACACGTTCGCCATTATTCTTAATGGCGCTGACTATTTTTATTGACTTCGCAGGCTTTGGCGTCATCCTCCCCCTGCTGCCATTCTGGGCGGAGCGGCTCGGGGCAGGACCTGTGGGTGTCGGCCTAGTTCTCACGATCTATGCCCTGGCACAGTTTCTCTTTACGCCCCTCCTCGGGACCCTTTCTGATCGTTACGGTCGTCGACCAATCATCCTCGCTGCTCTGCTCATCGAGGCGCTCTCATTGGCGCTCTCGGCATTGGCCGGTTCACTGCCAATCTTGCTGATAGCGCGTTTCATTGGTGGCCTGGGTGCCTCGAATATCGGCTCGGCACAGGCAGTCGTTGCAGACGTGACACCTGCCGAAGGACGAGCCAGAGGCATGGGCCTCATCGGCGCAGCGATTGGATTGGGTTTCGTCGTTGGACCAGCACTGGGAGGGGCACTCGCACCCCTTGGAACGGCTGTCCCTTTCTGGGTTGCTATGCTCGTGGCGCTCGCCAACGCACTGCTCGTGCTGCGCTTCCTCCCGGAAACGCGCTGGATCGGAACCACCCGCGCTCCAGCTTCTCCCGCCGCCCATGGTACGGGGGTGATACTCGCGGGGTGGCGGCAGGTGCTGCGCCATCCGGTGGTGGCACGATTAGTAGCCGTGAATCTCCTCTTCACGGGGGCCTTTACCGCCATGGAGACGGTCTTTGTGCTCTTTACGCAGCATACCTTTGCCTGGACGGCCATGCAAAATGGGTACATCTTCACGTATATAGGCGTGCTTATTGTGCTCATGCAGGGAGGTTTGGTCGGGCAACTCGCCAAGCGTTGGGGTGAACATCGTTTGCTGCTTGCTGGCTTAGGGGCGTTAGCTAGCGGGCTTGCATTCCTCCCATGGAGTGCGCACCTGCCACAGCTGCTAATCGCATTGGGTATCGTAAGCATAGGCGATGGAGCCGTGACGCCGATGCTATCGGCGCTCCTCTCGTTTGCGAGTCCACCCGAGGCACGAGGCGAAACACTGGGTCTTGCCCAGGCTGTGGCAGCGCTGGCACGAGTCGCAGGTCCGCTGGCCGCAGGAAGCGCCTTCGCGGTCGGGGGTCCAGGAGCGCCTTTCCTGGCTGGCAGCGCACTCGTACTACTGGCTGCATTGATCGCGTTACCTGCACATTCAAGCAAGCAGAAGATCTGCCTGGCTCATTCCACGTCCGCTGTTCAACCAGCCTCTCCAGAGGAGACACCTGCCATGGTAAGGGAGCATTAGTGCTCGTGTGACGCTCCCATCCCCTAGAAAGGGATAGGCTTCCAGGCGAGACCGCTCCCTGGGGGATTTGAGCTTGATTGAGGTTTATTACATTTAACGACAGATTCTCTTGAGATTTTTGTATGGTTGTGACAGAGTGCTATCATCGTTTTGTTGGATCGGGTTTGCTTTGATGCGAAAGAAAGGAGGGAGAAGAGCCTACATCGAACTTTGCCGTCTCATACGTTCTCGTCAGCGTGTCGTATGTGTGTGATATGTCTATGAACCCTGGGAGGCAAGCATCATGTACAGGAAAGTATTTTTGTCTGCTATTACCGCCCTGCTGGTATTGAGCACCCTTTTCGCAGTAATAGCGTTTGGTTCTCGCGTCGCCCAAGCACAACGGGCGTCATCCACCACCAACGTCCAGGTCAACCAGGTGTTTCCCTGACCGTTCCCAACCAACAAGCAGAACGAACCGAGCCTGGCCCAGAATCCAAAGAACCCCTCGAACCTCATCTCCGGTTCCAACGACGAGATTGGTGAGCCTGCATGTTCAAACACGACGCCTTCGTCGTGCCCGTTCGTAACAGGCGTTCAGAGTTCCGGGTTCTATGACTCATTCAATGGCGGCAAAACTTGGCCCTGCCAGGGATTGATCGACCTTTCTGCGTTCCATGAGTACAGCTTTGGGGATCCAGCCCAGGCTTTCGACAGCAAGGGCAATGCCTACTATGGTACGCTTGCCTTCCCCTCTCCTCCAACCACCGAGGAACTGGCTACCGGGCTGCAGTCCGACTTCTTTGTCGCGAAGTCTACCGATGGTGGCTGCCACTACACGTCTGCGGCCAGGGTCAGTGGCTCGTCGCCAGCGATCTTTGATGACAAGGACGCTATCACTGCCGATGCCAACCCCAGCAGTCCGTTCCACGACAACGTCTATGCGGCCTGGACGAAGTTTACCACAGGCGGAGATCAAATCGTGTTCTCACGCTCGACGGACGGGAGGGCAACCTTCAGCAATCCCCTGGCCATCAGTCCCGACTACAACAATAACCATGTTGGTGGGCGACAGGGGGCGGCGGTGAAGGTCGGTCCTGATGGCACGGTCTACGTGGTCTGGCTCGACACCGTTAATAAGCAGGCGGTCGAGCGCCTGTCCATCTCCCACAATGGCGGCAAGACCTTCCCCATGCAGAATATCACGGTGGCCACAGTGACCGATGATTTCGTCAGTCCGGTGCCTGGATCGAGCTTCCGCCAGGATGCGCGTTCCTTCCCGTCGTTCTCAATCGCGCCCGACGGCACGCTGTACGTGGCGTTGGGTAACCGCACGGGCGATCCTACCAATGGGCACGCCGTCGTCCTGGTCACGAAGTCGACCAATGGGGGTGTCGAGTCTCATAAAGTCGTACCCATCCGTTTGCCCCAAAGTCTCACAAAGTCGTACCGACCAAGCCATTGGCATACTCAAGTTGCCTCCAGGCCTCTAGCGAAAAGGGGAGGGCTAATTGATAGGTGGGCAGGGTTTGCATCGCTGCCAGCTCACCCATCAGGTCGGCTTTGGTTAAGCCCAGAGCTGGCACCCGAACGAGCTCGTCACTTCCCTCAAGCTGACAGACAAACGCGGGAGGATCAGGATCAAAGTGAATAGCCACACTGCGCTGAGCAACGTGTTCGCCAAGGTAGTAGGAAGAGCCTCCCAAGCAAAAGAAGCCATTGGTGCGAATGCGGCGGAACCATCGGCACTCTCGAAGATACTCCCACACGTTCTCCAGACACAGCACATCTTCTTCCCATTCCGGTCGATACATGCGCCCAGAATGCATGGCTTGCGGATAGGCCTCTAACGGTGGTTTGTGGGAGAGGACCCGGCTGGGCAAGTGACGATTGAGCACATCGCGGCGTTCATCCAGACCAGCCCACAAGTCAGCATGAGACGAGTAGGTTTGCCCGAGGAGCGCCTGAGCAGTCATGGTCTGATGTGTGCGCTCGATAATCGCGTGGTCCGTGGGACAGCGCTTGCACGTAAAGCGCACTTGCACGCCAAGGGCAAGCAACCAGAGATGTAATTTGGTGGGAAAGGGGGAGGGAGTCGTATTATCATAGAAGACCGTGCCATGATCGAGCGTGAGAACGTGAGGTAACCCATGCACGAGGAACGCTCGGCGTAACGTCACCTGGTAGTCTGGCAAAGCCGGATTGGTTGTTTCTAGGCTGGGATACCTCTCGGCCTTCAGACGACTGACCACGTCGACAATGGTGATCAAACTGACCTTGCCCACTCCTTCCACCCGCATGATCCCTTCTGCGTCCATCTGCCATTCTTGGTGAGGCGTGCTCAGTGGAACTCGAGGTGGTTGGGTCAGGTCGTGGTGGGGAGGATCTCGACGCGTCAGACCAGCGTGTTTGAGGAGCCTGGCTAGTTGTGCTCGACTCGGCAAGAGTTGATCTTGCCAGTATGCATCTGTCTTGAGGGCTGTTAAAAGAGTCGTTGGTCCCCAGCCTGGATGGAGTTGGCGCAGGTGCAGGATGGCCGCCTTGAATTCGTGAGGAAAGGTACTCACCGGGCCAGTGACAGGACGGCCCATCTGCGAGGTGAAGCCGACGGGCCCGAGCTTTCGCCATCGTCGTCGCCACGAGGCTCTCGGTCCAAGAAGAAGATCATAGCGCCTTCGTTAGGGCACCAAAGGGAGTACGACTTTCTGAGACGCGACATACACAGTAGAGGAAGCAGGGGATACTTCAATCACGGCGTTCTTCGTAGCGCTCGAAATTTCTCCATTACTACTGGAAGGTCATACGTTGCGACCAAATGAAGAGCCATGAAGAACAGCAGAAATATAGTACTTCTGGGCGGAATTACTCAGGCCAGTGCACGTTCAGTTAACACGCAACGTCACTCCACGTTATATACAACAGCAATCCCTGGGACTCCTATTGAGATGTACCTCGTTGTAGTTCTTTCGTAGAAGCGAAGCTTCGCCTAGAAACTGGAGTAAGAGTTGAAACGAATCACGGGTATCCTCGGCCTCTTGATCATCGCTATGCTCCTCAGTGTGGGTGCCACCACAAAAACCTTTGCTTCCCCCTCGCGTGCGCCTGCTGTGACATATACCCACGCCTGTCCGGGTGTCATCATGGGCTACGCACGCTGTCACGCAATCCGTGTGGATGCCGGCCCGGGTGGTGGAAGTCCATCGGGTTATAACCCTGCCGACCTGCTATCAGCCTACAAGCTTCCTTCTTCTTCTACAGTAGGAAGTGGCCAGACCGTGGCTATCGTCGATGCCTACGACGACCCTAAAGCAGAGTCCGACCTGGGTACGTATCGTGCGCAATTTGGTCTGTCAGCCTGTACGACCGCGAACGGCTGCTTCAGGAAGGTCAATCAGACCGGAGGCACTACTTACCCCCGAGGGAACAAGGGCTGGGCCCAGGAAATCTCACTCGACCTGGATATGGTGAGCGCCATCTGCCCGAACTGCCACATTCTGCTGGTTGAGGCGACCACCAATAGCTTCTCTAACCTGGCAGCGGCAGTCGATGAAGCCGCCGCACTCGGTGCTAACGAGATCAGCAATAGCTACGGCGGGAGCGAGTATAGCAATGAGGTAACTGACCAGTCGCACTACAATCACCCTGGCATCGCCATCACGGTGAGTTCGGGTGATAGCGGCTACGGCGTGCAGTTCCCAGCGGCGTCCCAGTATGTGACCGCTGTCGGTGGGACGACGTTGAACAAGGCAAGCAACTCACGCGGTTGGAGCGAGGCGGTCTGGAGCGGCGCGGGTAGTGGCTGTAGTGCCTATATCACCAAGCCCACCTGGCAGAAGGACAGCGGATGTAGCAGACGGACAGTAGCCGATGTGGCTGCGGATGCCGATCCCAACACGGGTGTCTCCGTCTATGATACCTATCATGAGACCGGTTGGCTGGTCTTCGGGGGCACGAGTGTGGCCTCTCCGATCATCGCCAGCGTCTATGCCCTGGCCGGCAACGCAAGTAGTGTCACCTACGGATCGTCTTCATACAGCCATACCAGCAGTCTGTTCGATGTGACCAGCGGGAGCAACGGCAGCTGCGGTGGCTCGTATCTGTGTACGGGTGTCGTCGGCTACGATGGCCCAACGGGCAATGGCACCCCGGACAGCACGGGTGGGTTCTAAGCAGTTCATTAGCCTGATCCTCTCAGAAGGGGGCATCCCTACCTGTTCGCTCACAGTCACGCAGGGATGCCCTCCGTGATGCCAGGTTCTCTCAGTAATTGGTGCCAAAAAGCAGACGTTCTCCATCAGATGGATGAACGTGCTGTTGTTTTCCCACATCTATACGCTCTCCATTACCCTGTTTCAACAGGCTGAGACACAAGACGACGTGAGAATGGCTTAGCTTGCTTGGGAGGGTAAATGGGAATGTTGAGAAACCTTAGCATACACCTACGTTAAAATCGGGGCGCTACCCTTACCAGTCAAGTTGTCAACTTACTCAAGTGATCACTATTTCTCCAACGAAAATGAGAGAGTTCATTGAGTGACTGGCAAGGCTTGCAGAGCTGCAAGCTCACCAATCGACAAGAAAACCAGAGCAGGTGAGCCAAAGCAAAGGAAGGGGTATGACTTTCAAGAAATCAGGTAGGTACGACTTTATGAGGCTCGACAGCCACACCGTGCACGGCAGTGGATGCGTTTCCTGCGGGAACTGCCGGTGGGCCAGATGTGATTACCCAGTGTCCAACCACCTTCGGGAATACCGATATCTTCCTGGGGATCATCTCGTAGTCGTGTCGATTGCGGGGGAAGCGATTGATTGGATGGCCCTGTCAGTCACCAAGGAAACCAGCGTATGGAAAGGACGAGATGGATGCACGGGGCGACAAAGGCGGCGAAGGCACATCCGCTCTTGTTCTCTTTCCTGTTTCCAGTGGTGACTGACGGCGTCAGCTTGGTCATCTGAGTGGGGTAAGACCCCTTGAATGCGCGTCTACCAGGAAAAAGGAGAGCACGAGCCAGAGACCCTGGCTGAGAAGATCCAGCAAATCGTGTGATATCCCCTGCCCAGTTCTCGTTGTGCAAACACGGCGAATGGCCTGAGCCCCTGATAAGATTGTTTGTAGAATGGATTTCGTAGTTTGTCGTATTACAGAGTAATCGGAGAAAGGCTCTTTACGTACGTATAGGATGCGGTTCACACACAGTACGGTAGATGTTCGTAGCGCTAGTAGTCTTGCTTATCCAGAATGGAGGACATGACATGCGTAAACTCTCTTTCGCATATCTCACGGCAACCATGCTGATCCTGCTCGCCTTTGTTCCCACGTCCGTGTTGGCACACGCGCGCGTAGCGACAGTTGGCCCCGGCGTGGACAACATTCCGCAGGGAACGCAGAGCAACACCGCCTACGCCAACAGTTTCACGACAAAGAAGGTGACGAACGTGTTTGCGACCACGCAGCAGACCAGTTGCTACACGCCAGAGGTGCCGTACGCGGCGAACGACGGCCCCAACGACGGCTACAGTGGCGAATCAGCATGCAACGGCGCCGCCACCACCGGCGAGAACCTCGGTCCCTATCCCACCCAGGCCGGCAGCAATCCGGGTTCTCCTGCCGCCACCCCCATGTTGGCCAAGGATTACTCAGAGTCCGATATTCGCGTCGACCCCACCAACCCCAAGCACCTGATCGGCTCCTCCAAGTGGTTCGCCAGCGCCGAAGGGTACAACCACCTGCTGGGGTTCTACGAGTCCTTCGACGGCGGCACGACCTGGTCGGTCCAGGGGCATATCCCAGGCTACGAGGGCTGGACCGATAACACCGATCCGGTTGGTGCCTTCGACGGCTATGGGAACTACTACGAGTTCATCCTGGCCTACCAGTTCTTCTACAACAAGGATGGCACGCACAACTTCACGGTCGGCGCCTCGCAGGAGCCGAACCCGGCTGTGCCTGCCGAGGTCGTCTCCGTTGCGGTACGCTCCCACGGCGCGACGACGGCCACCAACTGGATCACGACCCACAAGGGCCAGCCGGATTACGTCGCCACCTATGATAGCGTTGGTGGGGAGCCGGATAAGCAGTGGATCACCATCGACACCAACAAGACCCTGCCCAACGGCTCGCCTAATCCCAACTACAACACGATCTATGCCATGTGGACACTGTTCAACGGCTTCTCTAGCAAGCCGTATGTCTCGACCGCCAGGGCGCTGTCTAATGGGACGCACACCGACTGGTCTACGCCGCAACTGCTCCCCACCATCACCAACACGGCGGGCGATACCTATTTGCTGCCACACGTGGACCCCGCCGGGGTGGTCTACACGACGGTGACGGATTTCCCAGGCAAGAAGGCGTTCTGCTGCGTCACCATCTCGGTCGATTTCTCGACGAACGGTGGCCAGACCTGGCAGGGGCCACGCATCGTCATCCAGAACGTGCAGTATCCGCCACTGACCTATGCGAATACCACCTTTCGAGATGGGATTGAGGATACCTTTGCCGTCGGTAACCACCTGCCGGCACAGGGCCACTACCCGCTCTACGTGGCGTGGGAAGACTACAGCGCAGGTGTAGGCAACAACATCTTGTCAGCCTCCTATGATGGCGGTCTCACCTGGAGCACGCCCATTCAGGTCAACGATAACGCATCGCCAGTCGATGAGTTCCAACCCAACCTGACGGTCGCAGCCGATGGGGCGGTGAGTGTGGCCTTCTACGACCGCCGCCTCAGTTGCCCCGCGGCTGGCAGCGCTGAGGCGAGTGGCGCTGGCCTCGCCCTTGACCAGGTCAACCCCAATTATACAGGCAGCCTGCCGCCCTATAGTGCCGGCAACTATTGCATTAACGCCAGTGTGCAGTTCTACAATGCCACCCTGGTGCCATTCGGACACAACATCCGGCTCACCCAGCACACCTGGGACCCGCAGTTGAACACGCCGCACACGGACAGCGCCTTTACGACGACTACGTTCATCGGCGACTACTTCGGCAATACGACCAGTGGGTCGACAAACATATCGAGCTTTGTGAGCACCTACAACGGCGGTTCCAATCCCAACCACCAGCAGCAGCAGGTCATTGCTACTGTGGCCATTCCGTAGACGCTTATGTTCAGCAAGGAGGAGGGCTATCTGGCTCTTCTACTTGCTGATGAGCGCCTGAAGCAGTAGCGCGCAAGGCGGGAGCTTTGGCCTGTGCTGGCTACATGTGCTATCCGTTCGCAAACGAGACCTTCGAGAACACCTTGCCACGTCTCTCACTCCTTGCCGATTCCCCAGCAGGAGCGTAGAATCGAAATGCATGTATCTGCTCATCTTCAAAAAAGGAATCGTCTACTGTGCAATCTATTGTCACCTTCATCAAGCGCTTGACACACCGGTGTTTTCAGTCGCTCCACCACCGCTTCGTCGACTGGACCACACCTTCCACTCCCTCTCTTCTGTTGGGTATGGTGGCTGACCTTGCCAGAAGCAAGTCCGAGCTCGTGGCAGAAAACGCCCTCCTCCGGCAACCACTCATCATCCTCCGTCGGCAGGTCAAACGACCAACATGCGCAAAGACGGATCGTCTGATCTTGGTCCTTCTCGCTCGAGCGTCTCGTGCATGGAAGCATGTGCACATCACTTGTCCAACCAGAGACGCTCCTGTTGTGGCATCGGCAGGGATGCGCGCCTGTTCTGGAAGTATAAGTCCAGAGCAGCATCTTCTAAACCAAAAATACCCGCAGAAACCGTGGCTTTGATCAAGGAAATGGCGGCGCAGAATCGGCGTCTTCTGAGCTGAACGGATCCGTGGCGAATTACTCAAGCTGGGCATCCGCGTCTGCAAACGCAGCATGCAAAAGTACATGAGGCATACTCGCACACCAAGACGGCGAGGACAGAACTGGGCCACCTTCCTGCAAAACCATGCCAAAGACATCTGGGCGTGTGATTGCTTGCAGGTCACAGACCTCTTCTTGCGCTCACTGTTTGCCTTCTTCATTCTCGATATGCGATCTCGTAAAGTCATCCATGTGGGTGTCCACACATCTCCACGATCTCCTACCGACGCCTGGACCGCCCGTACCGCTGCGGGAGGCGACTCCCTATGGACAATCGCCGAACTAGCTCATTCGCGATCGTGAGAACACATTTGGATCCTGTTTCGCTCGCGTGGCTGCAACCAGCGGCATCACGATGCTCATCACGCCTTACCATACACCACGAGCCAATGCGATCTGTGAACGGTTTCTGGGCAGCGTGCGTCGAGCGTGTCTCGCTCACCTTTTCATCTTCCAGGAGAAGCAGCTGCATCGTGTCCTGCATGCCTCTGTCCAGTACTTCAATCGAGCCAGACCGCATCAAGGCATCAAACAACAGATTCCAGAACGGTATGGTGAGTCTGTCCCTCTAGATCACGATGGTGGCGAGATCCTCTCCTTCCCAGTCTTGAGTGGATTGCACCACGATTACCGCAGAAGCGCTTGATCTCTGACACGTTGGCGAAGTAGTGGATGGTTCCCTCGGGTGGAGCGCGCTTCATCTGGGAAGTCGCAGACCGTCAGTCCCTTTTTACCGGTTTTCTCAGATGAATGCAACAAGCAAGAGGTAGTTGTCTTTCCTTGTAAAAACGCTTCACGCTTCGAAGCGAAACCTTCTGCATGACTTCGCTTTACTCGCCTGAGAAGCATCAAAGTAGTAGGAGGTTACTGAAGAGATCAAACCCTCTCTTTTTTCGGCAGACGGCTCATGTAGCCAGCACAGGGCTCAACCGTCACCAGTGACGATGGCAAGTCCTTCGATTCGGGCATCTCCAATCCCATCGCCGCTTCAGGAGGGACCTACAGTTTCACTTTTACGAAAGCCGGCACGTTCACCTATCACTGCCAGATCCATCCCTATATGAAGGCCACGATTATCGTCACATCCTAACCGCGCCGGTGGTTCAGCTGCGCGCTCAGCCATGTGAGCGTGAGGGCGAAATTCACCCCGGGCTCCGGCACCCTTACCGCCTACCTCGCCCCTTTTAGCGGCAAGACGAGTTGCGCGCACTATGGCCTTTTCGTCACCCAAGCTGGCGAGGTCTGGGTGACGATTCTGGCAGAAAACGGGCTTGCGCGTCTGGATGTCAAGGTTCCTGCGCGATGCCCCAGGCAGGCTCCGTTGCTGTGCTGCAGTTCGGCGGCATGCTGAGCGAGTGGCTTCTCGGAGCATCCCGATAGAGTACCTCTCCAGGGTGGGACACACGTCATTCCCCCCAGCGTTCCCCGAACGCGCGGCAGACCAGCAAGGCTGCCGCTCTTTCCCTCGCCCAACCAGGCGAGCGATGACGCCCAGCAGCGTGGGATGCTTTTCGCACATGCCGAGGTGTTCTGGCTTGAGCAAGGGGACTGCCTATGGCGGGTGTAACCCCTTTGCGTATAGATAGGTGGAGAGACCTGACAACAGAAGCA
>Ga0207646_10001612_pt1 | contig 27515 bp, 31 predicted proteins | sample KBSK5502metaG_FD_184343 | JGI IMG/M metagenome (GOLD analysis project Ga0207646, IMG submission 184343) | Corn, switchgrass and miscanthus rhizosphere microbial communities from Kellogg Biological Station, Michigan, USA - KBS K5-50-2 metaG... | ecosystem: Host-associated > Plants > Roots >...
TCGGCGATCTGAGCGACGATCCTCTTCACGCGAGGAAGCTCGTTATTCGCCTCTTCGACGGTGTACGTCCGGAGCCTCTGCACGGGTCAACGATATAGCAGCAGACTTGCCGCATGAGCGCGATGGATGCCCAGGAGATGCGTCACCGGATCAAGACCGCGATGGTCGCGCGGCTGGCCACGATTGGCGCTGGTGGACGGCCGCACATCGTGCCTATCACATTCGGTCCGGCTGATGGCACCTTGTGCTTCGCCGTCGACCAGAAGCCAAAGCGCACCGCGAATCTCCAGCGCCTCCGCAACATCGAGGCCAATCCCGCCGTCACCGTGCTGGTCGATCACTACGAGGACGACTGGACGAAGTTGTGGTGGGTGCGTGTCGACGGGACTGCGCGCATCGTCCAAGAGGGTCCCGAGTTCGAGGAAGCGATCACTCTGCTCACCGCCCGGTATGAGCAGTACCGGTCGAACCGCCCAGATGGCCCCGTGGTCGTGATCAAAGTTGAGCGCATGACCGGCTGGTCGGCGTCGTGATGTCTCATGAGATGTGCAGCAGCTCCGGCTGCGCTTGTTCGACCGCGTACCGGAGCGGAGCCGCCGTTTGCGTGAACGTGCCCATGGGGTAAGGCCCAACGATCAGGCCGCCGACCGCCGCCATCCACCTCACCTCGTAACGCACCGACGCTTGCACCAGGTATCCGGCCTGGTTGTGGGCTTCGTAGATATGCGTGACCGCCGACGGTTGCGGATACGCCCGGCCGTACCCTGTTGGGCCGGCCAGGCTCGCGGCCGCTCCATCGCCGAAATCCCAGGCGGCCGACACGGGTGTCGCCGTGATGGAGTAATCGGTTCCCCCGTCTTTCTCGAGAATCGTCACGGCGCGCGGCGCCGGATCCAGCCAGAACCACGAGCCGAGGCCGACCAGTCCGACAGGCCCAGGGTTGGCGGAGACCCTTGTGGTAAGCCCGCTCCAGGTTGGCATCGGAGGCATCGCCAGAGCTCGCGAGCAGGCGACCTGCTCAGCGCTCGCGTTCTGCACTCTGTCGAATGCCTGGACGTGAACGCACACGGTGTCGGCCGGCGCCATACCTGACTGCGTGATCGTCCGCGGCTCGGCTGTCGAAAGAAGCTGCAGCCGCTGCGAGCCGCCGTCAATGGTGAGCCAGGACGTGTAGTGATCCATGCCGGCCACGAAGTAGTCGATGCCCGCACCATCTCCGACGTCAACGACGGGGTCCCAGGTGAAGGAGACCGATTTCGCGGTCACACGCGAGACATGCGGCTGCGGCGCTTCTGGCGGCACGGAATCGACGTAGATGTCGACGACGGGGTATCCGTACTGGTCGGCCATGTATGGCGGCGGCGACATGCCTCGATACCGTCCCAGGCCACACTCGCCGCCGAAAGTCCAGTTGTAGTAGGCGATGTATTGCTTGACGTGGCCGTGCACCGCCCATCCGTTGTCGGCGAAGTTCCAGTGGTAATGGTTTGGGTAGTCCTCGTGGAGAAGGTCGACCCAGCCCGAAGCATCGCCGGGTTTGCCCCTGAAGTCGCCGTAGAAATATCCGTACCAATCGTCGTAGCCGGGATTCGGATGGAAGCCATAGAAGGTGTCTCGCTCCGGGTTGGTGCCGACCAGCGGGTCGTTGGTGACGATGGTCGTGGTCCACATGTCGGAGTGGTTGGTGCACCAACCCGGTGGATCGCCGTAGCCAGGACTCCCCCAAGCCGAATTGCCCACTGCAGGCGATGGGAACAGCGCGAGGACGACTCCAATCGCCAGCAAGACGGTGCGCCGCATGAGGACAAGCTAGGCCGGCGCCTGCCGTATGCGAACCCAGCCTGCCAAGAAATGACACTTGACGAGACGGGACGTCTTGTCTAGTATCGTCCAGATGCCGACGCGGACACGGCAGCGCATCCTGAGTGGGGCGCGCGGCCTGATCGCCAAAGGAGAGATCCCGACGGTGGGCCAGATCGCCAAGGCCGCCGGTCTGTCCAGGGCCAGCTTCTACCGGACGTTCGAGACGCGACGGGCCCTGCTCGATGCGCTGGAAGTCGAGCCCGAGCCGGGGACGAAGTCTCGAATTCTCGAGTCCGCGCTGGGGATGGTCGGCGTAAACGGGCTCACGGCTCTGTCGATGGACGAGCTGGCGGTTCGAGCCGGGGTCTCCCGGGCCACGCTGTACCGCCTCTTCCCCGGCAAGCCCGCCTTGTTCACCAGCCTTCTACGGACTTACACGCCACTCGAGCCTGTGGGCGGGCTCGTCAGCTCGATGCGAGACCAGCCGCCTGATGTGGTCGTGCCCGCGATCGCGCGGACTGTGTTCAGGACCGTCTACGGCTCCGGTTCACCGCGGATCGGGATGCTCCGGGCGATCTTGCTGGAGCTGAGCTCGCTGAGCCCCGACTCGGAAGAAGCGGCTCGCGACCTCCTTGCGACGACGCTCGCGTCGGTCGGCGCTTACGTGATGGAGCAGATGGCGGCGGGCCGGCTGCGGACGATGCATCCGCTGCTGGCGCTGCAGTCACTCATCGGACCGATCTTCTTTCATCTCCTTACGCGGCGGCTCGCCGAGCAGCTGCTGGGACTTGACATCGAAGGCGAGGAAGCGGTGGTGACGTTGGCAGAAAACTGGCTGCGCGCCATGAGACCGGATGAGGAGGGGAACGCGAATGGCTGAAGAATTCGCAGTCGAGATCGAGGGCGTTCGAAAGAGCTTCGATGGCCTGCGTGCGCTGGACGGCGTGAACCTGCGCATCAGGCATGGAGAGATCTATGGGCTGCTCGGCCCCAATGGTGCCGGCAAGACGACGCTCATCCGCGCCATCGTCGGACTGGTCGCGCCCGACGCCGGGACGGTCACAGTGCTCGGCCGCCGAATGCCGGACGTCGACCAGCTGCGAAATGTCGGCTACATGACTCAGCAGGCAGCGCTTTACCCCGGCCTGTCGGTCGAGGAGAACGCAGAGTTCTTCGCGGCCATCAACGGCGCCGAAGGTGGCGTGACGGAAGCGCTGGCGCTCGTGAGGCTCGAGGGTCGGCGCAAGGCGGTCGTGTCGACATTGAGTGGTGGCATGCGGCAGCGGTTGTCGCTCGCATGTGCTCTCGTGCACAAGCCCAAGGTGCTGCTGCTCGACGAACCCACCGTCGGCGTCGATCCACAGCTGCGAGTCGAGCTTTGGGAGGACTTTCGCAGGATGGCCGACGGCGGCACGACGATCATCGTGTCCAGCCACGTGATGGACGAGGCGGAGCGCTGCCAGCGGCTGGGCCTGATCCAGTACGGGAAAGTGTTGGCGGAGGGAACGCCGGCGGAAGTACGTGAGCAAGGAGGAACCAGCAACCTCGAAGAAGCCTTCCTACGCCTGGCCGGTAAGGGGGAAGAGTCATGAGCGCGCACCGGGTCGCCGCCATCACACGAAGGCTGCTCCAGCAATTCCGGCGGGACCGCCGCACGCTTGCGCTGCTGTTCGTCGCGCCGATCGTCATCCTCGGGCTGCTCGGTTATTTGATCCGCGGCTCGCAGTCAGTCCCACAGGTTGGCATTGCGAACGAGGATCAAAGCCCACTCGGCTCGGTGTTCGCATCGACCCTCGAGCAATCGAGCTTGATCAGCGCCAGCACCATCGACGCATCCGAGGGCGACGCCAAGCTGAAAGATGGGTCGCTTGCCGCATACATCGTTTTTCCATCGGACTTCGGCCAGCGCGCGCAGGCAGGCGTGGTCGTGCCGGAGGTCCACCTCGAAGGTTCGCAGCCCGGAACGTCGGCACCCGTCCTCCAGGCCCTTCAGCAGGGTCTGGGCTCGATGGCGGCCAGTGCACCGGGCGCCGGGCTGCATTTCGCGCCGCAGGTCCACTACCTGTATGGCGGGCCGGGATTCGACACGCTGGATTATTTCGGCGCGGCGTTCATCGGCCTTGTCGTCTTCTTCCTGGTGTTCGTCATCACCATCGTCGCTTTCCTCAACGAGCGTTCTCAGGGCACGCTCGAACGCTTGATGGCGAGCCCGCTGCGACGTGGAGAGATCGTGCTGGGCTACATGCTCGGTTTCACCGTGCTGGCGCTCATCCAGTCGGCTGAGGTTCTCGTCTTCTCACTCGCGGTGCTCAAGGTGCACAACCAGGGCAACGTCCTACTGATCTTCGGCATTGAGTCACTGATGGTGCTGGCGGCGGTGAACCTCGGAATCTTCTTGAGCATGTTCGCGCGTACCGAGTTCCAGGCCGTTCAGTTCATCCCGTTGGTGATCGTGCCGCAGGTCTTGCTGTCAGGCATCCTCTTCCCCGTCTCCAACGAGCCGAAGCCGCTGCAGGTCGCCTCCGATGCGCTGCCGCTGACATATGCGGTCAACGGGTTGCGAGACGTGATGATCAAGGGCGCCGACCTGACCTGGCCGTCGCTGCAGCTCGACGCCGGCGTCGTTGCCGGTTTCGTGGTGCTGGTCATCGTGGCCGGTATCGCCACACTGAGGCGGCGCATCGCGTAAGGCGGCACCTCGTAAAGTGCGGGCGTGATGCTCGTTTGCTCGGGACGGTGTGGAGGCAAGCTCTTCCGCGCGCTGTTCGCCGAGGTCGAGGTGGACGCAGAGGGCGCGTATCTCGACTACCGGATCGCGCAGCCGGGCTACATCTGCCTCAACTGCGGCTCGCCGGCGTTCGACCTCGGCGAGGTGCCGGCGGAGATGGAGGCCGAGGCGCGGGAAGATGAGCCTCAGCACGTCGCCGCTGACATCCTGTGCCCGGTTTGCGAGACGCTCGTTCAGGTCGACGAGGGCATGGAGTGCCCGAACTGCGGGGCGCCGCTCGAGGTGGCCTGAGGGTGAGTTTGCCGCCTGGATCGTAAACGCGCGTTTGGCGCCAAACGCGCGAATCCCTCCGTCGTTTTTGGCTCGTCTGGTGCCAAACGTGCGGAATCCGGCCTGGGAAACGCCCCGACCTAGCTGAGAGAGGCCGTTCCGGCCAGGATGCCGAGCATGTAGCGAGCGGCGTCGGCTTCGCGCTGGCGAACGGCTTCGCGAAGGATGCGGATGCCGCTAGGAGTGTCGAGGTTATTGGCGAGGGCGTTGTCGAACCGGGCCACGAGCCGCCGCCCGGCCGCCGACATACCTTTTTTGGGTCCCACCCTTCCCGATTTTGCAGATGGAGTTGGTCCCACCCCCACCGACTCACCTGCCAGCAAGACGCGCAGGCGCGCAGCCAGCCGGGCGGCTCCCGCCAACCCCGACCACCTGAACTCCCAATCTCGCCCATACCGATGCGAGGCCAGATAGAGCCGCACCGCGGCCGCGGGCGCGCGCTCCAGCGCCTGGCTCACGTACACCAGGTTGCCGAGCGACTTGCTCATCTTCCGGCCCTCGTACCGGACGAGACCAGCGTGCATCCAGATGCGGGCGAAGGGAACCTTGCCTGTTAAGGACTCGGATTGGGCTCGCTCGGACTCGTGGTGGCTGAAGGTCAGGTCTCGACCGCCCCCGTGGACGTCGATCTGATCGCCCAGGTAATGCCTGACCATTGCCGAGCATTCGATGTGCCACCCGGGCCGGCCATCGCCAAATCGCGACGGCCATGCCGGCTCTTCCGGTAAGGACGGACGCCACAGCGGAAAATCGAGCGCGTCGCGTTTCGCGCCTGGACCAACAGTGCCCAGCAAGTCCTCGTGCCGCAGCTTGCGGATCATCGACCGCCTCGTGCGCCGCGAGAGCCGTCCGTATCCGCGGTATTTGCCGGCGTCGAAATACAGAGCGTCCGTCTGATACGTGTAGCCGGCATCATGCAGCCGGCCCGCGGCGCGAAGGATCGGCTCGATCTCACTGGACACTCGAGGCATGAAGTCCGGCCGCCGCCACCCCAGCGAATCCATGTCGCGGATGTGGATCGCGGTCTCGCGGTCGGCGAGCTCCCTCCAGTCAATGCCGTCGCGGCGCGCACGCTCGAACAGCGGGTCGTCGACGTCGGTGACGTTCTGGACGTAGCGCACCCTGACGCCGGATGCCTCTATGAAACGAATGAAGATGTCGTAGGTGCAGAACGTGAACGCGTGGCCCATGTGTCCCGCGTCGTAGGGCGTCACCCCGCACACGTACAGCCGAACCGACCGCCCGCCTTTACCCGGGCTGGGCTTGACGCCCACCTTCCGCCGGCTCAGCGTGTCGTGCACGCGAAGCTTCAGCGGAGCGTCAGGCACCGAACGTAAAGCCCCTGAGACCGCGGGCTAATCGACCGCGCGCGAGAGAGCGGACGCATCGGCGCGCAGAGCGTCGACTCTATTGCAGTTCTCCCACGGCACGCCGAGGTCGTCGCGGCCGAAATGGCCGTACGCGGCTGTCGGCCGGTAGATCGGCCGCAGCAGGTCCATGTTCGCGATGATGGCTGCCGGCCGCAGATCGAAATGGCGTCGAACCAGCTCGAGCAGCTCCCGCTCCGGCACCGAACCGGTGCCAAACGTTTCCACGGCGATCGAGGTCGGGTGCGCGCGGCCGATCGCATACGACACCTGGACCTCGCACCGCTCGGCCAAACCGGCCGCCACCAGATTCTTGGCCACGTGCCGGGCCGCATATGCGGCCGAGCGGTCCACCTTGCTCGGATCCTTCCCGCTGAAAGCGCCGCCACCATGCCGGGCCACGCCGCCGTACGTGTCGACGATGATCTTGCGTCCGGTCAAGCCCGCATCCCCCGACGGACCGCCGACGATGAACTTTCCGCTGGGGTTGACCATGGTCTTGGTGTTGGCGTCGATCAGGTAGCCCTCGAGGACCGGGTCGATGACCAGCTCGCGCACTCCATCGTTCACGTCTTTCTGACTGGCGTCCGGAGCGTGATGGGTCGAGACGACGATGGCTTCGATGCGCTTCGGTTTTCCATATTCGTACTCGACTGTGACCTGCGTCTTGCCATCGGGCCGCAGAAACGGGAGCGATCCATCCTTGCGAGTCTGAGCGAGCCGCCGCGCCAGCCGGTGCGCGAGCGAGATCGTCAGCGGCATCAGCTCCGGCGTCTCGCGGCACGCGAAGCCGATCATCATGCCCTGGTCTCCCGCCCCCTGCAGCTCGAAAGGGTCGTCGGTGAGCGTTCCCTCGCGCTCCTCCAGTGAATGGTTCACGCTTGCCGCGATGTCGGGCGACTGCTCCTTCAGGTAGACCTGGATCAGCGCGTGATCGGCGTCGAAGCCGATCTCCTCGCTGTTGTAGCCGATGCCCCGGATGGTGTCGCGAATGGTGCGCTGGATGTCGAGGTCGGCATGGGTGGTGACCTCGCCGATCACCACGCAAAGCCCTTTGGTGATCGCCGTTTCGCACGCGACCCGCGCGTGCGCGTCCTGGGCCAACATTCCGTCGAGGACGGCGTCTGAGACCTGGTCACACACCTTGTCCGGGTGACCCTCGGTCACCGATTCAGACGTCAGCAGGAACGCGCGCGACTCGCTGAAGGAAGTTGCCACAACGACCGCCAATCATATTGGGCCTAGCTGCCGTTGCGCTGGCGGCTGTCCTCCGGAGCCTGTCCGAGCAGCTGTGCCTGCAGGGCGAATATGTCGTCCAGAACGCGATCGATTCGCCTGCCTTCAAGGCGATGGTCCGCGATCACGCCGGCGCGGTCCAGGTGGCGCCTGAGGGCGATGCCGAGAGGTCCATCAACGCGCGTTTGACCCCTCACCTGTGCCTCCTCCAACAGCTGCAGGCACCGATCCAGCGCTTTCTGGCGGAGGCGGTGCTCCTGGACCGTCATGTTCCGAGCACCTCCACGCGTCCCTCTGGGCTGACCCGAGCGTAGACCTCGTTCAGCGCAGGCAGCGTGTAATACGGGCTGCTTGGGTTGCCGTCGCGAGTGAACGACACCGGGTGACAGGGGCATTGCAGAAGGCTTGGCCCGCGGTCCCACCACAGCTCGCACGGCAGATGCGAGCACATGTTTGACACCGCGGTCACAGAGTCGCCCTGGCGAAACACGAAGGCGCGGACCCTACCCGCCTTGACCAGCTTGCCCTGGTCGCTGAAATCCGCGAGCGCCCCTACGTCTGTCCAGCGGCCGTTCGTGGGCAGCACTGGACTCGACCTCGCGCTCAGCGCTGGACTTCCCGGTGTTTCGAGCGCCCTGCCGACGACTCCGCCAGTCAGCGCGCCCGCCGCCACGCCCAGACCCGCCACCAGTGCCGCGCGGCGCGTCAACCATGTCTCCTTGGGAGTGGATTCGAGCGTTTGCGCAAGGCGGCGGCGGAAGGCCGGGCTCATCCTGTGCGGGCCCTGGCCGGCGGCCGCAAACCGGGCTGCGGCGGTGATCGCCTCCTTCTCCTCGGCATCCCCCGCTCGCAGCCGCAGGCGGCGGCCGCGCAGCAGGTCGTTGACGATGCGCTCGACTCGGTTCTCGGGCTTGTCACGCATCGGGATCGACCTTCGCCGCCGCGCGCAGTGCGCGCAGCTGCATGACCTTGATCGCGCCTACGGTCGAACGCATCTCGCCTGCCACTTCCTTCAGTGAGTACCCGTGCAGGAAACGCAGCTCCAGAACTCGCCGGTAGTTGTCGCTGAGCTGGGCCAGAATCCGCTGCGCCCTCTCCGCGGGTTCCTCCGAGGGCGGCCCCTGCGGCACCGCCAGCGCCAGGTCTTCGTGCAGCTCTGCCGTCGAAAGCCCCAAGCGGGTGCTCCAGAAAGCACCGAGCACCGACCTCGCGGTCGCGAACAGGTAACCCCGAATCGAGCTCGCGGGCGCGCCTTCACGCAGCCGCGGGAAAGCCTTCAGCGCCACTTGCTGGGTGAGGTCTTCGGCGTCGGCGCGGTTGCCTACCCGCGCATAGATGAACGCGTACACGAGCTCCAACTCGTCCAGCGCGATGTCGGTCGCACGCGTCGCGCTCGGAAGGTCGACGACCTCTCCGGCGGATTCAAACGGCACGGCCGGATCACCTGGACGTTGGGGACCCACCGTCATGAACTTGCTACGCGAACAGGTTCCCGCAGAGAAGGTAGGTGGCGTTCGAACCGCCCAGGTCCGGCCCCGCGTGCACGACCACGTACCAGGTCCCGTTGGCCGGCGGGTACACCGCGTTCGGGATGGAGGTGGTCACGTCCGCGTTGCCCTGCGCGTCGGCGATGACCTGCTTCAGCGCGATAGCGATATTCCCGCGCTGCGTGCAGCTGCCGATGTGGATGTGCGAGATGTGCGACGAGAGAGCCTGCAGTCCGTGGACGACCACCTCGACCGTGACGCTCGCCGGCTGGACGGTGACAGTGATCGTCCCACCGGCGGGGGTGTTGATCCCGTTGAGCTTGAAGCTGAAGCCGCTCGGCGTCGGGGATGGGGTCGGGCTCGGACTGGCCACGGGAGCAGCCGAAGGCGAGGTCGAGGCTGTGCTCCCGGTCCCACCGCAGGCCCCCGCGACCACGGCAACGGCTGCGATGGCAAGCCACCTCTTCAAATCCGCTGAGTTCCCTCAATTCTGCTCAAGGCGTTACCCGTGCAGGTTACTGGACCGAACCCGACCTTCAACCCGGCTAGACGTATTAGGCGCGGCGCCAACCCGGCCGGCCGGCGCGACGCCAGACCAGGTAGCCGAGTCCGAGAATGACCAGGACCGGACCGACCGCGCCCACGAACGTGATCACGTAGTTGACGGTGGTGACGAAGTTGTGCGCGGCGTCGGTGAGGGCAGTCGCGAAGCCCCAGCTGTCCGATGGAGTGGCGGCCACGGGCGCACCGGCTTCGGTCAGCGTGACGGTGATGGTGCTGAAAGCGACGTTGTGCTCGATGTACTGGATCTGGCCCTTGAGCTGCTCGATCTGGCCGGTGATCTGACCGATCTGGTTCTGGATGGCGATGATGTCGGGGATGTTCTTCGCCTGCTCGAGCAGGGCGAGCATCGCGTTGCGCTGCGCCTCTTCGTTGGCGAGCCGCGCCTGGAGGTCGATGTACTGGGCGCTGACGTCCTGACCACCGATGTGCTCGGTTTGCACCTTGCCCAGGTTCGAGACCGCGTCGATGGTCGCGTCGAAATTGCTCGCCGGGACCATGAAGGTGATGACCCCGGTGCGGATCCCGTCGTTGGTGGCCGGGTTCGCCTGCGCATCCGTCCCGGAGACGTAGCCGTGCTCGATCTCCACGACCGAGCGCACCGCGGCCAGGCTGGAGTCGAACGACCCGGATTTGACGCTGATCGCCAGCTGTGCCTGGCGGATGACCTGGGGCCCCTGGATCGGTGGCACGACGTCACCGTTCGGGTTGATGACCGTGCCGCCGCCGCTCTGGTCCGGCACCCCCTTGACCGGCGTCCCGCCCTGGGAGCCGATCGCCGTCCCGGAATAGTTGGCCGGGCGCGATGGACCCTCAGTGGTGCCGGAGGAACCCGCGGCGCCGCCGCACGCGGCGGCCACGAAGATCCCAACGAATAGAGCGATGGCGACGAGTAACCGTTTCATGTGACCGCCTCCAGATTTGATTGCAGACCAAACGCCAGGGCGCGGCCTGGGTAACATCCCCACTCGTGCTCCAGGTCCGCAATCTCGCCATCGACGTCGCGGCACGTCGCGTTCTGTCCGACGCCAGCTTCACCGTGGCCGCCGGCGACAAGGTCGGGCTGGTGGGCAGGAACGGGGCCGGCAAGACCAGCCTGCTGAAGGTGCTGGCGGGGGAGCACGACCCGGAGGCCGGCCTGGTTCTGCGTCGCGGCACGCTCGGCTATGTGCCCCAGAACCCCAGGCCGCGAGCCGAAGCGGCGCAGACGGCGCTCTCGCACATCCTGTCGGGACGGGGCCTCGATAAAGCGGCGGCGCGCCTGCTGGAGCTGCACCGGCAGCTCGAGGCCGATCATTCCTCAGCCACGGTCGAGCGCTTTTCGGAGGCCGAGGAGCGGTTCCGGCTCGACGGCGGATACTCAGGCGAATCGGATGCGCGCCGCATCGCCACCGGGCTCGGTCTCAAGCCTGACCGTGTCGACCTGCCTCTCGGCGTCCTGTCGGGCGGCGAGCGACGTCGAGTGGAGCTGGCGCGCGTGCTCTTCGCCGACCCAGACCTGATCCTCCTCGACGAGCCGACCAACCACCTCGACAGCGACGCCAAGGCCTGGCTGATGGACTTCCTTCGCGAGAACCGCGGCGCGGTGATCGTGGTCAGCCACGACCTGGTCTTGCTCGATGCCGCCATCACGCGAGTCCTCCACCTCGACGCGGGGCGCATGGTCGAGTATCGAGGCACGTACTCGCAGTACCAGGCCGCCCGTGCGCTGGAGGAAAAGCGGCTGACGTCGCTCGCGGTGCGTCAGGAGGCCGAGATCACGCGCTTGAGCGTCCTCGCCGAGGTCATGCGGCGCCAGACCGCGAAGCGGGCGCGCACCGCCAAGTCCATCTTCAAACGGGTCGATCGCCTGAAGGCTCAGCAGGTGAGCGCGCCCCGCCGGGAGCGCAAGGTCAAGGTTCAGTTTCCGGATCCGCCGCACGGGGGCCGCGTCGCGCTGACTGTCGAGAAGCTGGCCAAGGGCTACGGCGGTCCGCTGGTGTTTCGCGACGTGAGCTTCGAGGTCGAGCGCGGGCAGCGTCTGCTCGTGATGGGGCTCAACGGCGCCGGCAAGACGAGCCTCCTGCGCATCCTCGCGTCTCAGTCGCAGGCGACCTCGGGTTCATTTCGGTGGGGACACAATGCATCGCTCGGCTACTACGCGCAGGAACACGAGGGCATCCGTTCGGGCGTCACCGTGCTCCAGCACATGCGCGAGCAGTCCGACGCCGACGAACGCGCGCTCCGAGCGCTCCTGGGCAGCTTCAACCTCACCGGCGACATCGCGCGCCAGGATGCCGGCACGCTGTCCGGCGGCGAGAAGACAAAGCTCGCGCTCGCGCAGCTAGTCGCCGGACGCCACAACCTGTTGCTTCTGGACGAGCCCACCAACAACCTGGATCCGCCGTCGCGCACGGGCGTCGCGCATGCGCTCGCCGAATGGCCGGGAACGATGATCATCGTCAGCCACGACCCCGAGTTCGTCGAGGCGCTGCGGCCCGGGCGGGTGCTGTTCATGCCCGAAGGCCGCCTCGACTACTGGGAGGAGGACCTCCTCGACGTGGTTTCGCTGGCGTGACCCACAATTAGCCCTGTGACAGCCCGGGAGATCGTGATGCCCGACCTCGAAGGCGCTGAGGAGATAACGATCGGCGCCTGGAGCAAGAAGACGGGCGACCATGTAGAAGAAGGCGAGACACTCGTGGAGGCGCTCACCGACAAGGTCAACGCCGAGATCCCGTCGCCGTTCGCGGGCACCGTCGAAGAGCTGCTGCTGAAGGAGGGCGACGCGGTCAAGCCAGGTCAGCCGATCGCCAGGGTGAGCCCGGACTAGGGCTCCGTCGGCGCGGCGGTCAGGATCTTCTCTTCCTCTTCACCGAGCTTGCGACCGAACCACCATGCCGCAGCGAGCAAGAGCACGACGGCGACCGCGATCGGGATCACGAACGGCGAGATGTCCTTGGCCACGGTCTGGTACTGCTGGCCCAGCCTGTATCCCGCGTATGCCAGCGCGAAGTTCCAGGGGATGGCGCCGGCCAGCGTGGCGAGCACGAACCTGACATAGCCGATCTTCGAAACCCCGGCCGGAAACGAGATGTACGTCCGAACGATCGGGAGCAGGCGTCCGATGAAGACGGCCCAAAGCCCGAAGCGGTCGAAGAAACGATTCGCGAGCCGAAGGTGGCCGCGGCTCAGGCCCAATCGGCGGCCCAGGCTGCTGAGGACGACACGCTCGCCGTAGCGGCGCGTCACCCAGAACGCGATCAACGACCCGGTCAGGTTCGCGAGGCTTGCGATAACGACTACGAGAACGAGGTTGAGCTTGCCCTGCGATGCAAGCGCGCCTCCGAGCGGGACGACGATCTCGCTCGAGATCGGCAAGCCCGCGCTCTCGGCGCTCATCGTCACGAAGATCGCCGGAAGGCCCCAGGTGCCGACCAGGCTGATCAGCAACTGGGTCATGAGTCGGTCTTGGGAGGCTGGACCGCGCGGAATGGGAGCGTGCGGACCTGCTGGTCATCGACGAGGATCTCGAAGCTATAGAGCCCGGGCTTAGGTATCGCGACCCCGGCCAGGTTGATCACGATGTTGGCGGCGAGGTCCCATCCCTGCGGGTGCTCACTGTGCACAGTTCGCGGCGGCAGGTTGAGGACGACAGGCTGCTGGAGAATGGCCTTGCCATCCTCATCGCTGCAGTAAACCTCCACCTTGTGCGGTCTTTCCGATTCGATCCTGCTCGACAGAACACGAAGGACCATGGCGCCGCCGAACGGCGCTGGGAACTGGTCGCGCCAGAGCGTGTCGATGCCGGCGCCGAGGATGTAGACGAGCCCGTTGGGCGGACCCTCCGCGGCGTTTGCGAGCAGCGCCCAGTCGAGCCTCAAGCCCGCGACTTTACAGGGTCGCCGCCTTTGACCACGAGGTGCACGTGCGCCGGATCTGAAAGCAGCTTGAGGTCCGCCAGCGGATCGCCGGGAACTCCGATGAGGTCGCCCCACGACCCGGGCTCGAGGGTCCCCACTCCCTGCATTCCGATCGTCTTCGCCGCCACCGTCGTCGCGGCTCGGATGCAGTCGATGGGCTCCATGCCCAGCTGCTGCATGAGCAGGAACTCTTCGCCGTTGCTTCCGTGCGGCCCGACGCCGGTGTCGGTTCCGAACGCGATCTTCACCCCCGCCTCCACGGCCATGCGGATGCTATCGGTGTGGTCTTTGACCACGACTCGCGCCTTGTCGGCCGCATAGGCCGGCATCTTCCCCGCCTCGGAATGCCTGATGACCCATTGCGGCGCGACCAGCGTCGGGATGAGCGCATTGCCGCCATCGAGCATCATCTCGATGGCATCGCCGTCGAGCCAGATGCCGTGCTCGATGGTGGCCACTCCACCTTGCAGCGCGTTCTTGATCCCGGCATTGGCCTGAGCGTGAGCCATGACCTTGCGACCCTGCGTCGCGGCCTCGTCGACGGCGGCCCGGATCTCCTCGATCGTGAGCGCGGAGTGGTGAGGCTGGTCGCCGGGTGAGAGGACGCCGCCGGAGGTGCAGAGCTTGATCCAGTCAGCCCCCGCTCGGATCACCTCGCGCACGCGCAGCCGCATCGCTTCGACGCCGTCGACCACCATGTAAGGCCGGTCCGGCAGCGGGACGTCGAGGTCGGCACCGCACATGAAATGTGAGTCAGTGTGTCCGCCGGTCTGGCTGAGGGCGCTGATGGTGACGAACATTCGGGGGCCGGGAAAGTAGCCGGCGTCGATCGCCATTCTGATTCCCGCTGGTGACCCGGCCGCGTCACGAACCGCGGTGAAGCCGGCGTCGAGGGTGCGTCGAGCGGCCCGGACCGCCCGCATCAGCTCCAGCGTCGGCGGCGTTGTCAGCTCGCGTGCGAAGTCGAGGCCCTCGCCAAGATTGGTGAGGTGCACGTGGCAGTCGATCAGGCCGGGAAGGATGGTGAGACCGGAGGCGTCGATGGTTTCGACATCGCGAGGTGTCTTGGTGGTTGCTCGCTTTCCGGCGGCCGTGACCTTACCGTCCTCGATGAGGACGACGGCTTCGCGCGTGGTCTCGCCGGTGGTAGGGTCGAGGAGCGCGTCCGCGTGTACAGCGCGAATCACGAAGGGATGTTAGCCGTCCCTGGAATGCGGCGCGAGTTGGGCGCGAATCAGACTGCGTATCCACTCAAGTGTTTCGACCGGGACGGCGGGATCACCTGTTTTAGGCGCAACGCGGGCGAATGATGCCAGCCCGAGCTAAGACTGGCCAGCGAAATGAGGCCAGGAGTCGAACAGCCGGCTGATGATCGAGGGGCTTTCCATGTTCGTCGTCAGGTCGTAAACGAAGGTCGTGCCGGTCAGCGGAGGACCGCCCAGGCCGCACGGCTGGATCGACGTGCACGCCTGCTCCTCTGCGTACCAAACCAGCGCCGGCGTGAGGAAGGCTTGGCCGGTGCGCGGTTGGGGAGAGAGCTGACGGCTCTGCACAAGATTGGACGCAGCGAACACGTGGTGGTTGCCCGGCTGGTCCACGGTCGAGTAAGTGATGGTGCCGCTCATATCCGCGCCGGCCCACGCGTAGATCCAATTGACGCCCGCGTACGCGGTCTGGACCTGATGCACGGGATCCCAGACCTGGACCCCGGACGTGGTGCGGAAATAGAGCGTATCTGCATTGCCCGACCAGACGGCCATCGTCCCGTCGGTTCGGCCGTACATGAGCTTGCCGTCGGAAACCCTAACGACCTGGAAGGGTGCAGCCGAGCCAATGACTGACCCCTTGTATTGGTAGGTGAAGGTCTCTTCGAGGGCGACATACTGGCCGTCGAACGAGAAGCCGACCATCAGATCATCGTCGGGGCTCACGTCGCGTGGCGGTACCGTGCCCAGTCGGCTCAATGTTCGATCTGCACCCCCCGCCATGAGATGCCACTCGAGGCCCGAAGAGTCCGACTTGAGATAGGTCAGGGTTATCCCGTCTGGGCTCCATGCGTAAAGCCACGAGCCATACCCGCCGTCATCCCATGCACGCACCAGAGACGTGCGCCGCGTCGTGAGGTCAACAACGTAGAGCGCACCGCTGCTGCCGCCGCCCCCAGCCGAGCTGACGTACGAGATGTGGCTTGCGTTGACAAACCGAAAATTGCTGCCGCCCCCGACGATTGAACACACGCTCGTTGGATGCGACAGGTCAGTGATGTCTCGGACAACGATTCCAGATGCGCCACGTAAGGTGACGAGCGCTAGATAGTGGCCAGTAGAGACCGCCGAACTACACGTGACTGTTGCTGGCGGTGGCGGGGTAGTTGCTCCCTGCGCGCCGCCAGGGGACGCAGCCTCCGACGGCGCTGTCGTCGCTGACGAGGTCCGTGGGCTGGGCGCGGTAACCGCCGGCGATGCGACCGGCAAATGGGTCGATTGCCCAACCGGGGCACGAGGTGATCCGCAGGCACTCAGCAGCAGCACCGCCGCAATCACCGCTCTTCTCATCGCAAGGCTGAAACGCGGGCCACGCCCACCGGGTTACTCACCTGGGCGGGCATGGGCACACCCTGGCTAACCAAAAATTGTTGTCAGAATTGTTGTCGACCTTCGGCCGGCGCCGGTCAAACCCACCAGGGAGCTCGATCTGAAACTGAGTGGGCCCGGTTGGAATCGAACCAACGACCAGCCGATTATGAGTCGGCCGCTCTGACCTTCTGAGCTACGGGCCCCGTTCGGATTCAAGAGTCTATTCCGCCACCTCGGAACGTTTTGAGGACGCCCACGGTTGGGTATGTGCATACGCAACTAAATCGTGGGGGGATCGATATGACGGCTCTTGGACTCTTGCTTCTTCGTCTCGTGGTAGGTCTCATCCTGGCCGGGCACGGCGCCCAGAAGCTCTTTGGTTGGTGGGGCGGCCCCGGCATGAACGGCTGGACCCAGATGATCCAGAAGCTCCGCATCCGGCCGGCACAGCCCTGGGCCTGGGTCGCGGCTTTGGCCGAGTTCGGAGGTGGCCTTCTGCTTGCGCTTGGGCTTTTGTCTCCCATTGGCAGCGTCGCCATCGCCGGTTCGATGCTCGTCGCGATCGCGACCGTCCACCTGCCTCGAGGCTTCTGGGTTACCAAGGGCGGCTATGAGTACAACCTCGCGCTGGTCGCCGCGGTCGCCGCTCTCGCGCTGACCGGCCCTGGGGTTTACTCCCTCGACCAGGTGTTTCGCATCCACCTGCCGGAGCCCGCGTCGGTTCTGATCGGGACGATCGCGCTGATCGTCGGCGTGGCCGTGACCCTCGTCACTCGGAGCCCTCTGCCCGCCGCCGAAACCAAGCCGCAGACCACCTGACGCTCAGGCGGGCGACGGCCACTACCGGCGCAGAATGCACCCAGTGATGGGCGAACGAGGACAGGCCACGACACCTGCCGCCATCTGGATCGTGGCGATCGCGGCGATCGTGCTTCCCGCAGCGGGATTCGGCTATCTGGTGACCACGTTCCTGTTTGCCTTCTCGGGAGGGCAGAGCCGCATGGTCGCCGTCGTCAATGATGGCGCTCTGGCGGTGATCGGCCTCGGAGTGCTGGTTGCAGTGGTGACGTGGAGGCTCAGGGCGCCGGTTGCCGCTATCAAATGGACCGCGATCGCGACGGGCGCCGGCTGGGTCGCAGCTGTCATTGCCGAGTGGCTGATCTCGTTTCGACTAGGCGGGTGAAATGACCTCGACCTCGTTCCCGTCGGGATCGTCGACATAGAAAGTGCGGACGCCCTTCAGCACCGGATGAATTCCCGAGCGCACCTGAACTCGCTCCGCCGTGAAGCGTTCCTCTAGATCGTCATAAGCCCGCGTCTCGACTCGAAAGGCAAGGTGGTGCAGCACGCGCTTGGCCTTCTCGCGCGGGAACGCCAAAGAAGAGTCCGGGTGAGGCACGAGCACGATCATCTCCGGCACCCCGTCCTCACCATCGCCGGCACGCAAGAACTTGTTGGGCAGCTCAGGCGGCGAAATCACCTCCAAGCCAAACAGGTCCCGATAGAAATGCAGCGCCGCGTCCATGTCGCGCACCCAGAGCACGATCTCCGCGAGACCGGCGACTGCCCGGCTCAAGCCGCCACCGCTTCTCCGATCGCCACCAGGTTGATGTCGCGGACGCGAGGCGGCACGGAGCATCCAGGAGCGAGCAGCAGGCCGCGGCCGCCCGTGTCGGCGATCGCGCGCCTCGCCTCGGCCTGGACCTCAGAAGGCGGCCCATAGAGGAGGCTCTTGCGCTGGCCTAGCCCACCCATCACCGCGCGGCCGCTCAGGTTGCGGCCCTGTGACAGAGTCGGGGTCCCGAGATTGTGGATCGACCAGCTCACCACCTGCGACGGCATGTCGTTGATCAGGTCGAAGTGCAGCTTCGAACCGCACAAGTGCACCGCGTTGAACCAGGCTTCGTGCGGCAGCTGGCCCAGGACCGCCTGGTCGGTGGGCAGGACCAGCTCCCGATACACGTCTTCGGGCATAGCCTCGCGGCTCGCGTACCCCGAGATCGCGTAGAAGATGCCCGCCGCGCCCGCGGCTACGGAACGCTTGTTGAAATCGATGAGCGCCTCGGCGATCCGATCCATCGCCGGCCGGACCAGGTCGGGATGCTTGCGCAGCTCTCGCACGACTCGAGATGAGTTCTTGCCCACCAGGTATCCGGCGACAGTGAGCGGGCTGAACACCGTCTGGATCACCGGCACGCCGAACCCGAGATCTTTGGCCACCAGGTGGATCGATTCGACCTGCTCGTCCATCGCTTTGCGGTTGACGAGAGCCACCGTGTTCCATGCATCGAGGTCGGGGACGGCCTCGCTCTCGAGGACGGGGCCTTTCAAGCGGTGCCCTGCCGGCTTGTAGACGGAGCCAAACGCCTCGGCGAACGACGAGGCACGGGGCTGGAACTTCACGAAGTCCCAACCGAACTGACGCGCCCGCTCCACGGTGACGGCAGCGAGATCCGCCGGCGACCACTCCTCGCGGTATGTGTGCCCCCAGGCTCCAAACGGCGGCCGGTCGGCCACCCCCATGGCGATCGACGCCTCCACCCTCTTTCGGCCATTCATGGGTTCGAGTTTAAGCTGGACCGGACAATGATCCGGTTGGCGCGGCGAGAGATTCGGTGTCCAGGTGGTCCCAGCCCTAGGCGCCGACGAGCACGTGAGGGAGCGCATCGCGTAGATGCGTGACCGAGCGCGCGCAGGAGGCAACGACGGGATGGGGCCGCATGGGCGCCGAAGATCCGCCGTGCTAGCCGGAGCGTTGTCCTAATGGGCGACGAGATCGCGGTCCAGGCGGCGCGCCTGCGAGCCGCCGCGCTGGACAGACCGATGAAGCTCCCGGTCAACCGGCGCGTTGACGAGCGCCATCACGTTGTGACCGCCGACGGGCTGTCGGTCTGGTACACGATTCAGGTCTCCCCGCACAGCCGGATCCAGGAAGCAATCTTCGAACGCGCCGATCGCATGCCCTCCGATGAGGAATGCCGGCGGTGGCTCGCGCTTCTGATCGTGGGGCCGGACGCAATCGAAGCTCCAGGAATGCCAGGCTCTACCACCCGGCGCTTCGAAGCCTTCGAACGCAGCCCCGAACTCGAGGCTCCGCTCGCCTGATGGGACTGGAGCCTGAGGTTCTGAACGAACTTCGCCGCGCGGTTGGGCGCGAGCACGTCATCGCCTCCGGCAACGACCTGCGCATCTTCGAGCGCGACGCGTCCATCGAGGGCGCGGCGCCCGATGCCGTGGTCCTGCCCGCGACGACAGCAGAGGTCTCCGCGGTGATAAAGCTCGCCGCCAGGCACCGCATACCGGTGGTCATGCGCGGCGCGGGCACGGGTCTGTCGGGCGGGGCGGTGACCATCCGCGGCGGAATCGCGTTGCAGGTCACGCGAATGCGACAGATCCTCGAGATCGACCCCGTCGCGCAGACGGCTCTTGTCGAGCCAGGCGTCGTCAACCAGGAGCTCTCGCTCGCCGCCGCCGCGCACAGGCTGTTCTACGCGCCAGACCCCTCGAGCCAGAAGGCCTGCACGATCGGCGGGAACGCGGCCGAGAACTCAGGCGGCCCTCATTGCCTTTACTACGGGGTCACCACCAACCACGTGCTCGGTATGGAGGTCGTGCTCGCGGACGGAAGCGTGCACTGGGTGAGCGGCGACGCGCCGGATCGCGTCGGCCTCGACCTGTGCGGTGTGCTCGTCGGTTCGGAAGGAACGCTCTGCGCGATCACGAAGATCAAGGTGCGCCTCCTGCGCACGCCACCGAGCGTCGCCACGCTGCTCGCCGCGTTTCCCACCATCGAGACGGCGAGCCAGGCGGTGTCCGCGGTGATCGGGCGCGGCATCGTCCCGGCGGCGCTCGAGATGATGGACCAGGTCACCGTCGGCGCCGTCGAGGCGCACTATCAGGCCGGCTATCCGACCGACGCCGGCGCCGTCCTCCTGGTCGAGGTCGACGGCATCCCCGAGTCGACGCGCGAGCTGATGGCGGCGATCCGCACAGTGCTCGCCGAGAACCATGGCTACGCCATGCGCGAAGCCCAGAGCCCATCCGAACGCGACCTGCTATGGGCCGGCCGCAAGGGCGCGATCGGCGCGCTGGGCCGCATCAAGCCCAACTACTACCTCCACGACGGCGTGGTGCCGCGCTCGAGGCTGCCGCAGATCCTCTCGGCCGTCGGCGAGATCGGAGTGCACTACAAGCTGCCGGTCGCAAACGTCTTCCACGCCGGCGACGGCAACCTCCACCCAAACATCCTCTTCGACCTTCGCGACGCCGGCGTGCTGCCTCAGGTCGAAAGCGCCGGCGAGGAGATGCTGCGGGCGGTCGTGGAGCTGGGCGGCGCGCTCTCCGGCGAGCATGGGATCGGGCTCGAGAAGAGCGCATTCATGCCCTGGGTCTTCAGCGCCGACGATCTCGACGCAATGCGACGCGTGAAGGGTGCGCTCGACGGGGCCGGGATCATGAACCCGGGCAAGATCTTTCCCGACCCCGAGCGCAAAGCGCCCCACCTTGCCGGGCGCACGGGCCTCGCGATCGAGGCCAAATGGTGGTGAAAAGGGCGACCGCCGAAAAACCGGCGACCGCCGAGGAGCTTGTACGACTCTTGCACGAAGCGGCAGAGTCAGGCCACTCAGTTTTCCCCGTCGGCGGCGGCCGAGCCGCGCAGATGGGAGACCCGCCATCGCGAGACGGGATCGAAATTCACACGAGCGCGCTCGACCGCCTGCTCGAGCACTCGCAAGCCGACATGGTCGTGAGCGTCGAGGCGGGTATCACGCTCGAAGCGCTGCAGGCCGAGCTCGGCAAGAGCGGCCAGTTCCTCCCGCTCGACCCGTTCAACTCTCCCGGCCATACGATCGGCGGCCTGCTCGCGACCGGCTGGACCGGTCCTTTGCGCCTGCGTTACGGCTCGCCGCGCGACTTCCTGATCGGCATTCGCGTGGCGCTGCCGGACGGCCGCCTCGCGAGCGCCGGCGGGCGCGTGGTCAAGAACGTGAGCGGCTATGACCTCATGAAGCTGCATTACGGCGCTCTGGGAACTCTCGGCGTGATCGTCGCCGCCTCGTTCAAGGTATTCCCAAAGGCGCTGCGCGACGTCACCGTCGAATCGACATTTGAATCCACGAATGAGGCGTGGGCCGCCGCGGAACGGGCGCTGACGATGCCGATGGCGCCGGCGGCCGTCGAACTTTTCTCGAATGGACGCGTGATCGTCCGATTTCTCGGCAGCCCCGACGCGACGAAGAGGATGGTCGCTGACCTCGGCTGGTCCGAAGCTGATGAATCCGTGTGGACCGAACATTCGAAAACAGCGCCTCCCCTCTGGGCCCGCATCGCGACGCCACGACACCAGCTTCGCCTGGTACTCAACGAGCTGGGGCCTGATCAGCATTGGTGGGCCTCGCCTGGTACAGGCATCGCCAACTGGGCGATCGAGGGTAACAGCGATGAGGTGCGCTCAATCCGCGCCCTTGCCACTGGTACCGGTGGTTCGCTGGTCCTGATGGCCGGGCCCGATGAATTCCGACGCGACGTCGGCGCCTGGGGCACCCCACCCGCGACGCTGCATCTGATGCGCCGCCTACGTTTTGCGTTCGATCCCAACCAGGTGATCAATCCAGGCAGGTTCGTGGTGTGACGACAGAGTTGTTTGCGCGGCTCAGCGATGACGACCTGGCGACCTGCGTGCACTGCGGCCTGTGCCTGGACGCATGTCCGACGTTCCGGCAAACAGGCCTGGAAACCGAATCGCCGCGCGGCCGCATCTATCTGATGACGCAATGGAAGCGCGGCACGCTTCCATTCACCGAGGACCAGGCGAAGCACATCGACCTTTGCCTCGGATGCAGGACGTGCGAGGCGGTCTGCCCGTCCGGGGTTCCGTATGGAAGGATCATCGAGGCCGGGCGCTCAGAGGTGGAGCGGATTCGCCGGCCGGCGCCGAAGCACTGGCTCGCCCGCACGGCCCTGCGCCAGCTCGTCGCCAAACCGCGCCGGCTGAGAACCTTTGGCGCGATCACCAAGGCCGCCCAGGCCGTCGGCCTCACTTCGATCGTGCGTTCCGGGCGGCAGCTGCCGAAGCTGCGGACGCGATTCCAGCCGCCCGCGGGAGGCATCGCGCCCGCGATCGGCGAGCGCAAATATCGTGTGGCGTTTCTGGTCGGCTGCGTGATGCCGATCCTCTACCCGCAATCGCACGAGGCCGCGGTAAAGCTGCTGCAGCTCGCCGGCTGTGAGGTCTGGTTTCCACGCGCGGAGAGATGCTGCGGCGCGCTGCTCGCCCACAACGGCGACCTTGAAGGCGCGGAGCGCTTGCGCGACATCAACATGCAGGTCTATCGCGACTCCAACTTCGACGCCCTCGTCGTCGACTCGGCCGGGTGCGGCTCACACCTGAAGGATTTCTATCCCGAGCTCAAAGGCCGCGTGAAGGACCTCAGCGAATGGCTCGTTGAGATCGGCCTGCCCGCTCCTCAGCGCGAGGTGAAGATGCGCGTCACATATCAGGACGCATGCCACCTCGCGCACGCGCAGCGCATCAAGAAGCAGCCGCGCGACCTCATCCGCTCAGTGCCTGGCGTCGAGCTGGTCGAGATGAGACACCCCGACATCTGCTGCGGAGCGGCGGGCCTGTACAGCACACTCGAGCCGGCGATGTCCGCTCGGATCCTGAGCGAGAAGCTGGATGACGTCGCGAGCACGCGCGCGGACATGATCGTCACTGCCAACCCCGGCTGCCAGATGCAGCTCGAGTCCGGACTGCGCTCGAGAGGCTCGACGATGCGGGTCGAGCACGTGGCCGAGCTAGTGGTCCAGGCCTTTCTGCATTAGACCGATTTTTTTCAGGCGCGGAAGCGCCTGGGTTTTCGTGACGTCGACCTCGACCCGCGCGACCGCCACCGTGATGTTGTCCGGCGCTCCGAGCTCACGGCACCTGTCGATGACGCGCTTGGCGCCCTTGTCGAGGTCGCCGTCCTTCAACAAGAGCTTGCCCATCTCCTCGACGCTGACACCGGCAGTTTCCACCCCGTCGCTGCACAGGACGATGGCGTCGCCTTCTTCGATCTTCATCTTGTCGGTGTAGGACTGGATCGACTCCCAAACACCGATCGCTCGGGTCAGCCTGTGCTTGAGCGGATGCGTGGCCGCTTCCTCGGGCTTGATCACGCCGAGGCGCACCTGCTCGGCGGGCCATGAATGGTCTTGTGAGATGAGCTTGGCGTCGCCGTTTCGAAACAGGTACGCGGGGCTGTCGCCGACGTTGAGCACACCAACCTCGCCACCGCTGATCGCGGCCACGACCATGGTGCTGCCCATGCCCGACCACTCCGGGTTGTCGCGCGCGGCTTCGAAGACGGCGGTGTTGGCCTGCTTGCATGCGCGCTTGAGGCGGTCGAGGTCCGGACCTTCGTCGCCATCTTCCGCAAGCACGCTCGTGAGCGTGGTCACCGCGATGCTGCTTGCCATCTGCCCGGCGGCGTGACCGCCCATCCCGTCACAAACGACAAGCAGGGTGTCGAGGCCGGCTTTGTTGCGCCATACGACCACGGAGTCCTCGTTTTCCTCGCGCTCGAGGCCGGGGTCGGTCGCCGAGGCGACCTTGAGACGCATCGGAGAGATTGTTATCCGCCGAGGACGGAGAAGTGAACCGCGTTCTGTCCGATGGTGATGCGGTCACCGTGGTTGAGCTCCTTCTCCTGGATCGGCTCGCCGTTGACGAGGGTACCGTTCGTGCTCCCGAGGTCGACGATCCAGAACTGCTCACCGCGCCGCTCGACGCGGGCGTGATGCCCGCTCGTGGCCGGATCGCGAAGGATGAGGTCGTTGTCAGGCGAGCGCCCAAGTCGTAAAGCGTTTTCGCTGGCGCGGTGAGTGTGGCCGGCGTCGGGGCCTGACTCGATAGTGAGCTCGGCCTGGGGGCCGGCGCCCCCGACCGCGCGCAGGGGCCGGGTGGGGCCGCCGAGGACTGGTGTCTCGGAAGCCGGCGTAGGAGCCGGTGCGGGCGGCTGCCATGCGGGCATGAGGGTGGTGGCGTCGTGGGCTGCAGCGGCCGCGGCGCCTGCGCCCGGGGCGAGGATCGTCTCGGCGACGTTGGGAGCCGGAGCGGGCGGAGGCGGCGCCGGTGGCGGGGGCGGCGGCGCGGCGACAGGTGGGATCGCTGCCGCGGGAGGCTGCCACGGCGGAGGGGCCGGAGGGGGCGCAGCCGGCAGTGGCGGCGGCGGCGCGACCGCCGCAGGCATCGGTGCAGCGACCACAGGCGGCTCGGGGAAGGTCGGCAGTGCGGGAGATTCGACCGGCGGCGACCAGGATGGCGCGGGGGCTGCGGGCGGCGCGGCGGCAGCCGGCGGCGTCCACGCGGGAGCGGCAGGTGGTGGCGGTGGTGGCGGTGGTGGCGGTGGTGGCGGAGCAACCGATGGCGGCTGCCAGGACGGCGCCGCAGGCGCGGCAGGCTCTTCGGTCCTCGGCATGTCCCATGACGGCGTGGCGCCGGGGGGAGCGCTGGGGACCTGAGGGGCCGGTGCTTCCCATGACGGCGCGGGCGCACCCCACTCGGCTGACGGGGAGCCGGCGGGCGTGGCCGGGGCCGGGGGATCCCACGATGCCACTCCGGGTTCATTTCCCCACGAGGGCGCAACCGCCGGCGGCGCGGCGGCGGGCTTGGGCGCATCCCACGATGGCGGCGGAGGCGGCGCCGAGGGCGCGGGCCCAGGGCCGGGCGAGCCCCAGGTTGGGGCCGGCGGTGCCACGGGTGCGGCCGCACCCGGGGCGCCCCACGATGGAGCCGGCACCGGGGGCGGTGGCGGCGCCGTCGGTGCGGCTCCCCATGTGGGCGCGGCGGGGGCTGTCGGGGCGGGGGCTGTCGGGGCGGGCGCAGCCGAAGGCGCGGGCCCAGGGCCGGCCGAGCCCCACGTCGGGGCGGGGGCGCCAGGGCCTGGAGCCGCCGACGAAGCGGGAGCCGTCGACGGAGGTGGAGGCGGCGGAGGTGCGGGCGGCGGGGCGGCGACAGGTGGCGGTCCACCGGGCGGACCCCAGGCCGGTGCGGGCGCACCGGGAGCGGCCCAACCCGCCGTGTTGGTCTTCGCGGCCGGTTGGTCCCAGCTCGGCGCCGGAGTGGCCATGACAGTTGGCGCCACAGCAGCCCCTGGCGTCGCGGAAGGCGGCGGAACCCAGGTCGCCACAACTGCCCCTCTGGCACCGGCAGCCTGCGGCGTAGGGGTGGCGGGGCGGACCGGAGGACCGGCCTTCCGCTTCCTGTGGCGGCGGCGCGCCCTCAGGTAGAGGACGCCCGCGACGAGCGCCGCCACCGCGAGAACGAGATCCGCATAGACGGTTTCAACTGGCATCCGGTAGGGGGCCTCCTTGGTCCCGAGTCCGTTTATGGATCAATTGCGAAAACACCTGCCTGCGGACCCGCACTCTCCTCGCGTGTCGACGCGTCAGTGCTGAAGTATGCCACCCGTACTCGCAACTGGGCCAGACATTAGACGCTCCCGCTGATCACCACTCGTCCAGATGCGACGCCGGGGATGGTGATGTCCGCGTCGAGCGAGTGGCGACCGGCGCCGAGCGGTTCACCGGTGACGACGTGAATGCGCAGCCGTCTTCCGACGGGCAGGTCGAGGTGGCGCGGGAATGGAGCACGTCCGGCGTGCGTCTCCACCTGGATGTCGTGACGCGCGAGCGGTACGCCATCGAGTCGCAGGCCGCTGATGCCGCCGACCACCGCGGGCCGGGTCCGGTTCTCGAGGATGAAGCTCATCCCGTCTTTTTCCGCGCGCAAGCTCCCGAGGTCGGCGAGCCCCTCGGCCAGGTAACGAGGAAGCTCGGGCCTCGGACGCGCCGAAGGCAGCGCCGACGTCACTGTGAAACGAAGTTCGGTGCGATCGATAACGCGACCCGACACGCTGAGGGATGCGTCGAGCCGGTAATCTCCTTCGACCTCGAGCGGAACGCTCAACGTGGTCGCGTTGACGGCAGGCTCGAAGGCAGTCGGAACCTCGACATCCGCCGCGCCTGAGAACTTTCTCTGGATCGCGTCCGCGATGCGGCTCACACCGCGGCGGCCGACGCGTCGTTCGCGCATCAACGTCCAGCGCACCACCCCAGTCCCCGCCACGTCTGGGTCGTCGTTGACGATGACCAGCCGCGCGCTGAAGGGGACGGTGGGACGCTGGATGATTCCGAATGGACGATCCGGATCGAACGCGAGGGGTTCGATGATCAGCCGCGTCGGAGCGAATGCCTGCGCGAGGGCGCCGAGTGCCGGCTTCGCATGGCCCGCACTGTCCAGCAGACCGAAGCCTATGCCAGGAAATGGATCGACGAGGTGAAAGACGAACGCACCCCAGCACGACTCGAACTTGCGCGTTCGAAGATGCTCGGCGGCCAGGCGCACGAGAAACGCCTGGAACGCTTGCGACTCGGAGACGTATGACTCGAGGCTCGTGTACGCGGAAGGCAGGCCGACCCCACGCTCGGCCCAGTTGACCGGTTGAAATCCGGCGTACCGCCACGCGGCGTCGTCGTCCGCGACCGGCCACCTGCCGCGAATGGTCTCCCACACCGGTGAGCCCAAGGCCGGCAGCGATTGCGCGCCGAACGCGCTGACCATCACAGGCTCGGCCTCGCTGAAGCTCTTCCACGAACCCGTCGCCCAACCGAGGAGAACGTGCTGATCGACCTCGCCCGAAGCCGCGAGCGCAGGTCGCGTGCTGTCGACGTGCTCGAACGCGACCCGCAGCTCCTGGTCGATCGAGTGGTTTTGCCGGACCGCGTTGACATCGCCGAGGTCGGAGTTGCCCGGCAGCCATGGCGGATCGTCGTGTGCCACCCACATAGCGACCGATGGCCGGTTGCGCAGCAGCTCGACCATCTCCGATTGCTGCTCGCGCGCGGACGATTCGAAGAAGCGGCTGTCGTCGCCCCGCGCGTGGTACGCGTAGGCGCCGTACAGAGGGAGCTCCTGCAGCAGCAGCATGCCCGCCTCATCCGCTCGCCGGTAGAACTCCGCGGGCAGCACGTTGGCAAGGATCCGAAGCGCATCGAGGTTGGCCTCCCTGGCGATGCGAAGGTCGGCGTCGAATCGTTCCGGCGTGAGCCCGTCGAGGCGATAGGAAGGCGCGTAACAGGCGCCACGCAAGAACATGGGCCGGCCGTTGACGGCGAAGCTCCAGCGACGCGGACCGATGTCCCACTTCAGCTCCCTGAATCCGAATGTGTCCTCGACGCGCGTCGACTCCAGGCCACCCACGGCACGCGCCACCAACTCGGCGCGGTACATCGGCTGCCCGCCAAAGCGCCACGGCTCCCATCGCTTCACGCTGGGCAGCGCGAGCTGCATCGAAACCGTTTGCTCGCCGCCGCCGGCCAGCCTGACATCGCGATGAATACGCAGCGGTTGCGCATCGTCGCCGGTTGCGGACGAGACGGCGACCTCGATCTGCCCGTCCATCTGGCGGCCGTCGAGATTGCGAAGCCGCGCCTCCACCTCGAGCCGGCCGTCGCCCGCCTCGAAGCTGGGCTTCAGGCGC
>Ga0207646_10001613_pt1 | contig 27493 bp, 15 predicted proteins | sample KBSK5502metaG_FD_184343 | JGI IMG/M metagenome (GOLD analysis project Ga0207646, IMG submission 184343) | Corn, switchgrass and miscanthus rhizosphere microbial communities from Kellogg Biological Station, Michigan, USA - KBS K5-50-2 metaG... | ecosystem: Host-associated > Plants > Roots >...
GCCGCAGTATTTTTTTTCATTGGCTTGTCCTTTCCTTTATCTGTTGTGCAAAACGAATAGGAAGGGACAAGCCTTTTTGTTGTCAATGATCTATGGCTGTATTTCAGCCAAATTTGGATCTACTGAGACTTTCAATTCCTCCGGCCTAGATCGTAACGCGATGGCTCTTCCCCGACAGCATTCGTCGGTGTTCGGGCCTCCGCTCCTTGACGCGGGCGAGCGAGTGAAGCGATCACGGAGGTGAGGAGGATCCCGGCAACCACGCTTAAGGCAACGGCCGCTGGAATCTGATAGACCTCTGCCAGCAACATCTTCGCACCCACGAAGACCAGGATCGCCGAGAGGCCGTAATGCAAATAGTGAAACAGTTGCATGATCCCGGCGAGGGCGAAATAGAGTGCCCTCAAGCCCAGGATCGCGCAGACGTTTGAGGTGTAGACGATGAACGGGTCCAAAGTGATGGCCATGATGGCCGGGATCGAATCCACGGCGAAGATCACGTCAGTCGTCTCCACCACCAGCAGCACGACAAATAACGGCGTGGCGAAGTAGCCTCCGACTTGCCGGATAAAGAACCGGCCTCCGGCGAAGTCATTGGTCAAGGGCATGAAGCGGCGGAAGAGTTTGAGCACCGGACTCTTTTCGGGGTGAATCTCTTTATCCTTCTCCGTCGCCATTTTGATGCCGGTCAGGATGAGAAAAGCGCCGAAGAGATAGACAACCCAGTGAAACTGCTGGAGCAGCGAGATGCCCGCCGCGATGAAGATGGCGCGCAGCATGAGCGCGCCGAGAATTCCCCAGAACAGCACCTTGTGCTGGTAGCGGGCAGGCACGCGAAAGTAAGAGAAGATCAGCAGGAAGATGAAGATGTTATCGACGCTCAAAGACTTCTCGATCAGATAGCCGGTCAGGAATTCGAGCGCCGGTTGCGGCCCGCACCAGTAGTACACGCCGAGATTGAAGAGCAAGGCAAGGGTGATCCAGACCCCGCTCCACACGAGCGCTTCTTTGATCCCGACCTCGTGCGACTGACGGTGGAAGACCCCAAGGTCCAGCGCCAGCATCGCCAAGACGAAAAGGTTGAAACCCACCCAGAGGAGAACTTGACTCGACATGCCTTCCCTTCCTTAAAAGTTCAGCGACCTCAGCTAACCAGAATGACGTGGCCCTTTGCCCTCGCTTTTCCCCCTCCACTCCACAGGCGCCCCAGCGGTCGAAGGATTCACGGTCTGCCCAACAGTCGCCGGCCCGGCCGCGGGCGGTGAATACGGTTTCGCCTTGCGCCCTTCCCACCACAACATGAAGGGGCTGGCGATGTAGATGGTCGAGTAGGTGCCGACGATCACGCCGACAAACAGCGCCCACGAGAAGCTCTTCAACACTTCGCCGCCGAAGAGCACCAGCGCCAAGATCGAGAGGAAGGTCGTGCCGTTGGTGATCACCGTCCGCGAGAGAGTCTCGTTGATCGCGTCGTTGGCGAGCTTCTCCGGTTTCTCGCGCCGCCGGCCGCGCAGCTCGCGGACGCGGTCAAAGATGACGATCGTGTCGTTCATCGAGAAGCCGACGAGGGTGAGCAGCGCGGCGACCACGTTGAGCTCGATCTCCCACCGCACGATGGAAAAAACGCTGAGCGTGACCAGGACATCGTGGAAGACGGCGACCACCGCACCCAGGCCGTATCCCCACGACTTGAACCGCAGGGCGACGTAGACGAGCATCCCGCCGCAAGCCGCGAGGGTGACGTAGACGGCGCGGTGACGCAGATCGGCCCCGACCTGCGGACTGACCGCCGCGGCGCTCCTCACCGCGGCCTCCCCGGCGAAAAAGTGCCGCTCCAGCGTCGCCCCGAGTTGCGGCTCAATGCCGCTGAGGTTGTTGATCTCATGCAAGCTGCCGATGAGTCCGCCGCGCTCTTGCTCCCGGTAATCGATGATGCGCGCGGCGATGTCACCGTAACGCAGCTCGCCCGACTGTGCCCCCCCGCCGGCCCGCAGGTTGAGCGGATCCAGCCGCACCAGTTCGTCCTTCAACCGGTCGCGACCGACGAGGTTGAGGTCTACTTTATTCTGGGTCACGGGCAGGCTGCTGAGCGCGGCAAAAGCGGCCAGAATTTTCTGTTTCCCAATGTCAGCATTGGTGGTGGCCTTGGCGGCGGTCTCTGACTGGCCCGCCTGGCGCTCGACGGTGAGCAGATTGGGGAGCCGGATCAAGACTTCATGCTTGGGTGCCTGCCCGACCTGCTCCCCGATCGGCTGGAGGGTGATCTTTGAGCCTTCGATGCCTTGTTGCTCAATCGCGGCGCGGAGCCGGTCGAGGTCAGGTTTCTCTTTGAATCTGGCGTTGACCAGCGTGCCGCCGGTAAAGTCAATCCCGAAGTTGAAGGGGTGAGTATGAGGGTCCCCATCTAAGGCACGCCAGGCGATTGAGACTGCCCCGGCCAGAATCAAGAGCCACGAGAGGCCGATGAAGAGCCACTTCTTCCCGAGAAAGTCGTAATTCGTGTCCTTAAAAATCTCGATCATAGGTACGTCCTCAGGCCATCGCTGGCCGTCATCAAACCGCGCAGACCCTTGCCACTAAGCTCGGTCTGGCTACTCCGATTAAGCTGTCAGTTCTCCGACACGACTGGCCTCTTGACGCGACGCAAGTTGTGCCCGATCCGTGTTTCACCTCGTCGCCTCACTAGGTTCTTCGTTCGCTGTCCTGCCTACCCGTCTGAATAATTTTGCGGAGAGGTAATAAATGCGCTCAGACTCCTTGGTCAAAAGCGGTCCGAGCACGGCCAAAATCAGCACGTAGAGTGCGGCGAAGGGTTGGAGCACTGGAAGCAGTCCCCCGGCCTGAGCCAAGTTGGCCATAATGATCGAGAACTCGCCCCGAGAGACGATCGTCAGGCCGATGTTGAGCGATGCTGCCGGTGGAAGTTTGGCGCTGCCACCCGCCAAGACCCCCGCCATGATGTTGCCGGCCAATGTCACAAGCACCGCACCGAGCGCCGGCCACACCGCCCCGCCCAGAGCGAATGGGTCGATGGTCAAGCCGAAGCCGAAGAAGAAGAGCGCGCCGAAAAAGTCTCTAAACGGCACCACCAGGTGCTCGATTCGCTCCCCGTGTTCGGTCTCGGCCAGGACCAGCCCCAGGAGCAGTGCGCCGATGGCCTCGGCCACCTGGAGGGTTTCACCGAGCCCGGCCAGCAGAAACAGACAGGCGAAGACCACCAGCAAGAAAGCCTCATTGGAACGAATGCGCAAGGCCCAGTTCAGCCCAGGCGTCGCCAGCCGCCCGAGGATGATCAGGCCGAGGATGAAAGCGAGCGCGAGCCCCGCCGAGGTGAGCATCCCGCCGAGTGAGGTCGCACCACTCAAGACCACCCCGGAGACGAGAGACAGGTAGCAGGCCAGAAAGACATCCTCGAACATGATGATGCCGAGGATCAGCTCCGTTTCCGGGTTGGCCGTGCGGCGCAGGTCGAAGAGGACCTTGGCGACGATCGCGCTGGAGGAGATGGTCGTCATGCCGGCGGCCACCAGCACCTCCCGCACCGGCCACCCCATGAAGTAAGCGTAGAGGAGACCGGCGGCGAAGTTGATGGCGATGTAGATCGTCCCGCCCACGGCGATAGAGCGGCCCGACTTGATCAGGCGGCTGACGGAGAACTCCAACCCCAGGTAGAAGAGCAGGAAGAGGACACCGACGCGACCCATAAATTCGATCAGTGGCGCGCTCTGGATAAAGCGGAAGTCGAGCGGCCCGAGCTTGGGCGCGTGAGGGCCGACCGCCATGCCGGTCAAGATCAGGAACGGGACGACGGAGAAGCGGAGCCGGGCGGAAACGAGCGCGGCGAGTGCGACCAGACCGAGCGCCAGACCGACTTCCAAGACAAGGTGATCCATCGGCTACTCCACCTCCCCATGAACTAAGAGGTGCTTGAGTCGCGTGATGGTCCACCGGTCGCCCGCCAGGATCAGGGTCGCCCCCTCGTTGAGCACCGTTTCTGCCTCGGGGTTGATCCGCTTCACCCGGTCCGGCTCAATGATCGAGACGATGGAGGCGCCGGTCACCGTCCGCACCTGGAGTTCACGAATGGTCTTCCCCGCGCAGGCCGACCCTGGCTCAATCGTGTACCATTGCAAGAGCAGGTCCTCCAGCACGATCTCCGCCGACGGGAGGGCTTTAGGCACGTAGGTCAGGCCGCCGATGATGCCGGCGATCTGTCGGGCTTCGCTGTCTGAGAGGGTCACGACTGAGGCGACCCGGTCCGGGTCCTTTCGCGTGAAGTGGTAGAGCTCGCGCGTGCCGTCGTCGTGGATGACGATGGTCAGGCGGTCGCCGCCGGCAGTCTCGATCTGAAATTTGCGGCCTAGGCCGGGGAGATTTGATTCGCTAATCATAGACATCTTTAGGTCACTCCCCTTTCTCTTGGAATCTGTGATGGCAAGATTTGCAGAGGTGAAACTGTCCCGGCCGCTTGCGAGGATAGACCGCACTCTTCCCACAGCGTGGACATCTCCTCGCCGCTTTCATCGTCAGGTAGATAGTCTGTACCCAGTGTGGATTCATTCTCCCCTCCATCCGTGGACCACTTTCAGGTCACGTCCGTTGGTGTAAATAAAACGATGTCCCCGACCCCGCACGGTGACGAGGCAGGTTCTGGCAGATCCTCAGCTTTCGGAGATAGGCTTACGCTAGGCGTGGAGGGGCACGACTGTAAGAGCGGGAGAAGAAGGCGAGCGAGGGAACATCCCAGGGGATGTTAATTAGGGAGAATGAAATAGTGGAGAAAAGGCCGTCGATGCGCTCCGGCGGGAGAGCCGCCGGGTATAAGGGCGAATGCTTGGTGCGAATCACTCCCCGGGTGAGCACCTGTGTCCGTGGCATCACGGATTTCGCGGGCTGCTGGGTAGAGGAAGTAAATCCTTCCGCCCCGCCGCTCTGCCTGCCAGCGATGCCATCAGTTTCAGGAGTGTGGGGAGACGCATCCAGAGGGGCACCACAAGAAAAACACAGAGCGAGGAGGACACTCAGGAAGTACTGTGTGGAGAGACGGAAACGTCTGATTATAAATGTTGATTTCCCCATCAGTCGCCAATCATGATAACAACTACCTAACTTGGAGAGCAAGCCAGATATTGAGATGTCGGAGCTGGACTCAGGAGCAGATATTTCCTTGTTCAACGCGACAGTTGCCCAGGAACTTTTGATTGACATCGAACATGGCGATCACCAAGAATTTTTCGGCATCTCTGGCCACACGATTGACGTGTACTATCACCCCGTTCGCCTCCAGCTCATTGGCTCCCAGGAATCAATTACGGTCACGGTCGGTTTTACTACGAATCGCTTTACCCGCTCTGTCCTCGGTCAAGCCGACTTCTTTATGCACCACCAGGGATAATTTGAACGCTACAAAGAGCAACTAGAGATTCGGCCAGTCAAAGCACAATAAGTTGAAGTCACAAATTGTGATTTCAAAAGAGCAGGCACTCCCTGCTCTTTTCTTGTGCGCCGGCACTCAACCACCTGCCGCACCGCGCGTACTCTCTTTCAGCGATGCGTGGACGTCAGTTTTTGAGACTTCGAGTGCCGGGGCGAGGATGAACAGAAAGCCGGTCAGCAAAGAGGCAACGAGTGTAAAGACGAGCACGCCCCAGTCTAAGTTGATCTCCCGAAGGTGCGGAAAATCCTGCGGCAGAAACTTCGCCCTGAGACTCACACCCCAGGACACGAACAGCAATCCGAGTGCGCCGCTTGAGGAAAATTAAAAATTGTCGCCGGATGAGCTTTTTGTGTAATATTCCTGCGTGAGTAGTGGAAGGCTTTAGGCAGAAACACAAAACCTGCCAGGTTAAAGTCGTGAACTGACCTAGACTGGAGTATCCTTTCCAATGGAGCACGCCCGCCGAGACAGAAGAACCATCCTTAGAGGGAGTGGCGATTGATGGCAAGACGGTGCGCGGCGCTTCACGCCTGAAGGGCGCAGCCGTTGAGTTGCTGAGTGCCTTAAGGTATCACAAATCGCGTCCCTACTTGAGAACAAATGGGCTCTTCTCTTTATGCTGTCGCTCTGCGCTAGTATCCTCAGCAGCTATTGGCTGATGGTGAGCGCGAAATCATCGACCATAAACGAGGTTGCCAGTGAAAAGTCTTCTGTCCCATTGAAATATATCTGGATCGTCTGCCCACGATAAGCAGTCACATCGAAAGAGACCTGCCGATAGCTCACATTCGCATCCAGATTGGAGTAGGTCGCCAGTGTGGCCAAGACCTTTGAGCCGGTCGCATCCCGAATTTGGACCTTCAATGTATCGTAGGCCACCCGCGTGGTGGTCTCTGCCGTGTGGATGCGCAACCAAAACGAGAGTGCCGCACTTGAGGCGGTCGCAGGAATGGTCACCGCCTGCATGAGCGTGTCAGTATGCGCATCCCCATAACCGTCCAGCCACGCCTTCCAGACTCCCTGGTGAGCCGGACTGCTCGTTGAATTATCGATCACTCCGGCAGAGGCCACCCAGGGGGCAGGATGGGAGGCACCATTCTCGAAGCCTGGGTTGTCGAGCAATTGGCGGGTGGTCCCTCCGACGGCAGCGATCACCGTCAAGCTGGTACTTACCAGGTGAGTTTTGCTGCCGCCGGAGGCGGCTACCGTCAAGGGGTAAGTGCCGGGCAGAGTAGAGGGAGCGACTGAGATCATCAGCGTCGCAGAGCCTGCCCCAGGAGCGGCCAGTGACTCCGGGCTAAAGATCATGCTTGCGCCAGGAGGCAGTCCCGAGGCCGAGAGTGAGAGCGCGGCATTAAAGCCGCCCGATACTTGAGTGGAGAGGGCGGAAGATCCGGAGGCCCCCTGCGCCATCGAAAAGCTGGCGGGCGAGAGGGTCAGAGAGAAATCAGAGTTGAATGAAGGGTTGAAAATGATCTCGATCACCGGATGCAATTCGATGCCATTGGGTGCGGCTCCGTACTGTCCATGGAGGGAGTCGAACATGCCGACCCCCGTGACCTGGACCCGGAGATTGGTCGATTGAAGGTCCGGTGTGGCGGTCAAGGCAGCCTCAAATTGAGCCCTGGCGTGAGCGATCCCGGCGGCGAACGGACTCCCCGCGCCGACACAGATGGGTGAGGGGATCTCGGCCACCATCCTCTGACCGGCACCGTCGCTTAAGACTAAGTGATAATCCGAGTCCTCGGACATGATGTATTGGATCAAGGTGGCATTCAGCACCCAGAGAGTAGTTTCCGTGGGCGGGACACGACTGTTGGCGGGGATCGGGTCAGGGGCGGTGAGGCCGGCGAGATAACTGACCGTGGTTGGGGTCGGGGAGTTCAAGTTGACCAGCCCGGCATCGGGATCGGTGCCGGTCTTGACCGACCACCGTTCCACCCCGCATTGCGCCGCGATGCTGCTCGGGAAACAAGCAATCATGGCAGAGCCCAGTAAAAAAGAGAGGAGAAAAAAAGAGAGTGCTTTCATCGTCTCGCTACCGCCTTGAGACTGGATGATCAAATCACCATCGGCTCACGCTCAGCTCTGTGTGAGGGGTGAAGAGGGAAATGGGTTCCTGCCCGGTTCCAAATAAATAATATTCTCAATCTAAGGAAATTCGAGGCGAGTTCGACCGATGACGATTTGAGCGTTGAAAAAGACTTATTAGTTGATTTCAAAAGGCTGCAGAATCAAGGTCCATCTGGCCCAACCCTTAGCCCAAAACCAGAAGCTCATCCCCGCAGTGAAACTGCCGTTAAATGCGGGGCTCGAAGGCAATCAGCTCATCCCCGGATCTGCCAGATGATCCTCCACCACGCTGGTGAATGATCGGGCTCACCGCAACGCTAACTGAACCACCGGGTGGCGTTTTTGTATTGTTGGGCTTGTTGTCCTCTGCCATCAGGCGACATGTATGACTTTAATTCAAGCATCCACTTATTTGATGCTGACCTGCACCGGATTGGCCATTTTACCTTCCACGGTCAGGCTCACGTCCACTCCACCTCGCCCGACCAAGCTGCGCGGGATCACCACATTGACTTGGTCCAGACCAACAAAGCTGTCCTGGGGGCCAGCATAGAGGACTAAGGCGTCGGCGCCTCCGACTTTGGCGGTCACTTTCGAGAGATCGCTGCGGAACCGAATCCCCGTCCCGAACAGAATCAGAAAGACCTGATCACCCTCTGGGCCAAGCTCGATCGGCACGGCGACGAACTTATTTTGCGCCGAGTCGAATTGGGCGACTGGCTCATAACTCTGTGAGCCGTCCGCCTTCATCCGTAACACCAAGGCCGCGGCCACGCCTTGGCCGTTGGAGTTGGCGGCAAAGAGCCCCGGAGCCACCGCGGCAATCTGCACCGTTTTGGTCGAGACCGTGCCATCGCGGCTGGCGATGGCGACCATCGCGGCGCCGGCCGCCGTGCCTGAAGGGATCAGATAGTTGACTTGATTCGGTGACACGAAGAAGAGTGGAGCGAGACGTTCAGTGCCCGCGCTGTCCTTGACCAAGACCCGAGTCCCGGCCAGTGAGGTCGGCAGCGGAATGGTGGTCGCGAGCTGCGTGTCAGTCGCCAAGCCCGCGCCGAAAGCCGCGACCATCGACTCGGTCGCGAGCTTCGCGCCATTGTAGCTGGCGGCTGAGACGCTGATCGCGGTGGTGATGCCATCGGCGACCACCTCATACCAGGGCGAGGCTGGTTGTCCATCAGCCTGCAAGTGGAGACGGAAGCCGCCATCCACTTTTTCAATCTGCTGGTCTGGCAGAGGGCTCATCCGCACGCCAGCGCCGTCGAGCGGATAAACCGTCAGCCGCTTCGCCGCCGTGCGGATCGTGACGTAGCTCTCAACCCGCTCCATCCACACCGGGCCGATGCCACCATCACGATTGCCGGATGGTTTGTTCGGGAAGTTCGGCTCCTTCTCCAGCGTCCACCAATCGGTTGTATTGCCGTATTTGACCAACTGCTGCGGCCGCGGCGGATCAGACCCGGGCTGCGTGCGCAGCGTGTAGCCCGGCATGGAGAGGAGCAAACTCTTGGAGTCCGGGATCGGCTGATCGTCGAGCGAGGTCAGCAGCATCGCGGCGTAGCCTCGCGCTGTCGAAGCCAGCTCCACATCGAGCGCACCCGCCGTCACCTTCTTCGTCCCGGCGAAGCCGAACACTCCGGCTGCTTTCAATGAGTGGATCAGAAATAGTTGACCCGTACGGTCGTAAGTCGTCTCTCCGGTATCGGAGACAAACGGGGCGGCCGGCGCCTGCTTGGCCAGATCAGGAATCAGACGCGTCTCATCCTTCACGATTCTGATCGGGTGGATAAAAGCATTCGCCTCGTTGTAGCCGAGCGCTGAATTTAAAAATGGACTGATGCCCCCGTTGCGCTTCTCCCGCCCCGCCTGAAGGCGCAGCGCCTGACTCACCGGGATTTCAATCGGCACCTGGCCGGCCTCAATCGCCCCAGAACGAAACAGCCAGGCCGCCTGACCGAGGTTGGGGAACTTAGTCCAATCTCCGTTGATATTGAAACCATTGGGCACACCATCATCCCAGTTCCTCCCATGCGAGTAGGCAAAATGCATGATCGCATCCCAATCTTGGAAGGCGCCGAAGGCGGCGAGCGTCGGATCGATCTCCGCCGCGTAAGTGTTCGGCCAGGGCTGGTTGAATTCGCTCACGGTGTAAGGGCGGCCGGCTTCGCGCGCGGCGGCCATACTCTGGAAAGCCGTCAACCCGCCGCCGAGCGAGGAGAGGTCGCGAAGATACCAATCACGGCTGTCCCACGCCACGTTCGGGAAGCCGTAATGGTCCACGTAGAAATGGTTGTCCTGGTAATCGACCTCCGCATGCGAATCGAGATTGAGCAACCCGCCGTAGCCCATCTGCGTCCCCGCCACCGGCACGAGCGGGCCAGCCTTTTCGCGGACGGCCCCTAACATTTCTCGCAAGTAGGCCTGATCGCGATCTGCCAGAAAGCGCAGATAATCGTTCGTTCGTTCATTGGTGGCAAGCTCATTCTCTCCAACCAGCGAGACGCTCCCGTCCTCCAGTCTTTCGCCTGCGGACAGTCCACGCCGCGCGGCTTGCCGCAAACTCCACTTCCGGAGGTAGACCGTGCCCAACACATTCTCGAGCGAAACGGCGAAACGACCGATCCCGTCCATCGCGAACTGAGGCTGAAAAGCCATGGCGAAGGGCTGCCATTGATTAGTCACCGCAATGTTGCGCCCGGTCTCAGTCCGCCAGGGGCTGACATCCTGCTTAATATCCCAATAAATATTTCGCGAAGTATTGTCCGGCAGGTCGGCACGAATCTCCATCGAGGCCAGGTACGGCCGGTCAGTGGTGATCGAGAAACCGACTTGCTTGAAGATGGCGGGGGCGCCGCCTTGCGTGATCTGAGCTTTGAGCGTCGGCAGGCCATCAGTCGTCGTGATTTCGTAAGACGCCTGAGCCGGGGCGTGGATCTCGGCACGCCAGGCGGGGTTTGGAATGAGTTCCAGACCGTCCGGCTCTCCCCCGCCCCAGGTCGCTCGGAGCGCCTCGGTCGTCGAGTACTTCGTCGTCAGAAACGAATTCCACTGATGTTGGAGCTCGGTCTTGTAATCGCCTAACAGGGTGCGGTCGAGGCCACTGGTCTGCCAGGCCTGCAGCAACGAACTCTCGTTATTGATCTCCACCACCGCCAGCACCGGATCATGATTCAACTGCAAAGCGTCGATGACGGACCGCGTGAATGCCTTTTGCAGCTCGACCATGCGCGGATAGAAGATGTTGAGCGGTTTACTTTGATCGGGCATCGGCACCCCGTTGGGCAAAGCCGGAAGGCTGTCGACGCTGGGGCGAAACTGATAACCCACGTGCAGATTCAAATCGACGTAAATCCCTTCGGCCTTGAAGGCCTCAAGGAACGCGCGCAACCGTGCCACGGCGACGGGATTGAGCGTCGGGTAAGGACCAATGGTCAGAATGCTGCCCGCGTTATTCGGATTTGAATCTGGCTGAGAATCCATATGATGCAAGCGCACCAGATTCACCCCCAGCCGTCGCAGCCGCTTCGCGATCCGCCGGGCATCGGCCTCAACGGGAAAGTTCGCGCCGAAAGCGAGATTGACGCCGAACAATCTGACCCGCTCGTCATCCGTCGTCTGCGGCGTCAGATCATTCCCCACGCGAAAGAAGTGGCCATCCCGCACGAAGAGGCGGTCAGAGGGGCTGAGCGGGTGATTGAGAAAACTGAAATCCGGCGCACCGCTCAAGTGGTCTTGGTCAACGAGGAATTGATAATAGTTGACCGGTGGCGAGACCAGGAAAAAGACCATGAGGAAGAGGAGCCAGAGCCTCATCACGCACCTCCGAATCGAGAGCTTTTGACCCTGCTATCCTACTCCGATCGAGGGGGCTTGGAAAAGGAAGACCGAAACCACAGCACAAAAGCAGAGGGCTCGTGGCCGAAATAGACAGCCAATTGCGTCGCCCGCCTGAAAGGTGCGATCTCACCGATGGCTGCCTGTCTGCCTTCAAGAGATTCGAAGGTGTATTGTTAGATGGAGTGTAACGGTCATTCTCTCACGCGCTAGCTTGAAACCCTGGATGGCGAACCGGGCAAGCTCTGGTTTCGTGGACATCGCGTCAAGCCGTGTGGGGAGACCTGTTCCTGGGGCTCAGACCTAGACTTCCCAGTGCTCGGGAGAGGTTCGAGGGGCTGGTGGCGTCTGAAGGTTTTGACGCCAAAGTACTGGAGTTCAGGACCGGATAGTACAGCAACACCAGCCTCTTTGGTGCTGGGATCAATCGCGAGAATAGTTGGGAACTTGGCGGGCATAGCGTTTGACGAAGTAAAAGAAGATCGCGGCACGCGACTTTTTGATCTTTGCCTGGGGGATTGTCTTTGCACCTGCGAAGGCTCGTTGAATGGCTGCAGTCGGGTATTTGTGACAGCAAATATTAGTTGTCAAAGATCTATGACACCTACGAGGTAGATGTGGCGCTGAACAAGCTCTCCCTGGAAGCTACTCTTAAAGGTAGCTGCCTGAGTCTGCCAATGTTGCTTGTTTCGATTTAGAATAGCGGGACTCCCATCTGACAGTTTGCACTGTAATGTTTCCTTCAAGAGTCTCGTTGTTATCTGATCGCCCGCGCCGCAGGTGAGTCTCTCATCGGCAGGCTGAAGCGCCGGATGCCGTCGAATTTGTAAAGCGCTCCGGCGACAGCCGGCGCCGTCGGCACCAGACCGATCTCGCCCACCCCCTTCGCCCCGAACGGACCGGAGGGCGCCGGCTCTTCAATCAAGATGATCTCGATCTCCGGCATGTGGTGCGCACGCAGCAGGCCGAGCGCGTTCATTTTGGTCGAGACCGGCACGCAGTTTTCCAGTTTCAGATCCTCAGTCAGCGCGTAGCCCAGACCCATGTGGATCGAGCCTTCGATCTGGCCTTCGAGGAGCTTGAGGTTGATCACGCGGCCGACATCGTGGGCCGCGACGACCTTCTTCAACTTCCCGTCGTCATCCAGGATCACGACCTGCGTGGCGAAGCCGTAGGAGAAGTGGGTGATCGGTTTATCGGTCTTCGCGCCGAGTGCCGTCGTATAAGTGATCGCGCACTCGCCGAAGTATTCGCGCCCGATGAGTTCGCGCAACGGGTGCTGGTGTAAATCGGCCTTCAGCTTGCGCGCCGCGTCGACCACGGCATTGCCCGCGAGCACCGTCGCGCGCGAGGCCGTCGTCATCCCGCAATCCACCGGCCGCGTCGTGTCCGCGATGGCGCGCACGCGGCGCGGGTCAACCGCCGAGCCGTCGCCGTTGAGCGTCTCGCACATCATCTGAATCATCACCGTGAAGAGCCCCTGGCCCATCTCGGTGAAGCCGGTGCGAATGGTCAGCGATTCGTCATCCTCAACCGTGATCGTGCAGCGCCCGTACTCGGGCATGCCATTGCCGATCCCGACATTCTTGATGCCGCAGGCGATCCCGGCGTAGCGGGCGCCGCGGTAATGGTCGCGCACGGCGAGGAGCGTCTGCTTGATCCCCACGCCGTGCTCAAACGTTTGGCCCGTGCAGAACTGGTCGCCCACGTCCACCACGTTGCGCCAGCGGATCTCCCAGCCGTCGATGCCGACCTTCTCGGCAAGCATATCGAGCGCCCCTTCGATGCCGAAGGCTGCCTGATTGGCGCCGAAGCCGCGCATCGCCCCGCACGGCAAGTTGTTGGTGTAGACCGCGAGCGCCTCGACGTCGACATTCGGCACCCGGTACGGGCCGCAAGCGTGGCCGGCCGCGCGCTCCAGCACCTTCGACCCGACCGAGGCATAGGCGCCCTTGTCGCCGATCATCCGCGCGTGCACGGCGGTGAGGCGGCCCTCGGCGTCGCAGCCGACGGTGTAGGCCATCTTGATCGGGTGGCGCTTCGGGTGCAGGCGGATGCTTTCGTCGCGCGTGATGGTGACCTTGACCGGCCGGCGTGTAAGTGAAGCGAGCAGCGCTGTCTGCCCTTGAATACTCAAATCTTCTTTGCCGCCGAAAGCGCCACCGTTGCTGACGAGCGTGACGTTGAGTTGGTCTTCAGGCACACCGAGGAATGAAGCGATCTGGCGGCGGTCGTCAAACACACCTTGCCCTTGGCTGTAGACCTGCAGGCGTCCGTCATCAAGCGGCATAGCGAGACAGCTCTCGGGTTCGAGAAAGGCGTGTTCGATCAACTGCGTCGAGAAGGTCGCCGTAACGACGTGGGCCGAGTCGCGCAGGGCTTCATCGGCATCACCCCGCCTCATCACCGAAGTCGAGAGCAGATTGCCCTTCTTGTGAAGCTTGGGGGCGTCAAGTTTGAGCGCATCTTCCGGAGTCGTGATCGGCTGAAGGACTTCGTAGGTGACCTCGATCAACTCGAGCGCGCGGCGGGCCGTACGCTGATCGACAGCAGCGACGGCCGCGAGCACGTCGCCGACGCACCGCGTCTCTTCGCCCTCGGCGACAAAGAGGGGCCAGTCTTTGTAGATCAAGCCCTGGTAGCGCTCGCCGGGCACATCGCGTGCGGTGACGACCTTGACGACGCCTTCGAGTTGTTCGGCCGGTCCGGTATTGATGCGGACGACGCGGGCGCGCGGGTGAGGAGAGAAGAGCAGGGCGCCATAGAGCATGCCCGGCACCTGCATGTCATCGATGTAGCGGTGATCGCCGAGCACGAAGTCTTCGCCCTCATAACGCGGCAGGCTGCTCCCCACGACGCCCGAGGTGTCGAGTTCAGGCAGCGGCTCCCCGCCTTTGAGCGAGCGCACCGCCAGTTCGATTGAATCGACGATCTTGGTGTAGCCCGTGCAGCGGCAGATGTGCGGGGCAAGCGTTCGCTCGATCTCTGCGCGCGACGGCTGCGGGTTCTTGTCAACGAGGTGCTTGGCGCGCATGACGATGCCGGGAATGCAGAACCCGCACTGCAACCCGCCGGCCGCGACGAAAGAGCGCGCGAAGGTGTCACGCTCGATTTCGCTCAAGCCTTCGAGCGTGAAGACGCTCTTGCCAGCGACCTTGCTGGCCGGCACGGCGCACGAGATCATGGCCTTGCCGCCGCCGTTATCGCCGACGATGACCGTGCAGCAACCACACTGCCCCTGTGGACTGCACCCGTTCTTCGGCGAGATCAGGCCGCAGTGCTCGCGCAGCAGTTCGAGGAGCGAAGTGCCGCGCTCGACCTCAAAGGTGCGCGGCTCGCCGTTGATCATCAATTCAATTTTTTCGGTCTGGTTCACGAGAGTAAGTTCTGCCTTCCGGATAGATCACGTTTCCGGGTGCTATTTTCCGCCACCCGCGAAGCTAGGTCAATCATTATTAACTTGCACTCGGGCTGGAGCAATACAAAAGGGGATGCCGCTCGTGCATCCCCTAAAGATTTTTAGATATTCTACTATCAGGACTGTATGGTACACCCGCCGCGATTCGAACGCGGGACCTTCAGCTCCGGAGGCTGACGCTCTATCCAGCTGAGCTACGGGTGCACACCGTCATCAACATACACCAAGCGAGTAGTCTGGTCAACTTGACCTATCAAGAAACAAGCCAGGAGATGGCGCCTTCTTGGAGCGGAAGGCCAAGACCATCGCGCGGCGCCAATAATTCGGCGCCTCGCCGGATGGCGCTAGCGAGCCGCGAGCCCATTCGAGCCGGGCGCCGGGATTCCGCCAGCCACATCTAATAGCCTCAGACTCCCATTTGCCCGCACCTGGAAAGCGCTGACCGTGCCCGCCGCGGAGTTGAGCGAGTAGAGAAAGCGGCTGTCGTCGCTCAAAGCCAGGTCTCGGACCTTAGTGCCGGCTCCGATCACCGCCGTGATCCCATCATCGTTGAGCAACCTGAGGTTGCCCTCAAAGCTGATACCGTAGCCGGTTAGTGTCCCGCTGTTGGTGTTGGCGACGTAAGCATAATTCCCAAAGCCGGTGATCGCGACCCAGCAGGCTGCCGTCTGCGTGTTATGGACTGGCCCACTCATGAGGCGCAGCGTGCCATCGTCGGAAACGATGTAGGAACTCGCCGCCGCCTGACCGTCGGCATCGAAAAAGTCGTCGGCCGTAATCAACACATTGCGCCTGCCGAAAGCGAGCGCGAACGGCGCAATCGCGGCGGCGGCATTCGCCATCGGATTGCCAGGCAGCCCGTCGCTTCCTACTTTGTAGGTGACGATGCGGCTCGTTGCCTTCTCCGTCACGGCCAGGAGGTTACCATTCGGGCTAAACTGAACTTCGCCGGGATCGGCATCCCTCGCGCTCAGTGGTCGGGTTGAACCGGGGAGCGGTCTAAGATGGCCATCTCTGCCAATAGTAAAGCCGGTGATATTGCCCTCGCCCCCAGCCTGACGATTAAAGTTAAGGACATAGAGCAAGTTGCCGAAGACGGTCAGGCTGATCGGCCGTGGGCCATGCGACGGCACTCTATCCACGAGCGTCAGGCCACTGTCTGTGACAGCGAAGACAGAGATATCTCTGCTGCCACCGTTGACGGCGAACAGCCAGCGAGTACCTCGAAAGAGCGAGTGCCCAGCGCTGCTCAGGGCCAGCGCTCCCTGCGAACCCAAACCTTCGGCGTCCGCTTGATCGCCAATCCCCAGGCCACCCGTGGGAACCAAACCCGCCGGGGTCAGCGTGCCATTGGCGGCTCGATTGAAAACAGCCACGGCATTGCCTGCGGCGACATTGGTCAATGCGTACACGGCCCCGGCAGGCCTGAAATCAGCCCTGGTAGTTGGGGGGCCAAGCGCCCACGCAAACGCCGAGAGCATCAGCGCGAGGGCGAAAAGAACGACTACTGAACGGGGAAACTTGACGCGGTGGATCATCAGTTTTAAGCGGTCGGCCAGAATGGGGTTGGTGAGAATTCGGGGCGTCATTGGTCAAACTCCTTTGTGAAGAAAGTTGATGGTGATCTTCGCGTTCGGAAAAACCTACGCGCAGATGTGGTGAAGTAACGCGGCAAGTTTAGAGCGGCGCAAACAGAGTGTCAATCACGCTTTGTTTAGATTTTTACGTGCTGCAACGGGCTACCTCTCTAAGTGGCCCCGCGCGCCGCGATCAAACGGTTGGCAGTCTTGCGAATCACCTCGGTCACGTTGCGGTTGCCGGCGAGCGCTTTGAGGTCTTTCGGGAAGAGCCGGTTGAGCAGCGGCAGGCTGGTGGCGACCGGGGTGCGTGGGTTGCGGACGAGATTATGGACGATGGGGTAGCTGCGGATCCAGGCGCGGTGCAATCCGATTACCCGCAACGCCTCTTCGGGGACGCTTTTCATGTTCGAGAGCGACTCGACCTCGGACTCGGTGATGCGCGGGTTGTTGAGCACGCCGACGACGACCGACTTGTTCGAGTCGCGCGAGAGAATGCTGCGCGCCTCGCGGTTGCCTTTGAGCGCCAGCACGACGCGCTGCTTGACGTTGAGGCGCGCGATAAACTGCATGGTGGTCAGCCGTTCATCCGTGACCACTTCTCCCGCCGCTGTCGCCTCCTCAAACATCCGTTCGGCGTCTGCCGCCGCGGCCTCCGGCAGCGGCGCCAAGTCGTGCGGGCCAATCTCAATGTGAAACTGCTCGCTGAGGAGCCGGTCATCAATATAGAGCTCCTCGACGGCTAAGTCGTCATCGATCAGATCGGCGATGATCTCTTCAGCCTGCGGGATGCCTAAAGCGGCCGAGGCGGCGGCCGCACGCGCCCGGCGTTCCTCGGCCACGCGTTGGGCGCCGAGTTCTTTCTCAAAGAACTCCACCCGCACTTCGCGGGCGCGGCGCTCGGCTTCGGGCGTGCGCGAGGGGTTGGCGATGATGGCATCCATGATCGCCGGATGTCGAATCAGCCGCTGCTGGTTGACGGAGATCAATTCCAGCAGCGAGCCGTCCTTCGTCACGCCCGCCAATTCCGCAATCCCCTCGTCCGGCGTGGCGGCATTAAGCGTCAGGGCTTCGTGAAGCTCACGCGTCCCGGCGCGCCACGCGCATAGATAGCCGAGCACATCAGGCGCCGTCTCGGCTTGAGCGACCACCGTGAGCATCTGCTGCCGGTCGAACTCGCTGAGCGATTTGAGCGCCGCCTCCCGCACTTCGGCCGCGTCGTCGCGATTGAGCAAGACGAGGACCTCTAGCGTCTCTTCCGGCGTCAGCGGGAGGAGCGCGCGCGCAGCAGCAAGTTTCGCGGGGGCAGGCGCCGAGCCGCTGCGGATGGCTTGAATCACAGGATTTGGCATAGCACGGTGGCGGGGCGAGATGAGAGGTGAAAGCAGAAAGGCGAAAGACGAAAGTAGGAAACCGGATTTTACTTTCGCCTTTCGCCTTGATCCTTTCGCCTTAGGTTTCAGCGCCGTGGCACTTCTTGTACTTCTTGCCTGACCCGCAGGGGCAGGGTTCATTGCGGCCAGTCTTAGGTTCGCTGATGATGGTGCGCGGTTTGCCCGAGTCCTCGCCGGCTTGCGTCGCGGTCATATTGGCTTTGGTGAAAGTCATCTGGCCGCGGCGCGGGCGGCGCTGCATCCGCCGCTGCGGCGGCTCCTCCACGGCGACTTGCAGCAAAAACAGTGCGCGCACCGTCTCGCTGTCGATCCGGTCGAGCATCGCCTCGAAGAGTTGGAACGACTCCTTCTTGTACTCGACCAGCGGGTCCTTCTGCCCGTAGCCGCGCAGGCCGATGCCCTCCTTGAGGTGGTCGAGCGCGAGCAGGTGATCCTTCCACTGCGCGTCGACGATGTTGAGCATGATGATGCGCTCGTAGTAGCGCATCGCCTCGGGGCCGACGAGGTTTTCCTTCTCGGCGTACCGCTGTTGGAGTCTCTCCCAAATCCCGTCGCGAATCTCATTGCGGCCGAGCGTTTCAAGGTTGATCCCTTCCTCATTCGGGTCGAAGCCGAATTGGTAGAGCAACTGCACCTTGAACCCGCGGAGGTCCCACTCCTGGGGCGTCACCGCGTTGCTCAGGTACTGGTCGAGCATGTCGTCGAGGATCGCTTCGGCCATCAACTGAATCTCCTCGCGCTGGTCGGCCTGCTCGAGCAGTTGGCGGCGGATGCCGTAGATCGTCTCGCGCTGCTTGTTCATCACGTCATCGTATTCGATGAGGTGTTTGCGGATGGTGAAGTTGTGCGCTTCGACGTTCTTCTGCGCCGCTTCGATGCGCTTGCTGACGAGCTTCGATTCGATGGCGACGCCGCGCTCCATGCCGAGCCGCGCCATAATCGCCTTCACCCGGTCGCCAGCGAAGATGCGCATCAAGTCATCCTCGAGCGAGAGGAAGAAGCGCGACGAACCCGGATCGCCCTGGCGGCCGGAGCGACCGCGGAGCTGATTATCGATGCGGCGCGACTCGTGGCGCTCGGTGCCGAGGATGTGCAGTCCGCCCAAGCGGACGACCTCCTGGTGCTCGGCCTCAGTCTGCGGCTTGGCTTGACGGATCGCCTCTTCTAGCTGCTCCGGCTCTGCTTCGTCGGGATCGATCTCCTGCTTCTTGAGCAGCTCGCGCCCGAGGAATTCCGGATTGCCGCCGAGCAGGATGTCAGTGCCGCGGCCGGCCATGTTCGTGGCGATGGTGACGGCCCCTTTGCGCCCCGCCTGGGCGACGATCTCGGATTCGCGGCCCGCGTTCTCCGGCTTGGCGTTGAGGACGTAGTGCTTGATGCCGAGCCGCTTCAGGCGGCCCGAGACGATCTCCGAATTCTCGACCGAGGCCGTGCCCACCAGGACCGGCTGCCCTTTCTCGTTAAGCTGCTGGATCTCCTCGGCCACGGCCTCCCACTTCTCGTCCAGCGTACGGTAGATCATGTCAGGGTGGTCCTCGCGGATCATCTTCCGATGCGTGGGAATGGTCGTCACGTCGAGGTTGTAGATCTTCGCGAACTCGACCGACTCGGTCTCGGCCGTGCCGGTCATGCCGGCGAGCTTCTGGTACATGCGGAAGTAGTTCTGCAGGGTGATCGTCGCGAGCGTCTGCGTCTCCTTCTCGATCTTGACGCCCTCCTTCGCCTCGACCGCCTGGTGCAGCCCGTCCGACCAGCGGCGGCCCGGCATGATGCGCCCGGTGAACTCATCGACGATCACGACCTCGCCGTCGCGGACGATGTACTGCTTGTCGCGGTGGTAGAGCGTGTGCGCGACGAGCGCCTGAGTGAGGCAGTGCAGGATCTCCATGTTCGACGGGTCGTAGAGATTCCCGTGGCCCAAAATCCGCTCGGCCTTCTCGATCCCCGGCTCGGTGAGCGTTGCCGTGTGCTGCTTCTCGTCCACCTGGTAGTCCACCTCGCGAGTGAGCTTCGGGATGACGGCATCGGCCTCGTAATACTTGCTCGTCGAGTCGTCGGACTGGCCAGAGATGATCAGCGGCGTCCGCGCCTCGTCGATCAGGATTGAGTCCACCTCGTCCACGATCGCGTAGTAGTGGCCGCGCTGGACGCAGGTCGCGATGTCGAACTTCATGTTGTCGCGCAGGTAGTCGAAGCCGAACTCGTTGTTGGTCCCGTAAGTGATCTCGGCCTTGTAGGCCTCCTGGCGCTCGAAGTCACCCAGGTCGTTCTGGATGACGCCGACCGTCATGCCGAGGAACTTGTAGATCTTCCCCATCCAGTCCGCGTCGCGCTTGGCCAGATAGTCGTTGACTGTGACGACGTGGACGCCCTTGCCGAGCAGCGCGTTGAGATAAACCGGCAGCGTCGCGACCAAGGTCTTGCCTTCGCCCGTCTTCATCTCCGCGATCATCCCGCGGTGGAGCATCATGCCGCCGATCAACTGCACGTCGAAGTGGCGCATCTCGGTCGTGCGCACCGATGCCTCGCGCACGCAGGCGAAGGCTTCGGGCAGCAGCTCGTCGAGCGCCTCTTGTTCGAGCTGCTTGCGCGCTTCGGCCGAGAGTTCAGCCGAGCCTTCGAGACGTTCGGCCAGCCGCTCTTTGAACTCGGCGGTCTTGGCGCGCAACTGTTCGTCGGAGAGCCGTTTGATTTCCGGCTCGAGCGCGTTGATCTTGGCGACATCCGGCCACAGCTTCTTGAGCAATCGCTCATTGGCCGAGCCGAAGATTTTGGTGATGACTTTTTCTACGGTGTTCATGGGCTTAACCTTCAATGGCCTCCAGGCCGGTTACTCTCGCAATCACGGGTCTGATGGGGCAATAAGAAATTCTAGTTCACTGCATGTTGAGCGTCAAGCACACTTGGCGAGCGCCAACTTAGAGTCGCGCTTCAAACGGGAGTAAGATGCGCCGGCAAAATTTTTAGTTTGTCACGGCCTCCCCCAGGCGAGTTTTCCGGGGCCTGATGCCCACAGCGGCAGCCCCCTAGGTTCCTGCGTTTGTGGTGGTTTGTGGTTTGCCTTGATCTTACAGCCTTGATCTTACAATTGACAATCATCCTTTTGAGTATTAGCTTATTTGGTGTCAGCCATTGAAGTGCGGTTGACACGACCTGCATCAGCATTGGACGGCAGACATAGCTCAGCAACCCTAGATTTGTTAGCGCTTGATGGATGCGTTTTCGAGAGCTGATCCGAAGCAAAACCTGAGATGATCATCAGACCACACTGGAGCAACGTTTCTAGGTGATCAGCAGGACAGGCTATCTCAACGCCCTCTCCTACGAGCAATGGCAGCCGTTATTCTCTTCCCCCTCCTTGTAGGGAGAGGAAAGAGAAAGGGCTGACACCAATGTCTATACCCTTATTATCTGTGGAGGAGTTTTATGCCTCAGTCCCCCCGTACGGAGTAATTGCTGACCGGCTAGAGAAAGGCCTGGTCATTCCGTTTCTTGGTGCAGGCGTCAACTTTAGTAGACGTGAGCCGCCAGCAGAATGGTATAAGTCGGCCCCCTTTTTGCCCCTTGGCTCTGAACTCTCATTCTATTTAGCTGATAAAAGCCAATTCCCGTACACGGATGACTGTGACCACAGGGATTTGGCTAAAGTCGCGGCATTTTATCAGGATTCTAGCGGGCGCCAGCCCTTATGCGATGAGTTGCATGAAGTCTTTGCTTCTCCGTGTCCCACTTGCAGCATTCATGATTGTTTGGCTGAGATCCCCCAACTGCGGCTCATCATCACGGCCAACTATGATGAATTGATCGAACAAGCCTTCAAGTCCGCCAAACGCCCCTATCACCTAGTCATCTATCCGACTGACAGCGAGAGATTCGGTGAGAGGATCTTACATTGGAAGTATGATCCCCAATCTCCCTGCGCCGCCTTCGAGCCCGAGTTGGTCCCCCCTGGCGATCTAGTGGACTGTAGGATAAGTTTTTGAACAAATTGATTTCGACCTGAGCGACCCAATCAATGATCACGGCATCGCCTCGATCAACGTCAAAAGAATTGGCTCAAAAATTTACGCTACAGTCCACTAGCTTCGGTCGTCGACCTGGATTCCACCACAGCAATTTACAAGATGCACGGGACAGTAGACGGTCGCCAGCGCAAGTGGGACAGCTTCGTAATTACCGAGGACGACTACGTAGACTTCCTCTCGCGGATGGCCAGCAACACGGCAGTGCCATCTCTATTCAAACAACACTTCCACAACCGCCAATTCCTATTTTTGGGGTACGGGCTAAGAGATTGGAATTTGCGCGTGATACTTAGAGATGTCTTCAAGGATCGACAGGACAAGCTGAGGTCGTGGGCTATTCAGTCTAAACCAACTGAGTTGGAGAGAAAGTTATGGGAGCATCGGAATGTCAATATCTATGACGTAGAGATCGACGAGTTCGTCAATCAACTCAGGGCACGCAGAAATCCTCCGCCCATACCCGCGCCAACACCCGTGCAGACTCCCTAGGACCGACTGATGAGCGCCGAACTTGACCCCGACTTTTGCCCTTATCGGGGACTAGAACCATATACGGAAGAGTACCAAGACTATTTTGTCGGCCGCGAGCGCGACAAAAAAGTCATTATCTCGAACCTCTATGGAATGCCGCTGACTATTTTCTACGGAGTCAGCGGCGTGGGTAAGAGTTCGGTGCTGCTGGCCGGCGTGGCGCCGAAACTGAGAGAGACGGAGAATCTGGCCGTGGTGGTCTTTCGCGACTGGCAGGGCGATGACTTTGCGCGGGCACTGAAGAATACGATCCTAGACGCGGTGAACCAGCGCAAGGTCAAAGAGATCAACCCTGATCCGACAGATCGCCTCGACCAGTTCTTACGCAAGTGCAATGAGGCGGTGAACAGCCCTGTCTTCCTCATCCTTGACCAGTTCGAGGAGTATTTGCTCAATCACCCGCCTTCCAAGGCCGAGGATGGTTTCGACGCTCAGTTCGCACGCGCGGTCAACCGAAGGGACCTAGGGGTGCATATTTTGCTGGCCGTGCGCGAAGAAGAGCTGAGCAAGCTGGACCGTTTCCGGGGACGAATCCCCAACTATCTCGGCAACCTGTTGCGCCTGAGCCCCCTTGACCGGGCGACCGCCATCCAAGCCATCCGCCAACCACTGATAGTTTATAACGGCCGGGTAGCAGAAGACCGGCGGATGGAGATTGAAGAGAGCCTGGTTGAGAAGATCATCGAGAAGGCACGGCAGCAGCCACTGGATGCTAGTGGGGGAGGACAATCCCCCGCTCAACCTCCCGAGGAGCTGCCGATTGAAACGCCCGTCTTACAACTGCTGTTGAAGCGCCTGTGGGAAGAGGAGAGAAACTCTGGTTCGCACAGACTGCGCCTCAGCACCTTCGAGGAGAAACTGGGCGGGGCCGAGCACATCATCGGCGACTATCTCGAAGAAGTTCTAAACACGCAGTTAGACGAGGCGCAGCGTGAGACGGCGGCCCAAGTACTGCGTTTCCTCGTGACTCCATCAGGCACCAAGACCGCGCACGAACCTGGCGACCTAGCGGAGTGGGCCAAATTGGAGGTGGACCAGGTGAGGTCTGTCTTGGACGCACTCAGCTTGCGGCCCAATACACGGATCTTGCGGAAAGTTTCTGTTCCTGGTCAGGCGGATCGCTATGAGATCTCCCATGATGTGCTCGCGCAGGCAATCCTGAGATGGGTACGAGAACGGGAGAAAGAGAAGGCAAAGCAACAGGCCGCCCAAGAGGCAGCCCGTCGACTCGAGGTCGATTATCTTCGTGTCCTCAATAAAAAACAGACTCTGATTAACAGACTTTCCATATTGCTGATTGTCGTGTTAGTTGCGTTGATCGTAGTGGGTGCGTTGTTTGTGAGAGATAAGATCAGGTCGGCTGCGCAGAGAGCAGAGCTGGCAGAACACTCAAGTAAAGCGATTAGTGAGATCATTCCTTCAATTTATTACCTGCTATATAAAAACCACGACTTTGAAAAGAACTTAGAAAGATCCGGGGAGGCGCTCAAATTCTTCCATGATAGTGGGAACCGCACGGGCGAAGGAGTAACACTTGCCAGTATTGGTGAGCTTCACTATTTGAACCACGATTATTCCAAAGCTCAGAGCTCTTATGAACAGGCGCTAGACATCCTGAAGAAGTCCCTATCGCCCGACCATCCGTTTGTAGCTACCACTCTCAACAAACTGGCGCAGGTCTATCTTGATCAGGGCAAGGACACCGATGCCGAGTCACTCTACAAGCAAGCGCAAGCAATCTCGGAGAAAGTCCTTGGTCCAGAGAGTGAGCAAGTAACGATCAGCCTCAGGGGCCTGGGAGAACTCTTACAGAGACAACGCAAGTATGATGATGCCGAGCGGCGCTTTGACCAAGCAAGGCAGATCCACGAGAAGGTTCTAGGGCGGGACCACCAGCAGGTGGCGATTGACCTAACCAATCTGGCCGGTCTCTTCTACGAGCAGGGCAAGTACGCCAAGGCCGAGCAATCCTACGAGCGGGCGAAGACAATCCTAGAGAAGGTCCTTAAACCGGATGACCCAGCCCTCGCCTCCGTCCTGGTTAACTTGGCCACCGTCTATTCAAAGGAGGCGAAGTACGATCAGGCCGAGCCACTGTTCAAGCGGGCGCGGGATGTTCACGAGAAAGTCTTTGGGAATGGTCATCCGCAGGTGGCCACTGATTGGAACAACCTGGGGATTCTCTACCTTCAGACGGGCGGGTATCCCGAGGCTGAGTCAAGCTTCGAGCAGGCGCGTACGATTCGGGTAAATTTCTATGGGGATCGGCACCCAGAGGTGGCCGCCGTTCTTGACAACCTGGCGTTTACTAAAAACAAAGAGCGCAAATATGGTGAGGCCGTGCCGCTTTATGAAAAGGCGCTGGAGATCTTTGAGACAGACCAGAAACGTGACGAGCTGCGCATCGCCCGAGTTTATAACAATCTTGCTATTTCCTATCGCGATCAAGGTAAGTACGATGAAGCCGAATCACGCTTCGAGCGAGCACTGAAGATTCGGGAAAAGAAGTTGGGGCCGAACCATCCAGATGTGGCCTACACCCTTAACCACCTGGCACTGCTTTACTACCAACAAGAAAAATACGGCGAGGCCGCGCCGCGCTTCGAACAGGCTCTGTCAATTTACGAGCGGACACCGGAGGCGAACCCTCTCGATATCGCTGAAACACTGGATACCTACCCTGTCCTGCTACGGAAGCTGAACCGGGAGCCCGAAGCAGCGAAAGTGGAAGACCGGGTGAAAGCACTCCGCCAGAGGTACCGGAAATAGGATTCTCAATCCTTTCGGAGCGATGAGGAGATAAGCTATCCTGGCCGTCCCTTCAAGGGTTTGGCGCCCAGCCGCGCTACCGGCCACACCAGCGTCTGCCATCACTCACGGGATGGTGATGGGGGGCGGCAGTGGCTTGATCGGGTTCTTGCCTCTGGTCTTGATCACGACAATGCTCGCGGCCGTGCCGGCTGCGAGGGCAGAGAGCAGGAGCTTGTTCCGCGTCGTCAAGAATCCCCCCAGAACAATCACATCCCACTCCCTTGAGTATACCTGGCCACCAATCGTTGCAGTTGCCTTCAGCTTCCCATTTAAGGGCCTGGGGCCAGCTAGAAGCTCCACCTCGGCGATTCCCTGAGGGTTAGTTGTGACTGTGGGTGGGTTGACAATACCAATCCCCGGTGAGGTGAGTTCGAATTGCAATAGGATGTTAGGAGCCGGTTCAACATCCTGTCCCACGGTGTCTTCTATCGCCTCATCTCCCAATGCGAATGATATCTTCTGGGGATTCCTGCCCCCCGTACGCCTTACCACCCTGAAGAGGGTTCGCTTGCGTGCCTGGCGCTTCACCTCGATAGGAGTGTCGCCGAGATTTACATAATTGCCGAGTGGACGATAAAAATCGACCCGACTTATCTCGTATTCCGGCTGTGGGACAGGAGCTTCCGCTCGTATTTCGCCGCTCACGGCCTCAATCACCGCTTGGCCCTCTAGGAGACCCAGGCGGAAGCTCGCTCCGCCAGATGCGGTAAACGTTGACCCGCCGGATTCAATGTATGCGTCGGCCCCTGGCTGGAGTTTGACGACGATCTCTCCGCTGAGAAGCGAGACGATCAGGACACGGTGATTGGTTTTAGGTTGAAACCCATCCACTGCCGTCGCGAGCCTAGCTACCGCTCCCCCTTTAAGCGTAACTTGACCGACCGAATCAAGCAGCACACGGGCGCTCATTTCGGCATGGGCTTGGAGCAATTCGCCGCCCCACAGCACCCCCTTGCCGTGAACTACCCGGCCGCCGATCATCACCGCGCCGAACGACTCAACTGTGCCGATTGGGCTAGCCGCTGCCGTGACGTAGAATTGAAAGCGGTCTTTCTGATTCGGGCCGCCGGGCAGGCTCGCGCCCGCCGCTAATGGGCCTTCATGAGTGCAGATCACATTGGTTGAGCCGGTGCAAATCCAGCCCAATCCATTGGACTGGACCAACGTTAGGTTCCCCGGCAGCATATCGTCCACGGTAATCGGCCCGGTGGTATTCCCCACCCCGATATTGGTCACCTCTAGCAGGTAGTCCCCATTCGCGCCGATGACAAAGTTCCCAGTATGGCTCTTGGTGAGCGTCAGGTCCGGGTTGTCGGCGATCTTGACGATAAAGGCATCGAAGCCACCGTGATAATCAGGCTGGAGCGGATTCCGAGTGGTGAAGTTAAGTGAACTGGTCGCACCCGTCACGTAGGCGTTGCCAAAGCTGTCCACCGCGATGCTAGAACCAAAGTCGTCGTCGCTGCCGCCGAGGTAGGTGGAGTAGACGAGTGATTCCTTACAGTTGATGTTGTCGCCTTGCACCGGTGTACAAACTGAGGGGTTGGTGTTCAGCTTCATGATGAAGGCATCGAAGAGGCCACCGCCGAAAGTAGTCTGGAAGGCGCCCCGTGTCGTGGGAAAGTTGGGCGAATTGGTCACGCCCGTCACGTAGGCCTCGCCGGTGGTGCGATCCACCGCAATGCGATCACCAAACTCGGTGCTGTTGCCGCCGAGGTAAGTAGAGTAGAGGAGGCCATTGCCATCAGCATTCAGCTTCGTGACGAAGGCGTCAGAGCTGCCGCCGCCGAAATAGTCCGGGAAGGCGCCTGGTGTCGTGGGGAAGTTGGGCGAATTGGTCACGCCCGTCACGTAGGCATTACCGGCCGAGTCAATGGCGATACCACCACTGGTTTTCACATTGAGAACGTCCTCGTCACCTGTTCCGCCGAGATAGGTAGAGTAGGCCAGACCGGAACCCGCCGCATTTAACTTCGTCACGAAGGCGTCAAAAGGACAAGGCTGGTTAACAGTAGTGCCGCCGCATGGGCCCCCGCCAATAGTAGTCTGGAAGGCGCCCGGTGTCGTGGGGAAGGTGGGCGAATTGGTCGTCCCCGTTACGTAGGCATTGCCCGAGTTGTCCACCGCGATGCCAAAGCCTTCTTCATCTTCTATAAAGGAATTGTTGCCGCTCACACTTGGGCCGCCGAGGTAAGTGGAATAGAGGAGGTCATTGCCATTAGCATTCAGCTTCGTGACAAAGGCATCGGATTTGCCCCCGCCGAAAGTAGTCTCAGTAGATCCAAATTTGGCTGAAATACAGCCATAGATCATTGACAACAAAAAGGCTTGTCCCTTCCTATTCGTTTTGCACAACAGATAAAGGAAAGGACAAGCCAATGAAAAAAAATACT
>Ga0207646_10001614_pt1 | contig 27492 bp, 23 predicted proteins | sample KBSK5502metaG_FD_184343 | JGI IMG/M metagenome (GOLD analysis project Ga0207646, IMG submission 184343) | Corn, switchgrass and miscanthus rhizosphere microbial communities from Kellogg Biological Station, Michigan, USA - KBS K5-50-2 metaG... | ecosystem: Host-associated > Plants > Roots >...
CAGCCAGAAAAGAGACGCGCGCTGTTTTCGCATACGCATGCAAGCCGGCTTCAGAGAACTCATACTGCTTTCGCAAGGCAGAGAAAGCCGCCCGTCGTTCCTGCTTCTGCGCGCGAGGAATGGCGCGCGCTGCCTGCCACGCCGGGTCTGCGCGCATCTGGCGCAAACGCGTTTGCCCTTCGGAGAGCACCGCATTGTAGAACTGCCGCCCTACTTCCAGGTGCGCACACAGGCGTTTGGCCTGGCCTGCCTCAACCTGCAAGGGCAGTTCGAGCAGAAACGTGGGCGTTTTCTGTTTGGGTTGCTTGCCCTCCCTGGTTTGCTGTGTGCCCATCTGCCTCACGCTTTGTCTTATGCTAGAACATCTATTCCAAGCATAGCAGGCTTTCCCGCCTCTGTCAAGCATCTCATCGCTGCCCGCAACGCGCTCCCCTCGCCTCCCCACACAAGGAGCGGCGCTTCATCCCCCGGACGAATCACGGGGCTTTCGCGCCCGGCTTTCTGTAACTTTCTCACGTATATCTTTTCAGAGACCAGCGGCGTTACTATAGTTTGTGCCCCTCTGTAATCGTAGGATACTGCTTGCACGTGAGCGTCATGCTGACCCCAAATAGAAAACCAGGTGGCAAAGTGGATACTAAAGTATATTTTCATGTACCTTTAGAAGGTTGCTCGTAGAGATACCAACACATCATACTTTTTCTATGTAATACCTACTAGTAAGTCCAGGTAGGTTTTTGAGACAGAAATGTAGTGATTATCTGTCCCCCGGACAGGGTTCCCCTTGCGGGTGTCAGGCCCCACCGCAAAATTCAAACTGGACTGACCACTACACTAGTTACCACTGCCATGGAATCTGAAAGGTGATAATCATGTACGCCGATGGTCATGAGATTGCAGAACGCTCTCTCGAGGTACCTATTTCTGAAGTCTACGACATAGTGAGAGAGGAACACAGCAGAGCGTTGCCCCTCCTGACCGAAATAGAGCAGCACCAGATCGCAGCCTGGAATGCTACCCAGCAGGACTATCCCCGTGATGCATGCGTCCCCCAATTAGTAGCGCGGCAGGCTGCTGCAACCCCTGAGGCAGTGGCGCTGGCGGCGGGAGATCAGACATGCACCTACCGGGAGCTTAACCGGCGGGCCAATCAAGTAGCCCATTACCTGCAAACCCTTGGCGTGCGGCCCGGGGTACTGGTGGGTCTCTGTGTAGAGCGCTCCTTTGACATGGTCGTGGGGCTGCTTGGCATCCTCAAAGCAGGCGGTGCCTATGTCCCCCTCGATCCAGGCTATCCGCCTGATCGTCTCGCCTTCATGCTCAATGATACTCAGGCACCCGTGCTGGTGACACGGCAGCGCTTGATCTCACGACTCCCCAGCGGAGTAGCCCGGGTTGTCCTCCTGGATACTGATACGGCGGTGCTGGCGCAGCAGAGCGAGGCTGAACCGGTGCTTTCAGCCACAGCCTCCGACCTGGCGTACGTAATCTACACGTCAGGCTCGACAGGTCGCCCTAAGGGAGTGCAGATCACGCACGAGAGCCTGCTCAACCTGCTGTTCTGGCATCACCGCGCCTTCGCGGTGACCCCTTCCGACCGGGCCACCCAGCTTACCAGCCCCGCCTTCGATGCGACTGGATGGGAATTGTGGCCCTATCTCACGGCCGGTGCGAGCGTGTATTTGCTTGACGAGGAGAGCCGGGTCGTGCCGGAGTTGTGCCGCGACTTCTTGCTGAGTCATGACATCAGCATCACGTTCTTGCCGACAGCGCTGGCGGAAAGCGTCATGGCCCTGGAGTGGCCTTCGACGACCTCGCTGCGCTACCTGCTGACGGGGGCCGATGCGCTCCACCACTATCCATCGCCCAGCTTGCCTTTTGCGCTGATCAACAACTATGGCCCGACTGAGGCGACGGTGGTGGCTACCTCTGGGCGCGTCTTCCCAACCGAATGTGTTGCTATCCCGCCGTCGATTGGCCGGCCCATCGCTAACACACAGATCTATCTCCTGGATGAGCGCCTGCGACAGGTGCCGATCGGGACCCCGGGCGAACTCTGCATTGGAGGAGCAGGTCTGGCCAAAGGCTACCTCAACCAGCCTGAACTGACGGCGGAAAAGTTCATCCCGCACCCGTGGAGCTCCGAACCGGGCGCGCGCCTCTATAAGACAGGGGACCTGGCCCGTTACCTGCCAGATGGGCAGATCGCCTTTATGGGACGCATCGACCACCAGGTGAAGATCCGTGGCTATCGCGTCGAACCGGATGAGATCATGTCCGTACTTAACGAACAACCGGCTGTACGCGTGAGCTTGGTAATCGCCCGTGAAGATACCCCTGGCGATAAGCGGCTGGTGGCTTACGTTGTGCCTGTTCCAGGAGCGCACATCAGCGCCGGTTCCCTGCGCGAGATCCTTGCGAAGCGCTTACCAGACTACATGGTTCCGGCGACTTTCGTGCTGTTGGAAGCTCTGCCAGTAACCCCCAATGGCAAGGTGGATCGCGCCGCCCTGCCCGCGCCAGGTGTGACTAATACCTTGCAGGATGCAGTTGGGGCTTTGCCCAGCACGCCGATGCAAAAGCGGCTGAATGGGATCGTCGCACCTCTCTTAGGCCTGGAGCAGATCGGCATAGATGACAACATCTTCTTGCTTGGCGGAACATCCTTGATGGGCACGCAGGTTATTATGCGGGTGGCCGAAGCCTTCGGGGTCGAGCTCCCTTTGCGTACCTTGTTCGAAACTCCCACCATACGATTATTGTCCACTGAAATTGAACGGCGTATTGTCGCGCGGTTGGAAATGATGAGCGATGACGAGGTCTTGCGCCTGCTTCAATAAGAGTTGAACGCCTGACCTTGCCAGCTTGCCTGGCACCAGGAAGGAGTGAGGATCACTATGCACACGGAAGCATCGCCTATGGCTGGTGCACCAGAGCCAATGCTGAGTCTTTATCACCTGCTCGACCCGGAGGTGCTTGCCAACCCCTATCCCTTGTACCACCGGCTTCGCAGCAGCGACTCGGTTCACTGGGATCCCTTTCTGCATACCTGGGTTGTGACGCGCTACGCAGATGTGGTGACGGTACTTCAGCATTTCTCAGCCCGCCGCACGCCTACCCCCGAACAGCTCACCGCGCTCGGCCTGCCGGGCCTGGTGCCGCTGGCGGAGGTACTGGTGCGCCAGATGCTGTTTCTGGACGGACCCGCGCATGCGCGCATACGCGGACTGGCAGCGGGAGCCTTTACCCCCCGCAGGGTGGAGGGGCTGCGCCTGCACATCCAGGACATCACGAATAACCTCTTAGATGCGGTGCAGGCCAACGGGCATATGGACGTGATCGCCGATCTGGCTTATCCTTTGCCCGCTATTGTGACGGCGGAGATACTGGGCTTGCCGACCTCTGACTGGGAGCAATTGACCGCGTGGTCAGCGGACTTCGCCGAGGCGCTGGGCAACTTCCAGCATAACCCAGATCACGCCTCGCGTGTGTTGCGGAGCCTGGAAGAGATGTGCGTCTACTTCCGTGACGCGGTTCGGGAGCACCAGCAGCAGCCGCGTGATGACCTCATTAGCGCTCTACTAACTGCCGAAGTGGAGGGAGATAGCCTGAGCGAGGATGAAGTAGTTGCCAATAGTATCATGCTCATGACTGGCGGACAGGAGACCACCACCAGCCTGATTGGCAATGGCATACTCACCCTGCTGCGCCATCCGGACCAGCTCGAGCAATTGCGGGCGGACCATACACTGATTCCTACTGCCATTGAGGAACTGCTGCGCTACGAAAGCCCCATCCAGTACACCTCACGCCTGGCTCCTGAAGATGTCCAGATGGGTGGGAAAACGATCTACAAGCGCCAGGCGGTCATCGCAGTGATAGGTGCCGCCAACCGCGATCCAGAGCGTTTCCCCGACCCAGATCGACTCGACATCGGTCGGCAGGAGAACCGGCACCTGGCCTTCGCATGGGCTGCCCACTTCTGCTTTGGCGCGCCGCTGGCACGGCTCGAGGGCCAGGTAGCGTTCGAGTCGATCTTGAGCCGCATGCCCCAACTGAGCCTGGAGCCTGGCCCGGTGCGTTGGCGAGAAAACCTGGGTTTTCGTGGCCTGAGGACTCTGCCAGTCACGTTTTAGTATCCCTATCCCGGAGTGTTTAACCGTGGGGGTCAGAGAGCGCTGCGGGAATGATGGCGAGTGACCCCCATGATGTCTATGAATGGAAGCGATGTCATGCCAGATACATCCGAACTCTCAGAGGCAAGGCGTACCTTGCTTGAAAAATATGTGCGTGGAGATGTCCCGCAGATTGCAGTGGCTACAGGCGCTGTCACCCAGTACGCTGAAGCGGACGTGGCTACCCCGCGCGAATGTGTGGTGACGATTCAGATCGGCGGCTCTAAGCGACCTTTTTTCTTTTTACATGGGGATTGGATAGACGGCGCTTACTGGTGCTTCCCTTTAGCGCACGAGCTGGGATCGGACCAACCATTTTATGCGCTCGAGCCTTATAGTTTTGATGGGATGTCGGTTCCGCCCAAATTCGAAGCTATAGCGGCCGCACATCTTAAGTCGCTACGTAGTGTGCAGCCAGAGGGGCCTTACCTCCTAGGGGGCTTTTGTAACGGAGCCTTGCTGGCTTATGAAATGGCCCGACAACTACACACGCAAGGGCAGAGGGTTGACCTACTGGTACTCATGGATCCGATGGGTCTTGTCTATCCCCTCCATAATAGATTAGCTAACGGCCTGGTCACGCTCTTTGGGTTCCTGATGCGACTCGACCAGGAGAAGCAGTTGAATTTGTACGTACTTCAGCGATATATATATAATTATCTGCAACACCTCTATCGATATCTACGATATCCACACTACAGGGGGTTGAAAACTGAGCTGAAAGCGAGGCCGGTGAATCCGCATGGAGGTGCAATCGCGCCAGTTCATTCTCCTGGTGCATACAGTACCATTCAGAGGTTGAAAACACTGTATGAGTACAAACTAAGTTTGGGCATAGAGCGCACGGGAACCAACGAACGGGTTGAGCCTGGACACGCACATAACAAAGTAGGCTTTAGACTCCCGAGGCTCGATTCGATCTTCCCCGATCCATTTTTCCCTACGACTGAAGTTCTCCGCCAGGATTATCCAGGCGTATACGACTGGATTGCTATGCGTTATGTCCCGGATGACTTTTATCCTGGCAAGATCACATTCTTTTGGGATAGCGAAGAGCCCTATAAAGCGGGTTGGCGCAAAGTGACTGAAGTTAACGAGGTGGAGGTCCACGTTCTTCCTGGTTCACAATTGGCCAGTAGAACCAGGTATCTTCACGTCTTGGCTGAACGTTTGGGTGCATGTCTGAGCAAGGCGCAGGCAACTACTTTGATTGAGGACGATCGATCGGCATCTAATCGATGCTGAGTTTCTTTGACTCGTATTGAAAGGGGTGAGTATGAGTTCCAGCTTCGGGCTATGCCCATGTTTGGGGTTACGTCGTAGTCTTTCTCATTGTTTACACATCGATATTTACCAATTAGGGTAGCGCTCATGGAAGAGAAATGCCAACCACCTCGCGTCAGTGTTGTTATCCCGGCGCTGAACGAAGCTCAAAACCTTCGTCATGTGCTGCCGCTCATTCCACCCGTTGTCACTGAGATCGTTCTGGTTGATGGACACTCAACCGATGATACCATCGCAGTAGTACAGCAACTAGGTCCCGCTATTCGGCCGCCTATTCATATCATCAAACAGACAGGAAAAGGCAAGGGTGATGCCCTACGAGTTGGTTTTGCCGCTTGTGTGGGTGATATCATCGTGACTCTCGATGCCGATGGGTCAACCGATCCCAGAGAGATCCCACTTTTTGTTGAAGCCCTCCTTAGAGGAAATGATTTCGCCAAAGGCTCACGCTGTGTTTTAGGTGGGGGTAGTCATGATTTTACTCTCCTGCGTCGACTGGGTAACTACGGACTGCGTAAGTTAGTGAACATACTTTTCCGGGCGCGGTTCAGTGATCTGTGTTACGGCTACAACGCATTTTGGAAGTATTGCCTTGACTATATAGAAGAAATTGACTGCGATGGCTTCGAAGTTGAAACACTCATCCACCTGCGTATCCACAAAGCCCACCTGAAAATTATCGAGGTTCCCAGCATCGAATACCGGCGTATTTACGGCAAAAGTAACTTAAAAGCGTTCAGCGACGGCTGGAGTGTGGTGCTAACGATTGTGAGGGAACGTAGCCAGAACTCTTCGCCTCAAACACGATCATGCTCCCCTGCGAACCCCTACATCGTAAATGACCCCTATTCGGTACCAGAGAACATTGTTCTGTAAAGGCTGATGCCTAGATGGCATGTTTAAAGAGAGGTAACATGGCTCAAACAGTATACGATATTTCCGTGATTATCTGCGCCTATACCGAGGACCGATGGGATGACCTCGTAGCGTCAGTAGAGTCGGTGCAGCAGCAGACCCTCTCGCCGAGAGAGATCATTGTGGTCGTCGACCACAATCCGAATTTACTGAAGCGAGTGCGGGAACATATAGCGGGCGTACTTGCGGTCGAAAACCGGGAGGTAAAGGGATTGTCCGGGGCGCGTAACAGCGGGGTGACTGTTGCGCAAGGGGCGGTGATTGCTTTCCTGGACGATGACGCCATCGCAGAAACGAACTGGTTAGAGCACCTGGCGGCCTGCTATACCGACCCTCACGTGCTTGGTGTCGGCGGGAAGATCGAACCGCTCTGGCTTGGGACGCGCCCGGCCTGGTTACCAGAAGAATTTTACTGGGTCGTTGGCTGCACCTACCGCGGCATGCCTGAAGCCGTTCAGCCGATCCGCAACCCCATCGGCGCAAATATGTCCGTGCGCCGGCACACTCTGATGGCTGTAGGCGGCTTTCGGGAATCCTTTGGCTGTAACCACGATACTACTGAGAAGGGCGTAGCATTTGTCGGCCCTAAGTGGCTCCAGCATCATGCAGGCGATGAAGAGACCGAGTTTTGCATTCGTGTCACGCGACAATGGCCAGATGCTGTATGGCTCTACACCCCCTCGGCGACCATCCAGCACCGCGTCCCCGTGCAGCGGACACGCTGGACATATTTTTTGTGGCGCTGCTATGACGAAGGGCTAGGTAAGTCCACAATTGTCAGGTTGCACGGGATACGAGCAGGCTTATCGTCCGAGCGAACCTATACGTTCAAAATACTGCTCTTGGGGGTTATGCGGAGCTTGACTGATACCCTCTTTCACCGTGACCCGGCCGGGCTGGCCCGTGCCGCCACCATCATAGTCGGGTTGGCGGCGACGACGGCGGGCTTTCTGGCAGGTAGCCTCCTTGTGCGAGCAGCAGCAAAGGACGTTGTCACTGGGAAAAAAGACCATCACGGCTCCGGCGTTGGGGAGGGCATCGCCCTGGAAAGGGAACTGCCCGGGTGAGAGTCTTGATCATACGCGTAAATGAAACGGGTCTTGGACAATAGATTTATTACAACTTTATGAAAGACGAGGTAGAAAATGCTCATTGCACGGGCTCCCATGCGTATCAGCTTCGGCGGCGGCGGTACCGACCTGGAGGCGTACTACGCCAAATACGATGGCCTGGTGTGGTGATCGCGATAAGCGCCAGCGGCAATTCGCTCAATCTGATCAATGCCCTCCGCCTGGCCGAGAGATCGCGAGCTTTTACGTTCGGCTTACTGGGAGCAAAGGGGGGCAAGATCAAGGACATGGTGGACGCATATATGCTCGCCCCTGGTCAGAATATCGAGCAGGAAGAGGATGCCCATATGATTGTAGCGCACGTGATTACCCGTCACATGCGCGAAGTCGCCCGCTCCTACGCGCAAACGATCCTGCTCAGCAGTCTCAGTTCATAGAGAGTGAGGAAATAGATGAATACTCACAGCACATTTAGCTGTTTCATTATCGGGGAGGGTTCCCTCCCCGTCCGGTGCGCTGAGATCCTACTCGACCAGGGTCATACGATATACGGTATTATCTCCTCCGACGAAGCGGTTAGTCGCTGGGCGAGGGCGAGCGCAATACCCCACCTTGATCCAGGGGATCAAGACCTCGACGCACTTTTAAGCCGGCACCCTTTCGATTACCTGTTCAGCATCGTCAACGAACACGTCTTGCCGGCACGGCTCTTAGATCTGCCCCAGCGGTATGCCATCAACTATCACGATGCCCCGCTGCCAGCATACGCGGGGAGCAATGCAACCTCCTGGGCCATTCTGCGAGGCGAGAGGATGCACGGCGTCACCTGGCACGCTATGACCGAACTTGTCGACGCGGGCGATATCTTTAAGCAGCATCTCTTCGAGATCGATGCCTCAGAGACGGCCTTTACCCTCAACGCAAAGTGCTATGATGCTGCCATGAGCTCCTTCACCGAGCTGATCGACGATCTATCTCGCGGTCGCCTCTCGGTAAAGAAGCAAAATCTCGCCGAGCGCACTTTTTTCCCCCGGTCCAAAAGGCCCTCCCCGGCGTGTATTCTCTCCTGGAATCGTTCCGCCCGCGAGGTTAGCGCCTTCGTTCGGGCCCTGGACTTCGGGTCCTCCCCAAATCGAATGGGCCTTCCCAGGCTTATTATAGAGGGGGACTGCACCATTGTCTCGGAAATCGAAGTGCTCGACTCGACGCCGGCGCTCCCGCCCGGGACTGTTACACGGGTCGACCCTGCTTTCGTCGGTGTTTCTACGCTGGACGGTGAGGTTGCGCTGTGCAAGCTGCTGACTGCCGATGGCCAGCCACTGCCCGTCGCTGACTTTGTCGCGAAGTTTGGGCTGCGCGAAGGATATCGGTTCGGAGAAATCGATCAGCGGGTAGCGGCTCGCGTAACAGCAGATTATGCTTCGCTTTGTCAGCACGAGGCATTCTGGACCAGGCAGCTAGAGACTCTGGAGAACCTCACACTCCCCTATGCGCGTCCGAAAACACCGCATCTACAAACACCGCAGCACTCGTGTATACCCATGCCTGTTCCGTCGGAGATTCTAACACCTCTAGAGAAGCGCTTTGCGTCCGCAGTCGCGGGAGATGTTCTCCTGGCTGCTTTTGCAGCGTATCTTGCCCGTATTGCGGGAGTTGGGAGCTTTGATATCGGGTACAGGGACGCGGAACTGGACAGCGAGCCGGTGGCCTTAAAGGCGATTTTCGCAGCATTTGTGCCTCTGCACGTGGGGATAGAGTATGAGCAGAGCTTTGAGAACGTCTTTCATGCTATACAGGAGCGGGTGAGGTCGACAAAGCAGAGAAAAACGTACGCGCGAGATATCGTGGCCTGCTATCCGGCCCTTCGCTCGCGGGCAAACTCGCAAGGGGCGCCCGTACCGTCGATTTGCGTAGAGCGGGCAGAGACACCATACAGCGGCCAGGAGTTGCACGGCAGCGAGCTAACCCTGGTCATCCGGGAAGATAAGGCAGAATGCCTGTGGGTCTACGATACGGAAGTGCTCGACAGGGACAGCGTCGTGCGGATGCAGCGTGGTTTTGCCGCTTTTCTGCAGGCTATTGCCTCAGATCCCCGGCAGCGCATCTCCGATCTCCCGGTCTTGACGAGAGCCGAGCGAGACCTTGTGCTGGCCGGGTGGCATGCCACCCGGACCCCCTATCCCCGGCAGAGCTGTATCCATCACCTCTTTGAGGCCCAGGTCGGGAGTAGGCCCGATACGGTAGCAGTAATCTACGAGGGCGCCAGCTTGACCTACCGCGAGCTGGATCGGCGGGCCAACCAGCTGGCACACTACCTGCAGGAGCTGGGCGTGGGGCCGGAAGTGCTCGTTGGGCTGTGCGTTGAGCGGTCGCTGGAGATGGTGGTGGGTCTGCTCGGTATTCTCAAAGCCGGGGGTGCCTACGTGCCACTGGACCCGACCTACCCCGCCGAGCGCCTGGCCTTCATGCTGGAGGACTGCCGGGCTCCGGTCCTTGTGACCCAGCAGCACCTGCTTACTCAACTTCCTGCCACGGCGGCGAAGGTCGTCTGCCTGGATGCTGGCGCGGCCCTGCTTGCCCGGCAAAGTGAGGCTGCCCCGGTTTCCGGCGCCACTTCCGATCACCTGGCTTACGTCATTTATACCTCCGGGTCCACGGGCAAACCTAAAGGAGTGCAGATCCCGCACCGGGCCGTAGTCAACTTTCTGTGGTCCATGCATCTACAGCCAGGGCTCACCGCGGAAGATACGTGGCTGGCCGTCACCACTTTGTCCTTTGACATCGCTGCTCTGGAGCTCTTTCTGCCCCTGATCGTAGGCGCGCGGGTGATCGTCGCCAGCCGTGACCTCGCGGCCAACGGGACGGTGCTAGCAGAGACTCTTGCCAGCGCCGGGGTGACCGTGATGCAGGCTACCCCCATCACCTGGCGCGTGCTGCTGGCAGCGGGCTGGCAAGGCCGCCCTGGCCTGAAGATCCTGTGCGGGGGCGAAGCGCTCCCGCTGGACCTGGCGCGGCAGTTGCTGCCCAGGGGCGCCTCGCTCTGGAATCTGTATGGCCCCACAGAGACCACCATCTGGTCAACCGTCTGCAAGATCGAGCCCGGGGACGAGGTAGTGACTATAGGCCGCCCGATTGCCAACACGCAGATCTATCTGCTTGATCCCCGCTTGCAGCCGGTGCCGGTCGGGGTGCCGGGCGAGCTATACATCGGGGGCGATGGCCTGGCTCGCGGGTACTTGAACCGCTCCGAGCTGACGGCTGAGCGCTTTCTCCCTCACCCGTTCAGCAGCGAGCCCGGCGCGCGCCTGTACAGGACAGGGGACCTTGCCCGCTACCGTGCAGGTGGGGCGATCGAACACCTGGGGCGCCTGGACTACCAGGTGAAGCTGCGCGGATTCCGCATCGAACTGGGCGAGATCGATGCGGTGCTGGCTGAGCACCCGGCTGTGCGGCAGGCGGTGGTGGTGGCTCGCGAGGATGCGCCCGGCGACAAGCGTCTGGTGGCCTACGTGGTGCTCCGCGAAAAGCAAACAGCCACAGTCGCCGACCTGCAGCATCACATGGCGAAGCAACTGCCAAACTACATGGTGCCTGTGGCTTTCGTACTGCTGGAAGCAATCCCGCTGACGCCTAATGGCAAGGTCGACCGGCGCGCCCTGCCTGCGCCAGGATACACCCGCCCGCAGCTAGATGAAACCTTTGCAGCGCCAGGCACCCAAACCGAAGAGGCGGTGGCGGGGATCTGGTCCCGGGTCCTCGGAATCGAGCAGATCGGCATCCACGATGACTTCTTCGCTTTGGGTGGAGACTCTCTGAGGGCCATGCAAGTGATTTCGCATCTTCGCAGGACCTTACAGATACACTTGCCCCTGGCCCGCTTCTTCAAAGCTCGCACTGTAGCCGAACTGGCCAGGATCATCGAGCAGGTGAAAGCTGGAGAAGCTAAGCCGCAACAGCAAGAAGAAAAAGTTCCAGGCTCCTGGTCTCCCGTCGTGGAGATTCAAACGGGTGGTTCCGGGCGGCCGTTTTTCTACCTGCACGGAGACTTTTTAAATGGCGCCTCCTATTGCTTCCCATTAGTGCGTCATCTAGGGCCGGACCAGACATTTTACGCGCTTGAACCCTACAAGTTTGATGCGCTGGGGATCCCTCCGACATTAGAGGCGATGGCGGCGGTCCACCTTGAGTCGGTGCGTTCCAGGCAGCCGAAGGGTCCATACCTGCTCGGCGGCTTTTGCAATGGCGCTCTGGTTGCTTATGAGATAGCCCGGCAATTACATGCAGAAGGGGAAAAGGTTGACCTGCTCATATTAATTGATCCCAACTCTGTCGGTCATCGCAGATTGACAAAGCGTACAGTCAATCGCTTTGGCAAATTGATGCGATTTGGCCGGGATAAGCAATTATACTGGTTTCTCTGGCTGCGGCATTTGCAGAGATATCTGCAACATGTATGCCGGTATCTACGATCCCCCCACTACAGAAAATTGATAACCAGGCGTGATAGCGAGCGGGCGGACCGGAATGGCATGACCATTCTGACTTTGGGAAATGAGTATGAACTATGGCTTCACCACAGCGCGTGGCATTTGGGAAGCGACGAACAGAAAGGGCCGGGACGCAGGGGGAAGGGAGTGGGCTTTACACTTCCGCAGCTCGAGGAGCTCTTCCCCGAAGCGCTATTCCCAACAGTTGAAGCCCTTTGGCACGATTGGGAGGGCCTCTATTTCTGGGTCATGTCTGAGTACGAGCCTGGCTTCTATCCTGGCAAGAGCACGTTCTTTTTCACGAAGGACAGGCAGGAGCGCGGTGTAGACGAGGAGTGGCGTAAAGTAGCCGAAGCCCTAGATCAGGAAATAGAGATCCATCGCCTCGCGGGTGGCCATGATACTTGTAAGACTATTCATCTACTTGATTTGACCGAGCATTTACGTCTATGCCTCAATGAGGTACAGATGGCAGCGCCGGTGTAAAGCGAGACGTCTTTTGTTTATTAAAGAAGAAGGGGATATCCATGATTGAGGACACCCGGTACGGTTCTGAGCTTTCCGTTGCACCTCCCGCCAGACCGGAACATATGACGGAAGTCGGGAACAAACGGCCAACCAGGCGGATGGACTTCAGCCTGTTCTACTTTGCAAGCGCGGGCGCAGGTGAGTGCGTCGATAAATACCGTCTACTCGTCGAGGGCGCAAAGTTCGCGGATACGCACGGCTTTTCAGCGGTGTGGACGCCCGAGCGGCATTTCCATGAATTCGGAGGTCTGTACCCCAACCCCGCAGTAACCAGCGCCGCTCTTGCGACGGTGACGGAACGAATTCAGATCAGGGCCGGGAGTGTTGTTTTGCCGCTTCACGACCCGCTTCTCGTTGCCGAGGAATGGGCCGTCGTCGATAATCTGTCGAACGGAAGAGCAGCCATCTCGTTCGCGTCCGGGTGGCACGCGAACGATTTTGTAATCGCACCGGAGAACTATGCACATCGTAAAGAGATCATGCTGCGGGGGATCGAAACCATCCGCAGGCTCTGGGGCGGTGAGAAGGTTCGGCGCCGCGATGGCAACGGGACCGATATCGAGGTGAGAATCCTCCCCCGTCCGATCCAGCGCGAGCTGCCGATTTGGGTGACGGCAGCCGGCAGTCCAGAAACATTCCGCCTGGCCGGTGAAGTCGGCGCCGGCCTGCTCACTCACCTGCTCAATCAAGATATCGACAGGCTGGCCGAAAAAATAGCAGTGTACCGAACTGCATGGAGAGCGGGCGGGCATGGCCCTGGAGGGGGGCACGTGACGCTCATGCTGCACACGTTCCTGGGGAGCAGCGTTGATGAAGTCCGCGAGAAGGTGCGCGGGCCTTTCAGCGATTACTTGAGAAGCTCTGTCGATTTATGGCTTGCGCGTAGCCCGGGCCAGGATATCGGCGATTATACCGAAGAAGAGCTCGAAGACCTGGTTTCTTACGCTTTCGACCGCTACTTTGAGACAAGCGGGCTCTTTGGAACACCAGATACCTGCCTTCAGACGATCGACCGGCTGAGATCGATCGATGTGGATGAAGTTGCCTGCCTGATCGACTTTGGGATAGACTTCGACTCGGTACTATCCAGCCTGCGTCATTTGAACACGGTAAGGGAGTTCAGCAATGCAAGCAGCGAGTGAAAAGGATTTCTTTGGCTCCCCTACCCCGCAATCCGCCGATATCGGAATCTTGTTCCGGTATTTGAGAAGATCCCTTCATCCGCAGAGCCAAGAGATAAACTGGAGAGTATTGTGAAGAAATGTTTCTAGAGCAATTTCGCGCAGTGAGAACAGTGCTCTTCCGGTGGGTGAAGACTAACCGCGTCATGTTGACCAATACCGCGTCTTTAGTCTGCACAAATCTCATCACGTCAGCCCTGGGTTTCGTGTACTGGTGGTTGGCCGCCCACCTGTTTTCACCGGAAGCTGTAGGCCTTGCTTCAGCAGCGATCTCGGCTATGGCGCTGCTGGCAACAGTCTCCCTGTTGGGATTCGGCTCCCTGTTGATCGGTGAGCTGCCCCGACGGCCTGGCAAAGAACGACCGCTTATAAGTACGGCTATGCTCCTGGTTGGGGGAGCAGGAGGCCTCGTTGGCATTGTGTTTGCTATGTTTGCATCCCTGGTATCGAAGGACTTACAAAGTCTCAGAGCAAGTCCTGGAGATGTTGCTCTTTTCGCGGCTGGTGTCAGCCTCGCTGCTGTCACTTTCGTCCTTGACCAGGCATTGATCGGATTATTGCGAGGTGGACTGCAGTTGTGGCGCAACGCCCTCTTCGCAGCGACAAAACTCGTGGCGCTTCTAGCTGTCGGCCTCTATTTAGTCAACAGAGTAGGGCTGACCATCTATGCTACGTGGGCGCTAGGAAATCTTCTCTCATTAATAGCACTATTCGGATACGCTCTTGTAAAGGGGAGGTGGTCACTGAAGGCCTGTTTGCCACAGTGGGGATTGTTGCGCCGGCTCAGATCTGCCGCGCTGCAGCATCATGTGCTCAACCTGACCATTATGACCCCGGGCCTGCTGCTGCCGGTGCTGGTGACGATCATGCTCTCTGCGAGAGTGAACGCGTGGTTCTATGTTTCCTTTACATTGACAAATTTTGTCTCCATTGTTCTGTTTGCGCTCACAACCGTGCTCTATGCCATGAGCGCTGCGGAACTTGCCGGAATCGCCCGGCGGATCCGCCTGACGTTGAGTCTTTCAATTGCGATCAGTATTCTGGCAAATTGCGTGTTGTTTTTTGGCGCCAGGCAGATCCTGAGCCTGTTTGGTCCCGCTTATGCCCAGCAGGCTGCGTGGAGCCTGCGTATCCTGGGACTCAGCGCGTTTCCGATGATCATCAAGGACCACTATATAGCCATCTCCCGTATTCATAACAGGATGACCTACGCTATAAAGCCCATCGCAATCGGCGCCTTGCTTGAATTGGCCGGTCCTATAATAGGGGCTCACCTGGGCAATTTAGTTGGGCTTAGCCTGGGCTGGGTTCTGGCACAGACGATCGAGGCGGTCTATATGTCGGCCACAGTGTACCGGACGATGCATTCTCGGCAGGACAGGAGCATGGTTAGGGTGCAAAGCGGGCTTCTCCGCCGTTCCAGATACCATATGCCGTCAGAGTTCAAGGTCGACGAAAGAGATGAGCTTGGTAAAGATCCTGACACTAGCTCGTTCAATGCAAGAGGTATATGATGCTTGTTAAACAGGAGAAAAAACAAATACCTATCCTCATGTACCACAGCATCGCGCAGTCCACCAATCCGAAATTCAAGCAGTTCGCTGTGCCTCCCGCATTATTTGCTGAGCATATGACTTATTTACGCGAGCACTCGTATACTCCCATCAATGTCACACAGCTAGTACGCATGCTCTCGCAAGAGAGATTTGCGCTGCCTGAACGACCTGTGGTTTTAACATTCGATGACGGTTTCGCTGATTTTTATACAAACGCTCTTCCGGTACTCCAGCAGTGCGGCTCTACGGCGACCCTGTATATTGCCACCGGCTTTATTGGCAGCACGAGCCGGTGGCTGGCGCGTGAAGGGGAGGCTACACGCCCGATGCTTACCTGGACCCAGGTAAACGAGATTGGTGCATGCGGCATAGAGTGCGGTGGGCATACTCATTGGCATCCCCAACTCGATACACTTCCTCTTGCCGAAGCGCGAGACGAAATTGTGCGCTGCAAAGCGCTCTTAGAAGATCACCTGGGTCAAAAGGTTTCGAGTTTCGCCTACCCTCACGGTTACCATAGCGCTGCTATTAAGCGACTTGTTCGGGAGGCGGGATACACATCGGCCTGCGCCGTCGGTTATGCCATGAGTTCGACGACAACTGATCCCTTCGCTTTAGCGCGCCTTCGCATGGGAGCGGATACGAGCCTCGATGCTTTAGCCGCATTGCTTGCTCAACCTGTCCCGCCGACTGGAACAATGATGTACAAACGTTTCCGGACTTTGGGATGGCGTCTTGTCCGTCGTTGCTCAGTCTCAGTGACCCGGCAGCTACGCGGGCGGCAGGAGGGTTGCTAGAACAAAGTGTCTTTCTCGATGTTAACCAGGTGCCAGGGCGATTGGAACCCTCGAACGGCTTTCGCATATATCGATGTACGTGAAGGCAGGCATTGCACTGAAAGGATAGGTCAAAAAGAGAAATGGATAGGCATACGCTAACGAGAAAACTGGAGGTTTCCGCAGCCCAGATACCAGATCTTGCACCCGTTCGCATCCTCGAAATCGAAGTGGGGCAGCCCTTGCCGGGTGTGCCAGCCATAGATGAGAAGACCGGTCAACACTATCAGCGCGCTCTGTGCCTGGTGCGTTTGCATACCCAGCCCCTGGGTCTGATGGAATTACGGCTAGGCGAGCACGGGGTGAGCCCGGAGGAGTGCGCCTCCCATATCTGGCACACTTTTAGCGAGAGGATCAATGAACATCTGCGGCGGGATGGCTTGCCCGTTGTGACCGGGCTTGATGCGATGGGCCTGGCCAGTCCCGCCACCCCTGCCTGTCTTGAGCAGCGCGAGCAGTTTTTAGCCCGCGCCCCCTTTGTGAGCGTTATCGTTCCCACGCGCGATCGTCCAGAGCAGATACGACGCTGCTTACAGTCGCTGATGACCCTGCACTACCCGCAGTATGAGATCATTGTTGTAGACAACGCCCCCAGTACAAGTGCGACGGCAGATTTTATTCGGCAGACCTACGGTGGTATACCTCGAGTGCGCTACATCTGCGAAGACCGTCCGGGCCGTAGCCTGGCGCTCAACTGCGGGGCGATGGCAGCCCGAGGAGAGCTCCTCGCGTTTATCGATGATGATGTCGCCATCGATCGCTACTGGTTGGTTGAGTTGGTCAGGGGGTTCAGCCGTGCTGATGAAGTGGCATGCGTGACGGGTCTCGTCTTGCCACTAGAGCTTGAGACACCTTCACAGTTCTGGCTCGAGGAGTGGGGTGGGTTTTGCAAGGGTTTCGCCCTGCGGCTCTTCGATATGAGGGAGAACCATCCGAAGACTCCCCTGCATCCCTACACCGCTGGACACTTTGGCACTGGTGCGAGTATGGCCTTTAGAGCGGCATTCTTACGAAGCGTCGGTGGTTTTGACCCCGCCCTCGGAGCTGGCAGCCCTGCACAGGGTGGGGAAGACCTGGCGATATTCTTCCAGGTAATCACACGAGGCTACAAGCTAGCGTATGCACCGGCAGCGATAGTTTATCATCCCCATTACCACGACTACATGGTCCTGCGGAGACAAATGTACCGCAATGGAGTTGGTTTGACAGCCTACCTGACGAAGATTTTGCTCGATAACCCTCGCCTGCTCTTCGATTTCATCTCCAAGCTGCCCTATGGCCTGGTTTTTACTTTGAGCCCGCGCTCGTCAAAGAACGGCAAGAAGTCGCCACATTATCCAAAAGAGCTGACCATCCTTGAACTGAAAGGGATGCTGTATGGGCCATTTGCCTATTTGTATAGCCGGTGGACCATGCGTAACGTTCGCAAGGACTTTGCGCCAGTTGAAACTATGCCCGTCTCTAGCGATGCAAAGGCAGCTTCAGCGTTAGGCCACCAAATGAGCCAAGGATATTCTGACCACCGGCCCAGCAATACTTGAATTCTGCACTTCCTTCTTCGTTCCTAAATAAGGTATGATTATTTTGATTGGAAGGATCCTCTTCCAACTTGGGTAGCGACCGTAGATTTTGCTCGTTACGTGTCACATCTGATCGGAAAGTGCCTTCCAATGAAGAGAATCACGTATTTATCCTCAGATCGCAAAGGTGGACGAGCGTTTCGGCCTTGCTATTAATGATTTGGGATTTTAGATTGCTCAATGTATTATTAAGAGGTAAAGCCTATGAATGCAGGACTATCAGGTGCTCAGTTGCGCCACCGAAAGCGATTAGCGAGGGTTATAACTATCTTGGCCGGAATTGTGACACTGATAGCTTTTTACCTTCTCACGGGGTGTGCCAGTTTGGAGAACGCGCCTGGTGCAAGAACAACAGCAACGCCCAAAAATCAGGCTTCTCCCTGGAAGCTTGTCTGGGGTGACGAGTTTAATGGGCCGGCGGGAGCTCCCCCCGATCAGGGCAAGTGGAGCCCTGATGTTGGTGGTAACGGCTGGGGGGATACGCAGTTGCAGTACAATACGGACAATCAGAATGTCTATCAGGATGGCCAGGGCAACCTGGTGTTAGAGGCCCGCAAGAGCAACCCTGAGGGGCTTCAATGCTGGTATGGGCCCTGCGACTACACTTCCGCCCGCATAACTACTAGCGGCCATTTTAGCTTTACCTACGGATGGCTCGAAGCCCGCATCAAAATCCCTTACGGTCAGGGGCTCTGGTCGGGTTTGTGGTTGCTTGGCAGCAATATTGCAACGGTTGGCTGGCCTCTCTGCGGCGAAGTTGACATAATGGAGAATATTGGCAAGGAGCCGGCTAGTATTCTCGGATCGGTACACGGGCCGGGGAACCTTGATGGCACCTATACCCTTTTCTCGAACCCCTACACGCTGCCGCACGGCGCTTTTGCTGATGGCTTTCACACCTTCGCGCTGCAGTGGGACCCCGGCCACCTCTCCTTCTTCGTGGACGGGATGAACTACGCGACCTTTGATAGGACAAGCCTCACGGACCAGCGGAACTGGGTTTTTAACCATCCTTTCAACATCATCCTGGATGTCGCGGTTGGTGGCGGGTTTCCTGGAAATCCCGATCCCACCACCGTTTTCCCCCAGAAGATGTACGTCTCTTATGTGAGACTCTACCAGAAAAAATGAGCGCTAATTTATGCGAAAGTTTCCCTTTACGCAACAACTAAATAAATCGGCTAGATCGCTCATGGGTACAGTCGGAGCAGGTATAGATACGGTAATGGACGCTGTAGGTGCGCTGCGTGTTTTCAAACGGCCTGTTGTAGCGGATATACTCCTGCTTCTGCTCCCTCTGCTCGCCCTCTTTTTGTGGTCCATTTCATTGCAGACTGTGACGCTCAATGATATGAACGATCTGGGCCTGATTTCGGCACTCTCGCCCAGAATTATTGCTGGGCTTGCGATCCTGGTGGTGAGTTTTGCTGTCACCTTGCAGCGCCAGGAGGTTCGGGTATCGCTTCTCGCGTTCCAACTCATTTGCATTATCCTGATACTATACGCCACCCCGAACCTGATTGAAGAGGCGCCTCGCTTCGCCCCCGTCTATCGGCATGCGGGGTACACTGATTACATTATGCAAAATGGGACTGTAGCAGCCTCTCTGGATATCTATTTTAATTGGCCGGGTTTTTTCGCGCTGAGCGCCCTTTTCACAAAGGTTGCCGGTTACTCTACCATTCTAACCTATGCAGGCTGGGCACCGGTTTTCTTTAACCTGATTTACCTCGGTCCAATGTACGCGATCTTTACATCGATCACCACGAATAAACGTCTTGTCTGGCTCAGTCTCCTCTTCTTTCAACTCACCAATTGGGTCGGACAGGATTATTTTTCCCCACAGGGCTTTAATTTCTTTCTCTACCTCGTTATTATCGCGATACTCTTGAAGTGGTTTAGAATGCCTCCGAAGAAGCAGGTTCAATTGGGGAAAGACGCCTCGTTGGTGCAAAAGTTTTTTGCGTGGCTCAAAGCGCCAGATACCCAGTCTCCATCTATTGGACCCTGGCAACGACGAGGGCTATTGTGCTGTATGATACTGATCTTTGGGCTGATAGTATTTAGCCATCCACTGACGCCTTTCTTTACGCTGCTAAGTGTGTCTGCCCTGGTGGTATTTCGCCGTTGCTACCCGTTCTGGCTGCCAATCCTCATGGTCGCGATGATGGCGTTCTGGTATATCGTTGTGGCGGGACCATATCTGTCTCGGCATTACAACTTGCTCGCTTCCCTTGGGAATCTGTTAGGTAATCTACCAACGACTATTACTTCTGGGAAGTTATCAGGTGATCTACTCTACCATGTTATTGCTATAGTGCGCCTCTCTATGACGGTTCTGCTCTGGCTCCTGGCATTTCTTGGCGGTATGAAGCGCTTGAGGCAGGGGAATCGGGATATTACCCCCATGCTCCTGGCTATCGCAGGATTCCCTTTGCTAGCTGCGCAAAGTTATGGCGGAGAGATACTGATGCGCATCTATCTCTTTACAGAGCCGTTTATGTGCTTCTTTGCAGCATCGCTGTTTTTTGACAACTCGGCGGCAATAGCCCGTAAACCCACGCGCGCGCGCGCAGCTTTTCCATGGAGGACTGCTACGATCACAGTGTCCAGCTTGATCTTGCTCAGTGTCTTCTTCTTTACCCGCTACGGGGACGAGCGCGTGAATTATGTCTCCTACGATGAGTGGAATGCGGTGCAGTATCTCTATCAAATTGCCCCAGCCAACGCCTACATTGTCGAAGCCTGGAGCGATGCTCCCATACCTTTTGAGAACTACGCAAAATACACCATTGATACGCTCACTTACGCTTTCCCGGAAGCAGTTATTAATCCAAATATCGATGAAATTGTTCAGTTCTTTGAGAATGATGGCTATCTCAACTCATATATTTTTTTCTCGCAGGAGGAGCAGGTGCAAGCAACCTCATACGGCGGGATGCCAGGCGACACTCTGCAACGATTAGAAACAGGGCTACTTCATACAGGGAAGTTTAAATTAATATACCGCAACTCTGATGCGCAGATACTGCAGTTTATTGGATAAGCAGGAAAAGGTAGGTACTTGACATTGGTATTGGCGAAATGAGTAAGGAATACCCATGAGTACACCGCAACAAGCAAATGAACATAATCTTTCTAGGATTCTACATTGCCCTCGCTGCCATACTCAATTACCACTAAATGCAGCATTCTGTAGTTCCTGTGGGGAGCAAGTCGAGAAAAATGGGGAATGGGAAAATGGAGATGATGATACGCAGCCACAACTTGAAGTTCCGCTTCGAAGCAAGGTATCGCAATCCTTGCCAGCTACACCTATTCTATCAACATCACAGGCATGGCAACAGGTTCCCGAAGCAGAAGTACCGGCATTTCTCTCAGAAGACTCGACCGCACCATCAATTCCTGTGCCTGGCGTTGATACGAAAAAACAACCATTTTCTCAGCAGGTGAGGCAGCGAGTTACTAGATCGCTCTCGGCTGTTTCGTCTATACCCCAACGAAAAGCAGTATCGAACCCTTCTCGATCAGATTGGTTGTGGCCTACGATTATCATTCTTTCTGCTGTCGCTGCTGGCCTCGTAAACTTTGCGTTCACAGGTACAGCGCTACGCCCGATCGTCGTATTCTGGTTTCTCTTCGTCTGTCCAGGCATGGTCCTCGTGCGCTTCTTACGTCTTAACGAGCCTATAGTAGAATGGACGCTCGCCCTTGCCCTGAGCTTTGCCATTGATGCAATTGTAGCAGGCATACTATTGTATGCTGGAAGGTGGTCGCCTACAGGAATCCTCAGCATATTGATCGGTCTCAGTCTTTGTGGCGCTATTGTGCAACTTGCGACCAGTACTATATTTGTACCAAAACTGCGGCATACGGTGCGTTCAAGGAAACCTAGTGAATGGGACCTGATAGGCTGATTGGACTGCACCCCTCTGAACCGAGGCTTCGGCAAAGGCCAATATTGCACAATTCATCGAAGATATGTACAATACGAAACGGTTACATTTCAGCCCCGGCTATGCGCCCCCTAATGAATTTGAGGTTTGAATACTGTGAACTATCAAGAAGCCTTAGCATATCTCTATAGTCTGAGTGATTATGAGCGCGGCGGGCCTTACACGCGCAATCGCGAAGATAATTTAGCACGCGAAGCGCGGCTCCTCGAAGCGCTTGGTGATCCCCAACTCAGTTATACCAGCACACTGCTTGCGGGCACGAAAGGCAAAGGCTCAACAGCAGCATTTATTGAACGAGTTTTGCGCGAGGCTGGCCTGCGTACCGGCCTTTATACGCAGCCCGATCTCCATACCTTTCGTGAGCGCATGCGTGTCAATGGGCGGCTCATCGGTGAGGAGGAGGTTGCAGAGCTGGTGCCACAGGTGCGTGCTGCTGTCGAGGAGATAGAACAGAGACGGGAGTTTGACCCATTCATAACCTACGAGCTGGCAACCGCCCTTGCTCTGCTCTATTTTCAGCGTCAGCATGTAGAACATGCCGTGCTGGAGGTTGGTTTAGGTGGTCGCCTGGATGCTACCAATGTCACACAGCCTCTTGTCTCTGTGATTGCCTCTATCAGTTATGATCATACGCAGATTTTAGGTGATACCCTGGCAAAGATTGCGACTGAAAAGGCCGGCATCATTAAACCAAACGGCATGGTAGTGACCTCGGCACGACCTCCGGAGGCTTTGCTCGCTATTGCCGCCGTGTGTAAGCGGCAACATGCCGAACTGATACGCGTCGGGGCTGCAGGCAGCGACCCTGCGCAGGCCGAAGTCGAAACGGGGCAATTACCCGCGTTAAGTTACCATTATCAACTGGAAGACCGCACAGAGGACCGCCAGCATTTTACCGTCTGGACACCAGAACGCGTGTATGCGGGTCTGGAAATACCCTTAGCAGGTCAGCATCAACTTGAAAATGCCACGCTTGCCCTGGCTACCCTCGATATGCTGCGCAAAATCGGCATTTCCTGGGATGAGCGGGCGCTACGTGAAGGCTTGCGTAAAATGCGCTGGCCAGCACGCATCGACGTTGTAGAGCATCATCCTACCATTGTGGTCGATGGCGCTCACAATGCCGATTCCATGGAGAAGCTGATGCAGGCTCTGCGAGATTCATTTGCGTTTCAGCGGTTGATTGTGGTGCTGAGCCTGTTTCGTGACAAAGACCTGGTGGGCATAGCACGCGCATTACAGCATGCTGACATTGTGGTGCTTACACGAATGGTAAGCCCACGCGCTGCTACTGTCGAGCAGATGCAAGAAATATTTGCCAAACACGCACCACATGCAGAAATACACACTGCTGATGATAGCCGTGCTGCCATGGAGCTTGCTGTCGGCCTGGCAGGAGACAACGACTTGATCTGCGCGACAGGTTCGCTTTATTTTGCCGGCGAAGTGCTACGCTGGGCAGCAGCTCGTGGCGACGAGGTCGCAGCGGCGGCTATCGAGGGTGTAGATCACTGAGCCATTCCACCCATTTCCGCCCTTCTCAGTGCATAGCGTGCACTGCCTTTCTTGCCGGCTGCCGAGGCTTCCTCTGCTGTCCATTGATGAGCTGTTCCTCGGGCTTGCGAAGTGCGTCCGCCCTTACTCGCTATCTCTCGGCGCCGCTCTGGGCTCATTGCGGCGAGGCCACGTGCACGCCTGTCGTTAGAATGTAAGACCATTTTATCTTCCTCCCTTACCTGACTACGCAGGTCTTCTAGGGTTTGTGCTTTCGTCATTGTTTTTGTAGATTGCATCCTCTATATAGTAACACGGCTCAGCAGCAGAAATGGTTTCAGCACAGCTGAGTGTCCTCAGACAGGATAACAGATAATTAGCTGAACAGCAATAGTTACATATTTATCAGGAGAGGACTAAACGCCCTTATCCTTGCGCCATGGTGTATCCGATCTCCTCATCCAGCGCCCACCATAGAATAAATAGGTGTCCTCGCGATTGAAGAACGAATCTGTCAGGTCGCACTCTTCCCATGTGCCGGCGGAGCCCGCTTCTTGATTTACTTTCTGTACCAGGAAATCGATAATGGCAGGGCCGTCGTTCAGATCGATGCCAGGGAAGCTCTCTTCATCGAGGTCTCCCTCTAACTCGACTGGGTTTCCACCTCGTGTGCCACGCAAGACGTAGTAAATGTACATAATAACCTCGCTGCTTTGTAGTGTTTTAGCGTACCCAAATGTCCTACCAGGATGTTGTGTTTTGAGCCGGATGGAAGTTCGATTTGTTGTGCCTGGCTCGTTGCTGCCAGCAACTTTGTGCAATCGCTTACAGGCTAGCGGCGAAAGGGTATAAATTTAACATTGAAACAGGCGAAATGTTGTGGTATACTTTGCTACAGGTACACTTTAGAAAAGTTGTACTAGTTTTGCGCCCATCTTTCCTACAAATTAAATGTTGCCCGCTACTAGCCAGGAGCATTTATTTATGACCTTCCTTATGGTCACGCTATTTGCCTTTGCCGTCGGCATCATGCTGACTGGCTTTTATTTTACCACTAAGTCATACCTGCGCAATCAGCGTGCTGAATACCCTGTAGCGCGTCGCCGGGTTGTCGAATCTACTCCATTGCAAAGGCAACGGCTTGTTGATCCAGTACCTGTAGCGCGAAGGCGTACAATTGTAGAATCAGCGCCGGTGCGCTCATACCGCTTGCAAGGGGGGACGTATTATCGCCCTGCACGAGCGATTTCAGTATCCACGCTGTGGGAACGCATCAATAGGCGGCAGACGGGCGAGCCAATTCCCTGGTCTGTGATTAGTATCGGCCTTCTCTCCATTATTCTACTTGGCTTTTACACGCTAAACTTCTTACTTCCTCATCGTGCTCTTTTAGCCTTTGTCTTGTTCAACCCGCCGATTACCTCTGCTTCCTCTGCTCCCTCGGCGCCGCAACAGCCGCCAACCTATCATGCAGCACAAGATTTAGCACGCATTGGACAGCTTGATCCGGCGCAATATAACTCGTCACAGGAGTATAATCTCTGGGCATATTCGACGTGCTCTACCGCTGCAATGACCGAGGTGATAAATGCTTATGGGCACCATTATCGCGTTACGGATATTTTGAAAGTCGAGGCGCAAATAGGCGAAATTACCCCCCAACTCGGATTGCTAGAAGATATTGGAATACAGCGAACGGTAGCCCATTTTGGATTCAAGACGACCTGGGGTTACAACCTGTCACTTGACCAGGTCATCACTACCGCCAATCATGGCAGACCTGTAATTGTAAGCTTCCCTCCGGCTAGATATGCCGGCGGTCACCTTGTCGTGGTGGTTGGTGGAGACAGCAAGTATGTACTTGTTGCCGATTCATCCCTCTGGAACCGTCACGCAATTACCCGTGCGCAATTTCTCTCCTGGTGGGAAGGCTTTTATGCAATTGTGACGCCCAATTAGCTACCAATTAGCTATCTTGCTCTTCTTTGGGTATATAGAGCTTTATTCTGCGAAAAGCTTCAGCGTACTGCATATCCAGGCCTTTCTTCTCTTTTGCCTGTTTTGCCGTTTCAGCTCCCCATTCGCGGATTCTGTCGAGCATTTTTGCCTCCGGCCCAAATTGAGTGACATGGCACTGGAGTCCCCTGGTCTTTAGCTCGATTGTCTCGCCGATATCGATGTAGGTGTTCTGTTCCCCATTGAAGAAGAGGTAGAGTTCGTGTACCTGGTAGGGTAGCAATTCCTCGGCAAGCAATTCACGGTAGGAACGCGGGTTGCCCACCGCCGGGAAGATTGCATCCAGAACGATATTGCCTGTTGTCCGGTGGTCGGAATGATTGAGGTACGCTGTTTGATCTGGTTTTTCATCGGGATCGGGCGCAAAAATGTGCTGGTTTGGATCATGCGTGATTACCACACGCGGTCGATATTTGCGAATGAGCCGGACGATAGCCTTGCGGGCAGTTTCGCTGTTGGTAAGATGCCCGTCGGGAAAGCGCAAAAATTCGACGGCTTGAACCCCCAGCACTTCACAGGACATGCGCTGTTCCTGTTCGCGCGTGAGCATTAAATCTGTGTCGATCAAGCTGGGAACTTCGCTGCCCTCGGCCCCATCGGTCATTATCACCCAGACAATCTTCTTCCCTTGCTTCGCCCACAAGGCGCTGGTACCGGCTGCCGCAAAGTCGTTGTCGTCGGGATGTGCACCGATAACCATAGCCTCGTAATCAGGAGTTTTAATAACCTGCAACGCTCCCGGAGCATTTCTGTCTGCCATGTGTCTGCAAACCTTTCAATGTGTTAGGCAATATGGAGTCTCCTGGCTTTAGACCAGGGAAGGGAATATCGCCGCTCTAAAGTGTATATGTAGAGTATATCAGACTGTTGAAAAATGTGAAAGCAGGATGACAGCTCATCTCTGGAGGAAACGAGCGAGCCATCGCGGAACCGTGCGCAGATAGCTTTCATAGCTCTCCCCAAATTGGTGGCGCAGCGAGGGTTCCTCGACGAAGACCACAAACAGGTGAACCACTCCCCACACCAGCAGAGCATATCCGACAAGCAGGAAAGAGCGAAAGAGGATGGCTTGCCCGATTACTATCGAAAGAACAGCAAGATACATCGGATTGCGAACCCATTGATAGGGTCCCTCTTTGACGAGGAATTTCGGCGCATCGATGGGTGCCGGCGTGCCTTTTCCAATGAAGGTGAACGCTCCCGCACACCAGAGGTAGAGCCCCACTCCCAGCAGGAGAGGGAGGAAACCGGCCAGCCATAAGGATGGAAACATGAACACAAGTCCCCCCGACTGTTGAAGTAAGAGCCAGGGGACGACGAAAGCCACCGTCCCAGGGACCAGGATCGAGAAGATGAGTGTTTTCAGAGCAACCATGAACTCCCTCCTGAAAAAATCTGTACCTGCTACGATACATTCCTTGTACTGTCAGTGAACAAGCCATGATATATGAGATTCGTGAGACTTGCGACCACGGCGTCGGGTTCTTCTAAGGGAATCTCCGCGAGCCGTAAAAGCAGCAGCGCGAGTTCCCACGCCAGGGTCTCACTATCGACACCCTGCCGCGCTCCCGGCACGAGGAGCAGCACCCGAAAGAGCAGGCTCAGTTGCTGGGCTGTCCAGGCCTCTATCTGCTGGTGCAGCGTCCACAGTTCCCGATCCCCCACCGTGGCCTCACGCCAGGCGCGGTAGGCTCCTGCATAGGCCCAATCCACCTGCAGTGCCTGGCGAACCAGGCGCGCGATGCCGTCACGAATATCGGGGAGAGCGGCGCTTTTCGCCTCCAACGTGAGCATGGAGGCCTCTTGTAAGAGGCGATCCATCAGCACCAGCAAGATCTGCCGTTTCGACGCGAAGTGCTGATAGAAGCTCCCCACAGCGACGCCTGCATGATGAGCGATGTCCTCAATCGAGGTCCCCTCATAACCCCGCTCAGCAAAAAGCGCCAGTGCCGACTGCAGCAGCGCGTCCCGTTTCCGCCGGCTCCGCTCTTGCTGTGGCGGAGGAGGAAGGTGTTGCCCGGCTAATAGATCAGGACGCGCACTCGGGCTCCATCCCTTCTCCGGCTCAGGCATCGACGGCTGCATGCACAAACTCCGTAATCTGTTGGGCAAAGACCTCCGGTTGATCCAACTGAACAAAGGCCCGCGAGTGGGGGAGAAACTGCAGCGTCGCGTCGGGAAAGGCCTGTTGGAGGCGAACGGCAAGGCGCGAGGAGAAGAAAGGATCATCTTTTCCCCACACAAGCAGCACCGGATGGTGGAAGCCGGAGAAACTCCGCGCAGCTTCCAGGGTGTAGCGGTTGGAGACAGCCCGCAAGAAGCGCGTCATATCGCTTCGCACCCCAGGCAGATGAAGCAGGGGATGGAAGGCAGCGTCGAGTTCTGCCGGACCTGGGCGACGATGGGAAAGGGCC
>Ga0207646_10001615_pt1 | contig 27491 bp, 27 predicted proteins | sample KBSK5502metaG_FD_184343 | JGI IMG/M metagenome (GOLD analysis project Ga0207646, IMG submission 184343) | Corn, switchgrass and miscanthus rhizosphere microbial communities from Kellogg Biological Station, Michigan, USA - KBS K5-50-2 metaG... | ecosystem: Host-associated > Plants > Roots >...
CCCACTTATGCTTGGGCACTCTGCGCTGAGCTGAGGTGACCGTGGACCCGAATTCGCTGTCGACCCGCGACGAAAGTCTTCCCGCCGCATACTCGGAGCGGCTGGAGAAGCTCTCCCTTGCCCCGCTCTGGGCCGCCCTGCACGTCCTGCTTCCCAATGAGCGCGTGACTCGCGTCGTCCCGTATCACTGGCGCTGGGCCGAGCTGCGGGAGCCGCTGCTCGAGTCGGCGCGGCTGGTGGGCATCGAGCAGGCCGAGCGCCGCGTGCTGGTGCTCTGCAATCCCGGTCTGCCCGGCGCCTACGCGGCCACGGCCACGCTGTACGCGGGGCTGCAGATCATCCTGCCCGGCGAAAGCGCGCCGAGCCATCATCACACCCCTGCGGCGCTGCGGCTGGTCGTCGAGGGCCGCGGCGCCTACACCACCGTGGATGGGGTCAAGTGCGCGATGGAGCCGGGCGATCTCATCATCACGCCGCCCATGCGCTGGCACGATCACGGCCACGAGGGCAGCGAGCCGGTGATCTGGCTCGACGGCCTCGACATCCCGCTGGTGCGCAACCTCGACGCGAGCTGGGCCTCGAAGATGCGGCCGGCGAGGGCGCCTACCACCGGGACCGATTCGTCGCAGGACGAATTCACCGCCGCTGGCCTCGTGCCGCGCCGGTCCCGTTACGAGGAGACGGGCTTTCCTCAGGTGCGCTGGCCCTGGCGCGCGGTGCGCGCGGCCCTGGCGGCCATGGCCGCCACGGCTCCGGCCGGCGCGCCGGTGGTCCTGCGCCACGTCAACCCTCGAACGGGAGATTTCCCCCTCAGGACGATGGGCTCCGAGGCCCACTGGCTGAAGCCGGGTGAGGCGACGCGCGCCGAGCGCCGCACCGGCAGCGGGGTCTTCTACGTGATCGAAGGCCGCGGCCAGACGCGGATCGGGGAGAAGACCGTCAGCTGGGAAGCGGGCGATTGCTTCGTCGCGCCGCCGTGGCACTGGATCGAGCATTCCAACCGGTCGGGCTCGCCCGCCTGTCTCTTCCACTTCAACGACGAGCCGGCGCTCCGGGCACTGGGGCTCTGGCACGAGGAGACTCGCGTATGATTCGTACGGCACGAGTCGTACTGGCCATGGTGGCGGCGTGGCTGGTCGCGCCGGGCGTCGCAGATGCCCAGGAGATCAAGCTCAAGCTCTCCCATTTCCTTCCCGCCGCCCATAACCATCATGTCAACGTCATCGTGCCCTGGGTCGAGGAAGTGAAGAAGCGGACCAACGGCAGAGTGGAGATCACCATTTTTCCCACCGCCTCGCTCTGCAAGCCGCCCCAGCAGTACGACTGCACCAAGTCGGGCATCGCGGACATGGCCTGGGGCGTGACCGGCTGGACCCCGGGCCGCTTTCCGATGTCGAGCGTCCTCGAGCTGCCGTACATGCACCGCACGGCCGCCGTGGGCTCACAGATGCTGGCGGACCTCTGGCCAAAGTACCTGTCGAAGGAGTACGACGACGTCAACGTGCTCTATATGCACGTGCATCCCGCCGGCCACATCCATACCCATTCCAAGCTGGTCCGCGCGCTGGAGGACTTCAAGGGCATGAAGATCCGGACGCCCACGGCCGTGGTCGGAGATCTCCTGGACCTGCTGGGCGCCACCAAGGTGGGCATGCCGGCCAATGCGATCTACGAGGCCATGTCGAACAAGGTGGTGGACGGCTTCGGCATGCCCTTCGAGGCGCTGCCGTCCTTCAGGCTGATCGAGGTGTCGAAGTACCACACCGAAGTCGGCATGTACACCACCGTCTTCGCCATGTTCATGAACAAGGCGAAATTCGACTCCCTGCCGCTGGACGTGCAGAAGGTGCTCGTCGAGACAACCTCGAGAGAGAGCGGCTATTGGCGGAAGGTCGGCGAGTCCTGGGACAAGGCCGAGATCGTCGGCCGCAAGGCCACCCTCGATCAGAAGGGCGAGATCTACGTCCTCCCCAAGGACGAGCGCAAGCGCTGGCGGGAAGCCGCCAAGCCCCTTGACGAGCGGTGGGCGGCGGAGCTCGAGGCCAAGAAGCTGCCCGGCAAAGCGCTGCTCGCCGAAGCCCGCGCGCTCTCCGCGAAGTACGGCGAGGCCGAGTAGTCGTCTCCGGTTCGTGATCCCGCGAGCCCCTCGATGGTAGGCGCGCTGCTGGCCGTCGAGCGGCTCGCGATCACGTGGACCCGACGCCTGGCCCTGGCGGGCGGCTGGATGCTGCTCGCGGCTTCCGTCGTCACGGTTGCCGACGCGCTGCTCCGCAAGCTCTTCTCCCGCCCCATCCAGGGCACCTTCGAAGCCACCGAGCTGCTGCAGGCCGTCATCATCTTCCTCGCCCTGCCGTTCACGGGCCTCACGGATGCCCATGCCGTGCTCGACCTCACCGTCAACCGGCTCCCCCGCCGCGCCCAGATGGTGATCGTTGGTCTCAACGGCCTGTTCTGCGCCGCCGTCCTCGGCCTCCTCTCCTACGAGATGGGATTGCTCGCGGCGGAGTACGGCAGGACGGCGCGCACCACAATCACGATGCGGATCCCGATCTATCCGTTCATCGTGTCGGTAACCGCCGCGGGCTGGCTCGCCGCGCTGGGCTTTGTCATTCAGGGGCTCGCCGCCTTCTGCCGCGCCGCCAAGCGGGAGTCCAGATAAGCCGCGAAGCGGCGAAAAGGCAAAACCGTCATGCGAGCGCCCCGATGAGCGCCATAAGCGCGAAGAGGCCAAACCGCGTACCGATGTCATTCACGTTTAAGCGAGAAAAATGAACGCTCTCGTCATTGCCGCGCTGGCCTTCGGGCTGATGATGGCCCTGATCGTTCTGAGGACGCCCATCGCCGTGGCGATGATCGTCTCGGGCCTGGCCGGGACCACGGCGATCAGCGGCTGGAGCACGGCTCTCGCCACCCTCAAGCAGGGCCCGTTCGAGCGGGCGACGTCCTATACCCTCGTCGTCATCCCGCTCTTCGTGCTGATGGGCTACCTCGCGTCGCAGTCGGGGCTCTCGCGCAGTCTCTTCCAGGCCGCCAATGTGTGGCTCGGTCACTTCCGCGGTGGTCTCGCCATGGCGACCGTGGTCGGCTGCGCGGGCTTCGGCGCCATCTGCGGCTCCTCCCTGGCGACGAGCGCCACCATGGCCGCCGTCGCGCTGCCTGAGATGAAGCGCTACCGGTATGCCGGGACGCTCTCGACCGGCTCTGTGGCGGCGGGCGGCACCCTCGGCATCATGATCCCACCCAGCATCATCTTCGTTCTCTACGGGATCATGACCGAGCAGTCCATCGGCAAGCTGCTCCTGGCCGGGGTGATCCCGGGCATCGTCGAGACCGTGCTGTTCTGCTTGGCCATCGCGATCGAGACCGCGGTGTACCCGGCGCTCGGCGCGCCGGGCCCCCGAGCCAGCGTCCGCGAGCGTTTGGTTGCCGTGATCGAAGTCTGGGAAGTGCTTGTGCTCTTCCTGATCGTCATCGGCGGGCTGTACGCGGGACTGGCGACGCCGGTCGAGTCCGCCGCCTTCGGCGTGGTGGGCGCCCTGTTCTTCGGCGTCGTCAAGCGCACGCTCACCTGGCACGGGTTGCTCGACGCCCTGGATCAGACCGTGAGGACGACGGCGATGATTTTTCTCATCATCATCGGCGCCGACCTCTTCGGCTACTTCATGGCCCTCTCCCAGCTTCCCTTGGCCATGGCCAGCTGGCTCATCCACCTACACGTCGGTGCCCTGGGTGTGCTGTGGATCATCCTGATCCTGTACTTGATCCTGGGTTGCGTGATGGACGAGCTGGCCATCATCCTGCTGACCGTGCCGATCTTCTTTCCCGTGGTGACCCAGCTCGGGTTCGATCCGATCTGGTTCGGCGTGATCATCGTGGTCACCGTCCAGATCGGTCTCGTCTCGCCGCCGGTGGGGCTGAACGTGTTCGTCATCGCCGGCATGGCGCGAGACGTCCCCATGCCGAAGATCTTCCGCGGCATCATGCCCTTTCTCGCCGCGATGATCGTGCTGCTGGTGCTGCTGACGATCTGGCCGGACCTGGCGCTGATCCTACCGAGGCACATGAAATAGCGTTCGAGGAGGGATTCATGGACCCGGGAATCGATGCGATCCGCTTCAATCGGGTGGACCGGTACCACGCCTTCATGGAGGTCGTCCTCGCGCGGATGACCAACCGCGCCTTCGCGCCGTACGACGTTCCGCGCGAGCACTTCGAGATGATCCTGGAGGCGGCGCGACACGCCCCATCGGGCGCGAACGCCCAGCCGTGGCACTACATCGTGGTGACCGAGGCCTCCGTGAAGGAAATCATCGGCCAGTGCTTCGTGGACGAGCAGCGGCACCGCGCCCGGCTCAAGATGGGCTTCCCCACGCCCAATTACAACGGCGTCAAGACCGCGCCCGGGCTCGTCGTGATCGCGGCCGACTTCCGCTTCATCCGGGCCTTCCCGGTGCTCAACGACGACTCCGCCCTGGACCGGCTCTACAAGAAGAATGCCGAGCGGATCCTGCTCCAGTCGGTCGCGGCGTCCACGATGGCCGCCCATCTCGCCGCGGCCGCGCTCGGCTATGCGGTGTGGTGGATCACGGCCATCGGCCAGGAAGAGATCCAGAAGAAGGTGAAACCGCTGCTGGGCGTGCCGGAAGCGCTCGACGTGATCGACGTCATGTGCTTCGGCCCCCCGCACAAGCCCTCCTACAAGCGCTGGAAGAAGCGGCTGGACCAGATCATGAGCTGGGACCGGTTCAATCCCGGCAACTTCATGACGGAGGCGGAGATCGACGATTGGGTGAAGACTCAGCGCCACAAGGTCATGTACCGGGACGAATCGAAGATCGACTAGGTCGAAGAGGGAAGTCAGCGGCCCTCGGAGTCTCCGGTGAGCGCGAAGGCTCCGCTGCCCAGCTCGGCCTGGACAATAGCGGCGGCCATGATGAGGATGGCGAACTCAGAATCCAGTAGCCGCGGATCGCCGGCCAGCGTGTCCCTGAAGGTTTCGGTACCCATGGAGATCACGCGCATGCGCATTCCGACCGCGAGCGCTCCCACCACGATCCCGCCGATCGCGACGGCGCCGCGGGTGCACACCCCGCCGATCAGCAGCACGCCGCATGCTATCGGCACCACGGCGGTGCCCCATGAGAGGATCTCTGTCAGGGACGGGTGCAAGAGGTTGGGGAGCAGGCTTCCGTCCGGATGGAGATAGCCGTACACGCGGTAGCCGTGACGGACGAAGATCACGCCGAGTACGAGCCTCAGCAGGGTTGGAACATAGAGGTTCATGGCCCCTCCAGATCGCCCGCGGTGGGCAGGCCGGCCAACGATGTGGCCGCGCGCACCCCGCTGACGATGGCCCGGGCCACGGCCTCGGCGGCGGCCTGCCCGACCACCGTCGCGCCGGCGCGCGCGTCGCCCACCGAGAGGCAGAAGAGCGCGTCGCCGTCGGTAGGCAGATGCGGCGGCGACAGCGCCCGCGCGTAGCCGTCCATCGCGAGTCGGGCCACGCGCGCGCAGTCGGCCTTGCCCAGGGCGGCGGCGGTCGCCACGACGCCGACGGTCGTGTTTACGGGCCGGAAGGTCGGCGGCGAGGCGCCCGCGGCGAGCGCCGCCGCGGTGTCGATGAGCGCGCGGCCGTCGGGCGAGTCGCGCGTGCCGGCGATGAGCCGGCCCGTCTCGGGATCGCGCACATCGCCCACCGCGTTGACGACGACGAGCACGCCCACGGCGGCACCGCCCGCGTCGGTGACGGCAACGCCGAGACCGCCGCGCATCGCCCGCGCGGGTCCGTACAGCTTGCCCACGGTCGCGCCGGTTCCGGCCCCGACGCTGCCCTCGGCGACCGGCCCCCGCGTGGCGTTAGCCGCGCAGCGGTAGCCCATGGCGCGGTCGGGTCGGGCGCGATGGTCGCCGACGCCCAGGTCGTAGATGATCGCGCCCGCCACGTGCGGCACCGCGGTCTGGGCGGTTTTGAAGCCCACGCCGCGCTCCTCGAGGTACTGCATGACTCCCCAGATGGCTTCGAGGCCGAAGGCGCTGCCGCCCGCCAGCACCACGCCGTCCATGGTGGCGACCAGGTGCCGCGCGTCGAGGAACTCGAGGCCATGGACCCCCGCGGCCCGGCCGCGGATCTCGACGCCGCCCACGGCGGGCCGGTCGACGAGGATGGCCGTGCAGCCCGTGAGGCCGGCCGCATCCGTGACGTGGCCCACTCGCACGCCCGGGATCACGGCCCGCCCGTCATTCGGCGAGCAGCGAGCCAAAGAACGGATCGTCGGGCCAGGCCGCCCGCGGCAGCCGGTCGGCGCGGAAGTAGACCTTGCGCGCGTAGGTGAGCGAGCCCGCATAGAGGTCGAACCGCTCGGAGAGCCGGCTGAAGAGCGACGCTTCGGGCTGATCGCTGGCGCGCGCGAGCTCGGCGACGAAGCGGTACGCGCGGCGCCCCTCGTGCTGGTAATAGCCGACGGCGGACAGCCGCTCGATGTGATCGCGGAAGATGCCGGTCATGAACAGCGTATAGTCGCCGATGTGCCGGCGCAGCGTCCGCTCGGCATCCGGATTGAACTCCGGCGACTCCCAGTCCCAGATCCGCTGGATCTCCAGCAGTGAATCGCCGACCGTTTCGAGGCGGCGCTTTGCCGAGGTCTGCACCGGATAGAGGGCCTCGGTCCGGGCGAAGCGCGTCAGCAGGTCGGCCAGGTAGCGAGCGGCGGGAGGATCATCCAGAGCCAGGTCGCCGAAGGCCTGGCGGGTGACGCGGTCGAAGAAACGGGCGAGCAGTCCCCGCTCCACGGCCCTACTGTAGCAGATTCGCGCTGGCCGCAAACTTTGGTCGCTGGTGGCGGGGGTGCTAGGCTTCTGCCATGAGAGCCGAAGAGCGGGAGGTATCTTCCGCGGACGCGTTCGAGCGGCGCGCGGCGCGGCGGCCGCGTCCACGGCGCCCTTGGACGCTCGTCGCCGCGGCCCTCCTGCTGGCGCTGCTCTCGATCATTCTCTGGGGGAACTGGCGCACCGCGCGGAACGAGCGTGATCGGCTGGATGCCGAGCTCAAGAAGGTCTATGCCGAGGCCGAATCGCTGCGCATGGAGGCCGCGCTCGCCAAGCAGCGGATCAACCAGCTCGAAGCGCAGCTGCGCGCGCTGTCGGGCGCCCGAAGCAAGAACGGCGTGCTGTCTTCCGGGCAGCAGCCTGGCGGCCAGCCGCGGCCGTCCGGAACGAAGACCAACGGCGGGCGGTCCCAGTCGCCCCTAGCCCGCCGCCAGCGTCCGGTCCCACACCTCCAGCAGCCGGTCGTTCTGCTCGCGGGTTCCGATGGTGATGCGCAGGTGACCGGAGAAGCCCACGTCGGCGCCGTCGCGCACCAGGATCCCCGCCTTGAGCAGCGCCGCCCGCAGCCCGCCCGCCTGCGCGTCCACCTTGACGAGGAGGAAATTAGCCTGCGACGGCGGTGAGGCCGCCCCGCGCCGGGCCAGCGCGGCGGCCAGCCGCGGCCGCTCCTCGAGCACCACGCGGCGCGTGAGCTCGAGATGGGCCGCGTCGCCCAGCGCCGCCACCGCGGCGACCTGGGCCAGACGGTTGACGTTGTAGGGGGCGCGAACCCGGTTCAGGCGCTCGATGGACTCAGGGCGCGCGATGGCATAGCCGACGCGCAGCCCCGCGAGCCCCGCGATCTTGGAGAACGTCCGCACCGCGATCACCGTCGGATGCCGCCGCGCCAGGTCGGCGCCATCGGCCGTCTCCGGGTCGTCGGCGAAGTCCCGATACGCCTCGTCCAGGATCACGAGCGGCGGCTCGCCGCCGAGCGCGGCGAGAAAGCGGTCGAGCGCGCGTCGCGCGACGATGGTGGACGCGGGATTGTGCGGGGTGCAGATGAACACGGCCTTGGTGCGCGGCGTGACGCGACCGAGCATGTCCTCGAGGTCGGTGTCATAGCCTTTGAGCGGGCTCAGCAGCACGGCGGCGCCGCTCAGCGTGGCTTCGGTGGCATAGGGTTCAAAGGCCGGATGCGGGATCAGCACCTCGTCCCCCGGCTCGAAGGCGGCGCGCGCGATGATTGCCAGCACCTCATCGGCGCCATTGCCGATCATGAGCCACTCGAGCCCAACCCCCAATCGCTCCGCCAGCATGGTGCGGAGCACGGTCGCGCCACCGTCGGGGTAGAGATGAACGCGCCCGGCTTCCCGCTGCAGGGCCTCGATGACCTTTGGCGAAGGCCCCAATGGACTCTCGTTGGCGGACAGCCGGAGGATGCCCCCCAGCCCCATCTGCTCTTCGAGGGCTTCGAGCGGCATGCCGGCATCGTAGGGTGCCACTTTGTCGAGCACGACTCGCCAGAGCCGACGCATGGGCGCCCATTGTACCCGCTTCACAAGTTCCCGCCAAGTTTGACTTTCTCCACTCCCCACGCTACCGTTGCGCCATGCCTTCGGAACTGTTCCGCCAGGTTCGGCGTGTCGAAGCCCAGGCTGAGAAAGGCTTCGACGGCGCCCCGGCGGAGCGAGCCGAACGCCGGCGCCGGCTGAGGCTCGAGCTTCTCCGCCAGCACCTGACGTCCAATGTCGACTTCCTCCGGGCCGCCCACCAGGGCGGCGCCTCGGGGCAGCAGTCGGTGCAGGCCTACGCGGCCTTCATGGACCGCTTCCTGTCGACGATCTTTCGGCTCGCGGTGGACGACGCCAAGCGCGAAGGGGCCAAGCCCACCCTGCTGGTGCTGGTGGCCCTCGGCGGCTACGGGCGCGGCGAGCTGCACCCGCTGTCCGACCTCGACCTCATGCTCATTTACGAAGGCGAGATGAGCGCCTTCGTCCAGCGAACGACCCAGGGGCTGCTCTACGCGCTCTGGGATCTGGGGCTGCAGGTCGGCCACGCGGTGCGCAGCCTGCCCGACTGTCTGGCCATGGCGCGCACCGATTTCCCCAGCCGCACCTCGATGCAGGAGGCGCGCTACGTCGTCGGGGACCGGCGCCTCTTCAACCGCTTCCGAAAGGTGCTGGCGGAGAACGTCTACCAGAAGGACTTCGGCCAGTTCCTCGAGACCACGCTGGCGGAGCGCGACCAGCGCTACCGCAAGTTCGGCGGATCGCCCTACATGGGCGAGCCGAACATCAAGGAGTCGGCGGGCGGCCTCCGGGACATCCACACGGCCATGTGGCTGGCCTCGACCAAGTTCGGCACGCGGACGTTGCGCGAGCTCGCCGACAAAAGCCTCATCACCGAGCGCGAGCAGAAGGCCACCGACGAGGGGCTCACGTTCCTCTGGCGGGTGAGGAACGAGCTGCACTTCCTGTCGGGTCACAAGAACGACGTGCTCTCGCGCGACGTGCAGCCTCAGATCGCCAAGAACTTCGGCTACGCGAACGACGACGTGTCACTGGGCGTCGAGAAGTTCATGCGCGACTACTACCTCCACGCGCGTGTGATCCACCGCGTCTCGCGCCGCCTCATCGCGCGCTGCCGGGAGACGCTGGCCCGGCGCGGCTCGGTGCAGCGCAAGCTGCGGCAGGAGGCCCTGGCCGACGGCCTGATCGTCATCGACGACCGGATTCACCTGGCCCATTCGGACGGGCGGGCCTTCCGCGAGGCGCCGGTGCGGCTGCTCAAGATCTTCTGGCACGCCCACCGGCTCGGGTTCGAGCTGGGCATCGACGTCGAGCGCGCCATCGAGGATTCGCTGGATCTCGTCGACGACAACTTTCGCCGCGCTGCCGAGACCCGCGAGCTCTTCTTGGCGATCTGCCGGAGCTGGGGGCGGGTGACGCAGACGTTCCGCGAGATGCACGAGCTGGGCGTGCTCGGGCGATACCTGCCCGAGTGGGGCGCGCTGACCTGCCTGGTCCAGTACGACGTCTATCACAAGTTCACCGCCGACCAGCACTCGCTGCTGGCCGTCGAGAACCTCGAGGTTCTGGCGCCGGGCCAGTCGGCCGAGTCCGAAGGCATCGCCCAGGTGCTCAACGAGGTCGAGCGCCCGGACCTGCTGATGCTGGGCATGCTGCTGCACGATATCGGCAAGGGCAAGGGCCACGGGCACGTGGCCAAAGGCATCCCGCTCATCGCGGCGCTCACGGCGCGGATGGGGCTGCCGCCCGACGACGCGGACAAGGTGAACTTCCTGGTGGCCCATCACCTGACCATGTCTCACGCGGCACAGCGCCGCGACATCGACGACCCCAAGACGGCGGAAGCCCTCGCGGAGATCTGCCGGACCCCCGAGCGGCTCCGAATCCTCTACCTGCTCACATTCGCCGACATGCGGGCCGTGGGCCCGGGCGTCATGACCGGCTGGCAGGCGCAGATCCTCTGGGATCTGTACTGCCGCACCTACGCGCGGCTCACGGGTGGCCAGCCCGAGCGCCCGAACCGCGAGGCGGTGGCCGAGCGTGTCTGGGAGGCCATGCGCCGCGAGGGCTCGCGCGGCGCGGTGACCGGCCATCTGGCCATGTTCCCCGACCGCTACCTGAGCGCGACGGCGCCGCAGCGCATCGCGGCACACCTGCGGCTCGTCGACGCGCTCGAAGAGGACGTGGTCGCCACCGAGCTGTTCCATCACCAGGATCTCGGCTCCTCCGAGCTGGTCATCGCCACGCACGACGTCCCCGGCCTCTTTTCGCTCATCGCCGGCACGCTCGCCGCTCACGGCATCAACATTCTCTCGGCCCAGATCCACACCCGCGCCGACGGCATCGCCATTGATACCTTCCAGGTCAACGATCCTTTCGGCGAAGCGGTGACTGAAGAGGGCCGGTGGCACAAGACCCTGGAGGCGCTGCGCCGCGTGCTGCGAGGCGAGCAAACGGTGGAGGAGCTGCTGGAAATGCGGCGCAAGGCCGGACGCATCGTGCCCGAGAGCGTGCCGGGGCCGCCCAAGATCACCGTGGACAACGAGATCTCCGATACTCACACCGTCGTCGAGGTCAAGTGCCCGGACCGGGTCGGGCTGCTCTACGCCATCACGCACACGCTGTCGGGCCTCGGCCTCGACATCGGCAGCGCGCGCATCGCCACCGAGATCGAGCAGGCCTTCGACACCTTCTACATCACCGACCGCCAGGGACGTCGCCTCGAAAATCCGGCCGCGATGACCGGCCTGCGCGAAGCGCTCGAAGAAGCCCTCGTCCGACCTCTCTAAATGCTCACCCACTACAAAGGTTGGCTGCAGCGGGTGGCCGATCCCGTTGCGCGCCTGCTCGTGCGGGCCCGCGTGCGTCCCAACCAGCTCACGGTCCTGGGCCTCGGCGTCAGCGTGGTCGCCGCCTATGCCTTTGCCCAGGGGCGGCTGCGCGTCGGCGCGGCCCTACTGGCCGTGGCCGGCCTGTTCGACTTCTTCGACGGCTCGCTCGCCCGGCTTGCCAACCGCGTCAGCGCCTTCGGCGCCTTCCTCGACTCCGTGGTGGACCGCTACTCCGACCTGGTGGTGCTGCTGGGCATCGGGCTGTACTACGAGCGGGCGGGGGAGACGGGCGGCGTCTTCTTCACCATGGCCACGCTCATCGGCACCATCATGGTGAGCTACACCAAGGCGCGCGCCCAAAGCATCGGCGTGGCCTGCGACATCGGCCTGATGGAGCGGCCCGAGCGCATCATCGTGCTCATCGCGGGTGGGATCTTCCACCTGCTCTTCCCCGCCATGATCGCTCTGGCGGCGCTGACCAACCTGACGGCGCTTCACCGCATCTTCTACGTCCGCCGCGTTTCGCGGGAAACCGCGCTCCGGTAATATCCTTTGACCCTCACCCCGGCCCTCTCCCTGGTAAGGACAGGGGGCCAGAACGATCCCTCTCCCCCGCTGGGGAGAGGGTAGGGTGAGGGGCTGGAGGTGAGGGGCTGGAGGTGAGGGGCTGGAGGTGAGGGGCGGTCTTGGTAAGCTCATGGCATGTGGCACACTCTCGCCTTCACCTGTCTGATCGCCCTCATCGCGGCCGGCGCCGGATCCGCGAGGGCGCAGGGGCCGGGGCTGACGCCCGAGGCTCGCGATCGCTTCCTCGCGGGGCTCGGTGCCTACCGCGACGGCAATTGGGGCGAGGCCGCGCGCGCGTTCGAGGATCCCGCCCTGGCCGCCGGGCTGCTGCGCCAGTACGCGCTCGTCTACCGCGCCGAATGCCTGCTTCAGCTCGGCGGCGGCCCCGCGGCCAGCGCCCTCGCCGCGCGGTCGGCCGAGCCTGGGCCCGACGGCGGCCTCGTTCCCTCGGCGCAGGTCCAGGCGGCGACCGTGCTCGCCAATGCCGGAGACGGCGCCGGCGCGGCGGCCGTCCTCCGGCGTTTCCTCGCCCATCACGCCGATCATCCCGAGGCGGCGCGCGCGCGGTACACACTCGGCCATGCGCTCCTGGCCCTGGGTCAGCCGAAGGAGTCCATGCGCGTGTTCACCGAGCTCTGGCTGATGATGCCGGCCTCGCCTTACGCTGAGGGGGCGGCGCAACAGATCAAGGTCCTGGCCGAGAGCGGTGTCGCGGTGGCGGCGCCAGCGGAGCGCCTCGGGCGCGCCGAGCGTCTGCTCGCCGCGGGATCGGCCGAGGCCGCGCGGGGCGAGGCGGAGGCGCTGCTGAGCGAAGCGCTCCCGAATGAGCTCTCGCTGCGCGCGCTCAAACTCCTCCAGGACGCCGCGCGCCGGCTCGGACGGGACGAGACCGCGCTCGCCGCCGCCAACCGCGGGCTGGCCGCCGCGCCGCCCGAGGCCCGCGCGTCCTGGCTGCTCGACGCGGCGAAAATCCAGCAGCGCAAGAGCCGCGAGCAGGCGTTGCTCACCATCGACCGGCTCGCGCGCGAGTATCCGAAGAGCGGCGAGGCCGCGGCGGGGCTGCTGCTCAAGGGGCGGCTGCTCGAAGCGGCCGGCAGCGCGGACGCGGCCGCGGCGGTGTACGTCAGGCTCGCCGCCGAATATCCCGATGCGGAGGAGGCCAGCGCCGCGATCTGGCAGCTCGGGTGGCTGGCTTGGTTCCGCGGCGCCCGCGCGGAGGCGGCCGGGCAGTGGGCGCAGCTGCCGGCGACCCGCGGTGGCCGGCACTACCGGGACGCGGCGCTGTACTGGAGCGGCCGGGCTTGGCAGGAGAGCGGCGATGCCGACGCCGCGCAGAGGCAGTTCGCTCAGCTGCTGGGCGAGTCGCCGCGCAGTTACTACGGCGTCCTGGCGGCCCGCCGCGGCGCGCGGCCGGTGTCCGCGCACGAAGACGCGCCTGGACCGGGACTGCCGGTCGATCCGCTCCAACCACTCCAAGGCGAGATCCGTTTTGCCCGCGCCCAGGCGCTCCGGATGGTCGGCCTCGAGGACTTCGCCGACGAAGAAATGGACGGCCTCACCCGGCGCGCCGCCGGCGACCCGACGCAGCTCTACGCGATCTCCGCCGCCTACGCCCGGGACGCGCGCTATCACTTGGCGCTGCGAATCCTGCGCCTGCACTTCCAGCTTCTGGCGCGGAGCGGGACGGCGTCGCTGCCGCGCGCGTTCTGGGAGATCTACTACCCGCTCGGCTGGCGCGCCGAGCTCACCGAGGCCGCCAGCCGCGCGGCCCTCGACCCGAGCCTCGTGGCCGCGGTGGTGCGGGAGGAATCCTCGTTCTATCCGCGGGCCCGCTCGCGCGCGGGGGCGCGCGGGCTGATGCAGCTCATGCCCGAGACGGCGCGCCCGATGGCGCGGGCGCGGCGGCTGGCGTTCGACGACGGCGCGGTGCTGGACGACCCCGGCGCCAATCTCGCGATGGGCTCGGCCTTCCTGGCGGGGCTCTTGCGGGAGTTCGGAGACGCGCGCCTGGCTGCCGCGGCCTACAATGCCGGCCCGACGCGGGTGAAGGAGTGGTGGGCGCAGCGCCGCTCCGACGATCTCGAGGTCTGGGTCGAGCAAATCCCCTTCAATGAGACCCGCGCGTTCGTGAAGCGCGTGATGCTCTCCTGGGACGAATACCGCCGCCTCTACGGCGGCCCGCCGTGATCGGCCTCCCGCCGGCGCCGCTCTGGCGCCGCAGCGCGGCGGCTCTCCTCGACGCCGCCATCGGCTTCGCCGGCTGGAGCCTGGGCGCCATGTGGCTGCTCATCGCCGTCTGGGGATTCCGTCGCACATCTCTCGAGCTTGCGGCGGCGGCCCTGCTGCTTCTCGCGGTCCTGATGCTTGCCATCGCCCTCCACATCGTCTACCACACGGTATTTCTCGGCGGCTGCGGCCAGACGCTCGGGCGCATGGCGCTGGGCATTGCGGTGGTGACGCGGGACGGGCGGCCGGTGGGCTATGGCCGCGCGCTGGCGCGGACGCTGGGTGGGGGGTTCGACGTGCTGACTCTGGGGCTCGGCCGGCTGGTGGCGCTCTTCAATCGGGAGCGGCGCGGCCTGGCGGATCTTCTCGCGGGAACGCGAGTGGTGCGAGTCTAGGAGCATACTGCCTGTCACCCATGAGCCATAACGCGCGTAGATCCGTGACTATGGTCGCGGTGGCGATAGTTGGCTTCAGCTCACTGGTTGCTACTCTCGCTCTGCGATGGGTGCCTTTCTTGGAACCATATGTTGCGATTGTTGCGCTAAGTGGCTGGGCCGTGGCTATCTGGGGTGCAAAACGCCAGACGCGAGGCTGGTTAGTCCCCCTATTAATTGCCGCAGGGGCTTGGGTTGATGTTTGCGGATGCCTACGTTGAACGGGTCGCGAAGTCTTGGTTGGCGCCAGATCTCCTAGCACTGTTGGCTGTACCGTTCATGTTGGCTGCAGTGGTGCTTCTCAGGCGGGTGCCTCCGCACTAAGGGTGATGCCGGTGGGGCAGTGGTTCGGAGGATCAGAGCACGACTGCTCCGTGAGGGACATCTAATTTAGCTACTTCTTGGCGGGGACGATGCCCGCCACCGGCTCCGGCTCGAGCGGGTCGAGGGCGGCCAATCGCTCTTCGAGCGCGGGATGAGAGGCCAGAAGCCCCTCGGGCTCTTCCTTGTCCTTCGGGACATGAGCGTCCACGGCCCGAAGCGCCTGGGCCAGCGCGCGCCGCGGTGCCGCATGGCCCATGGCGCGCAGGATCTCCACCGCTTTCTGGTCCGCCTCGAGCTCCTGGCGCCGTCCGAAGGCACGCACCACGAGCGGGTTCACGACGAAGTCGAGCAGGCCAACGCCCGGCGCGAGAATGCCCACCGCGCCGAAGCCCGCGCTCAGAGACAGCGACAGCTTGCGCCGCGCCCCCACGTGCCCCAGCACCTCGTGGGCCACCTCGTGGGCGACGACGGCATCGATCACCGCTGGATCCAGGCGCATGAGGCCGTCGGTCACGTAGAAGGTGGCGTCCTCGTCGCTATACGCCGCGGCCGTGCGGCTCTTGACGAAGGCGAAGCTGTAATGCCCGGGATCGTCGCCGGCGGCCACCGCCGCGCGGTGGAGGGCCGCGGCCATCCGGGCTGTCGCGGGATCGCCCGGCGGGGGGAAATAGGTGCCGTGAGGGAAGCCGGCGCATCCCGCCAGGAGGAGCGTCGCCACTGCCGTCACCGAGCCGCGCGCCCACGTCATGAGGGCTCTCATCTTAATAGGCGAGCCTGGGAATCTCGGCAGGATTAGGCGGAGGCCGCCGGGCCCCAGATCTTGATGGGCGCGGGCGGACGAGCCCAAGCTAGGGGCTGTCGGGCGTGATGACCTCCCACTCGGCCTCGAAGGCTTCGGCCAGCGCCGGGCAGTCGAAGACCAGGACGTTCTCGCGGTTCCGGTTCTCGGCGGAGGCGGTCCAGTTGAAGCTGCCCGTGATCACCCAACGGCCGTCGACCACCGCGAACTTATCGTGGAGCAGCCGGCTCATTCTCGAGACCTGGACCGTGGCGCCCGCGGCGGCGAGCCGCTCGAGAGCGGCGGCCTGCGCCTTGCCCGCGCTCTGGACGTGGTCGGCCTTGAGCACGACCCTGACGCCGGCGCGCGCCAGGTCGTGGAGCGCGGCCTCGATCGCCGGGCTGGTGAGGCCGTAGATCGCCACATGAACTCGCTCGCGCGCTCGGCGTAGCGTCTCGACGACGAGCTGCTCGGCGCCGCCGTGGGGCGAGAAGCGGACCAGGGTGGGACAGGTGTTGCCCTCGCCCGGCGGATTCGGGTGGACGGCGTGATCCGCGGCCGCCGGGCTTGCGAGGACGAGGCCCAGCAGCAGGGTCGCCGTCAGGCGTGGAAAGGGCCGAATCACCCCTGTATTATGGCAGATACACCCCGGCGACCAGATCCCGATTCTTGCGCGACGCTGCCAGCGCGCGGGCTGATAGACTGGGGGCTCACAGGAGGAGTGAATGCGTGGCAGGCGGGATGGCGACATTCAGGGATCTCCCATTGGGAGTTCGGAGATCACGCCGTACTCGGTCTACCTCAATCGGCGCGCCTTCATGGCGGCAGCGGTTGGAACGGTCGCGGTAGCTCTGTGGCCACGCGTCGGTGACGCGGCCCCCGCTCCCCCGCCGGCCGGCCAGCCGCTTCAGGCCGCGCGCAACTCCGCCTTCACGCTCCCGGACGCGCTCACCAAGTTCGCTGACTCCACCACGTACAATAACTTCTACGAGTTCGGCCAGAACAAGGACGACCCGGCTCGGCTGGCCGGCACGCTCAAGCCCCGGCCATGGGCGGTGAAGGTGGACGGACTGGTCCACAAGCCCAAGACCTACGACATCGACGAGATCCTCAGGCTGGCGCCGCTCGAGGAGCGCGTGTACCGGCTGCGCTGCGTGGAGGCCTGGTCGATGGTGATCCCGTGGATAGGCTTCCCACTCTCCGTGCTGCTCAAGCGCGTGGAGCCCACGGGCGCCGCCAAGTACGTCGAGTTCAGCACGCTCGTGGATCCCGAGCAGTTCCCGGCTCAGAAAAAGAGCATCTTCAACTTCGCCTCGCTCGACTGGCCGTACACCGAGGGGCTCCGGCTCGACGAGGCACTCCATCCGCTGACCCTGCTCACGGTGGGCATGTACGGCCACGTGCTGCCGAACCAGAACGGCGCGCCGATCCGCGTCGTGGTGCCGTGGAAGTACGGGTTCAAGAGCGCCAAGTCCATCGTCCGTATCCGGCTGACCGCCGACGAGCCCAAGACGGCCTGGAACAAGCAGGCGCCCCAGGAGTACGGCTTCTACTCCAACGTGAATCCCACCGTCGATCATCCGCGCTGGAGCCAGGCGTCCGAGCGCCGCATCGGCGAGTTCCGGCGCCGGGACACGCTGATGTTCAACGGTTACGCCGATCAAGTAGCATCCCTGTACGCCGGGATGGACCTCAAGAAATTCTACTAGCCGTATGACCCGCCGCTCGCGGGTGATCCTCAAGGTCGCCGTCTGGGCCGTCTGCCTGTCGCCGCTGGCGCGGCTGGCCTACCGCGCGGCGGCCGATGACCTCACCGCCAATCCCATCAGCTTCATCACCAATGTGCTCGGCGACCACACGCTCCGCGTCCTGCTCGCGAGCCTGGCGATGACGCCGCTGCGGATCGTGTTCGGCTGGTCCTGGCCGATCACGCTGCGACGCCTGCTGGGGCTGTTCGCCTTCTTCTTCGCCTCGCTGCACTTTTCCGTCTGGCTGGTGCTCGATCACTTCTTCAACTGGCGGGAGATGGGCGCCGACATCCTCAAGCGCCCCTATATCACGGTGGGCATGACGGCGCTGACCCTCATGATCCCGCTGGCGGCCACCTCCACGGCGGCGTCGATCCGGTGGCTCGGCGGGAAGAACTGGCAGAGGCTCCACGCCCTTGTCTATGTGAGCGGCATCTGCGGGGTGCTCCATTACCGCTGGCTGGCGAAAAAGGCGGTGCCGGATCCGTACTACTACATCGCGATCCTCGCCGTGCTGCTGGGCGTGAGGGTATGGGACTGGAGTCGCCGGCGGGTCACCCGCCCGGCCGTCCCCTCACGCCAACCCTCTCCCCAGAGCGGAGAGGGAGCCTAGACACACGAAACCCTCTCCCCGTGAGGGGAGAGGGCTGGGTGAGGGGCGCGCCGCCCCCGAGGGTCCGACGAGCTACTTGCCTGGCGTGTAGTAGGGGTTGGTGCCGGAGCTGTGGTCGGTAGTGTCCAGCACTTCCTCGATCTCGGGGATCTCTTCCTTGATCAGCCGCTCGATGCCCGCCTTGAGCGTGATGTCGGCGGCGCCGCAGCCCTGGCAGCCCCCGCCCATCTGGATATAGACCTTGTTCTCTTTGACGTCGAGCAGCTGGACGAAGCCGCCGTGGCCGGCCACGGCCGGGTTAATGGTCGAGTCGATCAGCTCCTGCACCTTGGTCATCAGCTCGTCGCTCATGTTCTCCCCCCCTGCGTAATCGAGGTTACAGCCCTACTGTACCCGACTTTCCGCTCAAGGCCAACTGGCCTTGGGTGGGCTCCGCTCAGCAGAACCAGGCCTCTGTGAGCCGCGGCGGGCGCGGGCGGTCGGCAGCCAGAAGCCCGGCGATGCCGGCTCGTGGCGGAAGGCCGGCGGCCTCGTCGGCCAGCCGGCGCGCGCGATCGAACGTCGCAGGCGCTTCTTCGCCCCGGTCGGCGGCCTCGGCCCCGACAGCGGCCACCGCCTCCTGGAGTCGATCCATGCGCGGATCCGGATGAGTCCAGCGATAGGAGAGCGTCTCCCGCTCGAGCGCGCCCAGGAAGGGCATCATCGCCGGGCTCGCCAGCAGCAGCGAGCCCGGCGGCACCAGCAGCCGGAGCGAGTACTGAACCGGGTCGACGTGGTCGATGAGCGATTCGGTCTCGAGGAAGTCGAGCCACCCGCGGTAATCATCGAGCGCCGTCCACGGCGTGAACGCGACCCAGGTCGGCCGCAGCGTGATCCCGGCCTCGCGCGCGGCGCGCAGCACGGCGACGAGGTCGGCCCGCGTATGGCCCTTGTCCAGATGGGCGAGCACGGTGTCATTCAGCGATTCGGCGGCGGAGACGATGAACAGGCAGCCCAGCCCAGCCAGCTCCGCGAGATGGGCGCGGTGGCGGAGCAGGTGCTCGATCTTCGCCGTGAAATCGAAGGTGAGCGCCGGCCACTCGGCGTGCAGCGCGCGGGCGAGCGCGAGCGCGTGGGTCGGGCCGTTGAGGAAATCGGGATCGCCGAAGGTGATGTGGGTCGCCCCGGCCTCCACCTGCTGGCGCACATCCGCCAGCACGGTCTCGCGCGGCACCGCGAAGAAGCGCCCGCCGTACACCGGCGGAATCGGGCAGTGGCGGCAGAGGTGCCGGCAGCCGCGGCTCGCCTCGACATAGCCCGCGAGGTCCAGGCGCCCGCCGCGGTCCACGTGCGCGTACTGCTTGAGCGAGGGCAGCGCCGCCCGGCTCGGCACGGGAAAGTCGAGCCGCTTGAGATGGGACGCGGCCGGCCGGCCGCGGAGGTGGACAAAGGGCACGGGACGCCCGTCTCCCGCCTCGAGCATTTGGATCAGCTCGCCGAGCGGCGCCTCGGCCTCGCCGCCGATCACGCTGTCGGCGCCGTGAGCGAAGAGATGGTCGGCGTTCAAGCTCGCGTACAAACCGTAGAAGCAGATGTGGCAGCCGGGATTGACGGCCCGCGCCCGCTCGGCCACCGTCACGCCAAGCCGCAGCGCCGTGTGCATGGGCACCGAGATCGCGACCACGCGCGCCCGCGCGACCTTCTCGGAGTCGAATGGCTCCACGGACACGTCCATGGTGGCGGGCTGGTAGCCCTCACGCTCGAGGAAGGCCGCGGGCCACGCCACCGCCAGCGGCTGATGCCCCAGCTCGTAGCAGGCGACGAGGAGAATCGCGCCCGGCGCTCTCATCAGCCCCTGAGTCTACACCCGAGCGACCTCGACGGGCTGCCGCTCGAGCCAGCGGAAGGGCCAGAGCGTGAGCACGGTGGCCGCCATCAGCGCGGCGGCGACGTAGAGGGGCATGGCCGGGCTGCCGGTGAGGTCGCGGGCGGAGCCGGCCAGCGGCTGGGCCATCGCCATGCCGAGGTAGTACACGGTGTAGAACACTCCGAGGGAGGTCGCCAGGTGCTCGCGGTCCACCGCCCTCGGCAGCAGCGCCATGAAAACGCCGGGCGCGCCGCTCATCAGGAGCCCCGACAGAATCAGCCAGAGCGCGGCGCCCGGGAGCAGCGGCAGCAAGGCCATCGGCACCGCAGCGCCGAGGCAGCCGAAGACGATCACGAGATTGGAGTGGCCAATGCGATCCGCGATCCATCCGCCGAGAGGCACCGAGACGATACTCACCCAGAGCGTGAGGCTCACCAGCACTCCCGCCCACGCGACCGAGGTGCCGCCCGCGATCAGAAACGCCGGCGCGAAACTCACCAGATCGATGAACCCCGCATTGAGCAGACTCCATCCCAGACCCGCGGTGCAGGACAGGCCCCATGCGTGGAGGGGTAGGCTGAGGTTGAGCCGGGCGCCGTCGGCGGCGGAGGGCAGGTCGGGTGGATCGCGGTAGAGCCAGGCCAGCAGCGCGAGCGACAGCGCCGCCGCGGCGACCGTGGCGAAGACGCTGGCCCGCCAGGACGCGCTCGCCGCGACGCCGCCGAGAGTGAGCAGCGCCAGCGCGAGCCCGAACGGCCAGGCCGACAGCATCACGCTCATGGCCGTCGCGATCTCCTTGTCCCGGAACCAGTCGGCCACCATCTTCGCCAGCAGCAGGTTGAGCAGGATGCCGCCGATCCCGCTCACGACGCGCCCCGCGCAGGCCACGGCAAAGCCGCCGCTCCAGCCCGTCACCAGCCCGCCGGCGACCATGAGCGCCAAACCCCAGAGCGCCACCCGGCGGTTTCCGAAGCGCTGGCCCAGCATGCCGCTCGGCAGCGAGACGACCACGCCCGGCAGCATGTACAGGCCCATCATGAGCCCGGCCTGCGCGTAGCTGAGACGGAGGTCCTCGACGAGAAACGGTGCCACCGCGGCGATGGATTGAAACTGAAAGCCCATCGAGGTGCGGGTGACGAAGATCACCGCGAGCGCGGCCCAGCGGCTGCTCACGCGGCGGCTTGCGACGCGCTATTGGTGGTCAGGCGGAGGGTGTTGTGGCAGCGCGGGCAGTCGAAGGCTCGCCCGTCGAAGAAGCGCCCGCCCACGCGGAATTCCTGCTCGACGCCGCAGCGCGGGCAGGCACCATGCACGCCGAGCAGCCGGCGATCCTCACGGAGCCGCTTGATGCCCATGATGATGCCGGCGGTGAAGAAGGTCGGCACGAGAACGAAATGGGCGACGGGAATGAACAGTCCCGCCAACGCCATCGCCCAGAACTTCCCGACCCCGGTGAGCGCGCCGAGCATCCGCTGGCCCGGAGTCTGCTCGATGATCGACGCCGTGGCGAGCCTGGGCGTGCCGCCGAAGGCCGTGAGGGAAACCGGAACCTGCCGCTCGCTCATCGATTCCAGTTTACCGCCGCGCGTGGGCGGCCCGCCACAGGAGCAGCCCGGCGGCGACCGCGAGGGCGGCCCCGACCGCCCAGTACTCCAGCTCGCCGACGATCCCCCGCAGCCGCTCGAGCCGCTCGCCCAGCCCGAGCCCCAGGGCGTAGCCGGCGCCGACGGCGAGCGGGACGTATACCACGGCGCCGAGCGCATTGGCGATCACGAAGGACGGGAATGGCATGCCGGCCGCGCCCGCGATGGGCCCGGCCCACACGCGAAGCCCCGGGACGAACCGCGCGATGAAGACGGCAGGCGCGCCCCATCGAAGCACGAAGCCGCGCATGGCCTCCAGGCGCGCGGAGGTGATGAAGAATCGGCTGCCGTAGCGGTCGAGCGCCGTCCGGCCGTAGTGCCGGGCGATCCAGTAGCCGAGGTTGTCGCCGGCCGAGGCGCTCAGGATGCCGACGGCGATGACGAGCGGCAGCCGGAGCTGGCCGCGCCAGGCGAGATACTCTCCAACGACGAGGATCGACTCTTCAGGCGCCGGGACTCCGGCGCTGCCCAGCAAAACAAAGATGAGGATCGCGGAATAGCCCCAGTGGCTGATTAGCTCGCCCGGATTTAGCAACCGAAGAGACCGATCACGATCCGTAGCTGAACCGGTAGATGTTTCCCAAGTCCTGGACGGTGAGATAGAGCGCGCCATCGCTGCCGACGATGAGGTCGACGAGGCGGCCGTGAGCGCGCGTGCCCTCGAGCCAGCCCGTGGCGAAGTCTTCGATGCCGGCGGCCTTGCCATTGCGGAACGTCACGCGCACGACCTTGTAACCGGTCGGCACTGAGCGGTTCCAGGAGCCCTGATAGGCGACGAAGAGGCTGCCCTGATACTGGGGCGGGAACTGCCTCGCCGTGTAGAAGGCCAGGCCGATGGGCGCGGAGTGAGCCTGGATCTCGAGCGTTGGCACGGTGATTGGCGGGCAGTGATCGCCTCGCGCGAAGCGCTCGTCCGGCACCGCCTTGCCGCCCACGACCATGCAGTCCGGCCAGCCGTAAAAGCCGCCGTCCTTCACCTCGGTGATGTAGTCGGGCGGCAGGTCGTCACCGCGCCAGTCGCGCTCGTTGATCGTCGCCCAGAGCGCGCCCGTCCCCGGATGGAAGGCGATGCCGACGGCATTGCGGATGCCGGAAGCGAAGACGCGCTCGCCGGAGCCGTCGGCTTCGTAGCGCAGGATGGCGGCGCGCCGGGGGTCCTGTTCGCGGCAGACATTGCAGGACGAGCCCACCGAGACATACAGCCGCCCGTCGGGCCCGAAGGCGATGGTGCGCGTCGAGTGCGAGCCGCCCCGCGGGAGATTGGGCACGACCACCGTGGGCTGGCTGGCCTTTTTCGTCTGCGTGTCGTAATGGAAGCGCAGCACCCGGCCCGTCTCAGCGACGTACAGGGCGCCCTGGTGGAAGGCCAGGCCGTGCGGGCGGTCGAGCCCGGTGATGAGGATGATCGCCTCGTCGGCGCGGCCGCTGCCGTTGCGGTCGGGCAGGGCCACCACGCGGCCCTCCCTCGGGATAGACAGCAGCAGAGTGCCGGCCGGATCCACAGCCATGAAGCGCGCGCCGCTCAGCCCGGACGCAAAAATTCCGACGTGGAAGCCGGACGGCACCGTGATCTTCGGCTTGTCGGCGGCCGCCGGCGGCGCGAGCACGGCGAGGCCCAGCAGCAGCGCGGCCAGCCGGATCCGGCGGAGCCGGATCAGGCGGCCGACCACTTGTGCGTCTTGTACCATTCGTAGATCTCTTCGCCGGTCGTCAGCCAGACGCCCGGCTTCTTGCGCATGTAATCGTACACGGCCTCGAAGTACTTGATGCGATGGGGTACGCCCGATATATAAGGATGCACCGCCATCGCCATGACGCGCGGGTTCTTCGCGCCCTCGGCCCAGAGCCGGTCGAACTGATCCTTCACGCGCCGCACCCACTCGCTCGACGCGTGATGCTGGATCACCATCATCGGGATGTCGTTCAGCTCGATCGAGTACGGCACCGACACCAGCGGTCCCGCCGTCGTGCGGATGTCGTAGGGCTGATCGTCGTTCACCCAATCCGAGACGTACTCGATGCCCTCCTGCGCCAAGTAGTCCAGTGTCTCCCAGGTCTCGGTGAGCCCGGGGCCGAGCCAGCCCTTGGGCTTCCTGCCGGTGAACTCTTTCAGCAGGCGGACCGACTCGCGGATGGCCGCGCGCTGGTCCGGCAGGAGATGCATCGCGCCCTGCACCACGCCGTGTCCCATGAACTCCCAGCCGGCATCGAGCATGGCGCGCGCCACGGGCTCGTACGACTTGACCACATGCGCGTTGATGGAGGTCGTCGCGCGGATCTTCCGCTTGGCGAGCGCCTCGTACAGCCGCCAGAAGCCGACGCGCATACCGTAGTCGTGCCAGGCCCAGTTCGGCACGTCGGGCACCGTGGCGACGCCCTGGGGCGCGGTGAGGTACTGGCGCGCCATGGGCTTCTCGATGTCCCACTCCTCGATGTTGACGATCGTCCACACGGCGATGCGCGCGCCCTTGGGGAGCGTCCACGGCCGGCGCCGCGCCATGGGGACGTAATCGAAGCGCTCACGAGGCAGTTTCACGGGCACCTCCCTGGGAATTGCCCACATGATACGTCAACTGGTGAGCCCGGCCCAGAGTGGTCTCGGTCAGTCAAGGCCGGCGATGATCGCTTCGAGCGCGCGCGCAACGCGCTCCAGCGCGGGCGGTTCAAGCGTCAGCAGCGCGTCGCGGCTTGTATGGTAGGTGTCGAAGGGCGGCGGTCGGCGCACCAGCGCCTGGAGCGTGCTGCGCCACGGCTTGAATACGAACCGTCGAAGCGCCTCCGCCTGGGCCAGCGGCACGATGCTGAGCCCGTAGGCCGGGATGTCGGTCATTGCGAAGGCGCGATGATCGCTCCCGAAGACCGGGATGCGCCCGACGACGTGGTATCCCTCGTCTCGCCGGAGCCCGAGACGTTCGAGCGCGCCAGCGGTGCGGCGGAGGAACGCTGTCTCGGGATCGGCGTCCCAGAGGACGATGGCGTCCCCGATTCCGCAGAGCTCGAGGCCCAGCACGCCGGCGACGCCCCCGAGTGGAATGTCCCGCACATACGCCCGCGCCCCCAGGTAGCCGAGCTCCTCGCAAGCCGTGAAGAGGAAGCGGACCCGCCAGCGGGCCGGCACGAGCGGCTCGATCCGGTCGAGAAGCGAAAGCAGGATTCCGACGGCGGCGGCATTGTCGTTGGCTCCCGGGCTGCCCGGGACGGCGTCGTGATGGGCGATCAGGATGAGAACCCGCCCGCCCGAGCCGACGTCCACGCTGAAGTTCTCCCCCTTTCCTTCGAACGAAGCGAAGCGGTGTCGCGAGAATCGGACGCTCCGTTCTGCGAGGTAGCGCGCGACGGCTGCCTCCCGCTCGGCGTTTTCGCGCCCTGCGAGAAGCCGCGACAGCGAGAAGGGCGAGACGGGGCCTCTGAGGACCTCGTCGAGGGGAATGGCCGGGGCTGCGGTCGCAGTGCGGCGGTTCAGCAGCCGGCCGAGGCCGTGCGTGAGCCGGGCACGCATGTAGAGTGAAAATTCTCGACCTGTCATTCCGTGTCTATCCTACCCGGGCGCCGCGGGTCCACCAAGGCCCGCCGGGCTTCCACGTCTCCCGCGTTCATAGTAGAATCCCGACCCGTGGCCGCCCCTCTCGGCATCGACGTGCACGCGCACTTTTTCCCCGAGCGCTTCCTGGCGCTGGTCGAGGCCGAGGGCGCGCCGGCGGGCGCGGCGGTGGACCGCTCGGATCCGCGCGGCCCCGTGCTGGTCGTGCGCGGCGCGCGCACGCCGCCGCTGGAGGCGCGCTACTCCGACCTGGCGAAGCGCCTGAGCTCGATGGACCGTCAGGGCGTCCAGGTCCACGCGCTCTCGCTCACCACGCCGATGATCTATTGGGCCGACGGGGAGCTCGGCGGCCGGCTCGCGCGCGCCTTCAACGATGCCTGCAGCGAAGCGCACCGCGCCCACCCCGACCGATTCATCGGCTGCGCAATGCTGCCGCTGCACGAGCCGGCGCGCGCGCTGGAGGAGCTCGAGCGCGCGGCGCGGCTGCCCGGCATCCGCGCGGTGTACATGGGCACGAATGTCAACGGCCGCGAGCTGTCGGATCCGGCCTTCTTCCCGGTGTTCGAGCGCTGCCAGGCGCTGCGGCTGCCGGTTCTGCTCCACCCGCTCCGCGTGATCGGCGCCGACCGGCTCCAGCACTTCTACCTCAATAACCTTTTGGGCAATCCCTTCGACAATGCGGTGGCCGCGGCCCATCTCGTCTTCGGCGGCGTGCTGGACCGGCTGCCGAAGCTCCAGGTCGTCCTGCCCCACGCGGGTGGCGCGTGGCCCTATCTCGCCGGCCGGCTCGAGCGCGGGCAGAAAGTGCGCCCCGAGGCGCAGAAGAAGGCGCGGCGGCCCGTCACCGCGTACCTCCGGCGCTTCCACTACGACACGATCACCCACAACGCGCGCGCGCTCCGGTACCTCATCGACACGGTGGGGCCCGAGCGGGTCATGCTGGGCAGCGACTTCTGCTTCGACATGGGCTACGAGCGGCCCCGCGAGATCATCTTGGCCAAGACCGTGGGGCTCGCGCGGCGCGATCAGTCGCGCGTGCTCCGCAACAATGCCGCGCGGCTGCTGGGTCTGCGGTGACCACGGAGTTCTGGGTCACCCAGTCCTTCAACGGCATCTCCTACGGCGCGCTCCTGTTCCTCCTGGCCAGCGGGCTCTCGCTGATCTTCGGCGTCATGCGCATCGTCAACATGACCCACGGCTCCTACTTCATGCTGGGCGGCTACGTGGGGCTGACCGTCGCGCTCCGGACCCGGAGCTTCGTCCTGGCGCTGCTGGCCGGCACGGTGGCCATCGCCCTGGTGGGGATGGGGATGGAGCGGCTCTTCCTCCGACGGCTGCGCGGGCAGGAGCTGGGGCAGGTCCTGATGACCATCGGCTTCGCGCTGATCTTCCAGGACCTGGCGCTCCTGATCTGGGGCGGCGATCCGTACAACCTGCCGGTGCCCGCCGCGCTCACCGGCTCCCTCCACGTCGGCGCCAGCGTCTTCCCGATCTACCGGATCTTCATCGTGGCGGTAGCCGTCGCCGTCGGCGTGGGCCTCTGGCTGCTGCTCGACCGCACGCGGGTCGGCGCCATGATCCGCGCCGCCGTGGACGATGCCGAGATGGCCCAGGGTGTCGGGATCAACGTGCCGCGCGCCTCGCTCGCCGTGTTCGGGCTGGGCGCGGCGCTGGCGGCATTGGGCGGCGTCATCGGCGCCGGTTTTCTCGGCGTCTACCCGGGCGCCGACTTCGAGGTGCTGCCCTATGCGTTCGTGGTCGTCATCGTGGGCGGCCTCGGCAGCCTGCCCGGCGCCATGGCCGGCAGCCTGCTGGTCGGCCTGCTCGACAATTTCGGGAAAGCGCTCTTCCCCGAGCTGTCGTACTTCACCCTCTTTGCGCCGATGGCGCTGATTCTCGCCATTCGGCCGACGGGGCTCTTCGGCCGGGCATGATCCTGCGGCGCGGGGTGATTGCCGCCGCGGTGCTCGTGGCGCTGGCGCTGGTGGCGCCGGTGCTGCCGTCGTACCCGCTGACGCTGCTCACCCAGGCGCTGATCTTCGGCATCATGGCCATGAGCCTGGACGTGCTCCTGGGCTACACCGGGCTGCCCTCGCTCGGTCAGGCGGCCTACTTCGGCGCCGCCGCCTACGCGGTGGCGCTGCTCGCCACGGAGCGCCAGGTCGGGCTCGTCGGCTGCGCCGTCGCCGGCGTCGCGCTGGCTACGGTCACGGCCGCGGTCTTCGGCGTGATCGCCATCCGCGCCGCGGGCACCTATTTCCTCATGATCACGCTGGCGCTCGGCATGGTCGTCTGGGGGCTCGCCTTCCGGTGGGTGTCGCTCACCAAGGGTGACAACGGCGTCTCGGGCGTGCCGCGGCCCGAGCTGGGCGCGCTCAACCTCACCCCGCCGCTGCCGTTCTTCTACTTCGCGCTCGCGGTAGCGGCGCTGGTCTGGCTGCTGCTCGGGCTCCTCGTCAGCTCGCCGTTCGGGCTCGGGCTCAAGGGCATCCGGGGCAGCGAATCGCGCATGCGGGCGCTCGGCTACAACGTGTGGCTGCACAAGTACGTCGCCTTCGTGGTCTCGGGCGCCTTCGCCGGCGTGGCCGGCGTGCTCTGGGCCTA
>Ga0207646_10001616_pt1 | contig 27484 bp, 27 predicted proteins | sample KBSK5502metaG_FD_184343 | JGI IMG/M metagenome (GOLD analysis project Ga0207646, IMG submission 184343) | Corn, switchgrass and miscanthus rhizosphere microbial communities from Kellogg Biological Station, Michigan, USA - KBS K5-50-2 metaG... | ecosystem: Host-associated > Plants > Roots >...
ACATGACCACGGCTATCCCGTCGCTGCTGGTCACCAGTGCGAGGCGCGAATCCGATACGGCGATGGTCGCCAGTGTTGAATGATGCGATCGTCGTTGACGGAGCGGCGCTCCCGTACTGCTTTCACCACTGGCGTCAGCCGGACCCGCAAGTCCTCATTCTCAAGGAACTCGAACTCGCCGGGCCTGGGGGGATCACCCGTCAGCAATTGCGGCACAAACTCTCGTGTATCGGGCAAGAGGCGTTCGAGGCGGCGCTCGGCCGTCTGTTCCGTGTCGTCGAGGGAACCATGGAGCCGCGTCCCAACCGAACGGGGCGGAACCAAAAGCAAGTCGTCTATCGACTCGCCTCCGGGCAGGTGGATGCGCTCTTGGAGCGGGCCATCGAGGGCTAGGCCATGAGCACCGACAACGCCTTTGTTGATAGTGGCAGTAGCCCGCCGATGCTCCCCGACCTCTCCACCATGACCCTGGCAGACTTGGAGGCTCGGGAAGCCGATCTCCACCGCTCCCTGGCCGAGGTCATCGCCGCGAAGGCGCAGGCCCGTCCCGCGCCCGTCGTGGAGCCCCACGAGCCCGATCGGAGCCTGACTCCCGCCGAGGCTGGGGCCGTCCTGGGGATCTCTGCCAAGAAGATCCTGGCCATGGCGCGGGTCGGGACGGTCCCCAGCACCAAGGTCTCGCACAAAGTCGTAAGGTTCCGGGAGCGGGATCTCCGCCGCTGGATCTCCGCCCGCTCCCGGTAGGGTCTTGTGCCCGGTATGGCAGTATGGCATTATGGACCATAGGAGGATATCTATGGCCAACGTCCCCATGACCAAGACGACACTGAGGCTCCCGTCCCACCTGTTCAAGGCGGCCAAGATCCTGGCCGTACAGCGGGGCTGCTCACTCCAGGACGTGCTGGCGGAGGCGCTCACCAAGTACCTGAAGGGGGTGAAGTGATGAAGAGAGACCGGGGAACGGGCCGGATCTTCCAGGCCACCTACAGGGACAAGCACGGCGATACCCAGACATGCGAGACGTGGACCATCCGGTACTACGCGGGCGGCAAGCCTCGGAAGGAGGGCGGCTACAAGAGCAAGGGGGACGCCCAGAAGGCCCTCACGGCGCGGCTGGCCCAGGTCCATACCGGAATCGTCCCCACCATCGGCAAGGCGACGTACGAGGATCTGATCGAACTGGTGACGAACGACTACGCCGCCAACGAGCGGCGGAGCTATCGCCGGGTCAAGGTCTCACTCGCCCATCTCGGGAAGACCTTCCGGGGGATGCCCGCGAGGGCCATCACCGAGATCATGCTGGACAAGTACATCGCGGCTCGGCGGGAAGAGGGTGCGTCGAACGCCAGCGTCAACCGGGAACTCCAAGTGCTACGCCGGGGGTTCCGGCTGGCCCGCAAGAAGAAGCTAGTCCAGATCATCCCGGAGTTCAGCCTGCTGGCCGAGCACAACGCGAGGAAGGGGTTCTTCGAGCCCGAGGAACTGGCCGCCGTGATCCAGTACCTCCCAGCCTACGTGGTGCCCGTCGTCAAGGCCGCCTACATCACTGGCTGGCGGACCCGGTCAGAACTCCTCCCGCTGACGTGGACTCAGGTGGACTTCCGTGAGGGCTGCATCCGGCTGGAGCCCAACACCTCGAAGACCGATGAGGGCCGTACCTTCTACTTCACTCCCGAGCTAAAAGAGATCCTCGAAGCCCGCCGCGCCGAGACCGATCGGCTCCAGAAGGCGCAGGGCCGGGTCATCCAGCACGTCTTCACCATCGACGGGAAGCCGTTCGCCAAGTTCGAGCGGTCCTGGAATACGGCATGCCGAAAGGCGGGGCTCCAGGGGAAGATCCCCCATGACTTCCGCCGCACCGCTGTTCGCAACCTGGAGCGGGCCGGGGTATCCCGATCGGTCGCCAAGAAAATCTCAGGCCACAAGACCGATACCGTCTACTCCCGCTACGCGGTCGCCTCCTCGGCCGATCTCAAGCAGGCCTCCGCCCAGTTGGCGGCCCTGGGGACCAGTACGGGTCCAGTGGAGCCCTCCTCCGCTACGATCACCAGTATCCATGCGGGTCAGAAGGTCGTGAAGCGCGGCTCTTGAGCCCGCGCTTCGCGGCCAGCGTGTAGGTGTCGGGCGACACCGCCGCCGTCCAGAGCGGCGGGTGCGGCCGCTGCACCGGCTTCGGGTTCACCCGCACGCGCGGCACCTGGTAGAAGGCACCGTCGAAGGCCATCTCGTCCTCGCTCCAGGCGCGGCGGATGATCTCGAGCGCCTCGTCGAAGCGCTGGCGCGTGTCGGCCATGGAGACGGCGAGGCCGTGGAACTCTTTCGGCTGGTAGCCGCGCCCGAGGCCGAACTCGAGCCGGCCGCCGGAGAGGATGTCGATCTCGGCCCATTCCTCCGCGATGCGCAGCGGATGCTCGAACGGCGCGATCACCACCGCGGTGCCGATGCGCGCGCGCCGCGTCTCCCGGGCCAGCGCCCCCGCCAGGGGCGCCAGCGACGGGCAGATGCCGTACGGAGAGAAGTGGTGCTCGGCCAGCCAGATGGTGTGGAAGCCCAGCTCGTCGGCGAGCCGGCACTCCTCGATGGTGTCGCCGTACACCTCCGCGTGACTCTGCCACTCGCGGAGGGACAGGAGGTTCTGCGTCGAGAACTTCATTACTTGATCAGGCCGTAGAACCTCCCCGCGTTCTCGCAGGTCACCTTGTGCATGACGTCGGCGGGCAGGTGCCCGAACTGCTCGGCGATGTACTTGGTCGAGTCGGGCCACACCCCGTCGCCGTGCGGATAGTCGGAACCCCACATGAGCGTCTCCACGCCCATGTCGTCGATCAGCTTGGTGCCGATGCGGTCGAACTGGAAGGTGGCCTTGCACTGCCGTCGCCAGTAGTCGCTCGGCTTCATCTTGAGACCGAGGTCGTGGAAACGGTCCTCCCACTCGAAGTCCATGCGGTCGAGCGCGTAGGGGACCCAGCCGATGCCGCTCTCGCCGAAGGCGATGCGCACGTTGGGATAGCGCTCGAGCACCGCGGCGCCGATGATGGCGGCCAGGATGTTGACGAGGTTCATCTGGAACGCGGAGACCACCGTGAAGAAGGCGGCCCGGCGGGTGAGGCCCTTCTGCTTCTCGAGCACGGAGGGCGGGAGTGCCGGGAAGGTGTGGAAGTGCAGCGGCAGGCTCACGTCGTTCACCGCCTTCCACAGCGGCTCCCACGTGGGATGCCACATGGGCTCCATGTCCCACGAGCACGACAGCTCCATACCGCGCAGGCCCAGCTTGGCCACGCGGTAGACCTCCTGCACCGCCGCGTCGATGTCGCCGTAGGGCAGGCAGGCCAGGCCGATGAACCGGTCGGGATCGTGGCCGCAGAACTCCACGAGCCAGTCGTTGTAGATGTGGAACATCTCGGTGGCCGCTTCGTGGTCGTTGAGCCGGGTGGCCGCGCCCAGGATGCCGTAGATGACCTCGGCCTGGACGCCGTCGCGGTCCATGTCCTTCGACCGCAACGCCGGATCGGTCGGACGGGCGATACCCTTCCGGCCGTCATCGTAAAGACCGGTAGACGCCATCACGTCCACCCGATGGTGCTGGCCGGGGACGTACTTCGACCCGGCGGGCCCTACACCACCCCAAAGGCCGAAAGACGTGCCGTTCTTCGCGGTCCAGAACGGACCGTCGGGGCCGTCCGTGACGTAGGGCATCCGGTCCTTGAGCGCCGCCGACGCATTTGCGGTGAACAGATCGGGCGGGATCCAGGGCAGGTCGATGTGGCAGTCGGCGGAGATCCGTTGGTAGCGCATGACGCCCCCTTTGGTCGATGAACCGCTCACCCCTCGCTGTGGAGAGAGCCTAGCGAGCGGCGGTGCCCCCGTCAAGGCGCCCGGATCGCCTCTGCCTTGACTCGGACCCACCCTCCGCGGCACCATGCCCGGGCCGCCATGCTCCAAGGCCTCGGCGTCCTCGACCTCTCCCGCGTCATCGCAGGGCCCTACTGCGCCGCGCTGCTCGGCGATCTCGGCGCCGACGTGATCAAGCTCGAGCGGCCCGGGCGCGGCGACGACCTGCGCGCGCTGCGGGGCACCGGGCAGATGAGCGCCTCCTTTGCCGCGGTCAACCGCAACAAGCGCGGGATCGCGGTGGATCTCCAGAAGCCCGAGGGCGCCCGACTCGCCTTCGACCTGGCCCGCCGCGCCGACGTGATCATCGAGAACTTCCTGCCCGGGGTGGCCGAGCGCCTCGGCCTGGGCTACCCGGCCGTCTGTGAGGTGAATCCGACCGTCGTCTACGCTTCCGTCACCGGCTTCGGCCAGACCGGCCCGCTCGCGCGCAAGCCCGGCTACAACACGATCGCCCAGGGGATGAGCGGGCTCATGGCCTTGACCGGCATGCCCGGCGACCCGCCGACACGCGTGGGCGGCTCCGTGTCCGACGTCGCCGCCTCCTACATGGCCTTCGGCATGGTCAACGCGGCGCTGGTCCACCGCTTCCGCACCGGCGTGGGTCAGCACGTGGACGTGAGCCTGGTCGGAGCCAGCCTCGGGCTCCTGCCGGATCCGGTCGCGATCTACTTCAACACCGGCGAGCGGCCCAAGCGCGCGGGCAACCGCAATTTGCACCTGACGCCGGCGGAGGCGTTCCAGGCCCGGGATGGCTTCGTCAACGTCGTGCTGATGAATCCGGATCAGTGGGGGCGCTTCTGCGGCGCGCTCGGCGATCCCGCCATGGAGACCGATCCGCGCTTCGCGACCAACCCGGCGCGGCTCGAGCATCACCCCGCCTTCAAGGCGCGCATCGAGGCCGTTCTCAGAACAGGGTCGGTTACCGATTGGGTACAGCGTCTCGAAGCCGCGGGCATCGCGGCCGGGCCGATCTACGAGCTCGACGAGGTCTTCGAGGACCCGCAGGTGCGGCATCTCGGGCTCGTGGCCGAGGTGGAGCAGCCCGGCGCCGGCAAGGTCAAGATGCTCGGCTTCCCCGGCCGCGCCTCCGCCACGCCGCCGCGCATCGATCGCCCGGCGCCGCTCCTCGGCCAGCACACCGCCGAGGTGCTCGGCGAGCTCGGGCTCTCCCGCGAGGAGATCGAGCGCCTGGCCGCGGCCGGCGTCGTCGTGCTCGGCGAGCAGCCCCGCTAACCAGCAATAGTAGACGTCGCAGCGCCTCCGCCCGTTTACACGTCTTCGTAGGAATATGCGCCGACTCCTCCCTCGTCTGATGGAACGAGGAGGATACCGTCATGCGACTGCTCTGCATCCCACTGGCCGCGCTGCTCCTGGGCGGCTGCGTCGTCGTTCCACTCGGGCCTCACGCGTACGCGCCGCCGCCGCCGCGCGTCACCTACATCTATCCCGCATACCCCGTTTACCCGCATGGCTGGTACGGCCCACGCTACTACGGCCGCTGGTAGTATCGTTGGCGGGTGCGCCGCCCACTGCCCGGCTACCGCTGGCTCATTCCAGTGATCGGAAGCCTGGTGGTGCTGGCGGCGCCCACGCCCGCGGGCTTGAGCCTCGAGGGCCAGCGCGTCCTCGCGGTGCTCGTGCTCGCGATCGGGCTCTGGGGGCTCGAGGCGCTTCCGCCCGGCGCCACCGGGGTCCTCGCGATCGTGGCCCTCGTGCTCACGGGCGCCGTCGCGGGCATCCGCGAGGCCCTCGTGGGCTTCGCTGATCCGATCCCCTACTTCCTGATCGGCGTGCTCACCATGGGCGTGGCGGTGGCTCGGAGCGGCCTGGCCGAGCGGGTGGCCCACGTGCTGCTCGCGCGGGGACGGGGCCGCGCCGGCGCGGTCTACGCGCACCTCCTGATGGCGATGCCCCCGCTCACCCTGCTCCTGCCGTCGGCCACCACCCGCACCGCCATCCTCGTGCACATCTACGAGCAGGCCCTCGAGCTGGGACGGGTGCCGCGCGGCGCGCCGCTGTCGCGCGCGGTCATGCTCGCGCTGAATTCGGTGAACCGCCTCGCCTCCACGATCCTGCTCACCGGCGGCATCACGCCGATCGTGGCCTCCGGCCTCATCGGGACGACCTCGTGGACGCGCTGGTTCGTGTTGATGAGCGTGCCCTATCTGGCGCTGCTCGCCCTGGCCGCCGCCGCGATCTACCTGCGCTACCGCCGGGGCTTCCAGGCCCGGGTGTCGGCACCGGCCCCGCCGGAGCGCCGGCCGCTCTCGGGCGTCGAGCTCCGCACCGCGGTCATCGTCGGGGGCGCCGGCCTGCTCTGGCTCACCGACGCCTTCCACCATCTGCATCCGACCCTGCCCGCCTTGCTCGCCTTCGTGTTCTTCCTGATGCCGGGGCTGGGCGTGCTCACCTGGCGCCAGTTCGAGCAGGAGGTGGGCTGGACGAACTTCTTCGTCATCGCGGCCTCGCTCTCCCTGGCCCAAGCCCTCTCGCGCTCGGGCGCGAGCGACTGGCTCGCCGCGGGCGTGGTGGGCGCCGCGCACGCGGTGGCGGAGTCGCCCGGGATGGTGGTGGGGGTGCTGCTCGTGGCGTCCTCGGTGGTGCGCCTCGTGATCCCGAACATCACCGGGTTCCTGGCCACCACCATTCCGGTGGCGATGGCGGCGGGCACCGCCTCCGGGCTGAACCCGGTGATCTGCGGGCTGATCGTCACGGTCGCGGGCGACGCCGTGCTCTACTACCCGGCGCAGAGCGCCTCCTCGCTCGTCGTCTACGAGCGCGGGCACCTCACCGCCGGGGAGATCTTCCGCTTCGGTCTCCTGATGACCGCGCTCGCCGTGCTCGTGGTGCTCGCGGTGGCGCTACCCTACTGGGCCCTGGTGGGAGAGCCGCTGGTCCGCTAGCGGGGAGCCGTCCGAGATGAGCTGGCGGGGCATGTCGAGGACTTCGCGGACCTTGCTGATCAGATCGGCGGGCGTGAACGGTTTTCCCAGCAGCAGCATGCTCGCGTCGCGGACGCCGTGGCGGAGGATGGCGTCCTCGGTGTAGCCCGACATGTAGAGCACGGGCATGGCGGGGCGCATGACCCGTACCCGGTCCACCAGCTCGCGGCCGCTCATGCGCGGCATCACGACGTCGGTGAGGATGAGGTCGATGCGCTCGCCCTCGGCCTCGTAGCACTGGAGGGCTTGCACGCCGTCGCCCGCTTCGAGCACGCGGTGTCCCTGCCGCTCCAGCACCTCGCGGGCCAGGGCGCGCACGTCTTCCTCGTCTTCCACCAGGAGAATCGTCTCTCGACCGGTGGCGGGCCGCGCCCCGCCGTCGTCCACGGTCGACGACGACGCGGCCGCCTCGACCTGGGGCAGGTAGATCTCGAAGGTCGTGCCGCCGCCTACCACGCTGCGCACCCGAACCGCCCCGCCGTGCTGGCGCACCACGCCGTGCACCATCGAGAGACCGAGTCCGGTGCCTTTCCCCGGCTCCTTGGTCGTGAAGAACGGCTCGAAGATGTGGGCCCTCGTCTCCGCGTCCATGCCCACCCCGGTATCCATCACCCGGAGCACCGCGTAGGGCCCGGGGGGCAGCGCGTCCGGCCGATCGGGCGGCGCCGGGCCCAGCTCGACACGGTCGGTCTCGACCCCGAGCGTGCCGCCGCGCGGCATCGCGTCGCGCGCGTTGACCGCGAGGTTCAGGAGCGCCTGCTCGAGCTGGCCCGGGTCCGCGTTCACGCGGCCCGCGGCGGGGCCGAGGGTGAGGAGCAGATCGACGTCCTCGCCGATGAGGCGACGCAGCATGTCGCTCATCTCCGCCACGGTGGCGTTGAGATCGAGGACTTTTCTCTGGAGCACCTGCTTGCGGCTGAAGGCCAGGAGCTGGCGGGTGAGGGAAGCGGCGCGGGCCGCCGTCTTCTGGATGAGCTCGACGTTCTTCCGGCTCGGGTCGTCCCCCTTGAGCCGGCCCAGGAGCAGCGCGCTGCGGCCGGTGATGATCGTGAGGAGGTTGTTGAAGTCGTGAGCCACCCCGCCCGCGAGCCGCCCGACCGCCTCCATCTTCTGGGCCTGCCTGAGCTCGTCCTCGAGCTGCTTGCGCTGGGTGACGTCCATCATGGCGCCGATCATCCGCACGGGCTTGCCCTCGCCGTCGTGCAGCACGTACCCCCGGTCGAACACGTCGGCGTAGGAGCCGTCGACCTTCCGGTATCGGTATTCCGCGCTCCAGCTCTCCGCCCCGCGGTCGATCGCGGCGTGGATGTCGGTCACGATGCGGTCCCGATCCTCGGGGTGGATGTTCTCGTACCACCACGAGACGTCGGGGCCGACCTGCTCCGGCGCGTAGCCGAAGATCGTGGTGACCCCCTCGTTCCACCACAGCGCGTCGCTCACCAGGTCCCAGTCCCACACCGCGTCGTTGGTGGCGCGCGCCACGAACTGGAAGCGCTCCTGGCTCTCCCGGAGGGCCCGGACCAGCCGTTCGGCGGTGCCGCGCGCCAGCTGCTCGTCCGCGAACAGCTGGGCGTTGCGAATCGCGAGGGCGGCCTGGGCGGCCAGCCGGACGAGGATCGCCTCGTCCTGGTCGGTGAACGCGCGGGAGGAGCGGTTGTCCACGTAGAGCAGGCCCTCGACGCGGTCCTCGATGAGCACCGGCACCGCCATCCGGGCGCGAATGCCGAGCCGGCGGATGCGCTCGAGGTAGTGGCGGCTCAGCCCGGGGTCTTGCAGATAGTCACTCGTGCGTAGCGGCCGGGCTTCCACGAGCACGTGTCCGCCCAGCCCCTTGCCGGGCTCGATGCGAGTGTCGCTGATCTCGCCGTACCAAGGCGCCGTCCAGTAGCGGAGGAGTACCGCGTCGGAGTCGGGAACCCGCAGGCCGATGACCGCGCCGTCGCTGCCGCACAGCTCCTGGGCCGCCTCGGTGACCCGGCGTAGCACGGTCTCCAGATCGAGGGTGGCGCCGATCGTCCGCGCGAGGTCGGCCAATACTTCCGCCTCGCGCCGCCGCCGCTCCTCGTCGGCGAAGAGGCGCGCGTGCTCGAGCGTCAGCGCCGCCTGATCTGCCAGGGCCTCCGCGAGCTGCACGGCGCGGGCGTCGAAGCTGCTGCCGGTCACGTTGCGCACGGCCAGCACTCCGATCAGCCGGTCCTGGGTCAGCAGCGGCACCGCGAGGATGGCCCGATCCTGCCCCCGCTCCAGGTGACCACGGAGGTGGGCGCTGATCTCGATTCGAGCATCGACGAGCACGTCCGACGTGGCGATCGTGCGCCGCTCGCGGATGGCAAGGCCGATCGCCCCCGATCCGACCTCGCGCACGGAGCGCCAGCCGACCCCGAAATCGACCCCCTGCGAGACCGCCAGGGCCACCAGCGTCGTGGAGTCGGGCTCGAGTCGGTAGACGACGGACGATCGGCCCCCCAGAAGCGCGCTGAGATTCTCGGCGATGCGCAGGCCAACCACATCGGGATCGAGTCGCTCGGAGAGCAGACGGCCGATCGCGGCGAGCGCCTTCGTCTCCTGGAGCCGTGCCCCCTCGTCTTCGAGGAGCCGCGCGTTTTCCCGTTCGAGCCTCTCCAGGCGCGCGCGCAGGGCCGCGATCTCCTGCGCCTCCGCGCTGCGCGACGGGCTCTCCGGATCCACCTGCGTCTCCTTCCTCGAGCTGGACTGAACCAGATAATGCGGAGCAAGGACCACGCCACCGATAACTGGCTGATTTGCATTGCATCTTCGGCGCCCGTGCGAGCGCAAAGTGTCAGGCGGGAGCTCAAAATGAGCACCGGGCGCCGCCAGCCCGCCAACCGGGAGTCCATGGTGCTACCATGACGACTCACCGTCGCGAGCCGCTCAACTCTTGCGGGAGATCCGTTCATGACGACCGACGCCGAGATGATCAAGCACCTCTGGACGCACAAAACTCAGGACCACCCGTTCCTGCCCGACGAGGAGCTGGTCATCGATCGAGCCGAGGGCGTGTGGGTGTGGACGGAGCAGGGCAAGAAGCTCATGGACGGCTTCGCGGGCCTCGCCGTCGTCAACGTGGGCCACGGTCGCCGTGAGATCGCGGAGGCGATCGCGGAGCAGACGGTGCGCCTGGCCTACTATCCGACCACGCGCCAGTTCTCCAACCGGCCGGCGGCGGAGCTGGCCGCGAAGCTGGCGACGCTGACCCCCGGCGATCTGCGCTACACGATGTTCGCGGTGAGCGGCTCCGAAGCCAACGAGCGCTCGATGCAGATCGCCCGCCAGTACTGGCTGGCCGAGGGGAAGTCCGGCAAGCACAAGGTCATCTCGCTGCAGGGCGGCTATCACGGCGCGACCATGGGCACGTTCGCGATCTGCGGCCTGCCCCATCTGGCGCAGCCCTATGCCCCGCTCGAGGTGCCCGGCTTCGCGAAGGTGGCGCCGCCCCATCCCTTCCGTGACCTCGCGGGCGGCACCGAGGCGGAGCTGATCGCGCGGCGCGCCGGGGAGCTGCGACAAGCGATTCTCCGCGAGGGGCCGGACACGGTGTCCGCGGTGATCATGGAGCCGGTCCTCTCCTCGGGCGGCTTCATCATGCCGCCGATCGGGTGGCTCAAGGCGGTCCGGGCGGTCTGCGACGAGCTGGACGTCCTGATGATCGCGGACGAGGTCATCACCGGCTTCGGCCGGACCGGCCGGTGGTTCGCGTGCGAGCACGATCAGGTCGTGCCCGATCTCATGTCGGTGGCCAAGGGCATCACCTCGGGCTACATCCCGCTCTCCGCCAGCATCGCGCGCGGCCGGCTGGCGGACGTCTTCTCCGACACCAGCACGCAGGAGAACGTCCACCCCAACACCTACGCCGCCCATCCGGTGGCCTGCGCCGCCGCGCTCGCCAACCTGCGCATCATGGAGCAGGACGACCTCGTGGTGAACTCCGAGAAGATGGGCGCCCGCTTGCTGGATGGTCTCCGCCGCGCCGTCGGCAGGCACCCGATCGTCGGCGAGGTCCGCGGCCGAGGCCTGATGGTCTGCGTGGACTTCGTGACGCCCGACGGCTCCGGCCAGCCCCTCGACCAGAAACAGGTCGCCGAGCTGGACCGCAAGGCGTGGGACCGGGGCGCCATCGTCTACGCCCGCGGCCCCGTCCTCCGCCTCGCCCCGCCTCTGTGCATCACCCCAAGTGAAGTAGATGAGCTGGTGAGTGTGGTGGCGGACAGTATCGACTCACTCCAACGAGACATCGCGGGTCGCTAGACTCGGAATAGAGACCCGCCCGCCGCGCGCGAGCTTCAGCCGAGGTTCAGCGAAGCGCTCAGGCGAGGAATTCTCGGCAGAGGGCTTCCCACATCATGGCCGACAGCTTGAGACTCTCGGTGTCGACGCGTTCGTTGTGGCCGTGGAACATCAGCGGGTACTCGGTGTAGGGGATGCGGAGTGATTGTAGCCCGAACCCGTACGCGGGGACGCCCTGCCAGCGGAAGAACTTGGCGTCGGTGCCGCCGGTGGTCATCTTGGGCACGACGCGGCTGCCCGGCATGAGCCGCGACGTCACTCGCTCCATCGCGGCCACCAGCGGGGTGTCGTGGGTGCTGAGCGAGCCTTCCTGGCCGCGGCCTTGGCGGATGGTCACCCGCGGAGCCAGGTCGCCGATCGCCTCCGCCAGCATCACGTCCACGTCCTCGGTGGTCACACCGGGTAGCGCGCGGATGTCGACGTCGATCTCGATGCGATCGGGGATGACGTTCGTCTTCACCCCGCCGTGGATGACGTTGGGCGAGAAGGTGGTGTGAGTGCAGGCGTGGGCCTCGCGGGCCAGCGCCAGGTTGTCCATCCCCCGCACCGTCTCCAGCACGCGGGCGGGATCGGTGAGGCCTCGGGTCAGCTCGGGTCCGAGCTCCATCGCCTTCACGTACTCACGCCATACGTCGAGGATGCGCGCCTTCGGCTGGTAGGCCGCGATCCGCCGGACCACCTCGGCCGCGGTCACCAGCGCGTTGTCGGTGCGGAACGGGCGCGAGCCGTGGCCGGGGGTGCCCGCGACGGTCAGCCGCCGCCAGTTCGCGCCCTTCTCCCCGACGGTGACGCCCAGCAGGTGGCCCTTACCGGTCGGGATCGGTACGCCGCCGCTCTCGGTGATGACGTAGTCCGCCTTCACCGCCTCCGGCCGCCGGTCGACCAGGTGCCCCGCGCCGAGATTGCCCCCCGCCTCCTCGTCGGCGACCGCGAGGTAGATCAGGCTACCGCGCGGGCGGAAGCCGTGCTTGGCCAGCCGGCGTGTGGCCACCGCCATCGTGCTCGTGAGATTGAGCATGTCGATGGCGCCGCGGCCCCACACCACGCCGTCGACCAGCTCGCCGCCAAAGGGATCGCGCTTCCAGCCGTCGGGGCTCACCGGCACCACGTCGGTGTGGCCCATCAGGAGCAGGCGCGGGGCCTTGGGATCCGAGCCCTCGATGCGCGCGATGAGGCTCTCTCGGCCCGGCTCGGAGGTGTGGCGCTCGCAGGCCACCCCCGCGCCCGCGAAATAATCCTCCAGCGCAGCCACGCTCCGCGTCTCCTGCCCGGAGGCGACGGTGCCGTCGTTGACGCACTTGTTCCGGATGAGCGTGCGCAGCAGCTCGGTCGCCTCGGTCTCGATGGCCTGCTCGTCTCGCATCGCGTCCTCTCAGGTATTCGTGCCGAAGTTGCGGATGATCCAGCCCGCGATGGAGTGCCGGGCCGGGCCGACCGGCATCTCGTTGCGCGGGAACCAGCGCGCGTCTTCCAGCTCCTCGCGGTCGATGGAGATCTCGCCGCCCGCGTAGCTGGCCACGAAGCCGATCATGAGCTGGCTCGGGAACGGCCAGTTCTGGCTGCCGACGTACTGGACGTCCTTCACGTCCACTCCCACTTCTTCCTTCACCTCGCGGGCCACGCACCCTTCGAGCGACTCGCCGTTGTCCACGAAGCCGGCGACGAGCGCGTAGCGACCCGGGGCCCAGATCGCCTTGCGCGCGAGGAGCACGCGATCACCGTCCCGCACGAGCACGATCACCGCCGGATGCAGGTGCGGGTAGTGCTCGTAGCGGCACGCCCCGCAGCGTTTGCCCCACTCGCCCTCCAGGCGCCCGGTGGGCGCGCCGCAGCGCGGGCAGTGGCCGCTCGTGGACTCCCAGTAGAGGAGCTGCATGGCCATGCCGCCGAGGGTGAGGAGATCGTCGGGCAGCCGCGTGCCCTGCATGGGTACGAGCGTCTCGGACCGCAAGCCGTCGGGCACCGGCGCCTCCTTCGGCAGGGCCGCGACCCAGCAGGGTGCGCCCGCCCAGGTGCCGAGCCAGTGCCGCGGGCCGAGGCCGCCCACGCCCGGCGGCGGATCGTCCGGCGTCTCACCGGTCGGGAGGCCGAAGCCCTCGCCCTCCGGCACCACCAGGAGCTTCTGGTCCTGCACGATGAGCCAGCGCCCGACGCCGGCCGACGGTGCCCCGCCGCGCTTGGCGGGCGCGAACTCGCCGCGCAGGCAATCCATGTTGAACGGCAGGTAGACGGACATCGGAGTCATCGGCCCGCCGAGTCTATCACGGAGAAAACGCGGTTGCGCTGCCCGCCCGGCCTCGCCGTGCTATCCTCCCCGCCGTGCCCGACCTGCTAGCATCCCTCGCCGCTTCGGTCGCCGCGCGGCTGGTGGCGCGCCGCGAGACGGTGGCGATCTCCGAGTCCTCGACGGGCGGCCTGATCTCGGCCGCGCTGCTGTCCATCCCCGGCGCGTCCGCGTATTTCGTGGGCGGCGGCGTCATCTATACGCAGGCCGCGCGGCGCGGCCTGCTCCAGGTGCCCGACGAGGCAATGCTCGGCATCCGCTCGAGCACGGAGGCGGCGGCCCGGCTTCAGGCCCACGCGGTGCGCGAGCGGCTCGGCACCGCGTGGGCGCTCGCGGAGACCGGCGCGGCGGGCCCGACCGGCAATCGCTACGGGGACCCGGCCGGGCACTCCTGCTTCGCGGTCGCGGGGGCGATCGAGGCCGCGCGGACGCTGGAGACGGGCCGGAGCGACCGCGAGGCCAACATGTGGGCTTTCACCCGCGCCGCCCTCGAACTGCTCGATGCCTGCATCCAGCAGGCCGGAGAGAAATCATGAGCGAGAAAGCGATCCGCGTCGGCTTCATCGGAGCCGGGGCCAACACGCGCAAGCACCACATCCCGAAGCTCAAGGCCCAGCCCGGGGTCGAGCTGGTCGCGGTCGCCAACCGGTCGAAGGAGTCGGGCGAGCGCGTGGCGCGCGAGTTCGGCATCGGGCGGGTCCACGCGGGCTGGCCGGAGATCGTGAACGCGCCCGACATCGACGCGGTGTGCATCGGGACCTGGCCCTACATGCATTGCGAGATGACGGTCGCCGCGCTCGCGCAGGGCAAGCACGTGCTCTGCGAGGCGCGCATGGCGATGAACGCGACCGAGGGCCGCCGCATGCTCGAGGCCTCGCGCAAGTCGCCGAGCCTGATCGCCCAGCTCGTGCCCGCGCCCCACACCCTCGAGGTGGACGCGACGATCCAGTCGCTGCTCGCCGACGGCTTTCTCGGCGAGGTGCTGGCGGTGGATCTGCAGGCCGGGCAGGGCCGCTTCATCGAGGCGGAGGCACCGATGACCTGGCGGCAGGACATCACGCTGAGCGGGCACAACATCCTGAACATGGGCATCTGGTACGAGGCGATGATGCGCTGGCTCGGCCCCGCCCAGCGGGTGACCGCGATGACCAAGATCGCGGTGCCGCGGCGCAAGGACGGCGCGGGAGCCACCCACGAGATCAAGGTCCCGGATCACGTCGACATCCTGGTCCAGTTCCGGCGCGGCCCGGTCGGCCGTCTGCGCTTCAGCTCGGTGATCGCGCTGGCGCCCGCCCCCGAGGCGTGGCTCTTCGGCAGCGAGGGGACCCTGCGGCTCGAGGCCGACGCGCTGCGTCTTTCCGGCGGCCGCCGCGGCGAGTCTGCGCTGCGCGAGATCGCGATTCCGCCCAAGACCCGGATCGGCTGGCGGGTGGAGGAGGAGTTCGTCAACGCCATCCGGGGTCGCGAGAAGATCGCGCGCACGAATTTCGAGGACGGCGTGCGCTACATGGAGTTCACGGACGCGGTCACCCGCAGCGCCGCCAGCGGCCAGACCGTCGAGGTCAAAGACCTCTGAGCCGTTACCCCGTCCGGTGCCAGTAGGCAATCCGCCCGAAGATGGAGTCCCAGGAGTTGAGCTCCACGCCGCCCAGCTGGTTGGAGGCGGCGTGCAGCACGTTGCGCCACGTGATCGGGATCACCACCGCGCTCTGCACCACCAGGTCGTTCATCTTGATGAAGAGCGCGGCCCGCTTGACCGGATTCATCTCGGTATCCGCCTTCCGCCACAGGCGGTCGAACTGCGCGCTGCGCCACCGGGCGACGTTGCGGCCGGTCCAGTTGTTCTCCTTCGACGGGATCTCCCACGACACGAACTGGGCCATGAAGAGCTGCGGGTCGAGGCCGGTGAAGACGGTGTAGCTTTGCAGGTCGGCGTGAAAGCGGACATTGGTGTCCACGTTGCTCACGTCGGCGGAGAAGAACACCGACGCCGGAATGGCCTTCACCTCCATGTCGATGCCCGCCCGCGCCGCCGCCTGCTTGACCACCAGCTGGACCTTCTGCACCGTGGAGTTCGCGGCGGCCTGGAAGAGCAGCCGAAGGCGCCGGCCGTCCTTGGCGCGGATGCCGTCGGAGCCGCGGGGAAAGCCCGCCTGGTCCAGCGTCTCGTTGGCCTTATCGAGGCTGAACTCCCACGTGCTGTTGCGCGAGCGGAAGCGCTCGGGCGCGTTGAGGAAGTTGGCGGTGATCTGCCCGGCGCGGCCCACCAGGTGCTCCTGGATCGATAGGCGGTCCACCATCAGGCTCAGCGCGGTGCGCACCGGCTGCTCGGTCAGCACGGGATGCGGGGCCTTGACGCTCGAGCGCTCGCCGTCCACCTCGCGCAACGGGTCGGTCTGGTTGCATTGGATGAAGCTCACGCCGCTGCTCGGAATGGCGAGCACGCGGCCCTTGCCCCCCTGCTCGATCCGGCGCAAGACTTCCTCTTCCACGAGGACGTAATAGGCGAAGTCGTACTCGCCGGTCTGCAGCACCGCGCGGGCCGCCCCCACCGCGTCGCCGCCGCACTTGATCTCGAGGCGATCGAAGAAGGGCCGGTTCGGCACGTGGTAGCCCTTGTGCAGCTCGGCGCGGATGAAGTCGCCCGGCCGCCACTCCGCGAGCCGGTAGGGGCCGGTGCCCACCGCCGGGAGCATCCCGATGGCGTCGCGGGCGCCGCTGCCCTTGGCCGGCTCGAAAACGTGGCGCGGGAGCAGCCCATCGCCGGTGAACGGGGACTCCCAGAAGGTCTGCGGTCTCTTGAAGATCACCTTGATCGTGTACGCATCCAGGCGATCGATCCGCGCGATCTCGTCGTAGGTCGCCCTGGTGCCCGCCGCGGTCGCCGGATCGATGGCGAACTCCCAGTTGAAGATCACGTCGTCGGCGGTGAAGGGCGCGCCGTCGTGCCAGACCACGTTGCGCTTGAGGCGCCACGTCACCCACTGGCCGTCCTTGGCCAGGGTGCCCGCCTTGCGGTTCGGCATCTCCTCGGCCAGGACCGGCGTGAAGGTGCCGTCGGCGGCGGCGGCCGCGAGCGGCTCGTAGAAGATGCGCTGGACCGTGAAGTCGCGCAGGCCGCGGCCGAAGTGCGGGTGGAGCAGGGTGGGGGCGTCCCACATCAGGATGCGGAGCGTGCCGCCACCGCCGCGTCGCGTGGGCGTGAACTCGGCTTCGCGCGGCTGCGCGCCCGCCACGCCCGCCGTGCCGAGCAGACGCCCGGCCATCGGCGCGCCGAGCCCGAAGGCGGCCAGGGCCCCCACGAAGTGCCGGCGGGTGAGGTGGCCGCACCTCACCTGCGTGATCAGCTCCCGTAGCGCCTGCTCGTCCATTTGATCCGGGGCGTCCTCCTGGTGGGGGGTCCGACACCGATATCGCGAGGCGCGGTGGAAGTCAAGGGCCCCCTGCCGCGATCCCGCCGCGGCCGACCGGCTACCGGTCGGTCAATGGCCTCAAGGAGGCGGGGTCGCAGCAGACCTGGACGCGCGCCCCGATCTCGACGAGGCCGTGGCGGAGGGGGTCGTAGGAGACGGCCTGGAGCAGGACCCCGCCGACCTCGACGCTGTATTCGACCTTCTCGCCGAGGAAGGTCCGCGCGCGGACCACGCCCGGGGTGACGATCTCGCGGCCGGGCGGCGCCGCGCCCTCCGACAGTAGCCCGACCGATTCCGGGCGCAGCACCACCGAGATGGTCCGTCCCGTCTCGCAGCCGTCCGCGGCGGCGAGGGTGATCTCGCGGCCCCAAAGGAGCACGTCGGCCCGCCCACCCTCCGCGCGGAGCACGCGGGCCGGCAACAGGTTGACGCGGCCGATGAACTGGGCGACGAACACGGAGCGCGGCGCGCGGTAGAGCTCGTGCGCGGTACCCACCTGAGCCACGCGACCCGCGTGCATGACCGCGATCCGGTCGGAGATGGCCATCGCCTCTTCCTGGTCGTGGGTCACGTAGATGGTCGTGATGGCGAGCTGGCGCTGCAGCCGGGACAGCTCCTCGCGCATCTGCACGCGCAGCTTGGCGTCGAGATTGCTGAGTGGCTCGTCGAAGAGGAGCAGTCGCGGCTCCACCACCACCGCGCGCGCCACCGCCACTCGCTGCTGCTCACCGCCCGAGAGCTGGTTGGGGAAGCGGCGCTCGTAGCCGGGGAGCCCCACCAGGGCGAGGACCCGTCCGACCTTCTCGCGGACCGTCGCCTCGGCGAGCCGCTTCACCCGGAGCCCGTAGGCCACGTTCTCGAAGACGGTGAGGTGGGGGAAGAGCGCGTAGTTCTGGAAGACGAAGCCGATGCTGCGACGGTAGACCATGAGGCCGGTCACGTCCTGCTCGTCGATGAGGACACGCCCCGAGTCCGGCTGCTCGAAGCCCGCCACCATCCGGAGCGTGGTCGTCTTGCCGCAGCCCGACGGGCCGAGCAGGGTCACCAGCTCGCCCGGCTCCACCGTGAGGCTCACGTCGTCGACGGCGGCGACGCCCTGCTGGGCGCGGACGAATCGCTTGGAGACGGAGACGAGGCGGAGTCTCGCGCCCGCCGCGCTCATCCGCCGAGCAGGCTGCCGGCCTGGCCGAGACTGCCCGCGTTCAGCCGGCGCATGACCAGGCTCGCGAGCAGGACCGCGGCGTAGACGAGCAGGATGACCAGCACCGAGAAGGCCGAGGCCTGGCCCAGCTCGAGGTTGGTGATGCCTTCCAGGATGCGCACCGTCACCAGCGACCAGCTCAGGGAGACGAGGAAGATCGTGGCGCTGATCGCGGTCATCGCGCGGATGAACAGCACGGTCATGCCGGCGAGCAGCGCGGGACGGATCAGGGGCAGGACGACGCGACGGAACGTCACGTCTCTCCGCGCTCCGAGGCTCGCGGAGGCCTCCTCGATCGAGGGATCGATCTGCGCGAGCAGCGCGGTGGTGGCGCGGGTGCCGGCCAGGCTGTAGCGGAACACGTAGCAGACCACCAGGATGAACGCGGTGCCGGTCAAGGCGAGGGGCGGATCGTTGAAGGCCACCAGGTACCCGATGCCCACGATGGTGCCGGGCAGCGCGTAGTTGATCATGGCCGCGAACTCGAGCGCGCGCCGGCCCGGGAAGCTCGTGCGCGCCACCACGAAGCCCAGCACCACCGCGAAGAGCCCGCCCACCGGCATGCACACCGCCGCGATCACCAGCGTGTCGCGGATGGCCTTGAGCCCGCCGCCGAAGACGTGGGCGTAGTGGGCGGCGGACAGGCTGTTGTCGGCGCCGAGCGCCCGCACCAGCGAGGCCGCCACGATCAAGAGATAGAAGGTCAGCACCAGGAGCACGGTCATCGCGCACACGAGGCCCAGCAACCCGACCGCGCCGGGCGAGAGGATCTTCACCGCGGTCGCCGCGCCCGCCTTGCCGGTGACGGTGACCACCGACCGTCGCTCGGTCCACCAGCGCTGCGCCACGAAGACGGCCAGCGCGGGGACGAGCAGGAGGAAGGACAGCGCGGCGCCGCCCCGCATGTCGTAGAGGCCGGTGATCTGGAGGAACGCCTGGGTGGGAAGCACCGGGAACCTGGTCCCCCCCAGGATCAGCGGGGTGGCGAAGTCCGCGAGCGAGGCCGCCGAGAGCAGCAGGAACGAGTTGGCGAGACCCGGCGCGGCCAGCGGTACCGTGACGGTGCGGAACACGCGCCAGCGCCGAGCGCCCAGACTGAAGCCCGAGTCCTCGAGGTTCGGGTCGATGTTGGCGAGCACGCCCTTCAGCGTGAGATAGGCGATGGGGAAGTAGGTCAGGGTCTCCGACAGCCACGTGCCCCCGAGACCATAGATGTTGAGGGCCGCGATGCCGAAGATGTGGTACGAGATGAGCCCCTTCGGCCCCAGGGCGAAGATCAGGGCGATCGCGGCGGTGAAGGGCGGCGAGATGAGCGGGAGCAGGATGATCGTATCGAGCGCGCCGCCCACCCAGCGCGGCAGATTCGCACGCACCGCCAGCAGCGCGAACGCGAAGCCGAGGGCGGTGCCGGTGGTCCCCACGAGGGCGGCGAGCAGGAGGCTGTTCCAGAGGGCCCGGCGATGCTGCCAGCTCGAGACCAGCTCACGGACCGCGCCCAGGGTGGGCCCGCCGTCCCAGAACGCGAGCAGGAGCAGTCGGGTGATCGGGTAGAGGACGAAGAGCGCGACGGCGGCCCAGAGCAGCAGGACCGCCGGGGCCAGGACCGGGTCGCGCAGCGCCGCCCGCGTCGCGCCCGCTTCCGCGGGAGCCGGGCTCACCTCAGTCCTTGATCACCTCGTTGATCCAGCGGTCCACCAGGCGCTTGCGGTTCTTGCCCACCCACTCGAGATCCACCGGCAGGAGCTTGGCCTCCTTCATCAGGGCCTGCACCGCGGGATTGATGCTGCCACCGGGCAGGGTCGGCAGCATGAAGACTTCGTTCTTGTCGAGGAGGTCCTGCATGTCCTTGGTGAAGGTCCAGTCGATGAACTTGGTGGCGGCCTCGCGATTCTTCGCTCCCTTGATCAGCGCCACCGCCTCGATCACCGCGGCCACGCCCTCGCGCGGGAACGTGGTCAGCGTGTCGTAGCCCTTCTTCTTGGCCTCCATGGCGTCCGGCATGTGGGCGATGCAGACCATGGCCTGGCCCATCGCGGTCGGGATGGTGCAGCCGCCGCCGCTCTTGGTGTAGACCTGCACGTTCGCGTGGAGCTTCTTCTGGTAGTCGAAGGCCTTATCTTCGTCCTTCCCGAACGCGTAGTAGACAGAGAGGATCCGGGTCAGGGCGGTGCCCGAGGTCCGCGCGTCGGCGGTCTGGATCTGTCCTTTGTAGGCGGGATCCAGCAGGTCGCTCCAGGAGGTGGGTGGCTTGAGACCCTTCTCCTTGAGCAGCTTGGCGTTGGACATGAAGATGAGAGTGTTCTTGGCTACCGCAGTGTAGTAGCCCTCGGGGTCCTTGAGCTCGGCCGGGACCTTCTCCGCGTTGGCCGACTTGTACGGCTCGATGATACCCGCGGCCTTGGCCGCCGCGAAGCCGTCGCCCGGCGCGCCCCAGATGAGGTCGGCCCGCGGATTGTTCTTCTCGGCGGTGGCGCGCGCCACCAGCTCACCGGTGGAGAGCCGGATGAAGTTGATCGGCACGCCGGTCTTCGCGGTATAGGCCTTGAAGATCGGCTGCGAGAGTGATTCCGGCCAGGCGGTGTAGACGTTGAGGGGATCGGCGGCCCACGCGGGGGCGGCCAGCAGCAGGCATGCGACGATCATCAGGGTCCTGGACATCATCGTCCTCCTTCTGGATTCCCTCGTCGGGGCGATGCGATCGGCAGGACTATACACGAACTTTCCCGGTCATCGGGTATGCAATCAAGACGCGGATTTAGAGGCTGGGTGGTGCTTCGGGTTGCACTCGGGATGCTGGTGTCCTGGGTTGTGCGGGCACCGCCTGGGGCATCCACTTCGCGTAGTGCCGGAAGAGGGTTCCGGGGGTTCTCCACCCGCCCTGGGCGGCCGCGTAGAGGACCGGGGCATTCCTCGATAGCATGGTGCTCGCCCAGGTGTGGCCAGCACCCCGCGATCCGAGTGGTGGATGAGGCCGTCCAGGCGTGCCCCGCGGCGGGCCCAGATGGCCATCTCCAGGGCGTCCATCGCCAGGTCCGCGCCGAGCGATTGGGACGCCTGCCATCCCACGATGAACCGCGAGTAGACATCAAGGATGAACGCGACGTACACCCAGCCCGCATGCGTCTTTACATAGGTCAGATCGGCGACCCACAGCCGATTCGGGGCCTCGGCGTGGAACTGACGCTCCACCAGGTCGGCGGGGCGCCAGCCGGCCTCGCCGCCGAGGGTGGTGCGGACCGCCGGCGTGCCCCGCACCGCGCCGCGGATCGCGAGCGTGTGCATGAGCCGCTCTACGGTGCACCGCGCCACGCGGGTCCCTTCACGCCGCAGCTGCGCCCAGACCTTGTCGGCGCCGTATACGCGCAGGTTCTCCGTGAAGACGCGCGTGATCTCGGGCTTCAACACCTCGTCGCGCACGCGGCGCGCCGACGGCGGCCGGGCGATCGCGGCATGATACGTGGCCGGGGCGAACCGCAGCACTCTGCAGATCGGCTCGATGCCCCAGCGGTCCCGGTGGGTGGTGATGAAGGTCACGGCTTGGGCCGTCGCGGGTCGAGCTCCCGCGCAAAAAAAGCGGACGCGGCTTTGAGGATCTCATTCGCCCGGCGAAGCTCTCGGTTCTCCCGTTCGTGCTGGCGAATGCGCTCCTTCTCCTCGCTCGTCACCCCGGGTCGCGTCCCGCCGTCGACCTCCGCCCGACGCACCGACAGGCGCAGCGTCTCCGCCGTCATCCCAAACTTGCTGGCGATCGAGCCGATCGCGGCCCACTCCGAGGGGTGCTCCCCCCGGTGCTCACTCACCATCCGCACCGCTCGCTCTCGCAACTCCTGCGGGTACCTGTTGCGTCTTGTCATCGCTCCATCCTCTCAAGGAATGGAGCCTCCAGGAAACCCGGGGCGGTTTACCTGGCGGTCATGGGAGTCGTTTGGGGCCTGCTCTGGTGGTTGAACCGGTGGCTGGATCGGAGACCGTGAGCCATGGGGCGGCGGCGGTTGAGGTGGTGATCCTGGCGGGGCCGAAGGGGAAGTGATGAGTGACGGCGGCCTCGGTCTGGACTCCTGGTGGGACGAGCCGGCCTACGCGGCCTCGCAGGACACCTTCACGAAGCGCGGTGCGTTCACCGTGGCGATGGCCCTGCACGCGTCGGAGCGCCCGCATCCATGACGGTGCCGGTGCTGCTGGGCACGGGGCGGCGGGGGGCATGGTGGGGCTGCTGTTCTATGCGCTGCTGGTGACGCAGCCCCCCGTCGCCTACATCGTGGGCGTCCTGGCCGCGGCCGCGGTCACCGGCTGGGCAGCCCTCGAATGCCTGCTCGGCGACTGGGCGGATCGCAGCGGTGACGGCCACCCGGTCCGACGCCCCCGCCGTCGCCATCGGGGAAGCCCGGCGGGCCGGGGGTTGGCCAGGTTGGACCGGTCCACGCGCCTGTCCGACCCGTCGAAGTCATCGGCTCGGATTTACGGAACTCATCGCCTTTCTTCAGACGCCCACCGACTCGGTGATGGACGCCAAACCGTTACCCCCGAGCCGCTCCTGTCTCGCCGCATGGAATCGCGTCTTCCGTAGCGGTCGTACTTCATTGCAGGGGGGCTTACCTGCTTCGTAACCACGACCGAGCGCAGTGTTTTGACCATTGATGTAGCACCTCCTGCCCCTGTACAGGCGGGCATTGCTGCTAGATCTCGACGACCCGCTTACCCTGAGCCGCCAGCCAGGCGGCAACCTTCGCCCATGTCTCCGGCTCCCGCTGTTGCCAGGCTCTGATCGCTTCCGCGGGGATGACGACACGCAGGGACTGACTCTCGGATGCCGCCTTGACCCATCGCCACATGTCGGTGCGAGAGTTGCGAAGTTCCGCAAGGAGCGCTTCTGTGGACGTGATGTCGTCCATACCCTGCCCGCGCGCCGCTCCGCGCTGATTGCAGATCACGTGGAGCACACGAACCGGCTCCGCGCGATCTGGGCGCAGTTTCAACGGCGGCTCAGCCCGTGAGGATAACTATCCCCAGTGCGGCCAACAGCGCGATGCGCATCAAACCTGAAAGCCCCAGTTGCACGCGAATCGCCCTCCCACTACCAATGATGAGCAAGAGATGCGCCATGAGACTACGAGGGAGAATTTGAGGGTTTACAAGGTCTCCCGGGGCTCTCACCTACCGGAAATATCGTTCAGGTGGGAAAGAAGGTTCGTGAGGTGCGGCGGCCAGCGCCCGGTGGGCGGCGCGAATCGGAGCCCTGCCGTTTAGGGGAGGGACGATGACCTACAACGTGATGGAACGCATGGTGCGGCAGCGGCTCCGGGAGAAAAGGGGCCAGGTCTACTGCGCTGACTGTCTGGCCATGGCCGAACTGGCGGGCCGGCAGACCTTCATCGCCGGTGGCTGCCCTTGTGGCGGCACAGGTCTCGGCTACCGCTGGTAGCCCGGAACGCGATGGTGGAGATCTCGTGGTTGGGGAGGCGAGGTGGCGGAAAGAGAACGGGTTCCTGGGACCGCTTGCGAACCTGGGGCCCCGGCGCTACAGTTCCGCCGCATGCGTTCCCTCCTTGACGGGTGCAGATGGGTCAAGCAGGCGCCCCGGGCGTGTTCTTACCCCGCACCGCGGGGCGTCGTCATGTCCGGCCTCTCACCTGCTAGAATCCCGCCGCTGGGGGATGGGATCGCCCGGTGGCCCACCGGCCTAGTCCTCCGACTCGTGCGTCCTGGTCTGAAGCGAAAGAAGCACCCATGAGAACGTTGGCCCTCTTCGCGTTTGCTGCCATCGCATTTAGCAGCCTCGCTGGCGCGATTGAAGCGTTGTGGGCACGGCGAGAGCGGCGGTCGCTCAGGGAGAAATCGACTGTCGTACTCCATCCATTGACGCCACACCGACTCCGTAGTGTTCGGTATCCACTCTCCGCGCGATCGCTCTACCACGTCGGATTATTCTTCGGATTCCTCCTCGTCGCCTATGTCGGCACGCTCTTGCTGAAGACCGTACACAGGTTCGTCGCGCACTGGTTCTAGGCAGACCGGGGGTCCACGTCCCTCTTTAGCGAATCATCCCATGGCTGAGAACCTGATCATCCTCGTTGCTATCGCCTTGGTGGTCGGCGTCTTCTTCCTCGCGCTGTTTCGTGTCCTCGCGCGACGGGAGCGTAGAGCGCTCCGGAAGGTGAAAGGGGCGAACCCCGGCACAAGAGGGGTCGGAGCGCTTCTGATCTCTTGGCGTGTCGCCTACGCGGTGCTCGTCTTGGTCGTCATCCTAAGCGTGATCTCAATCCTTCCATGGCGAAGCTGGAGGTAGGGCCGATCCGGCTCTGGCCCGCGCACCTGCGCCTGGTTGGGGAGGACGCCGATAGAGTAGAGAGCCGCAACTGATGCGGGACGAGCAGTTCGTGCCGGTGCTGGGGTGTGCGACCCTCAGCGACACGTCACGCGCGTGGCCGTGACTTGTTGGTAGTAGGGGAGCCGCCCGAGCCGGTTCACCTTCTCGAAAATGCCTTCGACCGTCGCCTGCATCCCGTTCCGGCACGGCGAGCGCCCGAAGGAGAACACCCGTACAGCGGTTTGCTCGTCGCTCAGGCGGAACTTGAAGTAGGGAGCCCAGTCCGGAGAAACCCCTTCACGGAACTTCTCGACCGTCCCTGGAGCGTCACCGTCTGCCCGTCGAATTGGTCGGGATTCGCCAAGAGTTCGCTCGGGGAGGTTGCGGTGGGGTCGGCAGTGGCCAGGACGAGAGGGGCGAGGGCCGTCAGCACCCCACACAGGCCCGTGAGCACCGCGCGTCTCATCCGGGGGCACCCTGCCGCGTGAGCGGGGCCCCGTGCATTTCATCGCGCATCACAGGTATGGTGCGCCCTCCCCAGGCCGCCGGGCAAGAACTGTGGGCAGACTTACGAGCGGGACCATCCGGTAAGGGCATCAAAGCCTTCGCCCAATGGGGCTCGTGCCGGTGGTTGGGGAGGTGACCTGATGGCCGGCGTCTACTCGGAGCTACGTGGATTCGCCCTCGCCCATCGCGGCTGCGCCAGCCCCCGGCACGCCGATGTGGACTCGCTCACGCCCAATGGCTACCGGCTGCTCGTCAAGTGTGGCTGCGGCGTCGAGTTCAAGCGGTGGTGGCGCCGCAGGATGCGGAGCAGGACCTGCTGCGGTCGGCGCTGCTAGCGTTCGAGAACTAGCGCCCGAAGGTGCGGCCTCTTGGGCCGAGGATGCTGCTGTTCCCTGACGCGCCGCTGTATCTCCCGTTCGCGACGCCGACGGGCGGCGCGGAGCTTCAGCGCTTCCCGGTAACGGAAAAGCGATAGATTGACTGGGGAGTGAAAATTGAGGTCCCATGACAGCTGAGATGCAGCCGGATCCAGCCCGTCATGGACCTCCGGACGCGGAGCGGGCCCCGTGGCCGATCCGGTTCTTCGCCGAGCTCGGGCCGGGCCTCATTACCGGCGCCGCCGACGACGATCCGTCTGGCATCTCTACCTACTCGGTCGCGGGCGCGGCCTTCGGCTATGCCCCACTCTGGACCGCGCTCCTTTCTTTTCCGCTGATGGCCGCGGTCCAACTGATGTGCGCCCGCCTCGGCATGGTGTCGGGCCGAGGGCTGGCGAGCGTCATCCGCCGCCGCTACTCCCGCCCGGTCCTCTGGGGGGCGTGTGCCCTGCTCATTGTCGCGAACGTCATCAATATCGGAGCGGACCTCGGCGGCATGGGCGAGGTGAGCGAGATGATGACCGGCGTGAAGACCTTCCTCTGGACACCCTTCTACGCCGGCTTCATCGTCGCCCTACTCTGCTGGTCCTCCTACCGCCAGATTGCCCGCATCTTCAAGTGGCTCACGCTCGTCCTATTCGCCTACGTCCTGGCCGCGTTCCTGGCCCGACCGGACTGGGGGGCGGTCCTCATCGCCACCGTGGTCCCGCGCATTGAGTGGTCCAACGGCTACCTCGCCACGTTCGTGGGCATCCTGGGGACCACGATCTCGCCCTATCTCTTCTTCTGGCAGGCCGCCCAAGAGGTCGAGGAGGATCGGGCCGCCGGTCGGCGGACCATCCAGCAACGGCGCGGCGCGACCGATGCTGAACTCCAGCGAGCACGGACGGATGTGTTGACGGGGATGTTCTTCTCGAACTTGATCATGTACTTCATCATCCTGACGACCGCCGCGACCCTCCACGCGCATGGGCAGACGCACATTACGACTGCTCGCCAAGCCGCCGAGGCACTCCGGCCGCTGGCCGGGGACGGAGCGTACTGGCTTTTCACCCTCGGGCTGATCGGTACCGGGATGCTCGGGGTCCCCGTACTCGCGGGTTCCTGCGCCTACGCGGTGGCGGAGGCGGAAGGCTGGCGGGGTTCCCTCGAAGACACGCCTCGCCTCGCTCGGCGCTTCTATGCCGTGGTGGCCGTCTCGATGCTGGTGGGGCTGATCCTGAACTTCGTGGGCCTGAACGCCGTCGCCATGCTGTTCTGGTCGGCCGTCATCAACGGGGTGCTTGCGTCGCCGCTGATCGTACTCGTGGTCCTGCTCACGAGTGACCCCACCGTCATGGGGAAGCGTGTCAATTCGCCACTCTTGCGGTGGCTCGGCTGGGCGACGGCCGTCATCATGACCGCGGCGACGGTGGGGATGTTTATGACGCTGTGAAATGGTGCAACGGAGGCGTCGCCGCCTTCCTGACATCGAGCACGAACGCGCCGGCGCTGTCGATCACCCGCTGGGTGGCGCATACCCACCGGGCATTGACGAGGTCCCGCTTGCGGGATGATCCGCCTCCGCGTCGGTCAGGCCGAGGAAGGAGAGCAGTGCATGGCAGTTGACCACGCTCAGGCAGTGGAACGAGCTTATATGCAGGCGGACCAGTCTCCGGGCAGGTGACATGGAACCGGTGCCCACTGACACACTCGCAATGTCAACGCATCAGCCTCTTCCCATCTGTCCCGGGGATTGCCTCCGTGTGGGGTGTAGTGCCCTAACCGTCCGTGATAGCCTTTGTCCGCACCCGCAGGTGATCATGGCTGTTCGCCTTCGGCGTGGGCCGAGATAGTGCAGGCGAGCAGGCCGCAGAGCGTGACGATGCACGGGCGGCGCATGATCATGTGAAGAGGCCTCCATACAATCTTGGTCTATATCAGAAGCGTCCATTGCGCCCGCAGCGCCTGCCCGAGGCTGTTGTGGGCATCACCACACGGATAGTCGGTCTTCAAGAGTGGGCCAACCAGGGTCGCCTGCCGAACGTACCAGAGCGACGCCACGTGGGTTCTCCCGCAGTCTACACAGTAGTAGTACTCCCGCTCGGTCATGGCTCGCTCCCCTGACGCCTCGCCGCGAGTCTACCAGCGCGTAAGGACATCGGAGGAGTCCAGCCTTTCCTTACTGCGCTATCCTCTCGCCATGATCCAACCCTTCTGGCCCGATACCCAAGGCCGGCGATTGGCGCCGCACCCCTGCCCGCTGGCGGGAAGC